>Ga0070741_10000358_pt1 | contig 171264 bp, 130 predicted proteins | sample Coa_R1_4_FD_66440 | JGI IMG/M metagenome (GOLD analysis project Ga0070741, IMG submission 66440) | Surface soil microbial communities from Centralia Pennsylvania, which are recovering from an underground coalmine fire - Coalmine... | ecosystem: Environmental > Terrestrial > Soil >... | reverse complement strand
GCCTTGCTCTGGTATCGTCGGGAGTCAGATCCGGCGCTGGTCTTCTCCTGATCAAATATTCTATCAATCTGTAGCTACAACATTTTGTAGCCAGTTCGCGTTTTGAGATAGTTACTTAGTGAAGTCCTCCGGCAGAAAGCCGCACTGTCTGACCAGACTTTGCAGAGCGGGAGGCGGCTTCCAGGATTTCAGCGACAATCAGGTTGTTTTCGAGCGACGATAAGCCCGCGGGCTGAATTTGCCCACGCACGACGGCGGCCAGATAGCGAATCGGGTCGTCAGCGGGCGACGCGAGCGGTTCGGCAGTCAGTTGCTCTTCGGGTTTATCACCGACGCGCAGGCGGACGCCGTCACGCCTGACTGTGAGCGCCGACCCGGTCCGGCCGTAAACCTCAAGGTCCTTGCGGTCGAAGGGCCAGTTCCATGAAGCCTGAATGATCCCGGTGGCGCGCGGGTAAGTGAGGATGATCGTCGCTTCGTCATCCACGCGGGGGTAAATCTGAGGCTTGATCTGCTGGGTGATGGCAGTCACCGAGAGCGGGCGCTGGTTGTCCATCAGCCAGGTCATCAGGTTGGCCCCGTAACAACCGAAATCCATCAGGGCCCCGCCGCCGTCGAGTACAGGGTCGGTGAGCCAGGCGAGGAATTCGGGCTGGACTCCGATCTCCTTTGGCCCGCGGTGGCCGTCGTGCGCGACCATTTTGCGAATCTCGCCGAAAGAGTCTTCGTGCGCCATCTTCCACGCGGCCTGATTGCTCGGGTACCAGGTCGTCTCGAAGTTGACCAGTACATGGATTTTCCCGTCGCGGGCCGCCCTGGCGATGGCCTGTGCATGTTCCAGATTGACGGCCAGTGGTTTTTCCATCATCACGTGGATACCGCGACGGGCGCAGGCTTCCACCGCCGCTCGGTGGTCCCAGGTGCTGGTATAGACGACTACTGCTTCGGGCCGCTGTGCGTCGAGCATCGCTTCGAGTTTCTGATAGAACAAACCCGGTTCGAGGTGGTAGCGGTTGCGGTAGCCTTCGGCTACTGATGTGTTGGCCTCTGCAATGCCGACGATCTGAATATCATTCCGTTTGAGCGCGCTGTTAAGGAACCCATTCACGTGACCGTGGACGAGGCCCACTACGCCGAGCCGGACGGGTGCGGGCTGCGCGGACGATCCGGGGGTAAGCATGAGGAAGATAGCAAGGCAGAAAAGAACGGGGCGGATACTGTGCATAGGTTCTCCGGGTTACGTTATGCGGAAAGCAGGATTAACCGACCGGGAGTCTGTCCGGCGGCTGGAAATTCACCCGCTCATAAATTTCGCCAAGCGGCAGCGTCACGTTGAGTGATTCGAGCGTCAACTCACTCTCCAGCCCTTCGGTTTCGATGCGCAGCCATCTCCGATGCCCCTGGTGAAGGTGCCGGATCACGTGCGGGCGTTCCTGAGAGATCACCAGATATTCCCGAAAGGCTTCAATGGACTGATAAGCCGTGAATTTTTCCCCAAGTCGTAAGCGGCGGTTGAGGGTGAAAGGGCTTCGACGATCAGGATGGGATTGACGAGCATCTGCTGGCCCTGAATCTCCTCGAAGATCGGCTCACCGCGCACGACGGAGGCGTCGGGGTAACGGAACGGAAGGGCGGCAGGAACCTTGATCCGCATCTCGGAATTGAAAGCCTCACAGTTTCGCCCACGCAGTCTCTGCTGGATCGCCGAACAAACATTGCCGGTGATGCGAGCGTGATCAGGGCTGCCGCCGGACATCGCGAAAACTTCGCCGTTGAAGTATTCGTATCTCTCCTCCGAATTTTTGTCCAGCTCAATGTACTCTTCGATGGTGTATCTGCGTTCTGGTAATGCAGTCATCGCCCAGGCTCCTTTCACTTGAAAACTACGGAAGTGCTGCCCCGGTGTGCAGGGGATTTTACCTGACCGGATGACTGTTGTCTGCCTCCTGCAATCATTGGTAGTTACACAGGTTTTTGCCGCGTAGCGGCGCCTGAATTTAGCCGCGGGGGTTCACCCCACGGTCAGCAGGACCGGATCCGTCGCATCGCGTCAGCGACGATTGAATCGCCTGCGCCACCCGGGGTTCTACCGTCGCTGACGCGACGGTAGGCAACCAGAATTCCCGTCCGTGGGTTGAAAACCCACGGCTAGATTCAGGCGCCGCTACGCGGCTCGGGGAATCGGCACACTCTTCCCACTGGTGCAGATACCAATGATGGGCGCATGCGAGTGCATGATCGGAAGAATGAGCTGACCCTGCGTTGACCCCGGCGCATTGATTGAGTGAGCAGGCTGCCGGGGGCAGTGTACAGGGAGCTGCCAGCTCCCTGCTGATTCCGGACAATGGTCATTGCCGGTAATCGCAAGCGGCAGGGAGCTGGCAGCTCCCTGTACATCCATCTGAAATCCGCTGTAAGCTGTCACCCGCTATTTCGCTTTCCACAGACAATCAGGAATGCAAGCTGATTCCCACGACCTGCCTTTAATCCGGAGGTGAGATCAATGATCACTTTGGGAACTTTCGATCCGGACGTCCCGCCCGCGGCTCTGGACGAGTACATCGAACATGCCAATCAGATGACCGAAACTGACTGGGGCAAAAAACTCCGCGGTGACGGCGACTGGGTGGAGTTCGGCAAGCTGCCGGACGGGGAAATGAAAGTGGCCGAGGTGCAACGCTTCCTCAAAGAGGCCGGCTTCCTCCCCTTCGGCAAGGTGGACGGCATTTGCGGCTATCGCACCAATTCGGCGATCCGGCTGTTTCAGGAGTATGTGCGAACGGTCGAAGGCGACGAGTCCTTCGGTTTCCCGGACGGGAAGTTCGGGCCCGCCTCGGCCAGACGCGTCAGGGAGTGGCAGGAAAAGGGCCGGAAGGCCGACTGGACGAATTTTTCCGGCGCCCGTCCGAGCCCCGAGTGCGCGAAGTGGATGAACCTGCTCGCCGAGGTCAGAAAGAAGTATCAGGCCAGCCCCGATGCGATGACGAGTCTCGTGAATCACTATTCCAAAAATTCCGACACGGTGAAGGTCGCGGACTGGAACTTCGACCCAGACCGGATTCACCTCGTCGGAATTCGAAGTCATGAGGCTCCGGCGGCCGGTCAGCAGAAATTCAACGACGCGTTTGTGCTGCTCATCCATGGTCTGGTCTTCAAGTTTCATGGCACGACCGATCCGGGGGCGACGAGCAACACCGCCGGTTACCCTTTTCTGGTGACGGGGCAGCACCATTACCGGTTCGGCTGGCACAAGCTCTCGGACTCTCACAAGGTCTACCATGCGCTCAAACCCGCGACGGTCGGCGTGCTGGTCATTCGCTCGAAGGATCTGGCGCTGACGGATGCGGACCTGGCCAAAGGGCTGGAGTGCAACAATTCGATCAACATCCACTGGGGCGGCGAGGGCCTGGGCGCCGTCGGCAGCTGGTCGGAAGGGTGTCAGGTCTTCGTCGGCAGGAATTACATCAATCACCATGAAAAGCTGATTGACTGCTCGAAGTTTGGCGCGGCCAATTATTCAACGCTGGGTCAGAGGGTGGGCGGGGTGTATCAGACCAGAGGGGCTTACACGGTCCTGGAAGACCTGGTCACGGCGTTTTCGGGCGACGACAAACTGGTCAGGTACATGCTCATCAATGAACCGGATCTGGCGCTCAGGCCTGAGATCGGCGCGAACTGGCTGAAGGATACGCTGGCGCGATTCCATTAGTCTTCCACTTCAACAGGCCAGCTGATCAACGCCGCATTCACCGCCGAGGCGCAGAGAACGCGGAGGAAACGCAGAGTTTTCTCTCCTCTCTGCGCCATCTCTGCTCTCTTCGGCGCCGCGGCGGTGAAAAGGCATTCACCACAGGGCCAGCTTATCCTCAGTTACGTGGCCGCCTGATCGAGTAATCAGGCCAGCAGCCGACTTCCGGGTCGTCTTCATCAGCGCCGGCCCTGCCGAAGGGGGATAGAGTCGTCGTCGCGGGTGCGGGCGGCGCGAATTTCGGATCGAGCGTTCTGGCGATCTGGTCTTTCACGTCTTCCAGGTGCAGGCGCGTGGCGCGATCCGTCGTGTGAGTCATGGCGCGCGTGACTTCGGCGCTCAAAGTCCGCAGCTCGCCGCGAATGAACGGGCGCTGGTCGTCGGTCACCGCGAATCGCCCGTTGAGTTTGTCCGCCATCAGGTCGAGGTAAGCGCGTTGCAGGTTGCGGCGGTACGCGTCAATCCTGACCGCGCCCGCGCCGTCAAGCTCGCCGAAAATGCCCTTCCGCACGTCGGCCAGGAAATCCACCGGGCGGTAGCTGTTCGCGCCGTCAACCGCCTCCTGCTCGACGAGCCGCGCAAAGCGCGCTGAACTGAGCAGTGAAGCGAGAATGCGCTGCTGCGAGGTCTTCACGCGATCAAGCGCGCCGCTCGGCTCGATGCGGCGCAGGACTTCGGGCTTGAGCGCCCACGCCGGAGTCGTGAAGGCATGCTCGTTCAGAAATTTCACCGCCGCCATCTGCTTCTCTTTCGGCACGGGCGTGAAGATCACGCCGTCCTGCCCGATGTGCTTCTGCTGTGAGTTGAACGCGCCGACGATCTGCGTGACGTGATTGAGTTCCAGCACCCACTGGCCGAGCATCCGTCCGTAGACCTCTTCCAGATCGTCGTAAGGCTCGCCCGTTCGCGTAGTGGTCGCCGCGAGCAGCATGTTGGAAACGCGTTCGAGATTTTTGAGGCCGAGCGCGGTCGAGTAGATCGCGTCGGCGTCGCCGACCGCTTCGGTGTTCTCGCCCGGGTCGGCGCCGCGTGATTTGTCGGTCGTGAAGCGCAGCCACGGAGTCTTGTCCTGCGCCCGCGCCCACCCGTCGAGCGTCTTCTTTTCGTCCTCAGGCGTGCGCGCGCCCTCAATCGGTTTGTAGCCCCACATCGTCGCCCACTTGTCGTAAGGGCCGATGCCGGGGATCAGGTCTTTCACATCAACCTTGTCTTCGGGCTGCGCGACGTAGTTGTAGCGCGAATAATCCATGAGCGTCGGCGTGTGGCCCATTTTGTGCAGCCACTCGCGGTCGCGGATTTTATCGGCCGGGTACATCGAACTGGCCTTCATGTTGTGCTGGAAGCCGAGCGTGTGGCCGACTTCGTGCGCGACGACGTATTCGATCAGCTCGCCCATCAGGTCGTCGGGCAGCGGCAGCTTCTGCGCACGCGGGTCGAGCGGGCCGACCTGGACGAAATACCAGTCGCGGGCGAGGTTCATGACATTGTGATAGAACTGAATGTCGGATTCGAGAATCTCGCCCGTGCGCGGGTCGTGGACGTGCGGGCCCGAGGCGTTTTCAATCGTCGAAGGCAGCCAGCGGATGACTGAATAACGCGCGTCCTCGGGGCTCCACTCGGGGTCATCCTTCGGCGCTTCCTTCGCGATGATCGCGTTTTTGAATCCGGCCTCTTCGAATGCGGCCTGCCACTTCTCTATGCCGCGTTTGATGTACGGGACCCATTTCGTCGGCGTGGCCGGGTCAACGTAATAGACAATCGGCTTGACCGGCTCGGAGAGGGCCGCGTTCGGGTCTTTCTTTTCGAGCCGCCAGCGCGTGATGTAAGTCCGCTGCGGCGCGCGGTGTTCGTCCTTGCCGTAATCCATCTGGCGGGTCGTGAAGTATCCGACGCGCTCGTCGAAGAGTCGCGGCATCATCGGCTTCTCCGGCAGTTTGACCATGCTGTAATGCATCAGCACCGAGGCGCTGCCCGTGCCCATCCCGGCGCCGAGGAACGGATTCGGCGGCAGCGCCGAAGTGGTCGGAGTCAGGTCGGGCGGGTTGATGAAGGTGTGCGTGGCTTCGACCTCGATGTTTTCGGGGAAGGAGACGACGCGCTCGACGAAGGAGCGGCTCGTGTCGAAGCCGCGGGCGCGCAGCCGTGAGCGCGCGCTCAGTTCGGTGACTTCGGTGGTGAAGAGTCTCGTCACGTCAATCACGCAGGACTCATCCTTGCCGAAGGCTTCGATATTGAAAGCCATGATGATGGCGTCGTTGTTGGCTGCCTTGACGGCCTTCGAGATGGGGAGCGTCGGGTCGGCGACGACTTCATAAGACACGTTGCGGAGCAGAATGCGGTTGTCGCGGCGCTCCCAGCGGACGACGCGGTTGCCCATCGCCTGGCCGCCGTAACCGACGCCGAGCGTCGTCCGGGCGATCTGGCTGACCCAGAGGAATTCCTTGTTCAGTTCCTTCTTCGGGATTTCGTAATACCACTTCTCTTTGATCCGGTGGACAGTGAAGACCCCGTCGTCGGATTTTGCATCTTTCGTAATGACCTTGTCGTATGGCTTCGGTTCAGGCGCCTGGCCGGGCAGGCCCGGAAACCCGGCGGGGCGCTCCTGAGTCGCGGGCGGCGTGGTCTGCGGCTCCTGACCGGAGGCGACGAGGAAGAGGCAGTTGATCAGCACTGCGGCGAGGCAGATCATCAGGACTCGTTTCATAGCTGGTGGCTCCTTTGAGTTGTGGGAAAGCTTCAGGTGCTGTTTTGCGCTGGACGCCGGAAGTCTAATCACCAGCCGGAAGGAATGCCAGCGAATCGGCGAAATGTTTCGGCTACCCGGGAGCGCACGCGGCTCGCGTGCCTGCATCGCGCAAGATGCATATGATCAAAGCCAGCACGCGAGCCGCGTGCGCTCCCGGGGTTGCAAACTCTTCAGTTAACTGTCCGCTTTTGGGAAATGCCGATTCCAGCAACGGACACCGGGATTGAAGCGGCTCCGGCCTGGGGGTACGCTATATCCTTGCGGGTCAGGCTTTTGATCTGTCGCCCTCTCTGGCACGGCAATTGGTAGTCATTTCTGTGGAGGAAAATATGGACGTCCCACGCAGTGAATCAGTCAAACGCAACAAACGCATTCGTCGCATCCTGTATGTGATCCTCGCCCTTGCGGCCATCTCCGGGGCCACCGTGGGTTTGTCGAAACTCAGGCCGGCGGCGCCGACGATTGACAAGGGGACGGTCTGGCCCGGCGAAGTCAAACGCGGCGAGATGATCCGCAACGTGCGCGGCGTCGGGACGCTCGTGCCGGAAGAGATTCGCTGGATCCCAGCCGTCACCAACGGGCGCGTCGAAAAGCGTCTGGTCAAACCCGGCGCGATTGTCAAAGCTGATTCAATCCTGATCGAACTGAGCAATCCCGAACTCGAGCGTGACGTTCTTGACGCGCTGACGCAGCTCAACGGCGCCAAAGCGGACTATGAAAATCAGAAGGTGCAGCTTGAAAGTCAGCGGCTCAACCAGCAGGCTCAGGCGGCGACGGTGCGCGCTGATTACAACCAGGCGAAACTCAATTATGAGGCTAATAAGGTACTGAACAAAGAGGGGATTGTTTCCGATCTGATCCTGAAGCAATCCCAGGGCCGGGCCGAGGAACTGGCGACGCGCGACAAGATCGAGCAGAAGCGGCTGGAAATCGGCCTCGATTCCATCAAATCCCAGCTCGCCGTTTACCAGGCGAAAGTTGACCAGTTCAAAGGGCTCTACGAATTGCGCAATCGCCAGCTCGATGCCCTGAAGGTGCGCGCCGGCGTCAACGGCGTGGTGCAGGAAGTCCCGGTGCAGGTCGGCCAGCAGGTGACCGCGGGGACGAACCTCGCCCGCGTGACCGATCCGTCGCGGCTGAAGGCCGAAGTCAAGATTGCCGAGACCCAGATGCGCGACCTCTCAATCGGCCAGCGCGCAGAGATTGACACCCGCAACGGCGTCGTCCCCGGTCACGTGATCCGCATTGACCCGGCGGCGGTGCAGGGGACCGTCACCGTTGACGTCGCGCTCGACGGCGCGCTGCCACCGGGCGCCAGGCCCGATATGAGCGTGGACGGCACGATTGAACTCGAACGGCTGGAAAATGTGCTGCACATGCAGCGCCCCGCGTTCGGCCAGGAGAAGAGTACGATCACGCTCTTCAAATATTCGCCGGATGGCAATGAAGCCGTCCGCGTGCAGGTCAAACTCGGCCGCACTTCGGTCAGCGAGATTGAAATCCTCGAAGGTCTGAATGTCGGCGACAAAGTGATTCTGTCCGACACCTCGCAATACGATAACGTCAACCGCATCCGTTTGAATTGAGAATAAAGCTGACGGCCGTCAGCCGTCAGCTTTGTAGATGAATCCTGAGTTCCGAAAGAGCTGACAGCTGACAGCTGACGGCTGACGGCTCTGGAGCTGACAGCCATCCCGGAGAAAAATATGACCACATCCAACCAACCACTGCTCCGTCTCGAAGGCGTGACGAAGGTCTTTTACACCGACGAAGTCGAAACGCACGCGCTCTCGGGGATTCACCTTGAAATCGAGACCGGTGAATTCGTCTCAATCGCCGGGCCGTCGGGCTGCGGCAAATCAACGCTGCTCTCGATCCTGGGGCTGCTGGATTCGCCGTCGGGCGGGAATTACTGGCTCAACGGCAAGGGGGTGGAAAACCTCACCCTCGCCGAGCGCGCCCGCATCCGCAACCGCGAAGTCGGGTTCATCTTCCAGAGTTTCAACCTGATCGGCGACCTGTCGGTTTACGAGAACGTCGAACTGCCGCTCACCTACCGCGGGATGGCTTCGGCCGAGCGCCGCAAGCGCGTCAACGAGGCGCTCGAACGGGTCGGGATGGCGCACCGCGCGAAACACCTGCCCTCGCAGCTCTCCGGCGGTCAGCAGCAGCGCGTTGCCGTGGCGCGCGCCATCGTCGGCCAGCCGCTCATCCTGATGGCGGACGAGCCGACCGGGAACCTCGACTCGAAGAATGGCGACGCGGTGATGGAGCTGATGAGCGAACTGCACAAGGGCGGCGCGACGATCTGCATGGTCACGCACGACCAGCGCTTCGCGCGCTACGCCGACCGCACGATCCACCTCTTCGACGGGCAGATCGTCGAGGAGAGCGTCGAAGCGAAGTAAGTCATTTCAACAGGCAAAAGGGTGAACCCGAAAGGCCAACGGTAGAGGCGGGCATCGGCTGATGCCCCCCGGGGCCTTTGACAGACCCCTTTTGCCTTTTTTACGTCTGGAGGCAAGGCAATGAATCTGCTCTGGCAGGACGCGCGTTACGGCCTGCGGATGCTGGCGAGGAAGCCCGGCTTCACGGCCATCGCTGTCATCGCCCTGGCCATCGGGATTGGCGCGAATACGGCGATTTTCAGCGTGATCAACGGGGTGCTGCTCCGCCCGCTGCCATTTGCTGCTCCTGAGCGGCTCGTGACGCTATGGACTGCGGACGCGCGCCGCACTAACAGCCCGGGCAATTCATCATACCCGGACTTTGCCGACTGGCGCGCGCAGAGTCAGAGCTTCGAGCATCTGGCGGCCTTCCGCACGAGCGGGGTGACGCTCACCGGCAAAGGCGAGCCGGAGCGGCTCAAAGCGGTCGCGGCTTCGGCCGTCCTCTTCGACCTGCTCGCGGCAAAGCCGATGATCGGTCGCGGCTTTCGCGCCGAAGAGGACGAGCCCGGCGCGCGCGTTGTGGTGCTGAGTCACAGCCTCTGGCAGAAACGCTTCGGCTCTGATCCCGGCATCGAGGGCCAGACCATCACGCTCGATAAAGAGCCGTACACCGTGATCGGGGTGATGCCCGCCGGGTTCAATTTCCCGCTCGAATCCGAACCGACGCAGCTCTGGACGACGATGGCCGTTGATCGGACGGCGACGCAGGGCAGTCAGCCGCAGACTGAAGAGCGCGGCAATCATTATCTGGAAGTGATCGGGCGGCTCAAACTAGGCGTCACGCCCGCGCAGGCCCGGTCTGAGATGGGCGCCATAGCGAAAAGGCTTGAGCAGCAGTACCCCGACACGAATAACGGGCGCGGAGTGCGCATCGTGCCGACCTTCGAGCAACTGGTCGGCGACGTGCGGCCCGCCCTCTACGTGTTGTTCGGCGCGGTCGGTTTCGTCCTGCTGATCGCGTGCGCGAACGTGGCCAACCTGCTGCTCGCGCGCGCCGCCGGCAGGCAGCGCGAGATGGCCATCCGCACGGCGCTCGGCGCCGGCCGCCTGCGCGTCATTCGTCAGCTGCTGACTGAAAGCGTAATGCTGGCGGCGATGGGCGGGGCATTGGGTCTGTTTCTGGCATTGTGGGGGACCGACCTGCTGGTTGCTTTCGGCCCCAAAGACCTGCCGCGCCTGAACGAAATTCATCTGGACGCGAGAGTGCTGATTTTCACGTCTGTAGTTTCGCTCGTGACCGGCGTGGTCTTCGGTCTGGTCCCGGCCTGGCAGGCTTCGCGAACTGACCTCGTCGAATCGCTCAAGGAAGGCGGGCGGGCCGGGTCTGACAGCTTCAATCGCAATCGCGTGCGCGGCACGCTCGTGATTGTCGAAGTCGCCGTCGCCCTCGTGCTGATGGTCGGCGCGGGGCTGCTGCTCAATACGTTCTGGCGCCTGCAGCGCACCGACCCGGGCTTCGACCCGCATCACGTCATGACGGTGCGCCTGGGCCTGCCCGAAATCAAATACACCAGTGAGCAGACGGCCGATTTTTACCGCCGCCTGCTCGCGAGGGTGCAGATGCTGCCGGGCGTGCGCGCGGCGAGCGCCGGATTCCTGCTCCCCTTAAGCGGCAGCAATATGGGCGTGGGCATGGACATCGAAGGCCGCCCCGTTGAGAAGAAAGACCGTCCCGCGACCGCCTGCCGGATCGTCAGTCCCGATTACTTCAGGGCGATGGGCATGCGCCTCGTCAGGGGGCGCGATTTCACCGCGCGCGATGACCTGAAAGCCACTCAGGTCGTGATCATCAACGAGGCTCTGGCCCGCCAGTTCTTCCCGAACGAAGACCCCCTGGGCAAACGCATCCGCCCGACCATCTCGGTTGATGATAAAGAGGACGCGATGCGCGAGATCGTCGGCATCGTCAACGACGTGAAGTTCCGACGGCTGACCGACGAATCGCGCCCGGAAGTTTACATCCCGCACGCGCAGATCCCGATGTCTTCGATGTCGCTGATTGTGCGCACCGAGACGGAGCCGGGCGGCATCGTCAGCGCCATTCGCGCCGAAGTGCAGGCGCTCGACCGGGACCTGCCGATTGATGACGTCAGAACGCTCGATCAGTATTTCGGCGCATCCATCGCGCGGCAGCGGTTCAATATGCTGCTGCTCGCCGTCTTCGCCGCTGCCGCGCTGCTGCTGACCGCAGTCGGACTGTATGGCGTGATGGCTTATTCAGTCGCCCAGCGCACGCACGAGATCGGCATCCGCATGGCGCTCGGCGCCCGAAGGGGTGATGTGCTGAGGTTGATCATCCGCCAGGGCATGGGGCTCGTGCTTGTCGGGATCGCGATTGGTCTGGCGGGCGCGGTCGCGCTCACCCGGGTGATGGCGACTTTGCTGTTCGGGGTGAGCGCGACCGATCCGCTGACGTTCACGGGCGTGGCCGGGTTGCTGATGATAGTCGCACTGCTGGCCTGTTTTATTCCGGCGCGGCGGGCAACAAAAGTTGATCCGATGGTGGCGCTCAGATATGAGTAGGATTCAGGAACTGGGATTCAGGATTTAGGGAAAGCCTGGATCGCCAGCTCCACTAAATCCCAAACCCCAAATCCTAAATCCTCCTCGGAGGAATTATGCAGACACTCTTACAGGACGTGCGCTACGGCGCAAGAATGCTGCTCAGAAAACCCGGCTTCACGGCCATTGCCGTGGTCGCGCTGGCGCTCGGGATCGGGGCGAACACGGCGATTTTCAGCGTCATCAATGCGGTGCTGCTCCGCCCGCTGCCGTTCGCCGCTCCCGACCGGCTCCTGCGCGTGTGGAATCACACTGAACAGGAAAGCCAGGTCCCGCTCACTTACCCGGACTTCGCTGACTTCCGAACGCAACAGTCGGTCTTTGAGCGCATGGCAGCGTGGACCGACAGGGATTTTACGCTGACCGGGCGGGGTGAACCGCTGCACCTGCGCGGCACGGTCGTCACGGCGGACCTGTTCCCGCTGCTCAGAGTGTCGCCGCAGCTGGGCAGAGCCTTTCTGCCCGAAGAGGACAAGGCGGGGGGGCGCGCCGTGATCCTCGGCCACGGTCTGTGGCAGCAGCGATTCGGCTCCGACCCGAATGTCCTGGGGCAGACGATCACGATCAACAGCCAGAGCTGCACGGTGGTCGGGGTGATGCCCGCGGGTTTTGTTTTCCCGATTCAGCAGGATTCGATTGACCTGTGGGCCAGCACCGCCTTCGTCGCCGAAGGGCCGGCCCCGGTCACCGGGCAGCGCGGCAATCATGGCTTTGACGTGGTGGCCCGGCTTAAACCGGGCCTGACGCTCGCGCAGGCCAGGGGGGAGATGCAGGCTGTCGCCGAGCGCCTGGCGAAGCTCTACCCCGATACCCATACGAACTTCGGCGTGGAGCTGGTGCCGATGCACGCGGATCTGGTTCGCAACGTCCGGCTGGCGCTCCTGGTGCTGTTCGGGGCGGTCGGGTGCGTGCTGTTGATCGCGTGCGCGAACGTGGCGAACCTGCTGCTCGCGCGCGCCGCCGGCAGGCAGCGGGAGATCGCGATCCGCACGGCCCTCGGCGCGGGCCGCTGGCGCGTCATCCGGCAACTGCTGACTGAAAGCGTGCTGCTCTCCTTCGGCGGCGGGATTATCGGATTGCTGCTGGCCCTCTGGGGGACTGACCTGCTCCTCGCGATGGTGCCTAAGGGACTGCCGCGCACGACTGAAACGAGTCTTGACGCGCGCGTCCTCGGCTTCACCCTGCTCGTCTCGCTTCTGACCGGAGTGCTGTTCGGCCTCGCGCCCGCGTGGCAGGCTTCGAAGTCCGACCTGACTGAAGCACTCAAGGAAGGCGGCAAGGGATCGGGTGAAGGCGCGCACCGCAATCGCGTCCGCAGCGCGCTCGTGGTGGCGGAGGTCGCCATCGCGCTCATGCTGCTCGTCTGCGCGGGACTGCTCGTGAACAGCTTCATGCGTTTGCAGCGCGTCAATCCCGGCTTCGACACGCACAACGTGCTGACTTTCAGAATCGGGCTGCCCGGCAACCGGTATCAGCAGGCGCAGGTCCCCGCCTTTTATCAACAGCTCGTTTCGCGCCTCGAAACGCTGCCCGGCGTGAAGAGCGTCAGCGCCATCTCGCCACTGCCGCTGAGCGGCCAGGGGTCAGGCGTGGGGTTCTCCATCGAAGGCATGACGCTCGCCCCGAACCAGCCTTTCCCCTATGACTCCGACCTCCGCACCGTCACGCCGGGTTATTTCCGCACGATGGGGATGTCACTCACGAGGGGGCGCGATTTCACGGCGCGTGATGACCTGGGTTCCACTCCCGTGGCGATCATCAACGAAACGCTGGCGCGCCGGTTTTTCCCGGGTCAGGACCCGATCGGCAAACGCATCAACCCGAGCTTCGCGATTGATAAGCGCGGCATACTGATGCGCGAGATCGTCGGCATCGTCAGTGACGCGAAGCACGCCAGCCTCGGCGGCGAGCCTCAGCCGGAAATCTACGTCTCGCATGGGCAGGTGCCGCGCAACTCGATGACGCTCGTCGTTCGCGCGGGGAGCGACCCGGGCGGCCTGATCGCCGCCGCGCGCAGTGAAGTGCAGGCGCTCGACCGGGAATTGCCGGTCTTCAACATCAAAACCCTCGACCAGCACCTGACGGCGTCGGTCGCCGAGCCGCGATTCAATACGCTGCTGCTCGGCCTGTTTGCCGCGCTGGCGCTCGTCCTGACCGCGGTCGGGCTCTACGGCGTGATGAGTTATTCGGTCGCGCAACGGACGCACGAGATCGGCATCCGCATGGCGCTCGGCGCCCGCGCGGGCGACGTACTCAGGCTGGTCGTCCGCCAGGGCATGGGGCTCGTACTCGTGGGCGCGGTGATCGGGCTGGCCGGGGCATTCGCCCTGACGCGCGTGATGGCGAGCCTGCTCTTCGGCGTGAGCGCGACTGACCCGGTGACGTTCGCCGCGGTGGCTTTGCTGCTGGCCGTAGTCGCGTTCGCTGCGTGTTACATCCCGGCGCGGCGGGCGACCAGGACTGACCCGATGGTCGCGCTCAGATATGAATGAAGACTCCAGTCGTCAGGATGAAAACGCGGCGGCCGGGCTTGCGCCCTGAAGCCGAAAACCAGGAGAGGTAATTATGCGAAGCAGACTTTTCCGGATGCTGCCCGTGGTTTCTTTGATGCTGACGATCCTGCCGGGCCTGTCGGCCGCCGGCGGGTCCGCCAGCCCCCGAGGGAAGCAGTCGGACGATCAGAAGTATGCCGGCACGTGGACCGGATCGTACAGTACCGTGGACGGGAATACGGGCGCGCTCACCTACATCCTGAGCAAAGACGAGAAAGGACAGTGGCGCGGGACGGTGAAATTCACCAATCAGGACGGGGAGCAGACGGCCGAGATGAAATCGCTCCAGATCGCGGAGGGGAAGTTGAAAGCGAAGATTGAGCCCCCGAACGGTGAAGTGGAAGTCACGATTGAAGGGACATTCCAGGGAGAGCAATTTGAAGGCACTTACTCCGTCCTGCCCAAAGGCTCGACAGACGTCGCCGAAAAAGGAACCTGGAAAGTCACCCGGAAGCCGGCGGGCAAAACTCAGTAGTGGGAAGGGGAAAGTCGGGAGTCAGAAGTCGGAAGTTGATAGACGGGAAATAGCAGTTGGAATGCGGGCAGGTTACTGCGCTTTGGCTTCCGACTTCTGACTCCCGACTTCCCCCCGGAGGATGACCGATGCCGACACTCTGGCAGGACCTGCGTTATGGCGCGCGCCAGTTGCTGGCGAAGCCTGTCTTCACGGTGGTTGCCGTCCTCACACTTGCTTTGGGCATCGGCGCGAACACGGCCATTTTCAGCGTCGTCAATGCAGTCATCCTGAAATCGCTCCCGTTCCGCGACCCCGGGCGACTCGTGGTGCTGTGGACCAGCAATCCGAAAATCCAGACGGGGCTCAGCGAAATCCCGCCGGCCAATACCGACATCCCGGAGTGGAAATCACGAAGCAACTCCTTTGAGCGCATTGCCGCCTTCACCCCCAGCCTCGCAGACCTTTCAAGCGACGGCGAGCCCGAGCGCGTCGGCGGCGTGGCCGTGAGCGCGGATTTCTTCCCGCTCTTCGGCGTCGCGCCGCTCCTCGGCCGCGTGTTCACCGAAGCGGAAAACGAGTCGGGCAACGACAAGGTCGCCGTGATCGGCTACGGCCTGTGGCAGCGTCGCTTCGGCGGCGATGCGGGCGTCATTGGTCGAAAGATTACGGTGAATGACGAAACCCGCTCGATCGTCGGCGTGATGCCGCCCGAGTTTCAATTCCCGCGCGGCGCGGAGATGCCCGGGCTCTTCGGGTTCGCGCCACGCGCGGACCTGTGGCTGCCGCTCGGCTGGGCGCCTGAACGCTGGCAGGAGCGCGGCACGCGCGAGCTGGTGGTGCTGGCGCGACTCAAACCGGACGTCGCGCTCAGACAGGCGCAGTCCGAGATGGACGCGATTGCACGGCAGCAGGACGAAGACCGCCCGGCGGTGATCAAGGGCTGGCAGGTCACTCTGACGCCGCTCGACCGGCAGGTCGTCGGTGAGACGCGGCCGGTGCTGTGGCTGCTCACTGGCGCGGTCGGGCTGGTGCTGCTGATTGCCTGCGCGAACGTCGCCAACCTGCTGCTCACGCGCGCCACGACGCGCCGCCGCGAGATCTCCATCCGCACGGCGCTCGGCGCGAGTCGTAGTCGCATCGTGCGGCAGCTCGTGACCGAGAGTCTGATGCTCGCGCTCGCGGGGGGCGGCCTGGGTTTGTTGCTGGCCGTGTGGCTCGTGCCCGCGCTCGTGGCGCTCAGCCCGGCGGACGCTCTGCGCCCTGATGAAATCAGAGTTGACTGGCTGGTGATGGCCTTCACGCTGACGGTTTCACTGCTCACCGGAATCCTGTTCGGGCTCGCCCCGGCGATCATCACTTCGCAGGTGAATCTGAATGAAGAGCTGAAAGGTGCCGAGCGGCGCACGAGCGGCGCACGGGGGCTTCGCGCCCACGGCTGGCTGATCGCGGCCGAAGTGGCATTCTCGCTCGTGCTGCTCGCGGGCGCGGGGCTGCTCCTGCGCAGCCTCGCACGCCTGCAGGCGGTCAATCCGGGGTTCCGCGCGAGCGGCGTGACGGCCTTCGATCTGAGCCTCAACCGCAGGAAATATCCGACGGATGAGGGCCGCGGCATTTTCTTTGATCAATTGCTCGCGCGCGTCGGTTCGATTGGCGGCGTCGAGGGCGTCGCCGCCATTTCAAGCCTGCCGCTCTCGGGTCAGGAAAACATCGGCTGGATGGCGGTCGAAGGCCGCGTGTCGGATGACCGCGGCAACGTGCCCCACTGCGAGCGCCGCGCGATCACGCCGGATTATTTCAGAGTGATGGACATCCCGCTCCGGCAGGGCCGCGCCTTCACCGCGCGCGATGACGCCCGGTCGCCGCTCGTGGTCGTCGTCAACGAAACGCTGGCGCGCACAATGCTGCCGGGGGCTGACCCGATTGGCCGGCGCATCAAACTGAACCGTCCCGAAAGCAACGCCCCCTGGCGAACCATCGTCGGCGTCGTCGGCGACGTGCGCCATGCATCGCTCTCGCTCGCCCCGCTCCCGCAGGTCTACCTGCCGTACCCGCAGTGGGTGCGCGACGAGATGACCATGGTCGTGCGTTCGTCGGTTGACCGGGCCGCGCTCGCCGCCGCGCTCAAAAACGAAGTCAGATCGCTGGACCCCGCGCTGCCGCTCGCCGGAGTCCGGACGATAGAAGGCGTCATCGCCCAGGCCACTGTCAGGCCGCGCTTCAGCACGCTGCTGCTCGCGCTCTTTGCCGTCGTCGCGCTCGCGCTGGCGGTCGTCGGGATTTACGGCAGCGTCGCGTGGGCGGTCACGCAGCGGACGCACGAGATCGGCCTGCGGATGGCCCTGGGCGCGCGGCCCGCGGACGTACTCGGGCTCGTCATCGGGCAGGCGATGAAGCTGGTATTGGTCGGCGTGGCGACGGGTCTCGCGGCTTCACTGGCGCTCGCGCGGTTGATGACGGGGCTGCTCTTTGGCGTGAGCGCGACCGACCCGCTGACCTTTGCGGGCGTCGCCCTGCTGCTCGCGGCGGTCGCCCTGCTCGCGTGTTACTTCCCGGCGCGTCGTGCGACGCGGGTGGACCCGGGTGTGGCGCTCAGATACGAATGAATTGCAGATTGCAGATTGTCGTTCAGCACAATCTGCAATCTGCAATCTGCAATCAACTGTGGAGGAGATCATGAGGACTCTGTTTCAGGATCTGCAATACGGGATTCGCCTGCTGGCCGGGCGGCCCGGGTTTACCATCGTCGCGGTGTTGACGCTCGCGATTGGCATCGGTGCGAACACGGCGATCTTCTCGGTCGTCAACGGCGTGCTGCTCAGGCCACTGCCGTACCGCGAGCCGGGAAAACTGGTGCGCGTCTACAGCGAGTTCCTGGGGGGGCTGGACCTGCGGAAATTCTGGGTCTCGCCGCCCGAATTCATGGAGATTCAGAAGGACGCGAGATCCTGGGAGTCAATCGGCGCCTGGTCGTCAGGTGGGGTGAACGTGGGGACGACCGGCGACCCCATTCGCGTCACGTCGGCGGCGGTCACACGCGGGCTGATTGATGCGCTCGGCGTGCAGCCGGCGATGGGGCGCAACTTTACGCCCGAAGAGGACGTGAAGGGCGGGCCGCTCACGGCGCTGATTTCGGACGCGTTGTGGCGGCGCGCGTTCGGCGGGCAGCCGGACATCATCGGCAGGCAGATCCAGATCAACGCGCGGCCCTTCACCGTCATCGGCGTGATGCCGCGCGGGTACGTCTTCCCGCCGGGCACTAACGACCCGGCCGACGTCTGGGTCTCCTTTCAGTTCGACCCGGCCAACCCCGGGGGCCGCAGCAGCCACTTCCTCTACCTCATCGGCCGGCTCAAACAGGGCGTAACCATTGAGCAGGCCCGCGCCGAGATGGCTTCGCTGATGGCCGGCTGGAAGAATGAAAAGCCCTCCATGCACCTGCTCAACCCGGAAAAACACCCCGTGCTGATGGTGCCGCTGCACGAGGATGTCGTCGCCTCGGCGCGGCCGGCGGTACTCATGCTGCTCGGGGCGGTGGGGTTCGTGCTGCTGATCGCGTGTGTGAACGTGGCAAACCTGATGCTCGCGCGCTCCGAGGCCCGGCACCGTGAATTCGCCGTGCGGCTGGCGCTCGGCGCGGGGCGGCGGAGAATCCTCAGGCAGTTCCTGACCGAAGGAATGCTCATGGTGCTGTTCGGCGCGGGCGCGGGCCTGCTGCTCGCTTACGGCGGGTTGAAGCTGGTGATGGCGGTGGCGCCCGCGAGCGTCCCGCGGACCGGCGAGATCGGCATTGACCTGCCGGTACTGGCCTTCACGCTCGGCATCTCGATCCTCTCGGTCTTCATTTTCGCGCTCGCCCCGATGGCGCAGATCCACGAGCAGAACCTCTCGAACTGGCTGCGCGGCGCGGGCCTCAGGACGGCGGGCGGCGCGGGCCGGCAGACGCTCAGGAAGATTCTGGTCATAACCGAGATCGCCCTGGCCGTCGTGCTGGTGATCGGGTCGGGGCTCATGATCCGCGCCTTCTGGAAACTGCGGCAGGTCGAACTCGGCTTCAACCCGCAGGGCGTACTCTCGTTCAGTCTGGCGCTGCCGCAGAGCAGGTATCAGAACCCGGACCGCCTGCGCTTCGCGACGGCCCTGCAGGAGCGACTGGCGGCGCTGCCCGGCGTCAAGTCCGCCGCCAGGTCGAGCGGGCTGCCGCCGCTCAGGCCGCTCAACGCCAACGACACCGACATCGAAGATTACAAGGCCACGCCCGAAGGCCCGGCCGAGAACGTGGATTTCTGGAACATCGTCACCGAGGATTACTTCAAAACGATGGGCATCCGCACGGTCGAAGGGCGCACCTTCGAACTGGCGGACCGCGCCGAGACCGCGCAACGGGTCGTGGTCGTCAATCAGGCGATGGCGCGGCGGTTCTGGCAGGGCAGCCCCGTCGGGCGGCGAGTCAACCCGTCTTTCGCCGACCCGCCGGTCTGGTTCACCGTCGTCGGCGTGGTCGAGGACACGAAGAACATCGGCGTGGATAAACCCGCCGGGACTGAACTCTATTTCCCGCTCCATCAGGCAGCGGCTGCCCAATCCGTCGGCTTCGGCAACATGAACTTCGTGGTGCGCACCGAAGGCAATCCGACTCTGGTCGCGTCGGCCGTCCGCTCGGCGGTCCGTGAGCTTGATCCGGGCCTGCCCGTTTATGGCTTGCAAACGATGTCTGACATCGTCGCCGATTCGCTCGTCAGGCCGCGGTTCCTCTCGCTGCTGCTCGCGACTTTCTCCGTCATCGCGCTCGTACTCGCGGCGGTCGGGATTTACGGCGTGATGTCATACACCGTGTCGCAGCGCACGCAGGAGATCGGCATCCGCATGGCCCTCGGCGCCAGCCGGCGCGACGTGCTCCGGCTCGTCGTCGGGCAGGGGCTCGTGATGTCTCTCTCGGGCGTGGGCATCGGGATACTCGGCGCCTTCCTGCTGACGCGCGTGATGGCGGGGCTGCTCTTTGAAGTCAGCTCGACCGACCCGGTCACGTTTACCTCAGTCGTGGTGCTGCTCGCCGCGGTGGCGCTCGCGGCCTGTCTCGTCCCGGCGCGGCGGGCGACGAAAGTGGACCCGATGGTCGCGCTCAGGTACGAATAAGCGATCAGCTGTCAGCTCTCAGCTTTCAGCCAGAGTGTTTGGCTGACCGCTGATCGCTGAAGGCTGACAGCTTCCGGAGGATTATGCAGACACTGTTACACGACCTGCGTTATGGGGTTCGGATGTTGCGTCAGCGACCGGGTTTCTCTGTTGTTGCCGTGCTGACGCTCAGCCTGGGCATCGGGGTCAACACGGCGCTCTTTACGGTCTTCAATGCCTTTGTCCTGCGACCGCTGCCGCTCAAAGACCCGGACAGTCTGGTCAATATGTCCGGGCGTGACGAGCAGGGCGAGCGGCAGAATCTGTTTTCGTACCTCGATTACCTCGATTACCGCGACCGCAATAACGTCTTTTCGGGGCTGCTCGCCTGGAACAAAGTCGCCGTGCCTCTGGGCGAAGCGGAGCCGGCGCGTTCCGATTCTTCAGTGCTGTCGCCCGGCGATTCCGAGTACGTCAACCTCCAGATGGTTTCAGGCAATTACTTTTCGGTGCTGGGCGCGGAGATGGCGCTGGGTCGCGCATTCCTGCCCGAAGAAGACCTGACGCCGGGCACGCATCCGGTAATTGTGCTGAGTCACCAGTTCTGGCAGCGACATTTCGACTCCGACCCGAACGTGACGGGCAGATCGCTCAGGCTTCAGGGCGAGACCTTCACCGTCGTCGGCGTGACCGGGCGCGAATTCGTCGGCACTACGCCCGATGTCCCCGCGGGCTGGATCCCGCTGATGGCGCGTGACAAAGTGCTTCCGTCCGGCGCATGGAATCACCGGAGCTGGCTGACTGACCGCAACGCAAACTCTTTTGTCCTGATCGGGCGACTGAAGTCCGGCGTCACGCGCGGGCAGGCGCAGGCCGAAATGACACTGATCGCGCGGCAACTGGCCCAGGGGTATCCGGGCAGGGATCGCAAAACCAGCGTGGCGCTCAGAAGCGGCATGGCCTTCATCAATCTGGATGTGGAATTGCTGCCGCTCATCATCCCGCTGCTCGTGGCGGTCGGGCTGGTGTTATTGATCGCGTGTGCGAACGTGGCGAACCTGCTGCTCGCGCGGGCCGCGACGCGACAAAGAGAGATCGGCGTTCGCCTGGCGCTCGGCGCGAGCCGCTTGAGAGTGATCAGGCAACTGCTGACAGAGAGCGTGCTGATTTCAGCGCTGGGCGGGATCGCAGGGTTATTGCTCGCCGTGTGGACGCTCAGCGTCCTGTACCCGGTCGTGATGTCCTGGATTCCTGTGCCAGCCGGGTTGAAGGATTCGTTCGCGCTCAACCTGAACCCTGACTACCGCATCTTCGGTTTTGCGCTGCTCGTCTCGCTCGTTGCCGGAATTGCCTCGGGCCTCGCCCCGGCGTTGCAATCATCCAGGCCTGACCTGACGGTCGCGCTCAAGGATGAAGGCTCGACCTTCGGCCAGCGCCTGAGTCAGTCGGGCCTGCGCAATGCGCTGGTCGTCACACAGATCGCCGTCTGCCTGATGCTGCTCATCGGCGCCGGGCTGCTGGTCAGAAATCTGAGGGCAGTGCAGAAGGTTGATACCGGGCTTGAGACGAAGAATGTGCTGACGGCGGCAGTCAGTCTGCGCGCGACGGAGAATGACCGGCGCAACGAAGCCGAAGTCCGCCGCCGGTTTGCCGAACGACTGCGCGCCCTGCCCGGCGTGAAATCCATCAGCCAGGCTTACCGGCAGCCATTGGCGAGCGCGCCGCGAACCACGCCGATTACGATCCCCGGACGAGAGCAATCGGGTGATCATCCGCTGCGGGCAAATTACAACTTCGTCTCGCCGCAATATTTCGACACTCTCGGCCTGCGTCTGGTGCGTGGCCGTGCCTTCACCATACGGGAAGCAGATTCAGGCGCGCCCGTCGTCGTCATCAGCGAGTCAACCGCGCGCCGCTTCTGGCCCGGCGAAGATGCCATCGGCAAACGCATCGGCATCGGCGCGGCGGCTGCGGGCAACGACGCCGACAGGGAAGCGGCAGTAAGGAATGAAGCCGCATCGGTCTTCCCGTCATTCGAGATCATCGGCATCGCCCGCGACACTCGCAGCGGCTGGGTGTGGCAGAAGGATGAGACATACCTCTACGTCCCGCTGCGACCGGACGACCGTTCGGGCGAATACCTGCTCCTCCGCACCGAAGGCGACCCGAACAACCTGATGTCAGCGGTGCGCCGCGAAGCCGAAGCGCTCGGCAACCTGCGCATCGCAGTGCGCAAAGTTGAGGACTCGCTCGAATTCCAGATGGCCCCGTTCCGCGCTATCGCCGCGCTAGCAGGCGTGCTGGGGCTACTCGCGCTCGCGCTCGCCTCGGTCGGGCTCTACGGCGTGATGTCATTCATCGTCACACAGCGGACTCGCGAAATCGGGATTCGCATTGCCTTGGGCGCACAAGCAGGCGACGTGATCACATTCTTTCTGAAGCAGGGGCTGCGGCTGATTGTGGTCGGGGTAGTATTCGGGATCGCCGGCGGCGTGGCGATTTCGCGTCTGCTCGCCGCCGCGTTGATTGATCTGAGCCCGCTTGACCCGGTGGCCTTCGGCGGCGTTTCAGTTTTCCTGACGCTCATTGCGCTGCTGGCAACGTATCTGCCGGCGCGTCGTGCGACGAAGGTGGATCCGATGACGGCGCTCAGGTATGAGTGAAGCAAACTGGAATGGGCCGTCTCTTGCCAGAGGCTGTCTAACGACCCGGGCTCGGCGACCCGGCCCGCGAGGGGGGGCGATTGCAACCAGAGCGTGATGGCCGGGTTCGCTGCAGCGCCTGGTCAGGCCGCTCGTTCATTCAATAATAAGCGGTGGGCCAGTGAGAACCATTCCGTGCGCTTCAAACAACTGTTTCATCGCGTTTTTCTGTTCGTCGGTGTAGGTCTTGTTGATGGCCTGCTCGCGCGTCGGCAAGTCTTTGAATTTGGCCAGCGCCTGAAAGAACTCCTCGATCCTGCCGGCAGGCTGGTAGGTATTGATGATTTGGGCAGGGGCGCTGACGGGCGACCACGCGCGCTCGACGTTGCGTGGAATGAACATGGACTCACGAGCGCCGAGGTGGAATCGTTTCCTGCCGATCTCCAACTCCACCTCGCCCTCAATGACGTAAATCCATTCATCCTGCTCCGGGTTCACATGGCGCGGCCACCCGCTGTTGTTGACCTCCAAAACACACATCGCGCCACCGGTATCCTTTCCCGACACCTTGCAGTCAATCGTCGTGCCGTACCGGTTGAACCCCTCGTTGAAGCGATCCTTTCCCGCGGCGACGCTGAAGCCCGTAAACAGTTCCTCACTCTTCATTTTCTTTGTTCCTTTCAAGTGCCTGATGGTTTTATCGATGGTCTCAATCAACGCGCGCGTCCGCGTGACATTCTTCTCCAGAACCTTCCGATGCGATTGGAGGGCAGCGACTTTTTCGAAATCGGTCCGACCCAGGATGCGTTGGATTTGCTTCAGCTCGAACCCCAGCTCCCGGTAAAACAGAATTTGCTGGAGGTTTAAGAGCTGTGACTCTTCGTAGAACCTGTAGCCATTTGCCCCATACCAGGCGGGCTTCAGCAGGCCCGTTTCATCGTAGAAATGAAGCGTGCGCACACTGACGCCCGACATCGCGGCCACTTGTTTGACTGTGTAAGCCATCGCTTTTTTCCTCGCGGAGACCACCATGGCCCCCGCGGCTGCTTTGCACTCTACGGGATCACGTAACGTGAGGGTCAAGGGATATTTTTGCGGGAACACGCGGCCGAACATGAATTGTGCTGACGACTGAGATGGTGACTATCAGGCAGCACTTCCTGATAGTCACCATTTCTGCCTGATATCAGGCAGAGCCTTCTTCCTATATATGGGCGCGACTCCGGCGAAGTTGCTGTCAGGGGCGTTGCCGCACTGTCAGTAACTTATCCTCTTTTGGATTCGCCTCCAGATAGATGTCCTTGTATTCGGAAGCCCCCGCGCCGTGACGGAACATGCCGACGGGGCCGGGAATGATGCGCTTCTCCGGGTCCGAGCGCTCGCCAGGGTAGGGGTGCTGGTAACGGACAATCTCGACGCCATCCACCGCCGCGCGCACGGTGCCCTTCTCCAGATTGCACAGCAGTTCCGTGACAGACCACCTGGTGAAATCCCTCGAACCCTCCGCAATCGTTTCGTGCGGCAGGTTGTGATGTTTCGGCGGGTGGTAATCCCACATCGCCCCGTGCGGCGGCATGAACTGAATCCATCCTGCATTATCAATCTTTGGCCTGGAAGGATCCTGAGGGCGGTCGCCCCAGAACAGGACGCCCAAGTGGTCCCCGTTCACCGGGTTCATGCGCGCGGTGAAGATGAGACGGAAGCTGCCGTAATCCGCCTTCGTATATGCGAGGCGCGAACTGCCGCCCACGCCGCGCATGGCGCCATCCACAATGCTCCACGTCGAGGGGTCTGCTTCCCAGCCATCGAAGCTCCTGCCGTCGAAAATCCTCACGCAGCCCGGGCAGGGGGCGGCCTTGCGGTCATCATCGGCTGGCGCATCGGCTCTGGCTGGTCCTTTGTCTCCTACAACAGAGCCAAAGAAAATGGCACCACACGCCAGAATAGAGAAAACGAGGGCTCGTAAATTATCTTTTTTCTTCATGACGGTGTTGAGGGTTTTACGCGGTTGCTCTGGTCGTGGCTGATAGCTACGGAAACGTATTGCTGTGGAACGGGCGCAGTATAAAGCCTTCACCTTCGCGACTCAATGTCTCGGATTGATTTTCCAGTCCGGGATTGAGCCGTTGCCGATATCAGAACTCCCCGGGCGCACACTGTAAGCAGACCAGGCCTTCCGAGCGCCACATCTCGACCACCCGGCTCCTGTCTTCGACGACAAAGAGTACCTTACGCCTGTCTACGCCGGCCAGCAGTTCACGTTTCACGACCACGTCACTCCTCTTGTCGCCGTCACTCCGCAGCAACAGTTCGTGGTAATTGACGCCCTCCCTCGCCAGCCACTCGACCGTCTCCTGCCGGTGCGCCTCGTTCCTGCCGGAGCAGAGGATGATCCTGACGCCGGACGAATGGAGGATGTTGCAGAGGCGGACCATTGCCCTGATCGCCTTATCCTGCGCCATCCCCTCGAAGAAGGCGTCCCAGTCTTTGGGCTTCTTCCTCAGGTGGTGGATGCGCTCGGAGACATCAGCCAGTGTGCCATCAATATCGAAGATAACGATCTCCTCACCCATGCTAATCCCCTCTTCATGCATTGTGACCAAGCGCCTGACATGAATTATGCCGACACTGAGACGCATGCTGTCAGACAGCCTTTCCTGGTAGCAGGCGGGAGCTTTTTTCCTGCTGCCACCTGCAAAAGGCGCCTGTTCAATTACGGAAATTCTGAGTGATCATCAGCCCGCGCCGGCCCCCGTCCATGATCCCTATGCCGACGCGCCCGAACGACGGGCGGAGGATGTTGGCGCGGTGCCCGGGCGAATTCATCAAGCCGTTATGCGCAATAGTCAGCGTCGGGGCCAGCGCCAGATTCTCGCCGGCCGCGAGAAAGCGAACCCCGGTGGCGCGCATCCGGTCAAACGGGCTGCGGCCTTCCGGCGTGATGTGCGAGAAATATCCCCGTACGAACATGTCGGTCGAGTGGCGCCGCGCCACCTCCGTCAGTTCAGCATCCGGCGCGAGCGCGGCGAGGCCCGCTGCCGCCCGCTCCCGATTGACCAGTTCCAGCATCCGCGCCTCCAGGTCGGGCCGCGGCTTCGGGTCGGCGACCGTGAAGGGGAGTTTCAGTAATTCGTCGGATTCGGGCCGGACGGTGCGCAGGTTGAGCCTTCGCCCGACTGCCTCCTCGATGACCGGCGTCAGGGCCGCTTCCAGCCGGTCGGTCACGACGGCCAGGCGATTAGTCAGAGCGCTCTCGCGGGCCGTCGCGCGCAGCCCGTCGGGCAGCGGTATGGCCAGCAGCACCGGCGCAGCAATGGCCGCCAGGATCAGCCCGTTGACGAGTCCCGGCAGGATGCCCGCCAGCCGGTTGGTGCGGCTCTGGTGAATCCTTGCTGGCAGCCGCCTCAGGATCTGATACTCGACAAAATGGATCAGCACGCCCGTGACGATCAGAATCAGGATGAACGCCGCCGGCTGATCCCACGCGCCCGGCCAGTCCGCGCGTGGCCCGATCAGACTCGCGACGGGCTGGTAAAGGCGCAGGGCCAGCAGCATACTCCCGACCCACCGCGCCAGATCGAACACTCCGAGCAGGAACCCGCGGTACCAGCCGAGCAGTGCCCCCAGCAGCACGATCAGAATGAGCAGCAGATCAATGAAATTCAAAGCCATAAAATATGAGACCGCTACGGCAGGCGTACTGGTTCCATCTCGCCTGAGATGGGGAACGTCTGCGTTGCAATCTGAATGCCGGCTGCCCCGGCAGGTCAAGTGTGTTCGGGAAACCCGGATCAACGCCAGCTTGTCATCTGCCGACGGCTTCGCCGCGCCCGGAAAGCAATCACTGGTGATCACTACCATACCTGATGCGTCCGCCTGAAAATTGACTTGCGGGTAACCGTTAAATATGATGCGCGCAGTTTCGACAGTAACAAGCGGTAACCCTGCCAGAGACGTTGAGAGACGCGTGTCAGTAGCCCGGGCCGTCGGGGGAGGGCTTGAGCATCAGTATCAAGCCCTCCCCCGACGGCCCGGGCTACTGACACAGCTATATGCGAACGGAGAGGCGGCGATGCACTTAAAGCTGATTGCTTCTGGAGTAATGCTGGTCTCGCTCGTGATGGCTTCGGACGTCGCCCCGCTCGGCTCATACACTCAGCGCGAGCGCGGGCACTGGGCTTTTGTGAAGCGGGCGACGCCTGCCGTCCCTGAATTTTCGCTCGCCACGGATACTGCCTGGGTGAAGAATCCCGTTGACGCGTTTATCCTGCAGCGGCTCAGGAAGGAAGGTCTCAGGCCCTCTCCGCCGGCTGACCGGGCGACGCTCATCAGGCGCATCTACTTCGACATGATCGGGCTGCCGCCGTCGCCCCGCGAGGTTGCAGCGTTCATCGGCGACAAATCGCCGGATGCGTGGCGGAAGCTCGTTGAGAAGCTGCTGGCCAGTCCGCATTACGGCGAGCGGTGGGGGCAGCACTGGCTCGATGTCGTCCGCTACGCCGAGACGGACGGCTTCGAATACGACACGCACCGCCGCGACGCCTGGCGTTATCGAGACTACGTCATCCGAGCCTTCAATCACGACAAGCCATATGACCGCTTCGTGACTGAACAACTGGCCGGCGACGAGATCGCTCCCGGTGATGATGAGGCGCTCGTCGCCGCCGGCTTCAACCGCCTCGGCCCGCTGCGCAAGAACGCCGGGAATCAGGAGGTGGCCAGCAGCCGCAACGAAGTGCTGACCGAGATGACCAATGCGGTCGGGTCGGCGCTGCTCGGCGTGACCCTCGGGTGTGCGCGCTGCCACGACCACAAATTCGACCCGATCCGGCAGAGCGACTACTACCGCATGCAGGCCTACTTTGCCGCCGTCTACGACCATGACGTGCTGAAAGCCACTCCCGAAGAGCAGGCGGCCAGAAAGGCCAGGACTGAGCCGATTGAGCGGGAGATGGAAAAGATCCGCGCCGCGATGAAGGGCCTTCAGGGCAGGAAAGACGCCGCCTCGGTTGATCAGAAAGAAGCGCTGACGAAAAAGCTGGAAGAGCTGCAGGACCAGCTGCCTGAGCCCCTGCCCGCGCTGCACACCGTCGTCAACATGCCGGATAAGAAATCGCCGATCCATCTGCTGTCGCGCGGTGATTACACGGCCAAAGGCGACCGCGTCGGCATGCGTCCGCTCGGGGTGCTGCTGGCAGAAGGGGCGCCGGAACTCCCCGCAACCACCGAAAGACCCCGCACCGAACTGGCCGGATGGATCGTCGCCCCGGAAAACCCGCTGACCGCGCGCGTGATGGTGAACCGCATCTGGCAATACCACTTCGGTCGCGGGATCGTCGCCACGTCGAATGATTTTGGCCGGATGGGCGCCCGCCCGACGCATCCTGAGTTGCTCGATTATCTGGCGAACGAATTCGTTTCCGGAGGTTTCAGCGTCAAGCACATTCACCGGCTGATCCTGAACAGCAACACTTACCAGCAGGCTTCAGCGCCGCCCGTTGATCCGGCGCTGAAGGCGCTCGTCACGACGAAGGATCCCGAAAACAAACTGCTGTGGAGATTCAACCGCCGGCGCCTTGAGGCGGAGCAGATTCGCGATGCGATTCTGGCCGTCGCGGGGACACTCAACCCAAAGCAGGGGGGCCCCGGCGTAATGATCCCGATAGATCAGGGGCTGGTCAATACGCTTTACAAGCCTTCTCAGTGGGCGCCCGCGAAAGACCCGGCTGAATACACCCGCCGCAGCATCTATCTGATCGCCAAGCGGAATCTGCGGCTGCCTTTTATGGAAGTTTTCGACGCGCCGGACATGCAGGTGAGCTGCACACGCCGGGAATCGAGTACGCACGCGCCACAGGCGCTCGAACTGCTCAACGGGACTTTCACCAACGAGCAGGCCGAAGCGCTCGCCCGCAGGCTGGAAGCCGAAGCCGGGCCGAACCTGCGCCGGCAGATTGAGTTCGGGTATCGGCTGGTGGCCGGGCGCCCCGCCAAGCCAAAAGAGATTCAGGCGGCGCTCGATTTCCTGAAGACGCAGCCGAAGCGGGAGTTTGCGCTGACGCTGCTGAATTTGAATTCTTTCCTTTATGTGAATTGAGTCCGGTCCCTGATGAATTACACACACGCTTAAATGATCCGGTGCTGATTGACAGGCATTGCCAGTGATCGGCGGCTTCCGGACTGTCAGAAGTGGGGGCTCTTAATGATGAATCACAACACTCGCGCATTGAGGCCGTTCTTCGGTTTATTGCTGGTGGCGACGGCGCTCGCAGTCGTTGCCGGCCAGTCTTCCATGCAGGAAACCGCGCTTGACCGTTACGTCGCGAGGCCTGATTCGTCTTACGGCTGGAAGCTGATCAATAAAATCGCGGGTCAGGGGTATCAGGGCTATGTGCTGGAACTGACTTCGCAGACGTGGCGCACCGCCGCCGAAGTTGATCGCCCGGTCTGGAAACACTGGCTGACGATAGTCAAACCTGATAAAACGACGACCAGCAAAGCGCTGCTCTTCATCGGCGGCGGCAGCAATCGTGATCCCGCGCCCACTGCAATTTCAGACCGGCTGGCGAATTTTGCGCTCGAATCCGGCTCGGTCATCGCCGAACTCGGCATGGTCCCGAATCAGCCGCTTTACTTCGCCGACTCGAAAGACAAGGGGCGCTCCGAAGACGACCTGATCGCTTACACGCGTGTGAAGCATTTTGCGACGAAGGATGACACGTGGCTCGTGCGGCTGGCGATGGTCAAGAGCGGAGTGCGCGCGATGGATGCCGTTCAGGAATTCCTCGCGAGCGATGACGGGGGCAGATTCAGGGTGGATCAGTTCGTCGTTTCCGGCGGCTCCAAGCGCGGCTGGACGACCTGGCTCGTGGCGGCGGTGGACAAGCGCGTCATCGCGATTATGCCGACGGTGATTGACGCGCTCAATTCCGAAGTCATCACACGCCACCATTACGAAGCCTACGGGTTCTTTTCCCCGGCCTTGAAGGATTATGTCAATCACGGGCTGTTCCCGGACAAGATTGGGACGCCGGAATACGGGGCGGTGCTGGCGATTGAAGACCCGTACAACTACCGCCACCGCGAGCGGCTGAAGATCCCCAAATACCTGGTCAATGCTTCGGGCGACCAGTTCTTCCTGCCCGACAACTCACAGTTCTATTACCCCAATCTGGAGGGCGAGAAACACCTGCGCTACGTGCCGAACGCGAAGCACAACCTGGCGGGCAGTGACGCGCGCGAAAGCATGCTGGTGTTTTATCAGGCGATCCTGAAGGGCAGGGCCAGACCTCGCTTTTCCTGGAAGAAGGAGAAGGACGGGTCGCTCGTGGTGAAAGTCACCGATAAACCACGCGAAGTGAATCTGTGGCAGGCTACAAATCCGAAGGCGCGCGACTTCCGCGTGGACACCATCGGCAACGCCTACACCAGCACACGGCTGGAGGAGCAGAAGGACGGCGTCTACATCGGCCGGGTCAGCAAACCCGCCGCCGGTTATACGGCTTTTTTTGTCGAACTGGTTTACGACATCGGCGAAAAATACCCGCTCAAGCTGACGACTGAAGTCAGTGTTGTCCCGGACGTATTGCCCTTCAAATTCCCCGGGAACGGGAGATGACTGATTTCTGACGTCGGCGCATGGGCATCACCGCCCTTCTTTACCCGCCGTTTCAGTTGCGGGAATTGCGCGCCCTTTCTTCACCCTGATATTCAGGTCTTCATCAGCCGCTTCGTAAAAGATGCGGCCCTGCATCATCTCGTCTGTCGTCTTCTCGCCCCAGCGCACAGTCTGCGTCGGGTCGGGGTTGAATTTGTTCCGGGTGCTGTTGTCATACGTCCCGATGAATTCAACCTGAGTTCCTTTCGGCACGCGCATCGGCTCGGTGAGCAGGTAGGTGCGCTGCCAGTTGAAATTGTAGCTCGGGACTTCGAGCGCGGTCTCGGTGCGGCCGTCGGGGTAAGTCAGTTTCATCAGGTAGGATTTGCCGCGCAGGTGCATATGCACATGAAAGAAGCGGATCACGGCGTCGCTGCTGAACGTCTTCGTCGAAGTCAGCGAATAGTTCGCCTCGCCCGGCGGGATTTCGACATCCTTGCGGTCGCCGAGCAGGACTCTCAGATGTTTCCTGACCACACCGTCAACGAAGTAAAAGCCGATTGAAGTCTGATCAATCGCGTCCTGCCCGGTCGGCGCGTAATGGATCTGAATGCCGAGCCTCATGCCTTTGGGAATTTTGACCGCCGTCCCTTCGGGCAGCATCACGGGCTGCACGCCCGGGGCCCAGCCGGCAAGCGTGATAGTGCCGCGCGCGCCCGGATCGAAATGCCCGGCGATGTAGCCTTCATCCGGAACCTTGAACGTCGGCGGCACTAGGTGGGTGTTGGCGTGGTGGACTACTTTCAGGTTGCCGGGCTTTGTGTCAACCGAGCGAATCCATATGTCTTCCGGGAAGACATAATCGAAGACGAAGAAGGCATACTGATCCTTCGCGCTGGCTTTGACCGTGTAAGGCTGCCTCACCTTGACGACCAGGTCGGGCTCACCGTTGACCCACTCGCTTTTCCAGACGTGCGGCGCGGGCATCTCTTTCGGATTGCCCTGCGGTGCGCCGCCGTCCACCCATTTTGTGATCGTGGCAATCTCTTCGTCGGTCAGTCGCGGGTCGTTCCGGTAGCGCCCGATCTGCCCGGCGGCGTGGAACGGCGGCATCTCCCGGCTGACGACCTTCTCCCTGATCGCGCGCGCCCACGGGCGGCTCTCCTCGTAAGTGACCAGCGACATCGGGGCCACTCCACCCTGACGGTGGCACTCCTCGCAGCGTTTCTGAAAGATCGGCGCGACGTGCCTGGCAAAAGTGACTGCCGTTTTGTCTTTCTTTTCACCGCCGGTTGAATAGAGCGCGACGCAGAACAGACAGACTACCGTGAAGGGGATCAGCTTTTTCATCGGTCTTTCCTTTCCGCCGGGTCAGACGAATCAGAGTGCGAAATCGGGATTACAGCAGGGCCGGATTATAAAACGGAAAGGTGAGTTGAGGAACGGCAACCGGACTGGGGCACCGAAATTTCCTGACCGACCGGCCGGTCAGAGCTGTCAGTGATGAGCCAGCGGCTCCATCAATTCGATGCGATTGCCGAAAGGATCAGAGACGTAAACCCGATGGAAACCTTCCAGCGGTTCGTCGGTCACAATCGTATAGCCGGCTTCTCTGCAACGCCTGACGAGATCATCCAGCCCTGCTACCAGCAACGCGGGGTGCGCTTTCTTTGCAGGCCTGAAATCCTGCTCTACTCCAAGGTGGATTTTGAGCGGGCCATCTTCAAACCATACGCCGCCGCGTTTGGCCAGATGTTCGGGCTTTGGTTTCTCGGTCAGGCCGAGGACGCCGCCATAGAAACCCCTTGCCCGGTCTTCCCCTTCGGGCGGCATGGCGAGCTGTACGTGTTCGATGGCGTAAACTTTCATCGGCTTCATCTACCTGATTTTCAGCACCCGCCGGGCGTTCCCGGACAGAATTTTACCGAGCGTGTCCTTATCCGCGACCAGCCTGCTCAGCGTGGCAAGTTGTGTGGCCCCGCTGCATTTTTCTCCCTCGCCCTCACGGTCATTGCAATCACTGCCGTACATCAATTTATCCTGATGCCGCCGCAGAAATTCGCGCGCGTGGTCTTCGTCGCGCAGCAACGCATTGAGTCCCGACCCGGCGGAAAGATCGCCATACATATTCGGATAATCCGAGAGCCAGCGATCCGTCAGGCCGCCGGGCGTGACTTTTGTTTTCGGATACAGAACCGTCTGATCGAGGCTGCGGTCAATGTTGCCCCACCACGTCTGCGCGTGGCCGATGAAATTCACTTTCGGGAATTTTTCAAGCACGGTGTGGAAGCGCGCGAATTCGGTGTTGTATTTGTCGTGCTGAAAATGCAGCAGCACGGGCACGCCATGTTCCTGCGCGATTGCGGCGATCAGGTGGATGTGCTTCGAATCGCATTCGACCGGGAACTTCTGTTCGCCGATGCCGATGGCCCCGAGTTTCAGGTACTTCTCGATCACCCGGCGCGCCTCGGGGATGTCGGGCAGTTCGTTCGCGAAAAAGGCGAACTCGCGCGGGTAACGTCTGGTGAGCGCCAGCACCGAATCATTGCCGTAACAATCCGCCTCCAGCCCATACTTCGACCCGGCGGGCAGCAGCACCGTTTTCGTCACTCCCAGCCGGCGCTGGTGCGCGAGCAGCTCCTCGTCGCTCCGGCCTGAATAATGTGTATGCTGATGAATATCTATGATTGGCTCGGCGGCACAGACATCGGACACCAGCCTCGCGCACGCGGCGGCAGAGGCCGCCGTGATAAAAGCTCTGCGTGAAATTGTCCGGCGTCTCATCGCGCATACATTACCGCAAAATTCCGATTTTGCGGATGGCTGCGCGGGCGGTATCTGCCGACAGCCGGTGCCGCCGGCAGACAAAAAAGTCCGGCTATTCGACCAGCGCGCCTGATGATTCACCATTCCCCGTGTCTTTGTCCGTGTTCACGCCGGAGTCGGGCTGTGACGGGAGCAGGAAAAAGAGGTAGCGGCATTTCCATCGGATCCTGCCTTCGTTGTCGCCCTGCATGGGGATATTGAAGCGCAGGCGAACAGAAGTGATGTGAGGTGAGAGCCTGATTATCTCGCCGTGATACTGGTGCCTGAGCGGGAGCCCCAGCTCAGTGCGGATGCGGTTGATGATCTGCTCGCATTCGCCGATCTCGCCCACGACTTTCGTGTCCCGGTAACCGAGTCCGTGCAGCAGTTCGTGCAGCAGCGTCAGCCCGGGATCGAATGCCTCGCGCACCGGCGGCGACGCCTGCATTTCGCGGAAGTCCTGAAAGTCGAGCCGCACGCGCCAGATGATGAGCCGGATGTGGTTCTTTACGTCTTCGTAATCCGTTCCCTGATCCAACTGGCCGAAGTTGACGAGCGGTGAGCCGGAATGATCTTCGATGACGAATCTGCGACCCGAGCGCAGGGCCTTGAGCAACACCCTGCGCGCCAGCGCCGAACCGCCCTCAGTGACAAAAATGTCCCCGGTCGCCAGCTCGCCTCCATTTATAAACCTGAGCCCTTTCCAGCCGGTGATCTGGCGCAGGCGGGTTGCGAGGAGTTCCTGCTCTTCAGCCGGCAATGTGCATGCAGCTTCGCGGCTCGCCCAGAGCCCGGCAGCGATCTTTTCATTTCCACTCTGTGCGGCGGAAGGCATGCACAGCAGAAGGTGCAGTGACAAAGCCGCCGGCAGGAGGCATGGATGCTTCCGTGCGGCGGCACGGACAAATCGAAAGAGCAGCACCAGTATTTTGAAGTCAATCATCGCCATCATTCCTTTCGGTCAAACGTCTCTCTCCAGGCTACAGCTTCGCCCTGCGGCTCTTCGTCAGCTGTAATTCAAATCGTCGTAAGTTTTGTTTCGGGGACTAACTGAGCTTAGAGAGATGATCAGTAATTTACTGATGGACGCTGTGCGTAAGAGCAAGCTCTGTACCGCTGTCGGCGTGGTGAGGCGGTGAGAGTGATTAACTCGTTTCGACCGTTTGAGATTGACAGGTCATTCGTTGATAACGTCGGCTGGCGGGCCGAGTTGAAGCGGGCACATTCGATTCAGAATTGTCGCTTTGAAAGTCCGCCCCGACGAAAATGCAGTTTGCGCTGACCCCTGAATGGCCTCACCCGCCCTTGGCCGGGCTTTCGATTCCGCCGGAGGGGGACGTACAATACGCTTTCGCGGATTCACTCGCTTCAGTCCCGTTTCAATTTCGCTTCGCCCGAATCCACTATTGCTATGACCAGACAAATCCGGCTCTGTTCGCTCATTATTTTTCTGCTCGTCGTATTGATCACCCTGCTGTCTCCGCGAACCGACTCGGTCGCCGGGGCAGAGAATAGAGACGGGTTCAGGAAGATCGTTGACCTGCGCGAGCGAATCGCCACGCACGCAACAAAGACAGCGCAATTAAGCGCTGCCGGGGCAGGGAAGCTCTATTCGCTCAATGTCTCACTGCCCGCGCCCGCGTCGCTCGGCCCGCAGGATGCCGTGATCGTCACGCTGCGCGATGATCGGCGGGTGATCGTCGGCAAGGCGCTGCATCAGGGCGACCCCGACCTGTACGCGCTCTTTCGCGTGAACGACAGCAGTGCCCGCGTGGAAGTCACTTCGGCGGCGGGCGTGCCCGTCGAGCATTCGATCACCGTGCTTGAATGGCCTGAGGGCAGGGCCGCAGAGACGACGACTGAAGCGGAGCCGAATGATTCATGGCAGACGGCCAATGAAATCAGGCTCGGCCAGACCGTCTGGGCGTCGGCGGACGACAAGCCCTACATCCTGCCGCCCGGCGATCCGGCGTCGGCACGCGGCGCGGCGCCTTACGCACAGCAGCCCGAATTAACGAAAGACCGGCTGCCCGAAGGCGGCATTGACTGGTTCAGGTTCACTTACGACGGCAGTGAGCCGAAGCTGGTTCACTTTGAAATTGACCTGCTCGAACGCGACAACATCCCGGTTGACGTGGCGGTCTTCACGGTCGAAAACAACGAGGCGAAGGCTTACGAGCGCGGCGCCGACCCGGTCACACCGCCGCACGAAGTTCAGGCGCTGCCCGGCAACAAGTTCACGACGCGCGTCATCACGAAAGGCACTTACTACATCCGCGTTGACGCGAATCATCCTTTCTACCGGCTCCGCACTTCGGTCTATGACCTGCCGCCTTACAACGACCCGCGCAAGGCGATTCGCGCCGGGATGGATTACGTCATCAGCGCGGGCGACAGCTGGCACGCGAACACACCGCGCCACGGCGGCATCGTCAATCGCGTGTCGAGCAACCACCACGAAACGCAACTCTGCATCGCCTGCCACGCCACCCACTTCTCCACGCGCGCGGAGCTGACCGCGAAGCAGAACGGCTACGCCGTCAGCAAACGTTCATCGCTCGAATTCCTGACCGAAAGACTCGCCAACAACCCGCGCCCGTTTTACGGCTACCCGGATGCTTACTGGACGAACGTCATCAGCGCCTCGGCCAATGTGATGAGCCGCCTGGCCGTGCTGGTCAGTCAGTACGATCAGGAGTTCACCGGCGAGAAAAGATTGTCGCTGCTCAGAGGCGTTGCCGGTTACCTGAAGATTTATTACCGGGGCCGCAAGGACCTGCCGCCGGACGAAAGCAACGGCAACACGCCGCTCGTCAGCACGTACGAGGTCGCGTGGTACAGCTGGAAAGTTTTCGATGAACTGTCGAAGGCGACGGGCGAAAGTGAATATGGCGAATATCGCGACCAGCTCCGCTCGCTGATCGAGCAGGACAAGATCAAAAACACCGTAGACCTCTGTTACCAGACCATCGCGCTCGTCGAAATTGACCGCGCGGCTTACGCCGACCGGATCAGGCGCAACGCCGAGCGCATCCTTTCATTGCAACGGCCCGACGGCCAGTGGTCAATGCTCTTTGAGAAGGACAGCCCCGCGGTCGAGTTTCAGACCTATCACTGCCTCTACACGCTCGCGCTGGCTGGATACAAGCCTGAACACCCGCAGGTCGCCAAGTCGCTGAAATTCTGCCTCGACCGGCAGCAGGAATTCGGCGGCTGGTTCGACCCGAAGCAGTCGTATGAAAACTTCCGCACGCCCTTCCGCGAAACACAATTTGCCGTAATGGCGCTGTCGGAGTTTTACAGGGGCGGGAATTACCCCTTGGTCAAAGACCGGGAGGCGGGATTGAAACCCGGGCCGGAGCGGTTGGAAGAGGGCAACGCCCTGTTGCGATTGCAGCAGATTGATGAGGTCTGGGAGACCCCGCTGTTTCAAACCAGACGGGATCTGGTTGCAGCTCTTGAAAGTGCAGAGCCATTGATGCGCATGGCGGCGGCGACGGCGCTTGGCCGCATTCACGCAAAGGAAGCTTTTACCTCATTGCGCCGGTTGCTTGGTGATCCCAGCAAACTCGTCCAGATTGCGGTTGCCCAGGCGCTGCGGCGAGACGGGCTGATGCACGAAGCATCATTGTCAGTCGGAGAGGCATCACCGTTATCAAACGGGCGAAATATGCCGCCCGAGTCTGAAGGCGTGGCGGTGAAGGGAGAAATCCTCATTGCGCTCAATTCACGCGATGAACGCACACGCTGGGGCGCGACGCGCGTCTTTGCGCAGCATTTTTCCTGCTTTGCCAGCCACACGGAAATCGCGGACCGGTTGATCGCGCTGCTCGCCGACCCTTCAGTGATGGTGCGAATGCAGGCCGCGAAATCACTGGTGCAGTGGTTCTACTGGACGAAGGATGAAGCGTTGCAGGCCCGCATCGCCGACGCCTTCATCACACGGATGGCAGTGCCGGAACACCCCTGGGTGCGGCGCAGCCTGCTCGAAGGTTTTTACAGTCTGGCGGATGAGAACGTGCGTTACCTCTACAACAACTGGATCGGGCATCTGGCGCAGAAAGAAGACCGCGACAAAGCGACCGCGGCGCACCGCGAAGCCAGCCGCCGGATGGCTGAACGCATTGCGCGGGCGCTTGAGACTGGCAACGAACTTGAGCGCGAAGGGCTGCTGCGCGGGCTGACTGAATTTCACCTGCGCAGCGGCGGTTACGCGAACGCAGGGCGCTACACGCGCATCGGCAACGATATCGAAACGGTCGTCTTTTATGCCGAAGGCGCGCCGGCGATGGAGCGCGCGCTCGCGCCACTCATCAGCTCATCTGACGCGTCGCGGCGACAGCAGGCGATTCTCGCTTCGTACACGTTGCGCGACAACACGCTCGTGAATCTGCCGCTGCTGGTGATGCGGCGGCTCAACGATCCCGATCCAAAAGTGCGCGGCATGGCTGATGAGTTTTACAAATCGCTGCCGCTGAAAGTCGTCGAGCAGAACCGCCGCGAGGCAGTGAAGGTGCTGAAGGAACTGCTCGCGAGTAATTATGCCGAAGCGCAGATCGCGGCGCTGGATCGCATCAAAACGCTCGGGCAGGAGACGGCCCGCGCCGAGAAGTTTGACGCCGAGGTCAGGAACTTTGTCCTGCACGCTGACGATAAGGCTGCCCCGGCGGCGCTGCGTTCGCTCGCGGATTTCCCGTATCTGGCGAACGACCCGGAAGTCGAGCGGCGTATTGCCGCGGCGTTGCAGTCATCGGATGAGAGCCTGCTGCGCGCCGCCGTTCAACTCGTGCTGGTGAAACCGGAGTGGCGCGGACAGCCGGTCACAGCCGCCGCGCTTGATGAACTGCTCAAAACTCAGGCGGCGTCAACGCGCAAACTGATTCTCGATCTGATCACCGCGGAGGCCCTGGTGGAAAATGACCTGCGCGTCATCAGCCTGCTCGCCGAATCGCTCGAAGACCGCGATGAGAACGTGCGTTCGGCCGCGCTGGGTGCCGTGCGCCGCGTGAAGTCGCTGCAATCGAACGCCGCGATCCGCGCCGGTCTGGCGAAGCTGATGAAAGATCCGAACCAGCGTTTGCAGGGGCTGGCGATTGCGATCTATCAGGGGCAGGACGGCGGAGTTGCGCTCGACGTGAATGCCGACGCCGGGAAACTGCTTGATTACGGCTTCTTCGTCGAGCGGGTGATGCCGTTGCTCGCGCGCAAGGGGGCAGATGGCAACGCATGCGTGAACTGCCACGCGACGCACACGATCTTTCGTCTGACGCCGCCCGACCCGGCCGGCCGCTTCACCGAAGAGCAGTTGCGCGACAACTACCGCTCGGCGCTGAAGGTCGTTGATCCGGCGAACCCGGAAAACAGCCTGATCCTGCGCAAGCCCACCGGCGACGCTTCACAGGAAGGTCTGATCGGGGCAAAGAAGACTCCGCACGGTGGTGGCCAGCGCTGGCAGGGCGCGAGCGATCCCGCGTATCGGACTGTGCTGGAGTGGATCAATGGGGCGAAGGTTTCTGCCGGGAAGGGGCGATGAAGATCAGCTCAGCGATATGCTGATCAGGTGTTCCGTCGAGTTGCCCGGAGTTTCAATTACGGCTCGGCGTGCGATAAACAAAACTGACGCTGCCGAATCTCACCTCATTCCCATCCTGCAAAACCGCTTCGCTCACGCGCCGGCCATTGACGAAGGTGCCGTTGCTGCTGCCGAGGTCGTAAATCGTGTGGCTGCCATTCGTGGCGACGATGCGGGCATGGCGGCGCGAAACGGACTGGTGTTCGATGACGAAGGTGTTGTTGAGCGTGCGGCCGACGGTCGTTTCATCGCTGTCGAGAATCCAGGCGACATTTTCCCTGCCTTCGGCTGAGCGGGCGATCAGGCGCGGGCGGAGGCGGCGGGGTGTGGTGGAAAGATCCGCCCCCGGCAATGCCTCGATCGGTTCCTGCGCGGCGCTGGTGGCTGGTTCGATTTCGGGAATCATCGCGCCGCACTTTGTGCAGGCCAGCCCCGCCAGCCCCCGCTTGCCGCAGTTCGGACATTCGGCGCTCAGGCGCAGCAGCATGGTGCCTTCGCGGTGCGGCGAAGTGTCCCGGTGGAAGTGAATGCGCGAACGTACCCACAGGAACAACGCGATCATGGCGCCGAGGATGACCGGGAAGATGATCGGGCCGACTTCGTCCACGGCGACGAGCAGCGAGTCGAAGATCGCGTGCAGCACGACGGCCAGGAGCCAGCCGCGCGCGACTATTCCCAGCCGCTGCGTGAGGATGTTCGGCGCGGCGCGAGCGCGGCTCAGGCTCAGGCCCCAGAGGGCGGAGAAGAGGACGTGGCCGGGGTTCGAGAGCGGGCCGCGCAGCAGCAGCAGGGACGGGCCACTCTGCGAAAGGTAGATGATGTTTTCGACTGCGGCGAAGCCGAGCGCGGCGGCGGCGCTGTAAATTACGCCGTCGAGCGGCTCGTCGAACTCCTGATGCCGCCACGCGTAGACATAGACCGCCAGCAGCTTGCACAACTCTTCGACCGGGGCGACGACCAGAAAGACGACGGCAACCTCCGCAAACTTTCTGCCGCCGATCAGGCGGAGGACGAGCGACTGGCCGAGCAGGTTGAGCGGCAGCGCGACGAGCGTGGCCGCGCCGCCGAGCAGGAAGGTCAGCGCGACGAGATGCAGCGGGTCGCGCTTGTAGATGCTGCGGGTGTAGAAATACCAGAGCCAGAGGACGCAGGGCAGCAGGGAGAGGGTCAGGATCAGGATGAAACGAGGCAGGGAAGACATTAAATGAAATGATCAGTAACAAACTCCAATTGATGGCGGGCGGGTTCCCGCTGACGAGCCCCTGAGATCGGCGAATGAGTCAATGTACCACGCACGAGGCCCGAAGTAGTCGGCCTCCTGCAGTTCCTCGAAGGTCAGAGCTGGCGGGCCGATCTGTGCCCGAAGCCACCTCTCGATCTCGTCGAGTCCCTCACCTTCGTGCGGCATCAGCTCGTGCGTATAGAGCGCCCGTGACGAGCCGACGAGTTCCGCAATTTCGAGACAGGCCAGCCGCAATGCGTCGCGTGATGCCGGGTCACCCGCGAACGTGTGGAAAGGCATCATGTGGTAAAGATCAAGCGTCCCGGATGCGAACCGGAGCGCGAAGCCGCCCGGCCCCCAGAGTATGGGGCTGCCTGTCACGGGTGCGGTCTCCGTTGCCCAAGCCTTTGGCTTCCAGCGGTCTCGGTATCGCTCGACGAGCCCCACAGCAAAGACCGGATTCGCCGCGAGCTTCGCAAGCAGCCACTCGGGCGTGACTACACCCGGCGCGATGTCAAATAACGCGATGAAATCAGTACTCATGTGATCGAACTACGTGGATCGCGCAGCCGCCCGGCTGGTCTTTGACTTCAGACCACTCCTTACTGCCTGCTCCGCTTGAGAATCACCATCGTCAGGTCATCAACCGCCGTGGCTTTGCCGACGAAGCGGGTGAGCGCCTCGTCGAGGCGGTCGCGGATGCCGGGCGCGCTGCGTTCGCGGTTCCTCTGCACCACTTCGATTAGCCGGGGCTCGCCGAATTCGTCGCCCTGTTCGTTCTGCCCCTCGGTGACGCCGTCGGAATAGATCACCAGCACGTCGCCGGGCTCCATCTGCACCCAGCCTTCGCGGTACTCGCAGTCGGGCGTGATGCCGACGGGGAAGCCGCCGACGTCGAGTCGGGTGACTTCGCCGGAGTCGCGCACAAGCAGCGGCGCGTTGTGGCCGGCGTTGATGTAGGTCAGCTGGTTAGTGCGCGGGTCGAGTTCGCTGTAGAAGAAAGTGACGTAACGGTTCGCCGGGGTGTTGTCGTAAATGTACTGGTTGATCTCACTGACGACCTCGCAGCCCGAGAGCCGCGTCGTGGCCTGCGCGTGGACCGCGGCGTGCAGCGACGACATGAGCAGCGCCGCGCCCGTCCCCTTGCCCGACACGTCGCCGAGCGCGATCAGGTAGCGGCCGTCGCGTTTGAGGAAGAAGTCGTAGTAATCGCCGCCGACTTCATAACACGGGAAGCTGACGCCGATCAGCTCGTAGCCGGGAATGTTTGGCGGCGTCTCGGGCAGCAGGCGGAGCTGAATTTCGCTGGCGACAGCGAGTTCTTTTTCGAGGCGCTGTTTTTCCTGCTGGTCTTCGAGCAGGCGGACGTTCTCGATGCGGATGGCGGCGACGCCGGAGATCAGCGTCAGCAGTTGCAGGTCCTGCTCGGTGAAGCGCGAGGTGCCGAACGGGCTGTCCACGTAAATCATCCCCGAGACGCGCCCCGCGACGGCCAGCGGGACGGCCATGACCGAGCGGATGCCGCCGAGCATGATTGACTTGCGCTCCTGAAAACGCGGGTCGTGCAGCGCGTCGGAAGTCAGCACGGAGGTGCCTTTCTGGATGACCTGCTCGGTGATCGAACGGCTGAGTTTGATCTCCGAATCTGCCTGGGTCATCTGGCTGCGCGTCTTCATCGCCTTGCAGATGAGTTGCGGTTCGTTCCCGCCGCTCTCCGCGGGCGTTTCGATCAGCATAATGTAGCCGCGGTCGGCGGGCAGCGCTTCAAAGATGCTGTCAAGTACCTGCAGCAGCGTCTCGTCGAGCGAGAGCGGCGAGAGCAGCGTCAGGCTGACGCGGCTGATGATCGTCAGCACGTCGCGCTGTTCGAGCGCCAGATTGCCCATGGCCGCCCTGACCTGAGTCTTCTGCGTCGAATCGAGTACGGAGAGCAGGTTGGAAGCGGAGTTGCGCGACTCGGCCGTGATCGTGGCTTCGGGCGACGGGAGCTGGCCCTGCGGCTCGGAATAGAGGATGCTGGTCTGGCCGCGTGCGGGGGCCGTGTCGGCCCGCTCTGATAGTTCGATTTCAGTTTCGCCGATGCGAATCCGGTCGCCGTTGCGCAGGCGCGCCGGGGAAGTGAGGCGGTGGCCGTTCAGGAACGTGCCATTCGCGCTGCCGAGGTCGCTGACCCAGATGCCGTCGTCGCGCTGCCGCACTTCGGCGTGCAGCCGCGAAGAGAACGGGTCTTCCAGACAGAGGTCGTTGCGGGCCGAGCGCCCGATGGTCAGGCGCTGGCGCGTGATTTCGACCATCGAGTCGGCGTTGGCGTTGGTCGTTCTGACAATGAGGCGCGGCATATAGGGGAATTAAGAAGACAGGGAGAAGAGTGAAAGAGGGGAAGAGGGGACTCCAGTTCATGAAGCTCTCTGATCTTCCCGTCTCCCCTTCCCCATTTCCCTGTCCCCCTGTCTATCGGTTTTTCTACTGTTTGTCTTTCTTCCGGGCCGCCTTGCGCGCGCGTTCATCCGCCGTCTTGACGGCGTTCTGCGCGACCGGGGCGTAAGTGCCGGAATCACACTTCCGGTAATATTCAACTGCCATCGCGAACTGGCCGCTCAGAGAAAAGGAAGTGGCGATCAGGTAATTGAGGTCCTTGTCTTCCGGCGTGAAGTTCTGGGCCTTTTTATACTCCCTGATGGCTTCGGCGTACCGCCCGGCGGAATTGAGTCGGATGCCGCGGGTTTTGAGAGCTTCGGCAAGTGAGCGCCTGTACTTGTCCTCTTCGGGGGTGGCTTCGCCATCGTTGCCGCTCGCCGGGCTGGACGGGAGCGGGCCCAGCGCCAGTTCGGACATCGGCAGGCTGACCCGCGAATGATCGGCGGCGGGCGGCAGCACCTTCCCGCCGTCCTTGCGCTCAAAGCGGTGACGGTTGGCGGTGTAGGCCGCAGAGCGTTCGGCGGTTGATTGTTCCATCGCGTCCAGCGCGGCCAGCGCCTGTTCGCTGCTCGGGTCGAGTTCGATGATTTTGCGGTACTCGCGCGCCGCGTCGTTCCACGCGCCGCGCACCCGGTAGATGTCCGCCCGCTGGAGCCGGGCTTCGAGGTTCTTCGGGTCAACTTCCAGCATGTGGGAATAGACCTCCAGCGCCTCTTCGACGCGCCCGACGGCGTTGTATGTTCTGGCGAGCATTGACTGCGCGCGCATGTTGTTGGGCGTCAGCTTGAGTGCCTCCTTGAACTGGGCGATGGCTTCCTCGAAGTTCCCCTCATCGCGCAACTGCTCGCCCGAAAGCGTGAACCTGTTGCTGCTCTCGTCGGCCCCCACGAGGGTCAATCCGCTGTGACCGGATGAAGACGCCTGCCCCTGCTCGCGGTAGAGCAGCCATGCCCCGAAGGTCAGCAGCAGCGCCACCCCGACGATCAGGGCGCGGAACGGGTAGCTCAGGCGGGCCTGATTGCGCAACCCTGAAGTCCGCGCCAGCTCGCGGGCCATGCGCATCCTCGCGCTTTCTTCCGCCTCGGGTTCTGACTCGGCCTGACTGACGGCCATCTCAGGTGATGAATTTCCGGCGAACAGCCGCCCGGTTCTGGCGCGCTGATTCTCCGCGGTCAGGGGCGTCATCGCCGTGTCGTCGTGCTGGTGCGGGATGGCGATGACTTCGGTCCGGACGGGAGCGCGCTCCGGCTGTCCGGCGGCCAGAGTCTGGGACTGGTCGTCTGAATCCGGCGAGAGCCCCCCGCCGCAATCGCGGCAGAAATTCGCCTCGGCTTCATTCGCCGCGCCGCAACTCTGGCAATGTCTGATCTTCATCTCTCGTCCTCCGGTTGATTCGGTCGGAGCAGGACGACCCTTACTGAACTCTGACGACGACTGTCCCGGCCAGCTTGTCATGCCAGCCCTGCTGTTTCTGATCCCACAGCGCCCAGAGGAAACCGAGTCCGAAACTGAGCAGGGCCAGCGGGTAACCGACGAGCAGGCGCACGATCACCTCCCTGTAACCCAGCGGGCCGCCGTCGCGCCTGACGACGCGGATCCCGAGAATGCGCTTGCCGAGCGTCTGCCCGTCGGTCCTGACCAGGTAGATCCAGTTCACCAGCACGAGGCCGAACGCCGCGGCGTAGCCGACGTAAAGGATCGTCCAGGCCAGACCGGGCATCGCGCGCTTGAAGAGCAATGCGATCGAAAGCGTGATCGCCGGGACGAGCCACATCAGGATGTAATCGAGCAGAAAGGCGGCGCACCGCAACCCGATGCTGGCCAGCGGCAGCTTCTCGGTCGTGGCGCGCGCGGCTGTGAATTCCTGCTCGTTGATTCCAGCTATCGGGATCACCTTACTCGGTTGTGGATTCATCATTAATGGGCAGTTACTGATCGCCGATCAGTCGTCCGCTGAAAGAACTTCGGGGTGGTTCGTTCGGGGCGGATTCGCAAGGGGCAGCAACACACATCAGAACAACTGACGATCAACGACTGAAGACAGTCATCACAGCCAGCTGTCGGGGGTCAACTGACGACGAATTTCAGTCTGGTCTCACCCAGCCTGACTTCATCGCCGCTGGCAAGCGGGTGCGGTTGCCTGGGGGCGAGCCGCACCTGCCCGTTGATGAAAGTCCCGTTGGAGCTGTTCAGGTCTTCAATCAGGAACTGGTTATTCTGCACGAATATTTTCGCATGGCGTCGTGAGACGCGGGCCGCCGGGTCGTACCTCGACAGGTCAACCTCCGGGTGGATGCCGCGGTTGGGGTCGAGCCGCCCGATCAGACTTTCGCCCTGCATGTTGAGCGGGAATTGCGCGTCCATCTCGGTCGTCCCGACCACCACCAGTCTCGCCGTCACCCGCTGCGGGGTGGCAGGGTGTGCGCCCGGGATCAGCGGTTGTTTCGTCCCGCACCAGGCGCAGAAGGAATCTCCCGCGTTGAGTTCGCGCCCGCAGTTATAGCAATTCATCCCGACCGCGGCCGACGTCCGGGTTGACACGCCGACCTCGAAGTCGGCGTCCCCGCGCTTCAGGGCGTCGAGGTGACGGTCCAGATCCTGCCCGAAGGCCCTGGCCGATTCGAAGCGGTTCTCGGGCTTGTACTCGACCGCCTTGCAGAGCAGCTCTTCCATCCGCGCCGAGATCTCGGGATTGATCTGCCGCGGCGGCGGGTTCTTGGTGAAATCGAAAATCAGCAGCGGATTGTCCTGCGGGTCGTGCCCCGTGAGCAGGTGGAACATCGTCGCGCCGAGCGAATAAATATCCGAGCGCGGCTCGACGTTCCCGGCGAACAGCTCGGGCGGCGCGTAACCCATCGTGCCGATGGCGGTGACGCCCTTCTGCTGCGTCGGCGCGACGAAGCGCGCGATGCCGAAGTCAACCAGCATGATCCGCTGACTCCGCGCGTCGATCATGAGGTTGGCGGGCTTGAGGTCGCGATAGATGATCGGCGGATCCTGCGAGTGGATGTAATCGAGTACGTCGCAGGTCTGGATCGCCCACTGCGTGACGGTCAACTCGTCAAGCCGCCCGCCGGCCTCTTTCATGCGCGCCGCGAGGTCGCCGCCGTCAATGAACTTCATGACGAGGTAGTAGCGGCCGCGCGTCGTGTCGAAGAAGTAATCGTAGATGGTCGGGATCGAGGGGTGTTCGAGCCGGGCCAGCAGCTCGGATTCGCGCTTGAAATCCTCAATCGCCTTCTCGCGCGCGGCATCGTCGGCGAACATCTCGATCATTTCCTTGACCGCGACGGTGCGGTTGGCGAGGTTACGGTCTTCGGCGCGATAGACAGAGCCCATCCCGCCGCCGCCGATGCGTTTGATAACCTTGTAGCGGTCGGCCAGAATCGTGCCTGCCGCCAGTTGAAGGCCTGTGGGAGTGTTGCCGGAACCGGTCATACTCATATGCGAGGTCCCCCCGGCCGCCTGCGGGCCGGGTAAACCCGTCGGTTTAGCTGCTATATCCTGCCACGCGCCGCACTCGCCGCAGTACGGATCCCCTGCCGCCGTGGGCGCTCCGCATTCGGGACAAAAGGGCATAGCGGAAAGAGTAGAAAGTGCCGAGTAAAAAGTAGAAAGTGTCGAGTCCCTTTTTACTTTCCACCTCCAGACTTCTGCTCAGCTTTTCAATTCAGGACGAACTTCAAAAACGTTTTGCCGACGATGATCTCGTCGCCATGATTCAGCGGATGCCTGTTGCCCGGCAGCAGCCGCTGACCGCGGTTGACGAAGGTGCCGTTAGTGCTGCCGAGGTCTTCGATGAAAAACTGACCGGCGTGGACGATGATCCGCGCGTGGCGGCGTGAGATCTTCGCCTCCGGGTCGTCCTGATCGAGGTCAACGTCCGGGAAGATGCCGCCGTCGGCGTCCCAGCGCCCGATCAGCGAATCCTCGTTGATAATGGGAAACTCCTTGCCGATCCGCCCGCCGCGCTGAATGATCAGCTTCGCGCGCACGCCGGAAGACGACGCCTCCGGGCTTTCAAAGGAGCCCGACGGCTGGCGCAGCGCGACCGTCTTATTTGGACTCCCGGCCTGCCCCCTCCCGGCCGCCTGCGGCGGCGTGGCCGGGGACTGCGGCGGCGTGGACGGAGCCTGTGTGATCTGCGCCTGCTGCACGGGCGGCGGCGGCGGCGTGTAGGGCGTCGCTGGTTTGGGCGTCACGGTGTCTCTGGTGAAGGTCGGCGGCGGCGGCGGCTGAGGGGGCAGGTAGCCCGAGTTGTTGACTCTGGCCGCAACGGCCAGCCGGCTGCCGCACTCGTCGCAATATTCCGAGCCGTCAAGATTGTCGGTGCCGCAGTTCTGACATTTGATCATAAGGTGACAAGCCTCCGCTCAAACCAGATTTTGATTGCACAGGATAATTTCATGAGATTGAGAGTGCCACTTTAGCGTGATGCTTCCCAGGCCTGAATCCTGACCGCTCTGTCATTGGGCAGATGATATGAAACAACTGCTGATGAAATGGTCCGGGGTCACTCACGCCAGATATTACAACGATTCACCTGCTCATGCCAGCCTCTTCAGGCCGGCTGTTTGCCTGCCCGAATTGGCAATGTTACCATCAACTCCGCCCTGATTCGCGATATTTCTCGGGCCGCATGCGAAGCGGTCTTCGATTCTGCCGGGATCGGGGCACGGGGTTGGATGATCAGTCGGCAAAATTCACGATGAACCATCGCATAATTCCGGGTATCGGCGCCGGGGTCACTGTTCTGCTCGCCGGCGCGCTGCTGTTTGCACGAGACGGCGGGACTCTGGACGCCGGGCGCGCGCGCGATATTCTGCGCCACCTGGGCGGCGGAGAACTCTCGAAGGACCAGGTGAGAATTAAAAGCGTCTCGCCCGGCCCCGCCGGCAACGACGTGATCGTCGAAGCCCAGGTCGAGACGGCTTACCGTTTTGCGCAGACGCCGGACGGCTGGAAGGTCGCCGAAGTCCGTCTGGGTGACCGCCAGTGGGAGTCGGTCGAACTCGTGACCGAAGCCGTGCGCCGCGAAAAAGTCAGGCGCACCATTATCATGATGCGGCAGCTGGCCAGCGCCCTGGAACTTTATCGGATCGATCACAACGGTTATGTCGTCGCCGAAAATGGCGTGGCCCTGCTCGACGAGCTTTCGCCGAAATACGTCACCCCTGCGTTTCGCTTCGACCTCTGGGGCACGCCCTTCAACTATCGCGGGACGGCCGCCGACTATCAACTGGCTTCCGCCGGGCCGGACCGGCAGGCCGGCACGGGTGATGATCTGGTGATGGAAAACGGCGCGCTGAAATCGCCGCCGCAGTGATTCGCGGAGCGGACCGGAATATGGATTACATTTCGCGCGCGGATCAGAACGCGCTGAATGCCCGGTATAAATTCACCGCCTTCATCGTGGTAGTTTTCGGCGTCACCGTCGTGACTTATGTGCTGATCGGCAGGATCGTGACGCTCACCTCGGCGCGCCGGCCCCCGAACCCTTTGCGCGAAGGGTTTTATTACACGGCGCTGGTTGTCGGACTCGGCACGGTAGTGCTGCGGCGCGTGCTGTTGTCACGGGCACAGGTGGGGAAGCTCGTGCGGCGCGGCGTCGGCGCGGTGCTGGGCCGGCTCAGTACGACTTCAATTATTTGCGCGGCGCTCGGCGAACTCGTTGGTATACTCAGTATGGTCGCCACCATCATGACCGGCGACACCGGTTTTACCTGGGGGGTGGGAGGTGCCAGCCTGGCGCTCGTTGCTTACAGCTTCCCGCGCCGTTTCGAGTGGGCACGGCTGGTTGCCGTCGCCTCACAACAAACTGGGGGGGAACAGACGGCCCCCGCAACGGGGAGTCTTTAGTAATTTCATCGCCATCTTTGCCAGAGGAATTCAGATGCCTTTCAGCAATCGCCGAACAAAGCTGACCGCCGCCGCGCTGGCTGGTGCGTTCGTTATTTTGTCTCTGTCATTCGTGAGTGCCCAGGGCCAGACCGGTCAGCCCAATGAAAGTGCATTGCCTTCTGCGCAGCAGACGCCACCCCCGCCGCCGCGCCCGCGTCCCACGCCCGACCCGCAGGCGAGGCGTCAGGCTTATCTGAAATACATCGAAGCCCATGCCCTGCTCGGCTCGCGCCCGCCCAAGGCCGCCGAAGCCGCCGCCGCTTACAGGGAGGTCATTCGACTCGACCCGACCGCGGCTGATCCTCACGCCGATCTGGCCGAGTTGTATCTGTTTTACCTCTCAAAATTCGACGAATCCGAACGCGAAGCCATGGAGGCGATACGGCTGGATAACGACTGCCTGAACGGGCACAAGGTGCTGGCCCGGCTCTACGTCTTTGCCGTCCGCATTGAGAAAGACGCCCGGCCCGTCCTCGCCGACCGGGCGATTCGCGAATATGAGCAGGTCACGAGACTCGACCCCGGCAACGCTGAAGCCTGGGCGTTTCTCGCCGACCTGTATCAGACCAAGAAGGATCAGGCCCGGCAGATCAAAGCGCTCGAGCAGTGGGCGGCGGCCCCGGTTTACAGCGACATCTATAATTTTTACGGACGACTGACCAACGGCGAACTGTCGGGGGATCGGGCCTATTACCAGCTCTCGCAGCTTTACCTGGCGCAGGGCAAAAACGCTCAGGCGCTCGAGGCCGCGCGCCGCGCCTACGAAATGGAGCCAGAGTCGCCGGATTATTCGAGCAACCTGATCCGCGCGCTGCGTTATTCGCCCACGCTGGAAGAAGAGCTGCGGGTGTATGTTCAGTTGAGCAAGGTCGCCGACAGTCCCGGGCTTCAGGTCGGTTACGGGGCGGCGCAGGTGCGCGCCGGCCAGTACGCTCAGGCCGTCGAACGCCTGCGCAACTGCGTCAAACGTGACCCGACCAACTCAAGCGCCATCGGGCTGCTTTCCGTCGCCCAGCGCCGCGCCGGCAAGCGCGTGGAGGCGGTGGAAACACTGAAGCTGGGGATCGCGCGCGCTGACAGTGCTACGCGCACAAAGCTCAAACTCGAACTGGCAGAAACTTACGACGAACTCGGGCGGGTTGATGAAGCCATTGCCCAGTATGAACTGATCTTCGATGGTTTCCTCGGCGAAGACAAGCCTGATCCGCAGGGCGCGCAACTGTTCGGCGATGTGATGAACCGGCTCGTGCGCCTTTATTCGCGCGTCGGCAACAAGGCGAAACTCCAGTCGGTTTACACGCGCGCCCAGAAACTGCTCGGCGAAAACAATCCGCTGCTCGACTCGCTCAACATCGAAATCCTGCGCGAAGACGGCAAGCGTCGCGAAGCCCTCGACCTGACCCGCGCCGCCGCCCGCCGCTACCCCGAAGAGCGCACCTTCAAATTCACCGAGGCCCTGCTGCTCGGCGAATCCGGCAACTTCCGCGAGGGCGCCGAACTGTTGCGCGGGATGATTTCGGATCACCCCGAATTCGCCGCCGAAGATGCCAGCGTCTATCTGATCCTCAGCAACATTCAGTTGCAGAATGGCCAGGTCATGGATGCCGAAACTTCAGTTCGCAAGGCGCTGCAACTCAGCCCTGATGATGACGAACTGTTGCTCCAGTTGAGTTCGGTACAGGACAAGGCCGGCCGTCACGGCGACTCTGAAAAGACTTTGCGCGAACTGTTGCGGCGTGATCCTGAGAATGCCACGGCGCTCAATAACCTTGGCTACTTTCTGCTCGAACGAGGCGAACGGTATGAAGAAGCGGTCAGACTGATCGAACGGGCAATTAATATCGAGCCGACGAATGGAAATTTTCTTGACAGCCTTGGCTATGCGAACTATAAGTTAGGCCGCCTTGAACAGGCGCGTGTACATCTCGAAAAAGCGAGGATGTACTCCCGACGCAGCGCCACGGTCTATGAACATCTCGGCGATGTCCTCAAGGATCAGGGCCGCGTTCAGGAAGCACGACGCCACTGGGAAAAGGCGCTGCAGCTCTCAGTCGAAGCGCAGGAAACCGCGAGGCTGAAAGACAAATTGAAAATAGCCATGAACCAGGCTAACAGGTGAGCAGACGATCTTCAGCGACCCCGCCAGTCCCGACAAGTTGGAAGCCCTCCCCGAATCCCAACTGCTGAAATCATTTCGACCAGTAGATAAAAGACTGACGACAGATCAGTCACCAGCGAAGACCAGTAAACGAAGCCGAAACCGAATAAGGTTCAGCCATCACGCAGGCGGTGACGAGAGTCACGAGTAAGCAGCCTGCAAAGGAAATCCGACGCAGCAGTAATTCAATCATTCTCCATTCCGGTTTCGGAGTGCCGGCCTCAAGCGGCGCCTGGTAACCTGCAAGAAACCGCCAGACGGCAGAACTCCGAACCCTGAGATTTGTAGTTAAGATAACTCCGGCAGCCAGCGCTGCCGACAGTCGGATCACTCCTGATAGTTTTGCGCCGGCCACCCAGGCCGCGGCGGGCTTCAAACATACCCTCTGACATTCAAACCCGGTGATCAACAGGGTGAGTGTTAGCAGGCCTCGAGCTAACTATTCACGTCTTCCAGAGACGGAGGATAGTATGTCTCGTTCATTTGTCCGCTGCTGTGTGCTGGTTTTGTCACTTGCTTTGGCCGTCCCCGCGGGTGCCGGGACAAGCGAGTCAGGGAAGGCTTCAGAGGCGAAGGCCGCGGAGGCAAAGTCAGACGCGAAAACTCTTCAGCCGGTGGTTTTCAAAGCCGACGATCTGGAAGAGCGCGCCTTTGCCGCGATCAACCGCGAACGCCTCGCCAACGGCCTGCCCCCGCTCCGCTACGCGCCGGATTTGAGCAACGTCGCCCGCGCCCACAGTCAGGACATGCTGACCCGCGATTACTTCGCGCACCAGAGCCCTGACGGCAAAGACCTCCGCTACCGCTTCGCCAAACACGGCATCACCAACTGGCGCTACATTGCGGAAAACATCGCCTACAACAGCGGCTACGAAGACCCCGTAGCCGCCGCCGTCGAGGGCTGGATGCACAGCCCCGGCCACCGCAAGAACATCCTCAACCGCGAACTCACCGAGAGCGGCATCGGCGTGGCGATGAGCGAGTCGGGCAGGATCTACTTCACCCAGGTCTTCACCGTGCGCGAGGAGAAAACGCAGACGGCGTCTCTGGCGGGCAGGCGATGACAACGAGTTTACTGCTGACTTGAATCAGTGATGGCCGCCCCTGAAATCATCAGTGGCCGCGCTGCACTTGATTACACCTCACGGGATTCCGGAAGACTATTCCGGAATCCCATTTTTGTTTCCTCAACAGTGATTGAAGAAAGAGAAAGCCCGGCCCTACTACTTGATCTGCCGAATCGTACTCCAAAGCGCGAGCAGTGGAGTCTGGCAGGCTCCTGCAAACTGGGCATCATTCACCTCAATTACTGTCCAGCGCTCATTGGTCATCTGCCCGACGTCTATTGCTATGAATGGAACTCCAAGTCTGCCTGCCGCCTCAACGGCCAGATTCAATACCTGATATTCTTCGTCAGCAGAGAGATTTCTGAGAGGGTCATCCCCTTCCCAATAGTACCCGTAACCCAATATCGTTTCCTTGTAGACAAACACACGATATTCTCGTCCCAGCGGAAACCCTTCATCTGAGAACCGGAAGTGCTTCAGGTTGACCAGCCTCCGAACAATCACCCGGCCACGCGAGCGATATTCCAGCTTGAAGAACTGCTCGACCAGCTCTCGAAGCTCGTCCTCTGTGTATGCAACGCAAGCCTTCCACCCAGCCGCCTTCCTTGATCGCACAGACCCCCGAACGAAGACCGGGAACCCGAGTTGCTCGCTGACTTCAGTATATTCGTCCGGATTGAGAAGCATCAGGCTCTCGGGCGTGATCCCGGCCAAGAGAGGGAAGGCGCGGTCGAACTCCTGGGCCGTCAGGTGTTGTTCCGGCGTATTGACCAGGCGAATGCGTTTGCGAAGGGCCTCATTGTATATGGCCTCATAGCGCTCAGGTGATGGAATGAAACCGATCCAGATTCCCGGCGTCTCGTCAGGTTGTTGAGGAATGTGCCAGAGTGCATTTTCAGCATTCTCGCATAAGCTGAAATCCTTTGGGATGTAGTAGACCGTACAGCCCATCAGCCTGGCGGCCTCGGTTATGTTGATATTATCGTGAGCAGCTGAGGAGCGTTCAGCTTCAAGTGATGCCTCGCTTAGAACAATCATTGCGTAAAACCCTGTGATGACGGGCCGGGTTCTCTGTTACAGCGCTCGCACGCTGACGTTGACGGCGAGCGTTTCCTTGCCCTGCCCCTTGTAAACCCCGCGCGTCGGTGGCACGTCGGCATAGTCGCGGCCCACCGCGACGCGCACGTAATCGGCCGTCTGCTGGCAGTTGTGCGTCGGGTCGAGCGACATCCACCCCTGCCCCTCAATGAACACATCCACCCACGCATGTGAGGCCGCGTTCGCCGGAACTTCCGCCCCCGCCTCAGGCCGGGCTTCGCCCGACCCGGGGCTGTAAAGATAGCCGCTGACGTAACGCGCCGGGATGCCGACGCTGCGGCAGGCCGAAAGCATGATGTGCGCGAAATCCTGACACACGCCGCGCCCGAGCCTGAGAGCTTCGGGCGCAGTCGTCTTCACGTCCGTCGCGCCGGTCTCATATTTGATCGAGCTGTAGAGCGCCTGCATCAGCCCCGTCGCCGTCGCCGCCCTGTCGCCGGCGACCTCGTGCGCCGCGGCGAACTGGCGAATCCGTTCATCATCGGGAGCATATTTCGTCGGCGCGAGGAAATCGAACTGATCGAGTGGCGAAAGCTCACGCTGCTCATCGGCGAAAACGTCCGCCGTGTAAACCTCGCTGGTCGCTGTCACGACGACCCGGTCGTGCGATTGCAGCGCGTCGAAGTGGTGAACCTGATTGCCGTAACGCTCGCTGTAGTTCATCACTTCGCCTCTCGGCTCGGTCGTCAGCGTGAACCAGAGGCAGCGCTGCCCCGCGGCCTCCAGTGGCCGCAGCCGCATTTCCGTGTAAGCCTCGCTGATGGGCTGGTCGTAAGTGAAGACGGTTTTGTGTTCGATCCGAAGTTTCATCTCAAATCCTGAATCTCACATTCACTATTGCTGCTGCTGAGATTGCTGCGCCTGCTGCGGGTATCTGGAAGGCAGGATGACCTGCGTGTTGAAGTAGGTGCGCGTGATCTCATCGCCCATTTGGTTGAGGCGGAGGAGCAGCTGATCAAGGTATGGGTGCATGTTGTGATCAAGCACTTCGCCGATGTCCAGGTAATCCAGCTCCGAACAGACGCGGCCCAGCGTGCGCTGCGGGTTGGTGAGCAGGTGCCCCTGTCTCGCGGCATCGCTGGAGATGGTGTTCACCGACCGCAGGCCGCGTTGCAGACAGTAAGCCACCGCGCGCGGGAACTCCTGATTGAGCAGGAGGAATTCCGCGACCCGCGCCGCCTGCAGCTGCGACGCCTGAGTCTTGCGGAACGCCTCGAACGCGCTGCACGAGCGCAGCATGGCGAGCAGTTGCACCGAAGTTTCCGGCCCCTCGCGCAGCGTGTTCACCGCCGCGTACTTCACGTCGAGAATGCGCACGGTCTTGTCGGCGCGCTCCAGATGCTTGCCGAGCTGGATGAATTCGTAAGCCTCGCCGTGCGTCATCGTCTCGCTGGTGATGCCCTGAAACGCCTGCGAGCCGTGGCGGATCTGGTCGAAGAATTCGTAGGGCCCGCGCGCCGTAATCTCGCGGTTGAGGTCGCGCACCAGGAAGTAGAGCCGGTTCAGGTGTTCCCACATTTCGCTGCTGATCTGCTCGCGCACGCTGCGGGCGTTCTCGCGGGCGAGCGTGATGCAGGTGGTCACGGCGTTCGGGTTGGCCGCGTGCCAGAGCAGGAACTCGCTGACGTGGCGCGCGTTGTATTCGTCGAAGCTCTGCCGGAACGGCGCGTCGTCGCCGGTGATCGCGATGATCGGCTGCCACGCCTGCTGCGTGTCCTCGATCCTCGCGTCCAGCAGCGTGTGGAAGTTGACCGTCAGAATCCGCGTGATGTTTTCGGCGCGCTCGACGTAACGCGACATCCAGTAGAGCGCGTCTGCAACTCTTGAAAGCATAGAAAGCCCGACCGGTACCGGACCGGTTTAGTCAATCATTCAAAACCCAGGTATCCTTGCTGCCACCGCCTTGTGATGAGTTCACGATCAGTGAGCCTGAACGCAAGGCCACGCGCGTCAAGCCGCCGGGCACCAGCGTGACTCTCTCGCCGCACAGAATGTAAGGCCGCAGGTCAACGTGGCAGCCGTAGAGTTCGCCGTTCTGATAAGTCGGATGGCGGCTGAGCCTGATCGTTGGCTGCGCGATGAAGTTGCGCGGGTTGGCCAGCACCAGTTCGCGGAACCTCTCGCGTTCGGCCTCGCTCGCGTGCGGGCCGACCAGCATCCCGTACCCGCCGCTCTCGTTGACCGATTTGACGACAAGTTTGTCCAGGTTGTTGACGATGTGATCTCGCTCCTTGTCGTGCAGCGCCAGGTAAGTCGGCACGTTGTTGAGGATCGGGTCTTCGCCGAGGTAGTAGCGAATCATCACCGGCACGTAAGCGTAAGCCGCCTTGTCGTCGGCCACGCCGGTGCCGATTGAATTGGCGAGCGCGACGTTGCCTGCGCGGTAAGCATTGAGCAATCCGGCGCAGCCCAGCATGCTGTCGGGATTAAATGCCAGCGGATCGAGAAAGTCGTCGTCAATACGGCGATAGATCACATCAACCGGCTTGAGTCCTCTGGTGGTGCGCGTGTAGACGTGATTGTCGTGAACGACCAGGTCGCGCCCCTCGACGATCTCGATGCCCATCTGCCGCGCGAGGAACGTGTGTTCATAGTAAGCCGAGTTGTAGATGCCCGGCGTGAGCAGCACGACGGTCGGGTCGGGGTTGTCGTGCGGCGCGACCGAGCGCAGCGTGTTGAGCAGCTCCTGGGGGTAGTGTTCAATGGCGCGCACGCCGTAACGTTGGAACAGTCCGGCGAACGTCCGTTTCATCGCCTGCCGGTTTTCGAGCATGTAGCTCACGCCCGAAGGCGAGCGCAGGTTGTCTTCCAGCACGAAGTAATCGCCGTAATCATCGCGGATCAGGTCGCTGCCGATAATGTGCGCGTAAACATTCTTCGGCACATCAATGCCGATCATCTCGCGGCGGAAATGCTTCGCGCCGAAGACGAGTTCGGCGGGGATGCGTTTGTCGCGGATGATGTGCTGATCATGATAGATGTCGTAGAGGAACTGATTGAGCGCCGTCACGCGCTGTTTCAATCCGCGCTCCAGATAATTCCACTCCGAGCGCGGGATGACGCGCGGGATCAGGTCGAATGGGAAGATGCGCTCGATGCCCTCTTCCTGCTGGTTGTAGACCGTGAAGGTGATGCCCTGGTAGAGAAACGATATGTCGGCGGCGCGTCGCCGCTCGTTGAATGCTTCGACCGTCAGTTCGGCCAGCCGGTCGTGCAGGTGACGATAATGCGGGCGCGGCTCGCCCGGCTGGGCAAACATCTCGTCAAAGAAACTGCCGACCTCGTAACGGTTCGTCAGAACGGTCCGGTTTGAAGCAATGCTGTCGTTCATCAAATGCCTGTCAGTGGTTGTTATTTCCCGTCGAGGAATTCGCGCATGTATTGATTGACCAGCTGCGGCTCTTCGTGCGTGACCCAGTGGCTGGCGTTCGGAACCCTTCTGATGGTCAGATCGGGGATGAACTCTTCCAGCCCGTCGAGATTGGTACTCATCAGCGCGTGATCCTTCTCGCCCCAGATCACGAGCGTCGGAACCTTTACTATCCACGAAGATTCCCTGATGAATGCGTTGACCGATTCCGGCGACGCCCCCGCGTCGGGAGGCCCCAGGCTGGCGGCGCGGTAGTAATTGAGCCCGCCGGTCATCGCGCCGGGCTGTGCCCATGCGGCGAGGTAAGCTTTGCGATCCTCTTCGGTGTAAGCGTCCGGTCTGGTTGCGAAGTTGAAAACGGCATTGACCAGCATCGCATAATTATTCGCGCCGAGAATGCTCTCCGCCTCAGGCGAGCGGAACATGGGCATGTAAGCGCTCGCCTTCTGCTGATCGGGGTTGGTCTTCAGTTCACGCGCGAAGACCGCCGGGTGCGGGCTGTTGATGATGACCAGCTTCTCCAGGTATTCAGGGTGCGCCACGGCGAATGCCCAGGCGGCGATGCCGCCCCAGTCGTGCGCGACCAGGATACCTTTCCTGCCGGGGCTGAACCGGTCGAACATCGCCCTGATGTCGGCGATGAGCAGCGGGATCGCGTAATCCTCGACGTTCGCCGGCTTGTCCGACAGGTTGTAACCACGCATGTCCATCGCGATGGCAGTGTAGTCTTTCCCGAACTCCCGGAGCTGGTCTTTCCACATATACCAGAACTCAGGGAAGCCGTGCAGGAACAGGATCACCTTGTCGCCCTCGCCCTCGCGGACGTAGTGAATTTTCAGGCCGTTGATTTCAGTGTATTCGTCGTGCCACATGGGTTTCTTCCTCGATGTACGGTGAGCTGCCAGCTCGCCGATGTTTCCGGCAAAGAGCTTCAGATGAAATCATCGGCGAGCTGGCAGCTCACCGTACAATCACAGCCCGGCCATGTCCCACTTACGAATGATCTCATTGATCAGATTGGCGACCTTGTCGTTGACTTTGGCGAAGTATTCGTCGGCCTTCTTCTGATCGAATTTCGGATAACCCTGCCCCGGCTGGTAGAGGCCGATTGATGAAGGCGATGGGTAAGCTGACCACGTACCGGGCGCGGGATTTGCCGTCGCCAGATCATCCTTGTACCGTTCCGGGTGGACGAGCGTGCGGTCAACCGCCTGCACGAAGGCGGTCTCGTTCCAGCCCGCGTGCCCGCCGTCTTCGCCGAAGACCTGTTTGGTGACGTCGGAGCAGAACGACCACCAGTTGATGACGAGCGCGCGAATGTGTTTTTCGGTGGAGACCTCTGCGGCGACCGATTGCAGCACGGCGGTCTGCGGGCCTCCGTGCCCGTTGAGGATGATGATGCTGCGGAAACCGTTCTTCGCGAGGCCCTCGATAATCTGTTTGATGAAGGGGCGGTAAGCGGCCTCGCTGATCTGGAACGCGCCTGGGTAAGCCTCCATACTGCCCGTGATGCCGTAAGGCAGCGTCGGCGCAATCATCGCGTTGACGCGCTTCGCGATTGAACGGGCGATGGCGGTGGGCGCGGTGATGTCCGCGCCGTTGTTGACGACGCCGTGCGGTTCGAGCGTGCCGGTCGGCAGCAGCACGGTGGTGATCTTTGACGGGACGACTTCGCGAAATTCCATCCAGTTGATGCGCTCCATCTCGCGGGTCGAAACGATGTCGGCCTGTGGCGACGGCGCCGGTTGCGGGCCGGCCGCAGATCGGGCAGAGGGCTTGTCGGTTTGCGCCACTGTGCTGGAAGCCGGGAAAGACAGAAGCAGTAAAATAATCAGTGTGGGTTTGAGCATAACGGAGCCTCGTTTTGCGCCACCGCGAATGGAAAGACAATTATGCCCCCGGAGCTTCACCGAGCCGGAGTCCATCCGATTTTCAGTCTGTGGCTGGTGCTTGTTTCGTCAGTCAGGAAATAGCCTTCTGGAAAAGCAGAGAGAATCTAACCTGGAAATTGTACGAACTCCAGGGCTGAGGGGCTTACCTGGAGAGCCCGCCAGGGTCCGTTATCGCGCGGAGCAGGGCCGCGAAATAATTTGGAAGTTTCCGGCCTCGCCGGGTGAATAACTCATGTCAGCCGACGGCTGGACGGGAAACGGATGACGACGAAACCTGAAACTCCGAGCGAAGCCGAACTGCTGCCGCTGATCGTGGCCGGGGACGAACATGCGTTTACGACGCTCTACCGGAAGCACCAGAACCAGATCTACAGATTTGCGCTCCTGATGAGCGGCTCGGCCACCACGGCGGAGGATGTCACGCAGGAAGTGTTTATGGCCCTCATCCGTGAGGCGCACCGCTACGACCCGTCGCGAGGGTCGCTCTCGGCTTACCTGCACGGAATCGCCCGCAATAAGGTCCGGCGCGGGCTGGAGCGTGACCGCGCTTACGTGCCGATGGCGGAAGAGCCCGAAGAGAATGATGCTCTTCCCGTCAGTCAATTGATCGCCGGGGATGACCCGCTGGGCGATTTCACACGCAATGAGGTGATCCGGCTGGTGCGCCAGGCCGTTCTGGCCCTGCCCGCCCGTTACCGCGAAGCGGTCGTGCTGTGTGACTTTCAGGAGATGAGTTATGCGGAAGCGGCGGCGGTGCTGGGCTGCGCCGTCGGCACCGTGAGTTCGCGGCTGCACCGCGGGCACGCCCTGCTGCTTGAAAGGCTGCGCGCGGCGGGCAATCTCGACTCGGCTTCGCCCGCGTCCCGCCCGATGAGGTGCTTTGCATGAACTGCCGGGATTTTGAAACGATCGTTATTGATTTAGTGCGACATCGCCAGATGGAGGCCGCTGCCCGTGAGCAGGGTCTGGCCCACGCCGAAGTTTGCGCCCGCTGTGCGGCTCGACTGTCCGCGGAGCAGTCCTTGATGACCGGCGTGCGCGCAGTCATTGCGGAAATCGCTGACGAACAGGCGCCAGCGCATGTTGAGGCCGCGCTCCTCGTGGCCTTGCGCGCGCAAACCGGGCACAAGGCCACGCCGGCCATAATGCCGCCAGCGGTGCGAAGGCGAGGGATGCAATGGAGGCCGGGCCTCGCCCGGGCCGCGGCTGCCGCGATTCTCGTCATCCTGGTGAGCGTAACGTGGTTGAAGTTAACGTCCCGTGAACAGAAGCAGGAAGTAAAACTGCCGCCTGTGAAGCCGGCCAGTCCTGCTCCGCAGAAAAGGGCGGCTGCACCGAACGATACCGCGTCTGTTACTAAACAGACGCCCATACGCGAGCCCGCTCAGACGCGACACTCGAAGACGCGGCGTGGTGTTCGACAGGTTACCGCACCTGCGAATGAAGTTGCATCACAGTTTTATCCGCTGGTCGAAGAAGGCGAGCTTGTCCCGCTGGAAAGCGGGCAGGTAATACGGGTCGAAGTGCCCGCCTCCACCCTGATCTCACTGGGGCTGCCGATCACGGCGGAGGATGTCAGCCGGCCCGTGCAGGCCGATCTGTTGCTGGGGCAGGATGGACTGGCACGCGCCATCCGTTTCCTGCCACAGGTACCAACCAGACCGTAATAAAGGAGAATATTATGAAGCACTATGTACGGTTTATTTTGTCTGTGACTTCCATGCTCGCACTGCTGGCTGTCGGCGCGCTGGCGCAGGATCAGGAGCGGGAGGAAGTGAGGAAGCGATCCGCCGACGAAGCGAAGATGGCGAAGATGAAGGCTGCCGCCGAGGAAGCGGAGTTCCAGTTCCGCGGGGAAGTTTTCAAAATGGGGGCGGCGAAATTCGCCGTCGATATGAAGGTAGTCAAAGGCGCACCTTACTCGGCGATTGCAGAGGCCGAGACCATTCAGCCGCTCGCCGACGGGAATCGCATCAGGAACAAGACTGCGACGCTTGTGTACCGCGACGGCGAGGGACGCACGCGGCGCGAGAGCGCGGCAAAAGAGAAGGACGCCCCGGCGGAGATCTTCATTAATGACCCCGTCGTTGGTACCAACTACCTGCTCGAACCGCTGAATCGCGTCGCCTTGAAATCACAGGTCAGCGGGCAGGAGATGGAAATGGTAAAGAAAAAACTCGCTTTGGAGGAGATGCAGGTGGTGCAGAAGATGAAACAGAAGGCGGAGGCGAAAGCGCAGGCGAGCGGGCAGGCGGCGCGGGCCGAAGGGGAGGGGTCTGTGATGAAGAAGCGTGCGCCTGTCACTGAGTCGCTTGGCCAGCAGGTGATTGAGGGCGTGCTGTGCGAAGGCACGCGCACATCATTCACCATCCCTGCCGGCGCAATCGGCAATGAACAGCCCATCACTACGGTGCGGGAGCAGTGGTACTCTCCTGAATTACAGGTCTTTGTGCTGACCAGACAGAATGACCCCCGCTCCGGCGAAACCGTCTACCGCCTGACCAGCATCAACCGCAGCGAACCTGACCCATCGCTCTTTGTGGTGCCAGCCGACTATACCCTCAGGGATGAGTACTATACCCTCAGGGATGAGTCGCCCATCAAGCGAGTGAAGAAGCCTGAGGAAGATCGTTAGTCACGGGTGAGGGTTTTCCCTCACCCGCTGCCTCCGAGTGGTCGGGTGTCACTTCATCCACTTGAGTTCGATCACCGCGCGGTCGCGCGAATCGAAATAGCCGAAGATGTTGCTGGCGCGCCCGCCGAGGAAGTCCGCGCCCACGCCGACGCTCCAGTGATCGCCGAAGTTTTTCGTCAGGCGCGGGCGGATCAGATACTCTTTCTGATTCAGCCCGGTGAGGATGAACAATTCCGGCTTGAAGGTCTCGCGGAAGAAGTTCGTGCGGATGAAAATCGAAGCGAGGTGGTTGTAACGCGGGAAGAGCAGCCTGCTCGCGGGCGCGGAAGTAAATTGCAGGAAGTATTGTCCGCTCAACCACACCCACTGGCGCGGCGAATAATCCGCTCCGACGACGCCAGAAAACTGACCGAACTGGTCAAAGCCGGTGGGCGACCCTGATGTGACGGCGGCGGCCTTGTGGCGATTCCATCCGGCTTCGAGCCGCAGCACCACGGGGCCGAAATTATTCGCCGCCGTGCCGCCGAAAACTTCCTTGCGGTCATAGCGGGGGGCGAAAACGACGGTCGGCAATCTGCCGCCGGTCGCCCCTTCGATCCCGCGCACGTAAAGCGTCGGCACGTCCTCCCAGCCGTAAAAGTAATTCGCCGTCAGATCCCACCCGCCGACGCTGCGGCTGTAGCGCACGCCGGCCTGACTCGATCTGAGCTTGTAAGCCGGACGTGCAGTTGGTTCGACGCGAATGGGAAATTGCGGGAGCGGCGTCGCCGGATCGCTGAGCGCGGCGGTAATCAGTCCCAGCCCGAGGCCTGGCCCCAGCCCGAATTCATTTTCCGCGCCGGGCAGGCGGCCCGGTGCGAAGTAAGGAACCCAGACCAGTTGCACCGAACCTTTTTCCACCGGCACGTCAGCGCGCACCGTCCACAACGGGCGGCGCGAATCAATGAAGTCTTCGAGGATGAATTCGCGGTAATCGAGCGGGTTGATCACATCCAGCACGCGCAAGCCGTCGGCCTGCCCCCACACGACCTGCTGGAGCCCAAGCTTTACATCAACCCTTTTGATCTTTCCGTCCAGCCGCACCTCGCGCGGGTCGAGCCAGACTTTCTTCGGGTAGCCGAGCCGCTCGACCGGATCAATGTGCGCGCGCGCTTCGAGCGTCAGCCGCCAGTCGTCGCTGATTTTGCAGACGCCTTTGGCGTCGAGCATTGTGCGCGACATTTGCAGCACGCGCGGCTCATCAAGCCTGAAGCCGGTGCGGTTGCGGATCGAGAAACTCCACTGCCAGCGGGAGGGGGAAGGATCAGGTTGTGAGGTGGCGGGCTGGCTTTGATCAGGTTCCTGAGCGAAGGACGGAGAAGGCAAAAGGCAAAAGGCAAATATCAAAAGGCAAAAGTGAAACGGGGAAGAAAGTCGCGATCTGAAGAGGAAAGACAGGCCGGTCTGCTTACTTCCGCACTCTGCCCTTTGCCTGTTGCCTTCTTTATTCACATTCGGATTCGAGGCTAATCAACTTTTTCGAGCGCCTGCTGGGTGAACATTTCTTCCTTCAGGCCCGTGTTGAAGCGGACTTCTTCCATCATCATCGTGGTCCGCGTGTTTTCACCCGGCGTGGAAATCTCGACGCGCTTCGCGACCCAGACGCCGGAAATCCTTTCGATCTGCGTGGCGTGGTACTCGCGCACGCGCTGGCCCTTGTCGTCGTACATCTGCGCGTAGAGGATGTAAGGCACGTCCTCGGCCACCCACAGGTACACATAGCTGTACTGCGAGCGATCCGGCGAAACGGGGCGGGCTTCGATCTTGTAAGTCTTGTGCCCGTCCATCACCTCGCCCTCGCTGATCAGCCTGTATCTGAAATCGTCCAGCACGCGCTCAGCCATGTCCTCATTGGTGAAGTCGGTGCCGAGGAAGCGGCGGTTGCGCTCCTGCGGCGCGATGCGGCGGACGCGCTGGATCGCGGGCGTGTACATCCACTGTCGGTCTCCGCCGCCCGGCTGGTTGAGCGAGAGCAGCCCGACGCCGCGCACTTCGGCGGGGTCAGTGAAGCGCACGAGCGTTTTGCTGTTGCCAAGCGAGCCGAGCCGGCGGAAGGTGAATTTCTTTCTCCGCACCACGCCCTTCTTATCCACCGTCTCCATCGTCGCGCGCCAGACGGCATCGCGGCTCGTGTCCTGCTTGTAGGCCCCTTCCATGATCTGGCGAGGGTCGGTTGCAGGTAAGGGATCAGCCGAAACAACTATGATTGAGCAGAGTGATGCAATCAGAGCTATGATCAGGAACAAACAGATGTCGGGTTGTGTTTTGCCCATAGTTCAATCGTGTGGCTGTCTGGTGCCATAGGTCCTATCCCAAGCCAGCAGGTGACGCAGGGATCGCGAGTACACCCGCTGAATACGGTTGTCACAAAGCAGCATCTCTTCAGCGCCTTCAGGATATGTGGCAATAACGAACCTCGCCTGCTGGTCACCAACAGCCAGGGGTTTATCGCTCACAATCCGCGCGACTTCCTTCATTCTTGTGTTGAAGGCTTCCAGAGCCGCCTCCTCGGAGGAATATTCTTCGTCACGGTGAGTTACGAAAATTCCATCAAAGGATTCATAATGTGTGATGCTGAAGGGCACGGTTCGGCCAATCGCACCATTACCTATTCCCCAGACCTGAAACTGAATTCGGTACGAGTAGTAGAGCCGGGTTGCAAGAACCCCCAAGATAAAGCCAAGGAGAGTCAGAGCAAGATATTTGAATGCTCTTTTCATTGCAGACTCCTCGTTTACTGGCAGGATCACTGAAGCACTCAGGGGTCAGTCCTGATCTTTCAGTCGCTGTTCGAGCGCGGCGTTGGCGCGGCGTAGTTCTTCATTCTCCCTGGCCAGTTTATGGATGCGCTCCATTGTTTCCGCGATATCAACCAGCCTGTTCGCGGCTTCGTCTTCCAGATCGGTCATTTCACTGTAGGCCGTCGCCAGACTCGTCTCCCCATCCCCGGCGAGATCCTTTCCCTCGTACCACGTTTGCAACTGCTCCCGCTCCTCGGCGGAGAGAAACTGCCCGCGGGTCGCGCGGTCGTGCAACTCTTTCCCCAGCTCATCGTCAATCATGATGCTTCCCCCTTTCCGGCGTTTGATTGCCCCGGTCATTGTATGCCGGATCGCCGAGGGCTGACCAGAAACGCCGCCGCTCACTCATATCCGATGGCCTCAATGACGTGCAGGTTGACGGCCTTCCGCGCCGGCCACCACGCCGCCGCGAGCGCGATGACGATCACGAGCGGCAGCGTGATGAGCAGCAGCGGCACCGAGAAATGATACGGGATGGTGAAACCGGCGATCATCGTCGCCGCCACGCGCACGAGGAAATAAGTCTGCAACGCCCCGCAGATCGCCCCGGTCACGACGCCGATAATGGCGATGGCGACGGCTTCGAGCAGGATCATCTTGCGAATCTGGCCGCGCAACCCGCCGATGGCCCGGATGACGCCCAGTTCGCGCTTGCGCTCCGCGACCGAAATGATCAGCGTGTTGATAATGCCCAGCGTGGCGATGAAGACCGCGACGGCCATCTGCATGTAATTCAGCACGAAGAAGCCGTTGATCAGATTCATCACCCAGCGCTTGTATTCGTCGTTGGTGTAAATGAAGGCGCGCTGCTCGCCTTTGATCACTCTCTGAACTTCGTTTTTGACCGCGACGCGGTCGGCGCCGGGGTTCAGGTTGACATCGAGGATGTCCACGGCGGCGTCCTGCCAGTATTTTTTGTACAGTTCGCGATCCAGAAAGACCGTGCCCTTTTCCGAGGTGTAATCTTCGATCACGCCGACAATCGGGCGGTCAAACTCGCCGGTCGGGGCCGTCAGTCTGAGGCGGTCGCCGACGCCCAGGTTGTAACGGCTGGCGAAGTTGCGCGCGACCAGCACCCCTTCGCCCTTGACCATCAGGTCGCGCGCCTTCTGCTCGTCGTTGCCCTCGACCACGTCGTGTACGCGCGCAAAGAAGCCGTCCATTTCGAGGGCAATCAGTGCGATTGAGTCGTTGGCATAGGGAACGAAAGTGAAGCGCACCTGCTCCAGTCGCCTGACGCCGGGGATGGCGCTGACCTTCCGGCCCAGCTCTTCGCTGAAATGCCACGTGCGCGAGCGCGCCATTTCGGAAGCTGAAATAATCAGGTCGGCATTGACCACGCGATCCATCCAGTCCGAGACCGTGCGCTGGTAGCTCTGCACGTAAGCGCCGGTCGAGAAGACGAACATCAGTCCGATCATCAGCGCGCCAACTGTCGCCGAAGTGCGCCGCGGCGCCTGAATCATCGAATCAACTGCCAGTACGCCTTCGGAGCCGAACGCGCGATCCATCGCGGGGCGCAGCAGCCGCGCCGTCCATTCGGAGAGCTTCGGCAGGAGAACGACGAGCCCCATCGTCATCAGCACCGAATAAGCGAACTGCCCGAACAGGCCGACCCGCATGGGCGTGAAGCGGGTGAGCGCCAGCCCCGCAACGACCATCAGGAATCCGAAAGTCATGCGCGGACCGCCCAGCACCGCCTCGCGCTGCCGCGTTTCGATGTTGTGCAGCGCCAGCGACGGGTTGAGCTGCGACGCCGCGCGCGCCGGCAGCCACGCCGCAATGACTGAAGCCGCGGCGCCGATGGCGAATGAAGTCAGCGCGTAATCCCAGCGAAACACCGGGGGCTGCTGTGTCGAAACGTAGCCGAAGATCGAAGCCGCCACTTCGCTCATCAGCCGCTCGGCCCCGATGGCGAGGTAGTACCCCATCACTATGCCGAGGCCCGAACCGAGCAGCCCCATCACCACCGCCTCGCCCAGAAACATCCGCTGCACGTTGGGCCGCTCGACGCCGAGCGCGCGCAGGATGCCGATCTCCTTCCACCGCTGATTGACCGAGATGCTGAAGGTATTGAAGATGATGAAGACCCCGACCAGCAGCGCGATGAAACTCGCAATCGTGAACCCGATGCGCATCGCCGACACGGCGTTTTCAATCCCCTGACCGCGCGAGGATGGCTCGGTAATTTCGATGCCTGCGGGCAGCCGTTCGCGCAACCGCTGCTTCAGTGCCGCCACCGGCACATCGGACGAATTCATCAGGTCAATCCGGTCGAAATTTCTGCCGCGGTTGAAGACGAACTGCGCGTTGAAGACATCCATCACCGCGACCTGACCGCCGAAGACTTCACCGATCCCGGCCGGCTTGAAGACTCCGCGGATCGTGAATTCCTTCCTGCCCTGCGAGGTGAAGAGCGGCAGCTTGTCGCCTTCCTTGAGCCCGTGCTTTTCGGCGAAGACGCGCGAGACCAGAATTGAATCGGGCTGCGCCAGCGTGACGAGCGGGTCGCCGACTTCGCTCTGCGATTCGTCGAACTGGTATTCGCGCAGTTCACTATCGCCGAGCATATCCACGCCGACGATCAGCAGATTGCCTTCATCTTCAAAGGCCGTGTGGGCGATGACTTCGATGACCGGCTCGGCAATCTTCACTCCCGGAGTGTCGCGCGCCACGTCCCAGACCGATTCGGGGAAGCCCGCTTCGCCCGCGACGATTTGCAGCGTCGCTTTGCCCGCAAGTTTTTCGATTGTGACGGTGAGCGAACTCAGCAGCGTCAGATTGGCCGTGCGGACGGCGAAGAAGACCGCGACGCCGAGCGCGATGCCGAGCAGCGTCAGCACCGTGCGGAGCTTGTGCTGCCGCCACTGCTGCCACGTGATGTAAGCAAGCTGGGCAAACATCAGCTCACCTCCGCCTTCAGTGCCCTTGTGCTTTCCTCTTTGACGATGCTGCCGTCGCGCATCCGCAGGATCCGGTCGCAGTGTCTGGCCGCCTCCTCGTTGTGCGTGACCAGCAGGATGGTGGTGTTGAATTCGCGGTGCAGGTTGTCGAGCAGGCCGAGAATCTCCTCGCCCGTGGCCGAATCGAGGTTGCCGGTCGGTTCGTCTGCGAGCAGCAGCGGCGGCTCGAAGATCAGTGCCCGCGCAATCGCGACGCGCTGGCGTTCGCCGCCCGAGACCTGATCGGGGCGGTGCGAAGCGCGTTCGCCGAGCCCTACCTTTTCAAGCATCGCGTTCGCGCGGGCGCAGGCGTCGCGCTTTGACAAGCCCTGCAACCTGAGCGGCAGCGCGACGTTTTCCATCGCCGTCAGCGTCGGCAGCAGGTTGAAGGTCTGAAAGATCATCCCGATCTTCTCGCGCCGCAGCCGCGTCCTCTCATCATCATTCAGTCGCGCGATCTCGACGCCGTCAACTTTGATTGATCCCGATGTCGGCTCGTCCAGACCGCAGACCAGATTGAGCAGCGTTGATTTGCCCGAACCCGACGGCCCCATCACGGCGACACGCTCGCCGCGCGTGATGTGGAGAGTCACATTGCGCAGGGCATGAACCACTTTGCCGTCGCCGAAATCACGCGTCACGTTTTCTGCCCGGATCATAGGTTTGCCCTCTGCGGTATGCAGCAAAGCTTTCGAGGTTTGCTGGCGGATCTGTCTTCCTACCCGAGCCCGGTAATGCGAATCCCGGTGTGCGTTTTGTACCGAATATTCAGGCCGATCAGCAGCGCTGTCATCGCTTCGACCGTGCGTGAGTTGGCCAGCGCGCCGCCATCCACGTAACGACAGCCGGGGATCGCTTCGACCAGTGGGCGCAGGCGAGCCTTTGCTTCTTTGTTATCGCCGCAAACAAGGATGTCGCATTCGACTTCGTGACTGAGGTCAGCGAGGGCCGTGGCCGAAACATTGTGGAAAGCCGAAACGACCTGGACGTCCGCCGGGGCGAGTTCGGCGCACTGTTCGGCGGCTGACCCGGCCCACACGCCGAGCGTCCGCGCCGGCTTCCCTCCGACCGCCGTTTCCAGCGGAACCGTGACATCAACCAGCAGCGAGCCGGGCTTGATTCGTTCGCGAATTTCCTTGAGCGTGCCGCTCTGAGCAGCGAATGGAACGGTGACAACAACGATTGCGGCATTCGCTGCCGCATCCGCATTGTCCGCGCCTTCGACAGTCACATTGCCACCGAGCGCGGCGCGCAATTCGTCAGCCGCCGCCATCCCGCGTTCGGCATCACGCGAGCCGATAGTGATCGCGTACCCGGCCCGTGCCCATCGCAGCGCCAGCCCCCGGCCCTGATCACCGGTGCCGCCGATAATGGCTATGCGTTCATTTGTCATGTCCGGTTCCTCTCTGGAAGGGCAAGCGTCTGTTCTGAATCCTCGGGCGCGTTTGATCGCCAGTTCTGACCACTGCCTGACCGCTCAGGAATTTCTTCACAAGATATAACGAATAATTTCACAAGCGCCCGCAAATGTCACGGGGCAAAGGTTAGGCGAGACAATTTTCCGAGTTCTTTTCCGGCAGGAGTAGTGCGCTTTGCCGTGCCGCGTGGCATTGGATTCGGGTACACTCGGCCTGAGTGCCCCTAATGGCAATGACAGCCATCACAGCAGGAATCACAACCGCATTCACAGCAACCTTCGCCACAGCCCTCACAGCATCCGCTACAACAGTCACACCAACAATTGTCCCAGCAGAAGGATTGATGCCCTCTTCGCTTCCTGTGCGGTGCCCCTGTGGATATCAGGACGGATGAGGTCGCGGCCAGGACCGCGCCGGGCAGGGCGCTCAGGAACATCAGATTGAAACTGAGATTCAGACAGTCGCGCCACGACCTGAGGCTGACGGCCTCGCCGGGGAAGAGAAAAACAACCGCCAGCACGAGCGCAAAGATCAGTGGGGCTTTGAGCCGGGCGACGGGAGAGCAGTCTGCGCATTCCCGGCTGACCATCTCGCGGCCGGCATTGATTGCCCCGCGCCAGCGCTCGGAGAGCGGGTAGCGGTGATGATAACAGGCACGGCCGACCGCGTTCAGCACCGGCAGCGGGGTGCGGAGTTTGTGCGACAGATTGATTCGCAGCCGGTCGGAAAAGAGCGCGGCCTGCTGCGGCGGAATCGGCAGGCAATTGATGGCGGATATAATCTGATCCTGAACCCTCAGCAGCAGCCTGGTGGCCAGCCGGCGTTGCGATTCGGTGAGCTTTTCACCCGACCAGCCGTAAGCAGACCGCAGGGCATTGAACTCACCATTCGCCGCGTCTTTCTCGTAGTCCTCAAAGGCATCGAGCAGGTAAGCCAGCCGGCCGAATTCAAAGCCCAGCCTCGCCATCGCATCCTGCGCTGTTGCCCTGTTCACGAGTCGCACGCCGTGCCGGAAAAACATCGCCGTCGCGGTGGCCGTCGGCCCGGCCAGAAGAAGCAGCGCTTCATCAGCAGGGTGCTGAACTGTGCCCTCGATCAATTCCGCCTCCCGCTGATCCTGCCAGTCCTGCAACGGCCACAAGTCATCCAGTGGGAATTTCCACTCATTGAGCTGCCGTGACGCCCGGCGAAACGCATCAGAGAAATAACGCCGGGCCAGTCGCCAGTGCCGTCGTTTTGAATCCCTGATCTGATCCGCCACCTTGAATTCCGTCAGCAGGATATTGGCGGCTGCGGCGAATTGCAGCGGCAAAGGCATCTCATCAGCAGTCGGGGGGAGGGAAAGGCAGTTGTATGATTGATAAGCGCTACACCATTTTTCAGGCTCGTGTCCGTTCTCCGCGAGCAGCGAGAGCAGTTCCCCGAGAAAGACCGCGTCGTGATTGAGGAGCAGGCGGGAGCGCTGCCCATAGAGCCGCCCGAGAGTTTTACAGGTCCCGCAATAATGCAGCCGACGGCGATATTTCTGCTCCGCCGTCTGCCCGCAATTTCGCGTACTCATCAACCCGTACATGTGAGGACCGCAGGATGCAGGAGGCGGCTACGGACCCCCGCGAACGGAAGAAAAAGGTGACAACCCGATCCCGCTCAGGGGGTCTGAAACGGGATCGGGTTGAAGACGCTAATCCGTGAAGGCGAACGACTACAGGTTTTCCTGAATGAACTTCAGCATCAGCTCGCGCATATGTTTGATCAGTCGCGGGTCAGAGAAGCCGTGCCGCGATTTCGGGTAGACCATCAGCTCAAACGGCTTGCCGGCCTTCTCCAGCTCGTAGATAAACTGGATCGAATTCTGCATATGCACGTTGTCGTCAATCGTGCCGTGAATCAGCAGCATTTTGCCGCTCAGATTTTTCGCGGCCCTGGTCACCGAACTCTTCTCGTAGCCTTCGGGGTTATTCTGCGGCGTGCCCATATACCGCTCGGTATAAATCGTGTCGTAGAGGTGCCAGTCGGTCACCGGCGCGCCGACGATCCCGACCTTCCACGCCGTCGAATGCGTCAGCGCGTACGAAGTCATATAGCCGCCGTAGCTCCAGCCGTTCAGGGCGATGCGCGAGCCGTCAACGTAAGGCTGCTGTTTGAGCCACGCCAGACCGTCTTCCAGGTCGCGCAGCTCAAGCTCGCCAAGGTTATGGAAAATCGGCCACGTTGATTCCGCGCCCTTGCCGCTGGCCGAGCGGTTGTCGCAGACCCATATGATGTAGCCTTTCTGCGCGAGCATCTGGTGCCACATGTTGCCCATCCCGATGCCCCACACGTTGCGCACCTGAGGCGCGTGCGGGCCGCTGTAAGTATGCTCGAAGACCGGGTACCTTTTCTTCGGGTCGAAGTCCGGCGGCTTGATCATCATCGCCTCCATGACGAAGCCGTCGCGCGTTTTGACCTGGACGAATTCCGGTTTGCTGAGCTTGTAAGCTTTCAGCGCTTCGACCCTGTTTTCATCAATCACGCGGGCGAGTTTGCCGTCGGCTGTGTGCAGCTTCACCTGAGTCGGCGTGACGGCGTCGCTCCAGGCATCAATGAAGTGCGTGAATGACGGGTTGAAATTCGCGTTGTGCGTGCCTGCCGCTTCGGTCAGCCGCTGCAATCCCGTGCCATCGAGTTTGATTCGATACGTATCGCTGCCGATGTGGCTGCGTTCGGTGCCGGAGAAGTAAACCCAGCCGTTCGCCTCGTCCACGCCGTGCAGCCTCTGCGCCTCCCACTTGCCCGAAGTGATCGGGCGGACCAGTTTGCAATCGGTCGAGTAAAGGTAGAGGTGCTTCCAGCCGGTGCGCTCGCTGACCCAGATGAACGAGCCGCCTTTGAGCCAGTAAGGCTCAATCAGGTTGTCTGACTCGATCCACCTGGCTTCGCCGTCGCGGAAAGCGGTCTCGCTTTTGCCGGTCGCCGGGTCGGCGAAATTGAGGTCAATCCAGTTCTGCTCGCGGTTGGTGATGCAGTACCAGACCCGGCTGCTGTCCGGCTTCCAGCCGACTCGCACGATCAGCGGTTCGACCTGCTGGTACTTGAATGTGTCAACCCACTTCGAGGCCCCGCCGGCGACGTTGACGACGGCGAGTCTGGCCGCCGGATTCGGCATCCCGGATTTCGGGTAAGCATAGACTTCCAGGTCCTGCTGATTCGGAATGTGGTCTGTGATGGTGAAGTCTTTGACCTGCGATTCGTCGAGTTGCAGGTAGGTGATCCTGGTCGAATCCGGGCTCCACCAGTAGCCCTTGAAATTGCCGCGCCCGTAAACTTCTTCCTGATAGACCCAGTCGAGTCTGCCGTTGAAAAGCTTCGGGTTGCCATCAAGCGTCAGCGAACGTTCCTTCTGCGTGGCGATGTCCACGACCCAGATGTTGTAGCTGCGGACGTAGCTGACCATCTTCCCGTCGGGGCTGAATTCTTCGCCGACCTCTTCGTCGGCGGTGTTGGTCAGCCGGATCGCCGTGTCGCTGCCGAACTGGTAATAAAACAGGTCATTCGCGTAATTGATGAGCGCCGCAGTGTTGCCGGCATTCATCTCCATCGGCCCGTGCGCGATCTTCTTCGCGTCGTTCGCACCGATGCCCGGCAGCTTCGCAAAAGCCGCCTCCATCTTCGCCGCGTCGTAAAACGGCTCTGACTGCCCGGTCAGCGCGTCAACCCTGAGCAACTGCGCCCCCGCCTTCGGGTCGGATTTGCGTTGCAGGTAGTGCGTGTCATCGAGCCACGTCAGGCCGGGCGGGGGATTGCCGTTGAAATTGACTCGTTTGGCCGGGTCATAAATGTCATCAATCGTGAGCAGCTTGTCCTGAGCCGCGACGGTGACGGTGATGACGAGAAGGGCGAGGGCAGAGAGGGTCAGTGTCCTGAGACGTTGCATGTCGAATTCTCCAGAAGGAAGGCCACGTGAATGACCGCATGGAAAAAGGGAGGAAAGACGGCAGGCATCAAGTCAGGAATCAAAAGGCAGGAACGTGAACAGTTGCAGAAAGAATGTGCCTTTTGAATTGCTGCTCCCCGGCTTTTGCCTGACGGCCGCTCCTCCCTCTTTCATCCGTAGCTGTTGTGCTGTTGTAATGGATCAGTTTGTGTGTTTTGCGACCTGCGCCTGAACCGGCGGGCCAATCCTACTACCGCCCCCCGGGCGGTTTCAAGCGCCCGCGACATTTGCTTGACACATCATACCCGCTACGATAACTTCCTTTGTTCGGTCAGATCAGACAATCATCGTCTGTCCGAATCGTCATCATCAACTGCATCGTCACTGCTGATTAGAATACTTTTTGAGGAGGAGTTCATGGCAATTAAGGTCGGCATCAATGGTTTCGGGCGGATCGGGCGCAACGTGCTGCGCGCGTCGCTCGGGAACAGGGACATTGATTTTGTCGCGGTCAACGATCTGACCGACACGCGAACGCTCGCGCATCTGCTCAAGTACGATTCGATCCTCGGCAACCTCGAACACAAGATCACGCACACGGAAAATACGATCAGAGTTGAGGACGACGAGTTCCGCGTCTTTTCCGAACGCGACCCGGCGAAGATCGCGTGGGAGGAGACGGGCGCCGAGATCGTGATCGAATCCACCGGGCTCTTCACCGACAAGAATAAAGCCGCCGCACACCTGCGCGGCCCGGTCAAAAAAGTCATCATCACCGCCCCGGCGAAGAACGAAGACCTGACCATCGTGCTGGGCGTCAACAACGAGGCCTACAATCCGAAGGAACACCACGTCGTCTCGAACGCCTCCTGCACGACCAACTGCCTGGCGCCGGTGGCCAAGGTCATTCACGAGAAGTTCGGCATCCGCAAGGCGCAGATGACGACGATCCACTCCTACACGAACGACCAGAACGTGCTGGACCTGCCGCACAAGGACCTGCGGCGCGCGCGCGCCGCGGCCCTGTCAATGATCCCGACTTCGACCGGCGCGGCAAAAGCCGTCGCGCTGGTGCTGCCGGAACTGAAAGGTAAATTCGACGGCATCGCGGTGCGCGTCCCCACGCCGAACGTCTCGCTCATTGACGTGGTCATCGAGACGGAGAAGGAGACGACCACCGAGGACGTGAACGCCGCGCTGAGGGCTGCGGCTGAAGGCCCGCTCAAAGGCATCCTCGGCTTCGAGACTGAGCCGCTCGTGTCGAGCGATTTTCGCCGCAACCCGCTCTCGTCCATCGTTGACGCCGAATACACCAAAGTCCTCGGCGGCAACATGGTCAAGATTCTCTCGTGGTATGACAACGAGTGGGGCTATTCCAGCCGCGTCGTTGATCTGATCAGGTTCATGGCCCGGAAAGGGCTGTGAGGAATTCCCGCAGGTTTTACAGAGCAACATTATGAAAGCAACACCGCAGGCGTCCGCAGTTGACCACCGTCCCAAAGCGCAGCGTCAGACTGCGCGCGTCTGCGGTTCTGACTTTATTGGACGGATCGCCACTTACTTAATGATCGCCACACTGCTGGCCCTCCCAGCTCTCTCTCCCGCCTGGGCACAGCGAAGTCCGGGCAGCAAAAAGACCCGGACTGCATCGGTTCATTCGCTAGGGAAGTCTCAGGCGCGCCCGGTCACTCAGGCCGTCGGGAACGAACAGAGCTGCGACGGCGCGCTCGAAGTTGTGCCGCGCAGGCAGATGACTTTTATTCGCAAGCGCCACCCCGTTTCCGGTTCTGAAAAATAGTCGCTGCTTCTCGTGAACCATGCCCCGGGGATGTCCCCTGTCCCTGTCACCGAAGAGATGAGATCAGCAAGACGTTCTCATAACATTACCGCCTCATCGGCTTCAGTCAGCCTGCCCGAAATCGTTTTCCCGCTGATCCCGTTCGTCGCGCTGATCCCGAACTTTTACCTCGTCCCGGACCTTTATTACAACGGCCTGCCGACGCAGGAACTCTGCTTCGCCTGGATGATGGTAGCTCTGACCGCGCTCGGTTTGATCGAGGTGATTCGCCAGCGGGGCGCGCCGGTGGTCGGTCGGCGTGATCTGCTGACGCTCGCCCCGCTCGTCATGCTCTGGTTGTGGGCGGTGGCTCTGTCTTTCCGGTCGCCGGACATTTTTGAAGCGATGAGGGTCTGCGGGATCTGGCTCGGCCTGTTGATTCTGCTCGGCGCCGGGATTATGGGGCTCAGAGATCGTTCCGCGCTCTGGCTGATTGCCGCGCTCGATCTGTTCACCGGCGTGCTGGCGCTCTCGCAGCTTTACGAATATTACATCTACCGCGAGGAGATGTACGGCGTGTTTTTCAGCCATGGGATCACGTCGGAACTGCTGGCATTGCTGCTGCCGCTCCAGCTGACCCGCTACCTGACCGCCGCGAGCCGGCTGGCGGCGGTGCGCTCGATGCTCATCATCGGGCTGGCCGGGGCGGCGCTGCTCGTCAACCTGCGCCGCGGCGCGCTCCTCGGCGTGACGGTGGCGGTGCTGGGCATTGCGCTCGCGCTCATCTTCAAAAAGCTGAGGCTGCAGAGTAAATGGCGCCTCGTCTGGGCTGTGCTGCTGGCGGTGCTGGTGGCCGCGCCGATTGTCTATTACAAGTGGGAGACGATTGTTTTCCGCTTCAGGGGCGCGACACAGCTGAGTTCTTCGGGCGAACTCGGGTTGACGAGCCGGGTGCGGGTCTGGGCCACCGCGCTTGAGATGATCCGCCGCCACCCGGTGCTGGGCGTCGGGACCGGCGGCTTTGTCTCGGAGTACGGCGACTACCGCAGGTATTTCGTCGAGAATCCTGCTTACGCCGCCGCCGCCGAGGCCGCGGAGCCGGAGGATAATGACGAAATTCATAACCCGCATTCGCACAGCGAATACCTGGAGCTTACCGCGGAACTGGGCTTCGTCGGCCTGCTGCTCTTTCTGGCCTTCTGGGTTCAGGTGTTCAGACGCTTGTGGCAGAATCATCGCGCGCCGCGCGGCGACATTGCGCTCGGGGCGCTGTTTGGGCTGAGCGCTTTTGCTTTCAGCTCGAGCCTGAGCGGGTTCTCTTTCCGTTTCACGCCGGGCATTATTATCGCCGCCTGTGTGGTCAGTGCCGGAATCGCTGTCGGCCGCGATGGTGGGAAGGGAAATTCCGATCAGCCCGGTCAGAAGGAGGAGGGTAGCGGGGCTTTCAAATTGAGTAAGGCTGCTCTGGTGGCCCTGCTGCTCGTCCTGCTCGCGCTCGGCGCGGCATTCGTCCGGCGGACCGACCGGGTGCTGGAAAGCCAGCAGACACAAAGCGGCACCGATTTCCGGTTCAGCTTCAAGCCCGGCGAGAACGAAATCTATCTGGCGCGTTACGAGCAGGTGCTGCGTGCCGACCCGTATAACGCCGGGGCGCACCTCGGCCTCGGGCTGCTGCTTTATCAGATGAAGCGCGTTGACGAAAGCATCCCGCACGTTGATTATGCGCTGCACCATGGCTACAGTCGCCCGTTCACCAGAGTCCTGCAGGCGTTCAATTTCGAGCAGGCGGGGCGACTGCCCGAGGCCGTCAGGCTGCTCGAGGAATGCGTAGCCAACTTCCCAAAGTCAGTCTTTGCGCGTACCGTGTACCAGGAATTCCTGCTCCGGCTGGGGGAAATTGACCGCGCGCGCGCGCAGGACGCGATTCTGCGCGGCCAGGATGAAGGTCTGGCGCAGAGCTGGCGGCTGGCCCTGCTCATGAAAAATGAGGCGGCGACTGCCGAGGCCGCGAGGCGCGGCCTGACCCCGCCGGACTCGCTGCAACCCGGGCTGGTGCGTTCCATCGTTCAGGCGCGCGCTTACCATTACCTCAGATAGACAAACTGCAGGAACCCGGCATTCTGTTAATCCGGAGAATCTGATGAAATCCCTGACCCTGCTTGAAAGCGTTCCGGCTTATGAAAGTACAATTGCCAGTTCCTTCAATCTGAGCCTGCTCGTGCCGGTTTACAACGAACGCCACCACGTCGAGGCCAGCCTGACGCGCGCGCTCGCGCTCAACCACGAGCTGATCAACCGGCTCGAACTCGTCGTCGTTGACGATTGCAGCCGCGACGGGAGCTGGGAGATCCTGCAAAGGATGGCCGCCCGCGATTCGCGCATCAAACTCATCCGCCACGAGCGCAATCAGGGCAAAGGCGCCGCCGTCCGCACGGCCATCGCCCACGCGACCGGCGACATCAGCATCGTCCACGACGCCGACCTCGAATACAACCCGGCGGACATCCCCGCGCTGCTGGTTCCCTTCGCGAAAGAGGGGGCGGATGCGGTCTTCGGCTCGCGTTACCTCTCGGCCCCCTACCGCCGCGCGCTGATGTACCGGCACACGATGATCAACAAGGCGCTGACGCTCGCCAGCTGTTTGCTGACCGACCTGCACCTGACCGACTTGGAGACCTGCTACAAGGCGGTCAATACGACGCTGCTCAAATCCATCCCGATCCGCAGCAATGATTTCCGCTTCGAGGTCGAGATCGTCTTCAAGCTCGCCAAGCGCCGCGCGCGCGTCTTTGAAGTGCCGATCCGCTACCTCCCGCGCACGCAGGAGGAGGGCAAGAAGATCAAGCCCCGGGACGGCGTCCTCGCGCTGCTGGCGATGCTCCGTTACTGGCTGATTGACGACCTCTACCAGAAGGACGAGTACGGCTCGCACATCCTCGCGAACCTCGAACGCGCGCGAAAATTCAACCTGTGGATGGGCAGCGTGCTGCGACCACACATCGGGGACCGCGTGCTGGAAATCGGGGCGGGCATCGGCAACCTGACCAGTCAGTTCATCCCGCGCGAACTGTACATGGCTTCGGACATCAACCCGAGCTACCTGCAATACCTGCGTTCCTATTCCTTCGGCAAACCTTACCTGCGCGTGATGCCGATTGACGCCAGCCGGCCGGATGATTTCGCCGGGCTGGAGGGGCAGTTCGACACGGTCGTGATGCTTAACGTGCTGGAACATGTGTCCGACCCGCATCAGGCGCTGCGCTCAATCCACTCGGCGCTCGAGCCGGGCGGTCGCGCGATCATCCTCGTGCCGCAGCACCCGAAGATTTACGGCACGCTCGATGAGGCGCTCGAACACCGCGAGCGCTATTCCGCCGGCCAGTTGCGCGAAGCACTCACGGCGGCAGGATTCCGGGTTGAGACGATGTTCGACTTTAACCGATTTTCGGTCCCCGGCTGGTGGTGGCACGGGAAGATTTTCCGGCTGCGGAAATTCTCGCGCGTGCAGATCAAGCTGGTGGAAACGCTGATGCCGCTGCTGCGGCGGATAGACCGCTTCCTGCCGTGGGGCGGGCTGAGTGTGATTGGCGTTGGCGTAAAAGAGTAAGACGGCCCGGGCCCCTGATCAGAATTTTACGCGGGCGCTTTCCATAATTGCCCCGTCATATTTTCCCGCCGGATGCCCGAGAGAATAAATTAATTACGCCCGCCGTTTTCGCGCGTTCCGGTACGTGTTATATTTTTCTCTATTATTGATGTGACAGAAAGCTGTGGGCCGTGTGACAGCAGAGTTCACGAGCAACTGTCGACAGGACGGGTGACCATCCTCACTTAGCAATCCCGATTCAAATAATCCAGAACTGAATTTTCAGAAGGAGTATCCATGAGTTTGTTCAGTATTTCCCTGCGAGCGAGAGGTCTGTCCTCGCTCGTCTTCGTAATAAACTGTCTGCTGATTCTCTCCCTCTCCTTATTTACAAATGCATCCGCACAAAGTCAGCCGACGCTCGACAGTGAGGAGCAGCAGTTTCTCACGCTGATCAATAATTACCGCGCGCAGAACGGCCTCGGCCCGCTTCAGGTATCGGCCACGCTGACGAACGCCTCCAAGTGGTTCAGCCAGGATATGGCCGCGAAAAATTATTTCCCCTCCAACCACGTTGACAGTCTGGGGCGTGACCCTTTCGTCAGAATGGCCGCCTTCGGCTACAACTATCAGACCGCCAAAGGAGAGAACATTGCGGCCGGCAACGCGACTGCGGCCGCCACCTTCGATCAGTGGAAGAATTCATCCGGCCATAACGCCAATATGCTGAGCGGCTCCTATAAAGCCATCGGCATTGGCCGGGCCTACGATGCGAATTCGACTTACAGATGGTACTGGACGACAGATTTTGGCGGCTATGTTGATCAGCCCGTAACCCCCCCGGCCGGGGTGACGCTCACTTACAACGGGAAAGCGCGTGACCGCGTCGGCCAGGGCAACACCGCCTTCAGCGGCGACGGCCAGGCGGACGGGGTCTTCACGGCCTCATTCCAGACCGGGACCGGCAGCCGGACGGTGACCTCATTGCAGCTCTCGCAGCAGCAGCGCAACGGCCAGTGGGACACCTCGCCGGCCACCGGGTACTGGGCGCTCGGCGCCGCCGCTAACCCGGACGGGGTACTCTACAACGCTGGCACCGGGCCGGTGAATTTCACGGTGGGGGACGGCGTGAGCTTCACGATTTTCGCGAGCGACTACAACAACACGATGTTCGTTGCAGGCAGCACCCTCACGCTGACCGTGGGCTTCAGTGACGGGAGTACGTCTTCGGCCTCGCTGACGATCCCGGCGACGATGACGCTCAGTTACAACGGGAAGGTGCGCGACCGCGTCGGCCAGGGCAACACGGCGCTCGCGAGCGACGGCCGGCCCGACGGGGTCTTCACGGCTTCATTCCCGGCCGGGGGCGGCAGCCGGACGGTGACCTCATTGCAACTGTCGCAGCAGCAGCAGAACGGGCAGTGGGACACCTCGCCGGCCACCGGGTACTGGGCGCTCGGCGCGGCGGCCAACCCGGACGGAGTGTTCTATAACGCCGGGACCGGGACGGTGAACTTCACGGTTGCCGATGGCGTGAGCTTCACGATTTTCGCGAGCGACTACAACAACCTGATGTTTGCAGGGGGCAGCACCCTTACACTGACTGTCGGTTTCAGCGACGGGACGAAGACCACCGCCGCTCTGACCTTATAAACATCCTGCTGAAGGTGACCCTGATTCGCCTCACCGCCGCAGGATGCGGAAGCAAAGCAGAGAAAAGACCTCTCTCGTGACGGCTTCTGCATCCTGCGGCGGTGAGCGGGCTTTGGTAAGCGAATTCATCGCCTGAGTCAAAGGTCAGCCGCCTGGTGCTGATGGCTGGCTCGGCCGGTCACCGCCGGAAGCTCAGCGGTTGTCGACCCGCGCCGCGGCAGTCATTTCAAAAATCGTGTTGGGGGCGCCTGATCGTTTCGTAGACCCCCTGAATTTTTTGAACCATGCGGGTATCGCTGAAATCTTCGGCCCTTTCCCGCGCCGCCCGGCCCATCGTCAGGCACCGGGCCGGATCCTCCAGTAATTGCCGCAGGGCTTCTGCCAGCGCCCGGGTATTTTCCGACGAGACGACCAGCCCGCTCACCCCGTCCGTGACGAGGCGGGAATTTTCGCCGGTGTCGGTCACGACGCAGGGCAGGCCCGCCGCCATCGCCTCCAGAATCGCCAGCGGCATCGCCTCATAACGCGACGGCAGGACGAACACGTCAGAGGCCTTGAGCAGACACGGCACGTCGTCGCGAAAGCCCAGGAAGCTGATAAATTGTGCCCGGCCTGACTGGCGGGCCTGCTGCTGCAACTGGCCGCGCAGCGGGCCGTCGCCGATCAGCCAGAGTCGCGCACGGTGAGCCGCCAGATCAATCCCGCTGACGGCGTCGAGTAAAATATCAATGCCTTTCTGATGATCCAGCCGGCCGATGAAGCAGATCACCTTGTCACCGGCCGCGAGGCCCGCCCCGGCCCGCAGCGCTTCGCGGTTGCTCACACCGTCATAACGCGAGAGATCAACGCCGTTGCTGATGACTTCGGCGCGCCGCCGGCTGACCAGCCGCAGGGCGATGGCTTCTTCCAGTACAAGTGAAGAGACGTAAATCAACCGGGCCGTCAAGCGGCGATTCAGCACGCGCTCCAATCTCAGATACAGCCATCGCCCGAAACGCGGGCCGGTGTACCTGCTGCCGGCGAAATAATACGCCGGCAGGTGAACGGTCACGACCGCGGGAATACGCAGCGGCCGCGCCAGCACTCTGCCCAGGAAAGCGGAGCGCGGGCAATGGAAGTGAGCTACCCCGACCCGGCGTTGACGGAGCAGGCGCGCGAGGGCGAAGAAGGAAATGAGGTCGGCAAAATGCCGCGGTCGCCACTCGATGATCTGCGCCCCGGCGGCCTCAGCCTGCGCGGCGAACGCGGGTGAGAGCGGCCCGATCATGAGCCAGCGGTAGCGCGACCGGTCGCCATGCCGCAGAAGAGAGAGCAGGTGTGTCTCCACCCCGCCGACGTGCAGCGGGTAGCTGGAGATGAGCGCGATCGTAACCTGTTTTTCCGGCGACTGGGTCAATGCTCAGGCCGTTTCCAGGGGGGCGTGATGGTTAACTCGTCCTTGCCCTCAGTGTGAACGGGTTGCCGTAGAGATGTTCGGCGGCTCTGAGGCCGGGCCTGCCAAGGTTCGTGAGCAGCACCAGTTGGAGAAACCGGCGGGGCAGGTGTTGCACAGGGGTGTGGCGCCACACTTCGCCGAGCCACCCGCGCGCCTGCGCCGCCTCGCCGCTCCAGAAGCAGCAATACGCCGCGTACAGGCGCGCGTTATTCAACGCTTCGGCGTGATGGCTTTGCAGGTGCGGCGGCAGCGTGCCGGAAGCAAACAATCCTTCAATCACGGAAACGACCTCCGGGCCGAAGGCGGCAACCGCGCGCAACGATTTGGCCGCCGTATGCAGGCGCAATGCGGCGAGTCGCCGGGGCACGTAACGGACCGGCCAGCGCGCGCCGATTTTCAGACAGAGGTCGTAATCCATCACATAATGCAGCTTCTCATCGAGCCAGCCGACCTGTTCGAGCGCGGCGCGACGTATAAACATCGCCGGCTGCGGGATGAAATTGTTCACGGATTTCAGCAGCGCGGCGTAATCATACGGCCGCGTCGCATAGCTGCCGATCAGCTTCCCGTTTTCATCTATGTAATCCCCGTCGCCGTAAACCAGCATCGCGTCCGGATGCTCGCGGAATTCCGCGGCGACGGCGGCAATCGCGCCGGGCAGGAGCAGGTCATCCGAATTAAGCCATGCCAGAATTTCACCGCTCACCATCCGCCAGCCTTTGTTGATAGCTGCCGACTGTCCGCTGTCGGGTTCCGAAACCCAGCGCAGCCGCCCGCCGTAACCGCGCAACACCTCCACCGTCTCGTCCTCGGAAGCGCCGTCCATTACCAGGTATTCGATGGCGGGGTAATCCTGAGCGAGGACGGAGTTGATGGTCTCGGCGATGAACGCCCCCTGATTGAACGAAGGGGTGACAATCGAAACTGAAAGCTGCTTTGACACGTCCGCGTCGCCCCGGTTGAAGTCTGGCAGAAGCGTTTTCGCCTAACGATTGAACGCCTCCAGCAATTGATTCAGCTTGTGATGAACAATGTGCCTGATGATATAAGGCCGCGCGCGGCGGCCCAGCTCTTCTGCGGTGATCGCCCGCCCCAGAGCGCGCAGGCGCAGGCGGTTCATCTCCTGAACTCCGATCTCGTCAATCACCGATGAACTTTTCTGTTGTGGATGCACCCTGAACGCGCCCAGGAATCGCGGCAGCCTGGCAAACTTCGCCCCGGCGTCGCGGAACCGCAGCAGCAGGTCCCAGTCCATCGCGAACTGAAAACTCTGGTCGAGCGCGCCGCCGGCTTTTTCCCAGAGGCGCCGCCGCCAGAAGAGCGTCTCCTGCGGGATGAAAGCGGCCCACGACATAATCTCGTCGTCGTGTGGCGGCATCACCCAGCGGCCGATCTCGGCGTCGTCTTCGTCAATCAACACGCGGTGCCCGTAGACGGCGTCAATTTCAGGGTGCCGGTTGAAGTAGCCGGCGACATAATGCAGCGCGCCCGGCAATAACAGATCATCGGAATTGAGCCATGCCATCAGCTCACCGGTCGAGTGCCGGAAGCCCAGATTGATCGCGTGCGCCTGCCCCTCGTCGGCCCGCGATTCCCAGTGCGCGAAAGCCACCTGGTGGCGCTTCAGAATCTCCGTCGTCTCGTCCGCCGACCCGCCGTCCTGAATGATGTATTCGAGGTTCGGGTAATCCTGATCAAGCACGCTCCGGATGGTGCGCTCGATAAACCGCCCCTGATTGAAGCTGGGCGTGATGATGGAGATGCACGGAAACAAAACCAGTGACGGGCGACGGGCATAATGCCGCGGAAGTTTCAGCGGCCTGGGTGGGTACTGGGAGAGAACTCCCAGCCTCACCGACAGCCCCAGCGCCTCCCTCAGTCGTTTGCCGAACCGTGGCTTGCCGAGTCCGTTTGAATGCAACTCGCCCTCAGTTTTCATCTGCGATCAGGCCTCGAGGGGTCCCGCGTGGCGCTACGGCCTGCGGTATTCACCGGTCTGAATTCTCTTCCACCAGTCCTCATTGCTGACGTACCAGTCAACGGTGCGGCGCATGCCCTCTTCAAAAGAGATTTCATTCCGCCAGCCGAGTTCGCGCTCGATTTTCGCCGAATCGGTCGCGTAGCGGCGGTCGTGGCCGAGCCGGTCCTCGACCCAGGTGATCAGCTTCTTCGTGCTTTTCTCGCCCGACAGGCCGAGCCTCGCGTCAATTGACTCGCAGAGCAGGTTGACGATTTCGATGTTCTTCTTCTCGTTGCCGCCGCCGATGTTGTAGACCTCGCCGACCCGCCCGCCCGCGAGTACCAGATCGAGCGCGCGGCAGTTGTCTTCCACGTAAATCCAGTCGCGCACGTTCTGCCCGTCGCCGTAAACCGGCAGCGGCTTGCCCGTGAGCGCGCTCGTGATCATCAGCGGGATCAGTTTTTCGGGGAACTGGTGCGGGCCGTAATTGTTCGAAGTCCGCGTGATCACCACCGGCAGGCCGAAGGTGCGCTGGTAGGACAGGGCGAGCAAATCGGCCCCGGCCTTGCTGGCCGAGTAAGGATTGTTCGGGTGATACGGCGTCTCTTCGGTAAAGAAGCCTTCCGGCCCGAGCGAGCCGTAGACTTCGTCGGTGCCGATCTGGAGGAATTTTTTGACGCCGTGGGCGCGGGCCGCGTCGAGCATCGCCAGCGTGCCGCCGACGTTCGTGCGGACAAAGGCCTCCGCCCCAGCGATGCTCCGGTCAACGTGTGATTCGGCGGCGAAGTTGACGACGGCTTCGATGTCGTGTTCCCGGAGCAGCGAGGAGACCAGCTCGCGATCCGTGATGTCGCCGTGAACGAAGCGGTAATCGGCGCGCGATTCGAACTCGCGCACGTTGTCCCGGTTCCCCGCGTAAGTCAGCGCGTCCAGATTGACGACGAAAACGCCTTTGCGCCCCTTGAGCAGAAACCTGACGTAGTTCGAGCCGATGAACCCGGCTCCCCCGGTGACCAGAATACGGTGATACATAATTTACCTCAGTGGAATGTCGGGGCGGATAATGGTGAAAGGAGCCGGTTCGTTATGCTTCCTCGGCGATACGGCGCAGATATTTTCCGTAATCGCTCTTGTCATATTTTTCGGCCACGCGCCCGAGCTGTTCGGCGTTGATGAAGCCTTTGAAGTAAGCGATCTCTTCAATGCAGGCCACCTTCAACCCCTGCCGCTGCTCGAGCGTCTGGACGAAGATTGAGGAAGTCAGCAGCGAATCAAAAGTCCCGGTGTCGAGCCAGGCGATCCCGCGCCCGAACGGCACGACTTCGAGCTGCCCCTTCGCCAAGTAATGCAGGTTGACGTCCGTGATCTCCAACTCGCCGCGTGCCGACGGCTTGAGGCCACGCGCAACCCCGACCACCTCCGAGTCGTAAAAGTAGATCCCCGTCACCGCCCAGTTCGAGCGCGGCCTGAGGGGCTTCTCTTCGAGGCTGATCGCGCGACCGTCCGCGCCGAACTCGACCACGCCGTAACGCTCCGGGTCCTGCACCTTGTAGGCGAAGACCTTCGCCCCTTCGGTCAGCGTGGCCGCCTTCTCAAGCGCGAAGCTCAGCTCATGCCCATAAAAAATGTTGTCGCCGAGGATCAGACACACCGGGCTGCGGCCGATGAAATCGGCGCCGATCGTGAAAGCCTGCGCGATGCCGCCCGGGTACGGCTGTTCCTCGTAAGCGAAACGCACGCCGATCTGGCTGCCGTCGCCGAGCAGGTCGCGAATCAGCGGCAGGTCGCGGGGGGTGCTGATGATCAGGATTTCCCTGATGCCAGCCAGCATCAGGATCGAAAGCGGGTAATAGATCGTCGGCTTGTCGTAAACCGGCAGCAGTTGTTTGCTGACCGTCGTCGTCAGCGGATAAAGGCGGGTGCCGCTGCCCCCGGCCAGAACGATTCCCTTCATTGATTCCCCCCGGTGTGTTGATTCCAGTTGGCTGGACTCAGCCGATATTCCGCGAAACTCATGAGCTTCTGATCTCTGGCCGAAACGACCGGGGCAGTCACAGGCCATTCGATCCCGAGTTCGGGGTCGGCCCAGAAGATGCCGCCCTCGCCCTTCGGATTGTATCCCGCATCAACTTTATAAATCACATCTGCCGGCTCATCCCCCGGCACGCAGAACCCGTGCGCGAACCCCGGGGGGATCCAGAGCATCAGCCCGTTGCTGTCGCCGAGTTCGATCCCGAAATGACGGCCGAAGGTGGGCGAGTCGGCCCGCAAATCCACCGCGACGTCCCAGATCCGACCCCTGATTACTCCGACCAGTTTCCCCTGCGCGGGGGACTGCTGATAATGCAGCCCGCGCAGCACGCCCGGCCCCGACCGCGAGTGATTGTCCTGTAAAAAACTGAACGGCAGGCCGGCCTCGCGGAAGCGCTCCCGGTGATAACGTTCGGTAAAAAATCCGCGTTCGTCAGAATAGATATTCAGCCTGATCAATACCAGTCCGTCCAACCCGCACTGACTGATTTCCATCAATCCATCTCCTTGTGGTCATCTCTCAATTCCGGTCACCGCCCGCTCAATGAATACCTGACTCTGTTTGAAGGCTTTGGAATTGTTTCTGGCGTCAAGCAGCATCCGCGCCACTTCCCAAAGGTTCCAGGGCAGGAGCGCCCTCGGCATCAGGAGTTCAGCAAACGCGCCGACGGAGGATAACATTTTCCCCGGCCGCCCTGCACGCGCCATCAGGGCGGCATGATAGAGGTAGCCGGCCGCGATGACGGCACTCCCCAGCGCCCACGATCTGCGGCATTCCGAACAACCCGGGTGCAGTCTGACCTCCTGCCGCGGCACCATCTGTCGGCACCGCACCAGCAGCTTGATGATGTCCGCCGACGTGCTGTCGCCATGAACGCGGTACTCGGTCAGGCACTCATCCACCACATAAACTTTATAATGACGCGCAATGTGGAGCCACATATCCCAGTCGTCCATCCCCGACTCCGGGTCGGGGAGCCCGCACCTGCCGATCACCCGGCGGGGAATCAATGAGGAAGCATTGCAGTACCAGTTGCGCCTGAGCAGGTCGTGAAAGACGTCGCCGGTCGGGCCGGTCGGGAAAACGGGACTGCAAACCCTGCCACGCTCGTCAATCAGGCGATAGGCTGTAAACACTACCCCCGCGTCCGGGTATCTTTCGAACATCGCGATCTGCTGTTCGATTTTGGTCGGGAGCCAGCGGTCATCCTGATCCAGAAACGCGATGTAATATCCCCGCGATTGGAGGATCGCCTGCCCGCGCGCGGCAATCCCCTGCGTCCCGTCATTCTCCTGGTAAAAATACCTGACGCGCGCGCCCAGCGATTCACAGACCTCTCTGGTGTGATCGGTCGAGCCGTCGTCCACTACTATCACCTCAATATGCGGGTAAGTCTGCGCGAGGGCGCTCTGAACGGCTTCGCGCAGATACTCGGCGTCGTTGTAGGCGGGGATGATTACACTCACCAGCATAGGTCATGTCCCTGACAGGAATTCCGGCGGCTCCGGGCGGCGAGGCCACTGGAATCAGAACGGTTTTCTATTAATCGAAACGAACTCATTGTATATAAACAGGTGCCCGATCAGGCGCGGGAAAGGGAAAGAATACTCTCTCACAGGTATCAGGCCGGTTTCCCTGGCGATGTTTCTCAGTTCGTTGAATGTCATGAACTGAACATGCGTCGGGTCTGAACGGTAGCCCGCCTCCTGAGGAGTAATGATAATTACCAGCCCAAAGGGCTTGAGCAGATAAAGGTACTCGCTCAGTAAATCCGCCACCTCCCGGTCAGTCATGTGTTCAGCCACATGTGAACACAGAAGCGAGTCAAATGTGGCCGGCTTATTGAAAGCCGACTCGCGGAATTCTTCCGGCGTAAACGCCTGCAGCCCGCGTGATCTGGCGGCCTCAACCGCGTAAAAGCTGTGATCAACCCCAACCCCGTTCCCATTCAGATGGCTTAGATTCCTGCCAATCCCACAGCCGAGTTCAAGGGTGAAGCCGGGCCTGATGCGCCTGAGATTCCAGCGGTACGGCGCCTGAACATGAAGGGCCTTTTTCCACCAGACGGTCTGCCTGGCTATCAGCCTGTCCGCATATTCTTTATCACGTGTATCCACGAGTTACGCCGGGAAATGTCCTTTGAGTCAGTCTTCATTCCTGACTTTGCTTCACCTGAGCTACCCGATTCTGGTGATGAGCAGTATTCCAGCCACTATCAGAAGGGTGCCGGTTATTCTCCAGATGCTGGCCGCCTCGCCGAGGATGAATACCGACGCCACCAGCGCCATCAGGTAGTAGATCCCGCTCAGGACTGGCATGGCGTAGCTTAATTCAAACCTGGACAGGACGGTCAGCCACAACAGCGCGCTACACCCGGCGAGCAGGATGCCCGAAAAGAGCTGGGGCGTCGCCAGCACCTGGCGCGCAAAGACCTGCGCCTGTGCGATGCTGTTCAACGTGACAACGCCGCACTGCCTCAGGCCGCGTTTCATGAGGAGCTGGCTGGACAGCAGGAGCAGCGCGTTGGACAGGAGAAGCAGATACTGTGTCACCGTCTTTGGCATTTTACTTCCTTATTCTCTCCGAAATCAGATCAACCTTCGCCGAGCTGTGAACCTGCTGGCGAATGGTGTAGGCGGGCCGCTCCATCATGCGGAAGTGCATGCGCGCCAGATATTCGCCGATGATGCCGAGCGCGAAGAGCTGCGCCCCGGCAAAGATCGTGATCATCCCGGCGAGAATGTAGAAGCCCCACAATGTCGGGCTCTGGGTCAGCGAGCGAATTGCCACATAAACCAGCAGGATGAACCCCAGGATGGTGAAAGCGAATCCGATCAGGCTGGAAATCTGCAGGGGCAGCACGCTGAAGCCGGTCGTCATGTTGAGCGCATGCAGCACGAGCTTGCGCAGGTTGTAGTTTGAAGCCCCAATCTCTCTGGGGTCGTGGCGCACCGGCAGGGCTGAAAAACGCGTCGTCCCCCAGGTGAGCAGCGCGTCTATGAACACGTAAGAGCCGGTGTAGCTGGCAAATGACTCGCGCAGGGAGGCGCGGAAGACGCGGAATGAGGTGACGCTCCTGGCTATCTCGGCGCCCATCGCGCTTTGCAGCACCAGCTTGGTGGTTTGTGAAGCCGTGTCCCGCCAGAACCCGTGTTGTTCCCTCTGCGGCGTCCCGTAAACCACGTCGAACCCCCTGCCCAGTTCTTCGAGCAGCCTCGGGATCTCTTCCGGCGGGTGCTGCAGGTCGTCATCCATCGTGACGATGACGTCATGATTCGCCTCGCGGATCCCGCAGAGCAGCGCGTTGTGCTGACCGTAATTTCGCATCAGGTTGATGCCGCGCACCCACGTGTAGCGGTCAGCCAGATCGGAGATCACCGACCAGCTGTGATCGCGGCTGCAATCATTGACCAGAATGAGTTCGAGTCGCCAGTCGTTGGCGGTCGCCACCCGGTCGAGACGTTCGGCCAGCAGCGCCAGAATCTCGGCGCTGTTGTAAACAGGGACTACGACTGATATCGCGTACATGTGCGTCTTCTCCCGTCAGGTGATCACCAGGTCTGATTGCGTTATACCTCTGCACCCGCCCTCATACATTTGTTTGCGCTTCCACGCCTCATCAATGCCCTCCTCAATCGTGTACCCCGGTTTCCAGCCGGTCAGGTTCTGCAGCCGTGAGATGTCTAGGACGTTATAGGCGACGCCCGCGAACCTGCCGGGCTCGGGCTGGCATTCGGGCTCATAGCCCGTCACGCGCGCGATGACTGAGAGGATGTTGCGTATCGTCGTGCCATGGCCGCCGCCGACATTCAGCGTGGCTGATTCCAGTCCGTCCAGAGCCAGCAGCCTGAGGATGATCCCGATGAGATCATCAATAAAGATGTAATCCCTGACGTTATCCAGTCCGCCCCATAAGCTGAGCGGCTGCCCGGCCCTGACCCGCTCGAGGAAAACGTCAATCACTCCCTGCGACACGCGGCGGATTCTCCCCGCGCCGTACGGGTTCGAGATGCGCAGGATCAGATACCCCAGGCCATGAACCCGGTGGTGGAAACGAATCATCTCCTCGCAGAGCAGCTTGCCCATGCCATAGCTCGCGAGCGGCGCGGGCGGGTCACCCTCGCTCGCCGCCCGGTGGCCGACATCGCCGTATATGGTCCCGCCTGAAGAGGGGAAGACGAGCCTTCTGACTCCGGCTCTGTTCATCAGCGACAGGAGCAGGTTCAGCGACTGAAGGGTTGTATTCAACTCGCTTTGCAGCGACGTGGGTGAGGTGCTGGGGACAGAGAACGTCACCAGATTGACGACCGCCGAGACGCCCTGAAGCGCCTGGCACAGGGCCTGTTCATCAAAGATTGACGCCTCGATCACCTCGGGCTCCCCCAGTGTCGCAAGCTCAGCCTTCTGTAAAACGTCAAAGCGGCGACTGAAGGCTCTGACTCGCCAGCCGCCCCTGAGCAGCGCGGCAGTCAGGTGCGAGCCGATAAAACCGCTCGCTCCAAGAACCAATACTGGCGAATTGTTGAGCCCCATAAAACGACAAACCTTAAGCTGGCCACGCGGCCCCGGATTTAATCCGGCAGGAGTCTACTGGCGCCGGCCTGTTCCCGGCGGGAAGCCTCTTCAAATCCAAGAGACTTCAATCTGGCCGCAGCCGGGCGGCTGTCTGCTTCACCCAGCCGATTAACTTCCGAGAAGTGCAATTCAATCCGCTTCTTTCCCTTACCCCGCGGGACGGGAATCCTGAGCCTGAACAGACCACTGGTCAGCCTCTGGTTTTTGATGACCCGCCCATCAATCAGAATCTGAATCGTTGTGTCGGCTGCCTGAGTCATTCCCTGGATGGAAAGACAGTCTGCCGCTTCGGGCTGGGTCAGGTAAACGAAGGCGGATTCTGAAACCCACCCATCCTCGTATAAGCCGGAGTACTCCAGATCGGGGTTGGCCAGATCGTCCGGGAATTTCTGTAATCTGCCGGGAGGGGTCAGGCGCTGGTACTCTTCTTCCGAGATCAGGGAAATATCGCGGGCAAAGGCAACAGGCCTTCTGATGTCGAACTGGACGCCGGTCCCATAAAGATTCATCAGCCCTGTGCGAGCAGAGGGAAAACGGGTTCCACTAACCCCCAGATCAATAGCCAGGTAAGCCCGACCTTCAATAATCTGGGGCTGTAGTGGGGGAGAGAAAACCCGACCCGACCCACGGCCTTCAAGGGGGAAAGGCTCGCGCGTGGATCCGACGGCCGCTGCCGGAGGCAGCAGGTTTTTTCCGTCCCCGTTTAATGTCCGGCTCAGGTTGAGAACCAGGCGAACTTTTTCTGACGGGTTGATCACCCGGAACAATAAATGGCGCCCGACGGCGGAGAAATATCTGTCTGCGAAGAAATAGTCGCTCTCGGGCTTGTAGAAAGCTGCGTCCCTGGAGTCGAAGTAGTGAATCTGCCCGAGCTTTGAATTGACGAAGACCAGGTGGTTTCGCACATTGCCGCATGGCTGGCTGACAAAACCAGAGCCGCCCGGATGCGATTGGTTGAAAACGCTGTGTTGCCTGCCAGCAATGATCAAGTGCTCGCATTCGTTCCCATTGCCGGAGGCGGCAGGGTTACCAAAAACAACGAATGGGTTGCGGGCCGCGGGGTCTGAAGGGTCCAGCAGGCTGAAGCTGAGGGTCCTGTTTCTCGCCTGCAACTGCCTGGCTATTGAATCCACCTTATCTTTCGTCGCCTGATCAAGAAAAAGAGATTTGGGGTATAAGGGGTAACCATTGAATATCCCGCCCAGGTTGAATGTGCTTTTCCCCCTCGTGTACAAAGTCTGAACCTTTGACAGAACCAGATTGGGAGTGTCGAGTACCAGTTGCTGAGCGTTGGCTGAACTGACAGCATGTTCGAATTCAGAGTAGACCCGGGATAAGGAAGCCTGTGGGATCTCAGCGAAAATAAGTTTCCCTCTCGCCGTTTTATAGCTCGCGTCGACGTAGAATACCTGAGTATGCACGCCGATCATCGCCAGAACGACGATCGGGGCCACCTGCCATATTTTCCGGCGTGAAAGCGCCGTCCAGAATGTTGCTATAGTCCCCAGCAGGAATGGCTGAATGAACATTGACAACTTGAAGAGCGCAAACCCCTCATGCCTCCTGAAAAATATAACGCTGGCAACAAGCATCGCGAAGACTACAAAGGCGGAAGGCTGCCGCTTCCACAACTGCCAGGCGATGACAGGGATGCTCAGAAAAAACAGGATCGCCCCCAGAGCGATTGACGCTGACATCCAGGGCTCCGAAGGAAAATCCGCAATGGACTGAAAACCCCAGAAATCCGCCAGACCGCCCGGCACAAGGAAGTAGGGAAACAAGGATTCGGTCCCCATCATTTCGGAGGCGGGGTCAACCCGGACAGACCTGCTGGATGTCTCCACGGCGCCGGCTATATATCCGACCGCGATCAGCCAGTAGCTGTTGAGCAGTACAACCCAGGTGATGAAGGCCGTGCCGGCCCCGATCATCAATTTCCCGACCGCCAGCCCCCGCTGCAGCAGGCCGGCCGCGACGTAAAGCACGAAAGCAAGAAAAAGGAATGGCGAAACTTCCGGATACAAGGCGAACTGAGCCGCGACGAGCAGCCCCGTCAGTATCCCGTGCCTGACCGCAGACCAAAGGTGAAACTCGCTGAAAGGGCGCAGTAACAGAGCTGTGCCGCAGAGCAGGAAGCTGATGCCGGCAACCTGTGGCATGAGCTGATAAAGGGTTCCAAGGCTGTTGAGCGCTGAGAGACTGAGCAGCGTGCAGGTCAGCAGAGCCGCCAGTCTGAAGCGGCGTGACTGGAGAACAAGTCCGCCGGCGGCGCTGATCAGCGTCAGGTGCAGGGCCATGAGCAGGGTCATATAAATGCGCGGGCCGGCAACCCCGGTCAGACTGGTCACCCAGGCCAGAATCATTTCGGTCCCGGAGCGGTGTCCCAGCACGACACTCAGAAACCAGAGGCTCTGGCTGTACTCCCAGCCACCGGCCAGCGTTTCCACATCCGGCACGTCAAAAAAGCCATGATTCAGAATCCGGTCGGCGCTGAGGACGTAGGTCGCCATGTCGTCGTTGCAGTAGCTCGCCCAGTCAAAACCGTAGATGAGCATTGGACGCCCGGTCAGGAAAAGCGCGAACAGCAGAATCCCGGCGAAGGGGAGGTAGTGTCGGGAGGGAATAACCGGCCGTAACCAGCCCAGCAGGAGGCCGCTGATTACTACCAGCACGATAGTCAACGGTACCGCAAACCTTTTGATCGGGATTCCCGCATGGTTCAGCCAGAAAATGGGCAGCAGAGTGGTTGCCACCCCGACGACCGGCGCGAGCAGCATGTTCCGAAGCAGGCTGCGGCGTGTATGAAGCAGCCCGAGTATCGCCAGACCGACGACGCCCCAGAAAACAAACAACAAAATTGATAATGCCAGAGCTGTCATTGATACTTTATGCCGCGAGAGTTATGACCGGTTTCCTGACCAGTGACCTGACAGCCGATTCGGTCGGGCACTGATCCCGCCCCGCCTCAATAGCGAACGATGCCGTAACGGTGAAGCTTCCGGTACAGGACATGCTTCTTCAGATAGGGCCGCAGGTGATTGTTGATTTCCACCCAGGACACGGGGCGTCCGGCGCAGCGCTCGCGCAGCCGCGCCATCTCCTGCTCGCCGATCTCCGTAATCCGGGCCGATGTTTTCTGATGGGGATGGACTCTGAATGCGCCGAGGAATCTGGGCAGGCGGCGCATCCGCGCGCCCGAGGCCCGCAGCCGCAGGAGCAGGTCCCAGTCCATCGCAAACTGGAAGCTTTCATCCACGCCCCCGCCGGCCTTTTCCCAGACGGCGCGCCGCCAGAAGAGCGTCTCCTGCGGGACGTAATCGGCCCACGAGAGGGCCTCGTCATCGTGCGGCGGCATCACCCAGCGGCCGACTTCCTGATCGGCCTCATCCACGATAATGCGGTGTCCGTAGACGACGTCCACTTCCGGGTGCCTTGAGAAATAATCGCCGACATAATTGAGCGCCCCGGGCAGCAGGAGGTCGTCCGAATTCAGCCAGGCCATGATCTCTCCCGTGGCATGACGGAATCCGAGATTGATCGCGCAGGTCTGGCCCCCGTCTTTGACCGATTCGTAATGCCTGAGCCGGCTTTTATATTTCTCGACCACCTGCATCGTGTCGTCGGTCGAAGCGCCGTCCTGAATGATGTATTCGAGGCGCGGGTAACCCTGATCAAGAACGCTTTGAATCGTCCGTTCGATGAACCCGCCCTGGTTATAGCTCGGCGTGACAATCGAAATGACGGGGGGCCGGGCCGGAGGCTTCGTCCCGAAGTATTTCCGGGGGATGGCCAGCGGCTTGGGCGGATACTGATAAAGCAGGCCGAGTTGGGGCGTCAGGAATCGTCTGATTCTTTGTTTGATGTCCCGCCGGCGGTAGCTTTCCAGCGCGGCTTGCTGTTCCTCGATCACTTTCAGGCGGGCTTCCGCAACGAGGTTCAGGCTCTCGAAAGCCCGCTGATACACTTCATTGTCCGGTGCCATCTGTTGCTGCTGCAGGCGGAGTGTTTCGAGCGCCTCGGCCTGCGTCTCGATGACGCGCAGGCGTTCAGTCGCCGCCGCCGTCACCGCGGCAAGCTGCGCCTGGAGCTGGGCGATGGTTTCGCCCTGTGCGGCATGTTCCGATTGCAGGGTCAGAAAACGCCGCTTCAGGTCGTCGTAATGGATCTGCCGGGCCTCTGCGTCGAGATCAGCGCTGAGGCTCCGCTGTGAGAGGGTGTTGAAATTGACTACCGGGAGGAAGAGGAGCCCGGACAGCACGGTGAGCGCCTCCCGGCAGGTCGCAGGCTCGGCGAGTGCGGGGCCGAAAATCTCCGCGCTGACGGCCGCGAGGTCATCCGCCGTGAAATGCTCGCTGAGGACCGGAATCAGGGTGTACAGGTAGAAGATGCCGAAATCCCAGGCGGAAAAGGTTTCGCCCGTGTACATCAGGTCGTCGAGGTCAATCAGCGTGACGCCCTCGCCGGAGACGACAAAGTTGTAATGCGTCGGGTCACCGTGCTGGAGTCCGTGCCGATGCAGGTCAGCCAGGATCGCCCACGCGCGCCGCACGAAGGTCAGGGCCTCCGCGCGGTCGGCGAATTGATGTATCTGATACTTTTGCGCCAGGTGCGCCGCGTGCAGCGAAGCCGCCGGGCAGGCCAGCGCGCCGTCAACGTACACGACTTCATAACAGCACCGGCACTCACGCATCGGCCGGCAGACCCCCGAAATGCCGGCCCGCCGCAGCAGCTCAAACCCCGCATCCTGCTTTGCCTGGTCGAAGGAAAATGACAGCCCGAAGCTGCCGGTGCGTTCGGCGAAGAAATGCTTCCGACGCTTGATGACCGTACCGGTGCCGGTTCGGAACAGCATGTTCCTCATCGAAAGTTTCGTGGCGTTTTTGCCCATCCCTTCGGGAATGGCGGCGGTCAGGTGTTCTGATTCGCGCAGCAGGCATTCCGGCCCGCAGAAGTCGAGATCGCACTCGATCTCAACCCGGGTCGAGCGCAGCTGCATCGGTAACTTGATCGTAGTAGTTCCCATCATTACTGCTTTCAGGCCGGAGGCGGCGGGCAACCATCGGGCCTCGCGGCCTCTGTTTCAGAGTCTGACTCAGGCAATCGGGGCAGCCTGTTGCGGCTGTACCTGACGGCCGATTATTTCTTCCGGCTCAGTTCCCAGACGGTGCGCGGAACACCGGGCGCGGAGCAGGAGTAACCGAGTGCGACCGGCGGGTCGAAGCCGCCTGACTGGCATAACTCGGAGAAGAACTGTCGCTCGTCTCCGATGCGGGTTTCATCCACCTCGAGGTAAAGAACCCGGCGCGTCACGGCGCCGAGTCTTTCGTAAAGTCTCGTCAAATCGTCAGCGCCCAGTTGCCCGTCGCCGGGGCAGTCGCCGTAACCGGTGCGGAAATGGTGCAGCACGCTCAGGCACAGCACCACATCCCAGCTCCGCCGCCATGCCTGCTGCTCCAGAAAGTTCTCGATACTCTGGCCGACGATCTCGAGGTGATCGAGCCGGTAATGCTCCTTCACTTCGCGCAGCGGTCGCAGAAAAGCGCGCTCGTCGTACCCGAACTTCATCGCGCGTTCGTCTTCCACCCCGGTCACCTGTGAGGCCGCCGTGACGGCGAAAGCGTACGAGAAGAAGCCGCTGGAACAACCCAGATCCAGCACCGAACAGTCATACAGCCGGTGGTTCAGCAGCCGGTTCAGAATCATAATGTAACGATCCAGACAGATTCGTTCGCAGAGTTCCGAACTGCTCTCCAGGAAATTCCGCCACGGCCCGAGGTCGTGAGAAAAACTCAGGCCATGCAGCAGCATTTCAAGCGGGGCCGGAGGGGGCTGATAGAGTCTCATCAGATTTCACCTTTACTTTGTCTGTAATTCGCCGCCGGGTAACTGACCGAGCAGTTTCAGATGTACCTGACAGTCGCTTTCCAGCCGCCGGATGACTTCGAGCCGCTCGCGCGCCGCCTGATCAAGCTCTTCAATCACCCGAAGCCTTTCGTCACAGACCCGCTGGAGGCTTTTGTTCCTGTTCTCCAGTTCAGCGATGACGCTGAGCAGTTCCTCGTTCGGATGGGCGGGCGGGGTGGCGAGCGCGCCATCCCCGGCCTCGAAGGTGGTGTAATGGCGCGCGAAGAGAGTCGTCATCCCTGCGGCTGCGTAATCGTAAAGATGCCGGTTATCCTCGGCGAGGGGGCTGTCAAAACAGTCCATCGCCAGCTCATATGACGGGAAGTAGAAATACCTCTGATTGACCTGCTCCCAGCGGTGACGCAGGAACTCATCGAGCGCCGCCCGCACGATCGCTTTTGAGGCCGAGTTTGCCGTGATGGCCGAGACCGGGCGAAAAGTGGCGGCAAACTTGCCGGGCGAGACCATGAAAATTAATTTCAGCGCCGGCAGGTGGCGCCCGCGCAACTCGTCAATCTGTTCGAACGCGCGCATCGTGTTCGCGAAAGACTCGACTCTGAAAACGTGACGTTCGGGGTCGTAATATTTGACAGGGATCGCGCGCCAGAGGGGCTCGTTTGTGATTTTGTCGTACCAGGCTTCGGACGACCCGAGGACGACGAGCAGGACATCCGTCTGCCGGAGCGACTCCCGGACGGTTTCCCGCTGCTGTTCGGTGACATTGACCAGTTGCTTGTCCTTATCCACCCAAAGCGTCCTGCCCGGATCAAATTCGTCGAATGCCCAGCGAAACTGCTGGGCAATCACCGCGGCGTTTTCAAGGCCCGAGCTGTATCTGAGGAGTGAGTTATAGGGCGATTGTGGGATGTTAAGGTTGAAACCGTGATCGCCCAGCCACAGGACGAAGTTCCTCGCAAAGCAATTACCGAGAGCCATGACTCTGGTCTCGGGAGAGATAATCGGCTTTTCAGGCAGCCACCCGAACAACACCGCCTCAGCCGGGTTTGCTCTGACCTGGGGTTTGGATGCCAGGCGGTGGCAATGTTCTCCCTTATACCAGCGATCTGCCATTTCCGGGATGGTACTCTGCCGATCTACAGGCCATTCGAGCAGTTCTTTTTTCCAGGCATCCATCTTCTGTTTACCCCACGACTTTTCCGTTTTCGTCCACCCCGGATTGCAATAGTGCGTTGTCCTTTTCCGCCAGTGGCCTGCCGAGCCGCAGGCCGAAGACGCGGAAATTGAGGACGCGGTTATCTCCGGGCACCACCCTTCCGCCGCCGTCAACGTGCAGCCTGAGCGTCTCCGTCTGTCCCGGCTGCGGCGGCAGTGGCAGGTTGACGATGCCTTTTTCCCTCGCCTCAACCTGCGCGAGCGTCTGGCCGGCGGAGTTTTGCAGGCTCAGCGTGAATGGCTTGTTATCAAGCCCAGGCCCGGATTCGACATCGAGGCTCAGCGCGGGCAGGCCCTTCTGCGGCAGGCTAAGAGTCAACTCGGCGTCATTGCCGACCCAGCGCCAGGTTCTGTTGCCGTCGGTTTCGGGAATGTACCAGCCGCTGCCAACGCTGATGCCCGGAGCGGTGATGTCCGCCGGTAATTTCAGACCGGCGTCGTGCCCTGCTTCAAAGCCGATGAATCTGAGCAGTGCGGAAGCGGGGCGCGTGTCTTGGCTGCCGAGTTGCTGAGTCCTGGAAAAGAAGAGTTGCACACGCCGCTGCCCTGCGCCCGGCGGCACCGGGACGGTCAGTTCGAAATCTCCTGTGCCCAGATCCTTACCGCCGACGAAGCGCTCGTCAATCATTACCTGAAGCTGCGTGGCAAAGCTGTTGCCTCCGGTGCGGGGAACCATGCCGCGCAGGGTCAGGGCGTCGGCCTTTTCAGGTTGCATCAGGACAAAGAAGGGGGCCCCTGACATCCAGCCGTCTTCCTGAAGGCCGGAAAATTCGAGGTTGGGGTTGTCCAGGTCCGCAGGAATGCTGGCGAGTCTGCTCGGCACGGGCAGTCTGGCGTACTCTGCGGCTGAAAGCGCTGCCCTGTCCGTCTGGCGAAGCGGCTGACCGGCCGTGCCGGCCGATTTCAGAACCAGCCAGAGGCCGATTGCCCCGATCAGGATCGTCCCGCCGCCGGCGAGCAGCAGAAGACGTCTGGATAACCGGCCACTCGTTGAATTAAACCCGAACATAGAGCAGTTAATGGGGCATTCAAAAAATACTCAGTACGGCGTGTTCACCCGATAAGCGCGTCTGGAAGACAGCCCGGACGTGATTGAGGATGCCGTGGCTGGTATTGTGAAGAATATCTGTGATTACCTGTTACCCCGATACTACATTCTTGTGTCAGACAGGCCGGGCGGTCCCGGGGCGCGAATCCGAAGGGGGCGGCTCAAACGCCATCCTGGTATTGCTCGATAATAAAGTCCGCCTCGCCGCAGGCGCGCAGCTTGCCGCGATCGAGCCAGGCGGCCCTGTCGCAGGTACTCCGGATCAGCTCCGCGTTGTGAGAGACCAGTAGGATGGTCGTGCCGGCCCGCTTGAAGTCGCTGATCCTGTCCAGGCATTTCTTCTGGAACTGCTCGTCACCGACGGCGAGGACCTCGTCTATGATCAGGATGTCAGGACAAATGGCCGTGGCGACCGCGAAGCCGAGGCGGACGTACATCCCGCTCGAATAAGTTCTGAGCGGGGCGTCAATGAAGTCCCACAGCTCGGAGAAGTCTATAATCTCGTCGAGGCACTGGGCCATTTCCCGGTGGCTGAAGCCGAGCAGTGTCCCGTTGAGGAAGACATTCTCCCGCCCCGACAGCTCGGGATGAAAACCGGCCCCGAGTTCGAGCAGCGGGGCGACGCGGCCCGCGACCACGATGCGCCCGGAGCCCGGCCTGATGACTCGTGAGATGACGCGCAGCAGGGTACTCTTGCCGGCCCCGTTGCGGCCGACGAACCCGAAGGACTCGCCTTTCCGGATCTCCAGGCTGATGTCACGCAGCGCGAAAAAATCGTCGTGCCTGATATTCCCCTGGAGCTTTCGGATGGCGTATTCCTTGATGCTGGTGATCCGCTCGCGCGGGACCCGGTATTGAATCGAGACGTTCTCCAGCCTGACGGCAGTCTCCCGCACTTCAGGTTCGGGCGTCGGATCAATTAACAGCTCAGATGCGGTAGGGGAGACCATCGGCCCTCCTCGTGAAGAAACTCCAGCCGAACAGCAGGGCGACGACGGCTACTGTGCCGGCCGCGAGGACCGTCTTGTAGCCGGCCAGCCAGCCGGCATAGAACGGCGCCCTGAAGACTTCGAGCAGGTGGTACATCGGGTTGAGGTTGAACAGCCAGCGGTACTGCTCCGGGATCACGTCCTTCGGGTAGATGATCGGCGTCAGGTACATCCACGTCGTCAGGATGATCTGGAACATGTCGAGGACGTCGGCGAAGTACGAGGCCAGCGTCGAGAGGAACAGCCCGACCCCGAGCGCGAACATCGAGAGCAGGATCATCGGGACCGGTACGAACAGGAGCCAGACCGTGATCGGCACTCCCGTGACCAGCATGATCAGCACCAGCGGGACCATCGAGAGTACCAGGTTGACCAGTCCCGTCCCGAGTGCCGAGACGGCGAAGACCGCGCGCGGGACGTAGATCCGGTTCATGAGCGAACCGCCCCAGAGCAGTTCGCTCATCGCCGCGCTTGTGGTCTGGGCGAAGAAGTTCCAGCAGATCAGCCCCGAGAGGACGTAGACCGCATAGTATTTCGTCTGAATCCGGAAGATGTTCGAGAAGACGATGGCCAGGACAGTCATCATCAGGAGCGGGTTGAGCATGGTCCAGAAGATGCCGAGGACTGAGCGCTTGTAGCGAGTCTTGACGTTGCGGACGATCAGCTGGACCAGCAGGTCGCGGTACCGGATCAGCTCGAACAGCTCCTCGACCAGCAGAGACCGCCGCCGGGACGAGTCGTAAATCTGAACTGCCGACTGTGACATCGTTATTTCTCCTGCGTGCGAACCCCCGGTCGCTGCCGGGGCGACACCGATCCCTCAGCACCGGGGGCGCCGCGGTTGATGGGGAACGGGGTTCGGGGGCAATACCCGCGATCCCGATTCGGTCTTCAGAGCAGAGCGGCCTTCAAAGAATGTTGGGTTGAACTGGGGCTGGAACGGTGAACATCCGGTGGCGCCGGGGTCACGAAAGACAGGGCGTGTCGGGGCGCAACTTACAACAGATACACACGCCTGGCAAGACAAAAAATCCAATGACTTAAGCCGGGCGGGGAGAGTGAGTGAAGGCCCTGACCGTCCGCTGACTCCCGCTGCCCGTGCGGCCTGCCGGTCACCCCGCGAGCTGGTTCATGCTGGCCTGATGACACCAGGCGGCAAACCTGCCAGCAGCCATTGATTAAATTCTGAGTTCCAGACTCTTTGTTAACGGGACCTCTATGAAGGGGCACTGACACGGGACTGAACCGCAACGACTCGTCTGTTTCCCGGAGCCGAACGATCGCGCACCGATGATCTCCATCAGCGCGCAGGGTCAGCCGGGACAACTCCTGTTAATTTTTGAATGCCACCGGGACTCTTTCCTGGACTCATCAGAGGTGGCCGCTCTGACCACCTTATTACAATGAGCAATCGGGCCGATTTACCAGGGGAAAATGCTGGTCCGGAAAGGTCAGGTCTGTGGATTGAATCATTGGCAGGGGACGGCTGAGAGCGCCCATGGTGATCCGGGGAGCGGCCATAACCGAAAGATAATCGGCACGCGATCCGAATTCACGCGCATCGTTCCGATATCGGACCACGCACGTCACGCGTCGGTCATACCGGCGCCAGTCTGAAAGTCCGTGAAAAGGCGTGACCTGAGGCGGCCGAAGCGCCCCATGAGTTGACCGGATTTGGCTGACGACGGGAAGGTAACCCTTGGGATTGATGACGCAAACCTCAACCTGCCGCCCGCCTCCCACAGGCGGGCGGCAGGTTGAGGTTTGCAATATACGAACAAAGGCTACTTCACACTGGCATTGGTTGAGCCGCCCGGCAGGTTATCCGCCGCGCCGCCAGCACCGTTGCCGATAATCTTGTTATTCTGGAACGTTTCGACTGCTCCGCCCGACACTCCCGTCGTGTTGTGCGTGATGACGTTGTTGGAAATGCGGACCTTTGGCGCGCCGGCTGTGATCGCGAGACCTGTACCATTACTTGACAGCGTACAGTTCTCGACCATCAGCCGCGTTTCAACCGCCCCATTCTGCTCAGCTGTGATTCCGAAACCGGCGTTCCCGGAGGCCACGGAATTACTGATCGTACACCGTGAGCCGTCGAGGCAGGCCAAGCCCGCGGAGGCGTTACCAAACATTCGCACGTTGTTCAGGATGGCCGAGGTCGAGCCCGCGCCGGGTGAAATAACCACGATCCCGCTGGCCCCGTTGTTTCTGACAACCGTGTCCGTCACGAGCAGCGACCCCCCGGCGTTGGAGCGCTGATCACTGATGCCACGGCCATTGGGGTTGGCCGTCCCGAAGCCGAAAATCTGGCAGTTTTCGATGGACACTTTAGCCGCCGAGAGGATCTTGACGCCGATCAAGCCGCTGCCGGCGCCATTGATAGACAGGTTGCGCAGCGTGACGACGATGGTGCCGGGAGTGGCGGTGTTGGCGTCGCTGATGACGATACCATTGACCCCGCCGCTGGCGAGGAGTCCACCAAAGCCTGACCCTTGGCCGCCATCAATGGTGATGGATTTAGTGATCGTGACCGCCCCAAACCCGGCCGGATCGAGTGCGTCAATCTCACCGTTGGCAGCGGTCTTCGAGATCGCGCCCGCGAATGTCTTGCACGGGGCGGTGCGGGAACACGGGTTGACATCATCGCCGACGCCTGACACCCAGGTCCGGGTCGCCTGCGCCTGTGCGAGCGAGGCGAGGACCAGAGTGAAAAGCGCAACTAATATAGCGTTCATTGTGAATCGAGCCTTGTTCATTGCAAATCTCCTTCGGATTGAGGATACATTTTTACGATCTTACGCAAACCCTGGTTGGATGTCGCATGGCCCTTTTCAGGGAAGATTCCCTCGCCACCTGCGACCGAATAAGTTCTGATTTGAAAGTCAGCCCATAGTACGCAACCTCCTGAGCCCTGTAGGACGCCTCCTACCTGAACTTGAAGTTCGCAACATGAGTGCTGCCATCATTCAGTTTTATGACCAGTTGACGGCAGGTCCCTGCCCACGCGGAATTTGTACTCCAGACGTAGACATACTGATCAGCCGCCGAGTCATAGCTGAGACTACTATTGCCAGCTGTGACGGTCTCCGTTACTTCAGACGTTGGGACGCCTGAGTCGCAGGCAATCGTCCCTGAGGCGGGGTAACCGGAGGCAAGGATATTCAACCCCTTATTCCCGCTCAGGCTGAACTTCACCGGAATGGCACGGCCGGCGTTGACCGTATTGAATACCGGCAGATTGCTCACGGGCGAGAAGAAGCCCGCGAAGTTATAAAGCACCGTCACTGTGAACTGGCAGGTACTCGTATTCCCTGACGTGTCAGTGGCCGTCGCGGTGACCGTGGTGGTGCCGACAGGGAAGACTGAGCCGGAAGCAGGAGTACTCGTGACAGTCGCACCCGAACAAGTGTCGGTGGCTGTCACCGCCGGATAGCTCACCGCCATTGATGTGGCGGTCGAATTCAGCGGCAGCGTGACCACGACATTTGCCGGACAACTGATCGTGGGCGGAGTGTGATCCACCACGGTCACCGTCCTCGTGACGGGTGTAGCCGCGTTACCCGCCGGGTCACTGGCGGTGTAAGTGATCGTGTAGGTGCCCGGTGAGTTGACGTTCACACTGCCCGAAGCGGTGACCGCCACACTGCCCGCACAGGCATCAAGTGCCGATGCCCCCGGGTCGGTGAAGCTGGTATGGCACTCGACCGTCAGCGGATTCGCTCCGGTGAGCGTAATGACCGGCGGCAGAGTGTCCACGACGTTCACTGTACGCGTGACGGGTGTAGCCGCGTTACCCGCCGGGTCACTGGCGGTGTAAGTGATCGTGTAGGTGCCCGGCATGTTCGCATTGACGCTGCCCGAAGCGGTGACTGCCACATTGCCCGCACAGCCATCAGCTGCCGATGCCCCCGGGTCGGTGAAGCTGGTATGACACTGGACCGTCAGCGGATTCGCTCCAGTAAGTGTGATTACCGGCGGTGTAGTGTCCACGACATTCACTGTACGCGTGACCGAAGCCGCGTTGTCCGCACTATCGGCGACCGAGTAGATGAGTTCGTAGGTTCCGGGTACATTTACATCGACGCTGCCTGTGACAGCAATGCTGCTCGTCAGATTTCCGGCGCAGGTATCGCTCGCCGTTGCGCCTGGGTCGGTGAAAGTCCCATGGCACTCCACTGTTACTGTCTCCGCCCCGTTAAGTGCAATCGTCGGCGACACGGTATCAACCACGCTTACCGTTCGCGTGGCCGTAGTGGTGTTTGTACCATCGGTAGCTGTGTAGGTAAGGGTGTAGTTGCCCGGCGTATTTACATCAACCGTCCCCGAAGTTGTGACTGTAGCCGCACTATTGCTGGGAGTCACGCCCGGATCGGTAAAGGTACCGTGGCACTCTACTGTCAGCGGATTATCCCCATTGACTGTGATCGTCAGTGGCCGCGTGTCATTAATCGTCACCGTGAAGCTGCATGAATTGCCCGCATCATCATGAGCAGTGACCGTGGTCGTGCCGATGGGGAAGAACGAACCCGATGGCGGATCGCTGGTCACTGTCCCGCAACTGCCCGAAGTCGTGGGAGCCGAGTAATTGACGACAGCTCCGGCCTGGTTCGGATCATTATTCTGAGTGATATTGCCCGGGCAGGTCAGTGTGCAGGTGCCGCCGCCGCCGCCACCGCCGCCACCGCCGCTGGAGCCGGTGACAGGTGCGGTGTCAGCAGACGCATTGTCCACATTGCTCGGGTCGGCCGTGGCGCTGGAAATGCTGGCCGAGCTGGAGGCGTCCGAAGTGGTGGAAGTCAACTGGTAAACGATCGTGAAGATGGCCGTGGCACCTTTTGCCAGACTCGGGGCGTTGAAGGTGGTCGCACTACTCGAACTCGTCCAAGTGAAAGTTGGACCAGACTCCTGCACTATCGAACCAAGGGTCGTATTGTTCGGCACCGCATCGATCACCACCACGTTCTGCGCGTCATCCGGTCCCTGATTCCAGACGAACAGCCTTGACGTGATGTTCAAGGGGGCGGCAGGGTCGGAAAAGTTGGAACTATCTGAGAAGGCCTTATAGACCGTCAGGTCAGCCGCCGGTTGAGCAGGGTTGTGAACCGTAAGTAATGCGCTGGCCCGGATCGTGGCATCTGATAGATCGAGGTCAGTCACCTTCCACGTCCCGAGATTGGCGGAGGTCGCCGGGATCGTAAACAGGTCTGTCTGCGGATCGGACGTGATGCTGGTACTACTCGCCACCAGGCCGGATGGATGGACCCAGTTGATCCTTCGCGGGGCTGAGAAAAAGGCCCCCGTCACTTTTACGCAAACCGTCTCACCCAGGTTGAAGTCCGTCTTCGGGGTCACGCAGTCCGACGCGAAGGTGGCGACGGATTCCAAGCCGGTAACCGGGGACAGGGCCGTCAATCCGGGCAGGAATGCTGATCCCACCGGCGCCGGCACACTGCGGCTCCGCTCTATTATCAGGTGACTTGTGCCACTGCCCTTCCTGCCCTCTGCCTTTACTACCCTGCCGGACCTGGGGGCGGCGCCTGGCAGGCTGCCGGACGAAAGCTTATGGGACGAGGCGGAGAGCGCGGAGTAGAAAACGGCAGCCAGCAGAACGGCAACGACCAGCGCCCCGGCACGCCCGAACCTGGGAGAGTGGTGGATTGCTGGTCTGGCGCCACGCAGCAGGTGAGACAGGGCTGCCCTCACGCTATGGGCCAGGTGACGAGTCGAAGCAGTATTGCGGATCTTCATAATTTGTTCTCCACTTTCAGTTTGCCTTCTAAATAGAACAGGCACTTCTTCCTGCGGGGGTTGGAAGTTGAAAAGATCAGCGCAAAGGTATCCAGGAAGTAGTGTGGCAGACCTGACGATACTCGACTTTATCCATTTTGACGTTCCCGGTCTGCTTAAGCACGTGTAACGTCAATGTAAGGTCCGTGTAGGTGGTCAGCTTAACTCTCCAGGCTGAGCTGATGTAATTCATAAGCACCGAAAACCAAACTCCTGTCCGGCACTCACTTTTACCGGGCTAAAATGGATGAAGCAGGGTGTTATAAGGATACTCCCGATAAAGTTAACTCCACGCCCCGCCGACACTATTGCCGGAGAGCGAGCGATCTTTATTCATTAATGCGGCACGTTTATGCTCTGGCAGGTATCTCGATTGCCCCTGCTTGCTTCACCCGCCGCCGAATCAAAGTGCCCGGCAGGGGCCGTTATTTCATCATCAGGGGCGCATTCGCTGCCGTGACACACGGAGTCACGACGGTGGACAGGCAGCCCCCATTAATCATTAGTGCTGACAACGTATATCAATTGCCATGCAAGCTGGCTGTGCCCAGGTTGACGGGCGTGCTGGAACTTTAGTTCATAGCGCGCATATTACACACGACCTGCAGCCTTTCGGAAAGGCTTGGGCTATGACCATGTGCGGCATTCAATAAGTGGAGTACTTATATGATGGCGGCCATCATAGTGATTGAAAGATTTCAAGTCAAGGGGGGAGAGAATATTTAATAAAGACATAATTCGTTTCTGCCCAGCGGCCATCTGCGCGTGTTTTTTCGGCAGTTGTGAGGCGTGGCAAGCCCTACTAGCGATGAGGTGAGGGAAAGTAATGGCAGGACGCTGCATGTCAGTTATGACGCGGCCAGGGGGCAGGATGCTGTTGAACTGGTCAATGAGCAGGCACAGGCGAACTGATTGACGGGCAGTGCAGGTGGCGGAGAATTTCTGATGGACTGCACTCTCGCCGCCGCGGGTGATGTGGCTGGAAGGCCGCATCGTCATAACGGATGCCGCGGAATACAGAGCAGGATTCCGCACGTCAGGTGATGGATCAGATGGGCTGATCCATCATCACATCAACAAAAATCTCACAGCCGAGATCCGGGATATACTTGATCATCCTTTCCAACCCCTCGATCACAGAAACATCCAGGATGCCATTATCAAGTATCTTCTCCATCTGTTCGTGGGTAAATGGCTTGATAAAATAGGTGCCGGACGATATGACCCGGAAGCCGTTACCTTCTACCATCTCAAATAACAGGCTCTTATCAAACCGGGTCTGTCGTTGAAATTTTATCTCCGTGCCGGACTTTTCGAAGACGTCATTGATCAGCCCCATTTCCATGGCCAGCAGGCGGTGAAAGGAGAAGACATTCGGGACGTTGATGTGAACCACCGTTGATTCGCCGCAAAGCCGCCGAACTGCCTGTAATAATTCAACGGGCCGTTCGACTTCATGCAGCAGGCTGCTGAGGATGATGAAATCAAAACCGGGTCCGGCTGTCAGCCGGTCGTGCGCCCTCTCGAAATAATCATGAATGATTTCAATGTCCCGCCCCTCTGCGACCAGACTTCTTGCATGCCGGACAAACACTTCCGAGGGTTCCACGACGGTATATGTCTGAAACCCGTCGCAAAAAGGGAAGAGCGGCTCCAGCCCGCAGCCGATCTCCAGGATATGGTTATGATCGTATTTTGACAGCGATGCCAGGACCTGTCTTCTCCTGATTCTGACCAGACTGGTTTCAAAAGACTGACTCAGATACTGATCTGAGTACTTATCCGAGTAATCTGCAATGTCAGTCATACCACTACTCCCCGACTGCCCGGCTGATGGTCAGTTCATAAAAATCATGCGCAATCGTCCTCGCCCCGAAGCCTTCCTTGTAATCAACCAGGCCGACATTGAGGTGTCGGCCCCCGTCTTCGGTGGAAACCCCGAAATCGAAATACCTTCTGGACTCGCCGTAATATTCGATCAGATGATCGACGAGAATGTCTAAAGCCCCGTTGCTCTTCCCCTCCTCGCTGGCGGCATTGTATTGGATATGGCAGACGTTGGGACTCAGATAAACGACTGCCCCCGCCTGCATGGAACCACTGCCATCGTAAGTGGCGAATAATCGGATCTCCTCCGGAAACCGCGATGCCAGAAGCCTGATCTCGCTGAGAGAATGGACAGGCCTGAGCCCATAGACATTATATAAATTCCCGGTCAGGATCTCCCAGAACTCGGGGTAATCGTCTGTTTTTCTCACTGTCAATTGGCGGCCTCTGGCTTTCCTGATTGCCCGCAGGCGCCGCTCCTGAAACTTCAATCTTTGCCGGTAATCAATGACTGACAGGACATCTCTTCGAAAGAGGGAGGCGTTGTGTAATAGCAGGAAATATATATCCTCTTCCGCCGGCTGGCTATGATAGATGTGGGGTACAGTTTTATAGATAAGCCTGGAAACCCCCCTGGCGGCCAGATATCGGATGGCGCATTCAAATACCTCCTTCATCCTGGGGGCCGTCATACCTTCGTCAGTCACGAACCCGCCATACGTCAACCCGGCGTGGCTGAGCAACACGTCGCCGCTCCTGTTTGCTGGCATTACGGACTTTACCCTGCCATTATCATCCTGTACGATCAGGGAGTGATCAAGGAATCGGTCCGAGTGATAGTCCATATAATCCCTGAGGAATAAAAAAGTGCCATTCTTCGAACCCCTGACGAACTTATCCCACTTCTCCCTGTCCTCCGGGTGATACGTATGTGTGTCCATATAAAACGCGATCCGATCGGGGCAGACTACTCACTTTCTAATACCGCATAACCAAACCCGCCCTCCCCGTGGCGGTTTCCATTGTAAAACAGGTATCTCCTGCCCCCCACGTCAACGACGCAGGGAAAACAAATCATTTCGGAATCCCAGCCGGATTCTGATGCCTCTATCCCCACCCCATTATCTTTCCTTACCCACTCCAGACCGTTTTCTGATTCCGCGTAGCCAAGGCGATAGGGCCTGATGGTTGACCTGATGGAGTACCACATCCTGTAAACCCCGCCATCCTTAATCACCCAGGGCCTGCCGAAGCCAAATTCGTCCTCGGTCTCAAAATCAATGCAGACAGGGTTTGTTCGTGACCAGTGAATCCCGTCAGTTGATACGGCGAGCCGAATAACGTAGCTCGGATACTTTACCTTATCAATGTCGATCCACCTTAGCGCCGACACATACCAGGCCCTGAATATCCCATCCTCCACAATGACCGTAGTCGCTGACCTGGTGAATGGCTCCTCCGCGGTCCTTTCCAGTACGGGGGCGCGCGAATATCTCACGAAGCTGCCACCCGAATCGTCGCTGATTGCCAGCCCGGCAAAAAGCATATAGGGGACGCGATCGGCCCTCTGCCAGCCGATGTAGTACAGGTATTTTCCCCGGTCTCCTTGAACGACACAGGAAGCATTGACGCCGCTGTCATCGAAAGCCCCGGGCTCGCCTATGTCGAATATCGGTTCATTCGTCTGATACAAAATCCTCCCCGGGTCGCCGGCGTCCAGGTCAATGTACCCGATCCTGCCCACCTTATCCGCATCCAGTGAGGTGTAATAGACCCTGATGTAGCCGCCTTCCATCAACTCTGCCGTCGGCAGATAGGCGTGACTTTTAGCCCACCAGTCCCCTGTCGGGGTGCAGATCAGACCGCGCCTGGCCCACTTCACTGGCAGCCCTCCTCAATCCCGAACCGCTCCCAGACGCTGATCTCTTTGGGAGGCGTCATCCGGGTCGCATAAATCTTCGCCTCGTCAGTGTCCTTCAGGATCGCAGCGCCGGCGCCGATGAGACAATTCTTCCCGATTGTCACGTTATTGGCGATCGTCGCATTAACCCCTAGGAAGCAATACTCGCCCACCTCGACGAAACCGGAAACCACGACGTGTGAGGCGACGAAGCAATGGTCCCTGATCGTGGAATGGTGACCGATATGATTGCCACTCCACAGGGTTACATTATTCCCTATGCTGACGAAAGGCTGGATCACATTGTTCTCCAGGATAAAACAATTTTCCCCGATGAGGGCATTCCTCCAGACGAATGCCCTCGAGCTGACGTAAGAGGCCAGGGAGAATCCTTTTTCCCTGGCCCGCTCATATAACCTTGCCCGCACCCTGTTCATCTGCGCGAACCCCAGCGCCACAAACATCCTGTGGTCGGAGGGCCTGTGCGTCTCCTCAACGGTTTCGAAAGGCACGACCGGCAGGTCAAACAGCCTGTCCCTCTTCAGGAAGTCACTTTCCACACTGAAGGCCACGACCTCGTAAGGAGAGTCACAGGTGAAATATTCGTACGCGACTTCGGCAATGGGGCTGTCGCCAACTATAACAAGCTTTTCTTTCTTTTCCTGCACTTTGTTTCCTTTCGTTCACCTGCTATACCGAGCGCATCTGGTACAGGTGAATTAACCACCCGACGACCGGCCGTGAGGCGCCGGTTATGCCGATGCCGCCCTCCCATTTTCCCGCCGGTATTTATACTTAAGCACCAGCACGGTCTCGATAGACTTGCATATACAGGTTGAGAGTGCCCATAACAGCCCGGTCACCAGGTAGTAAAAGGCTCTACCGGGCGATGACTTTGACTCATTATATTGCCAGTAAGCCCGCAGCATTGTGGTGCGCAGCCCGGGGACTCCGGGAAAATGGTGAGCATATCTCCGACTGATCCTGATACAATCATCCAGCACGCGCTGCCGGTGGGTAACAATGGTATTGCCGTGATGCAGCCGATATTTCCCGACATACCTGTCGCAGAAGCCTACTTTCCCCGCCACGGCGACTCTCAAATACAGATCCCAGTCATCTACCATCAGCCGGTCGTCGTACGGGCCGGCAACAGCGAAGGCCTCGCTCCGGCACATGGTCATTGGGCCGCAGATGGCCCAGTGATGGAAGATACTGAAAGGTATCAGCTCATCAATGGCCAGCAATGCCTTTCTCATCCCGAACTTCCGGTACAGCCCTTCAATCGCACTTTCGTGAATCTGCCTGCCGGACTCGTTAATCACATGGCAATCCGCAAAGACCAGCAGCTTGTCCGGGTTCTGAATCAGATAATCCACCCGGTCCGCAATCCCGTTCGGCAACAGAAGGTCATCCCCGGCAATCAGACAGAGGATTCCACCATGCGCGGCCCTGATCGCTTCATTGAGTGAGCTGGCGAGCCCGACGTTGCGTTCGTGGCGGAGGTAGATGACGTCCTCGTCGGAATAGTCACGGATCCAGTCTCGAATCACCGTATCCGAATCATCCTGAGACGCGTCGTCCACGATGATGATCTCCAGGTTCGGGTAACTGTTGTTGACAATACTGACCAGGCATTCCCGGACATACTGACCCTGATTGTAGACAGTTACCAGGACTGACACCAGAGGGCAGGAAACCGGCGTCTGGTGGTCAGCCCCTGATATTGAGTCAGCTGGCATTGGCATCTCTCATACCTCCCATATCTTTCCATGCCATGTACATGCTGTTCAGGCACGCAAGCAGTGCGAATGAAAGAGCCGTCGGCGTTCTAAGGCTTTCCAGCCCGATAAATGGCAGTGCCCGGATAACCACAGCGGCCAATAGAGAGGCCAGCGCTATCCGTTTGTTATCTGTAGTCCATCTCAAACCAATCTCGCGGCGGGCGATGATCCAGGCCGCTAGATAATATGCTACTGAGGTGGCCAGGAATCCAACCCCCAGCCCCGTCAGCCCAAACCAGTTCATCCCCCACCAACTGGCAAGAATGGTCGTCGCCCCCCCTGTCAACTCGATCAGAAAAAACATTGAACTCCCGCTACGCGCCAGAATCACAAAGCCCAGGGTCCAGTTCAAAAGCTTGAGTAAGTCGCCAGTCAGTTGCCATTCAAGCAACTCCACGGCCGGGTAAAACTGTGGCGAGTAGACCAGCGGGACGATATAGCGGGCAAGGGCTAAAACACCCAGGATGATTGGAACGCCAACCGCCATAACGAACCGCTGCTGCTGATTAACAAGGTGGACTAATGTATCTGCCTGATCGCCTGCTGCCGAAAGTCGGGGGTAATAGTCCTGCGCCATCGCCGTGAGCAGAAAGCTCAAGTAACCGATTGAAACCATGGCCGCCGCCTGGTAAAAGCCCACGCTCTCTTTACCCAGGCGGTGCAGGACCAGAATCGGCAGGGCGAGCTGTACCCCCGTCCCGACAAGCATGCTCGCCGTGTAAGGTGCGCCGAAGCGCAGCAGTGAGGAGGCTGTGCCAAGTACTTCCCGGGATATCAGCAGCCTCGGCCCCTGCCCGGTCTCACGCCTCAGGAAATAACGAGACACAATCCAGCCGACGCCGGTACTGGCAATCACTGTCACGGGAACAGCCTGCTCGCGCCAGAACCACACAAGAGTGAGGCTCAGGCCGGTCCCGCAAATGCTGTTGAATATGCCCAGCCTCGCTAAAGCTCCCACGCGATGATAAGCGTTGAGGATGCTGGTCTGGATCCCTGAAGCCAGGCTGAAGACGAGCGCCAGCCCCATTAGTACTACGCTTCCGGCATGCTCGGGCCCGCCCAGCATCCACCGGCTGACAGGCGCACGGAAAACGACCAGGGCTGTGACGGCGAGGCAGCCCAGCAGCCAGAATAAGAACCACGCGGCCTGGCGCAGATGTGTGACTTCTGTCTGGTCCTCCCGCCCCAGAGCATTTGCCCCCCTGCGTACGAGGCCGGCCCCGATGCCCATGCCGGCGATCAGACTGGAGAGCGAGACCAGACTCTGCAGCAACCCGAGAAAGCCCAGTCCGCCGGGGCCCAGCAACACCGCGTACACTTTGGTCGCGACCAGGGTGGTCAGGATGGTCACGATTGAGCTGGTACTGAGGATCGCGGTGGCCCGCAGGATCGCTTTCATCGGTCATATCCTCGTATCGCCCGGATCACGGTGGAAACCTGGGCCTCGGTCAGATGCGGCCCTATGGGCAGGCTTAACACCTCGCGGCTGATCATTTCAGAAAGCGGCAGGCTGCCTTCGCCTAGGCCGAGCCCCCGGTAGGCTGCCTGCAGGTGCGGCGGGAGCGGGTAATGGATTGACACACCGATACCGGCTTGTTGCAGATATTGCTGCAACGAGTCACGCTCTCTGCTTCGGACTACAAACAGGTGCCAGACCGGCTCGGCCCAGTCCGGCACGAACGGCAGCGTCAGGCTGGTGTCTTTTAACTCCCTCAGGTACTGCGCCGCAATCTGCCGCCGCCTGTCGTTCCATGCGTCCAGGAATCGGAGCTTGACTCGCAGGATGGCAGCCTGGATTTCGTCGAGCCGGCTGTTGAATCCCTGGTCTTCGTGGACGTATTTCACCCGGGAGCCGTAATTTCGCAGCCGGCGAACCCGCTGGGCCAGATCGTCGTCATTAGTCGTCACCGCCCCGCCGTCGCCGAGGGCCCCCAGATTCTTGGCCGGGTAAAAGCTCCATCCGGCCGCATCGCCCAAGGCCCCAGTGCGTCTTCCCCTGTAGCAGGCCCCGTGCGACTGGGCGGCATCCTCGAGGATCCACAGCCCGTATTGACGCGCAATTTCGCTGACGGGATCCATGTCCGCCGGCTGGCCGTAGAGGTGTACCGGAATGACGGCCCTGGTACGTTTGGTGATTGCGCTTTCGATTTTATCGGCGGCGAGATTAAAGCTGCGCGGGTCAGGCTCGACCGGCACCGGCGTGGCTCCGGCATAAGTGACGGCCAGCCAGGTGGCGATATAGGTGTTGCCCGGAACAATCACCTCATCACCGGGCCCGATGCCCATGGCCCGCAGACTCAGGTGAAGGGCATCGAGTCCGTTGCCAACGCCGATACAGTGCCTGACCCCTGTGAACGCGGCGAACTCACGCTCGAAGGCTTCGATTTCGGGGCCGAGCAGATACCAGCCGCTCGAGAGTACGCGCGCCACCGCTTCGTCGAACTCATCCTTAAGTTCCAGATATGCGGCCCGAAGATCCAGAAATGGAATGCTCACCCTTACCTCCTGACGGCTTTCAGGAATTCATGGTAATCGCGGTAATAATCGGATTCGTCGTAAAGATCGGAGGCCAGGACCAGACAGACCGAACCTGAGGAAAAATTCTGTATCTCCCGCCACAGCATCTGAGGCACGTAGAGGCCGTAATAAGAGCGGTTGAGGAAGAAATTCCTGCGCTCACGGCCGTCGTCGAGGATGACATCGAAGCTCCCGGAGACGGCGATGATGAGTTGGTTGAGCGTTTTATGGGCGTGTCCACCTCGCGCCTCGCCGCCGGGAACGTCGTAAAGGTAGTAAACCCGCCTGACCTCGAAAGGGACGTGCTGGTTCGATTCAATAAAGGTGAGATTGCCTTTCGGATTGGAGATGATGGGGAGTTTGATAATTCCGGCGCAGTCGAGATTTGTCGCCGTCGTCTTTCCGGTGGTGACGCCGGCTGAGCGGGGATGAAGAGTTATTTCATCCTCAACGGCCGGCTCGGCAATCACCTTGTCGTCAATAATCTCACCCGCCTGATTAATAGCCATGGCGTTAACCCGCTTGCAAATTCATCTCAGATCTCGTCCCGGGCTCACTTTGCTTCTGCCGTCGTACGATCTCCAGGTTACCATATCGGCGCCGGTTGCTGACACATGGAAAATGAATTCCCGGATCTCTATCCGAAACTCACGTTCGGTTTTCAGAGCAGTGTGCTTCTCAAAGAATGCTGGGTTGAACTGGGGCTGGAGCAGTGAACACCCGGTGGCGCTCCGGTTCACGAAGGATAGGGCGTGTCGGGGCGCAACTTACAACAGATACTCACGCCTGGCAAGACAAAAGACGCTGGTAATTTAAGCCGGGCGAGAAGAGTGAGTGAGGCCCTGACCAGCCACCGACTCCCTGCCATCGTGTGGTTTGCTGGCTGCCTCCCGGTCAGCTCACGCCGGCATTGGGCGCAACCAGCAAACAGTCTTTGGTTGAACTCTGACCCCGGATTCTCTGGTTCCGGAACCTCTCTGCCGGGGCCGGGCAGTCGCGCTACGCATCCGTGTGCGAGGTCAGCTCGGACAATCTCTGATAGGTTTTCGATCTATTGCCGGGACTCTTTCCTGGACTCGCCGGAGATGGCCGTTCTGACCACCTTATAACAATGAGCAATCGGGCCGATTTTCCACAGGAAATGCCGTGCCGGAGAAGGTCTGGTTTGCAGTGACGAGGGACAGGACGGGCTGGCATTGAAAAGAAGGATCGTCAGGAAATTCGGTTTGACTTCAACTTTACCCCTGTTATAGGCTCACGCGCGACGGTGGACTTTCCTCACCCCGGCAGACTATTCCCAAAGAGAGTTCACTTTCAATCAACCCTTTTAGCTCATTCACTGGTGGGCGCTTTGCATTGGCGCTTTCAGAACTTCCCCTGCCGGTTCGTGCCACTGGCGGGGGCGCACATTTTGCACTCGGGGGCGTGATCGCAATTGCGTTTTGTCTTCTGGTTATTGTGTCTGCTGCTCGTACTCGACAGCCTGTTGCGCTTCGTGCTGTTGTGCCTGCGCGCGCTGGGGCTCGAGAGGGCGGACTCTGCCGAGGCGACGGCGGCTGGGCGCTGTGTGGTTTTGATTGCAGCGAAGGATGAAGCCGGCACCATCGGGCCGACGGTCGCCGCGCTCGGGCCGCAACTGGCCGAATGGCCGGGCAGCAGTTTATGGGTGGTGGCGGATCGCTGTGAGGATGATACGGCCCGGGAAGCCGGGGCCGCGGGAGCCGGCGTTGCCGTCAGGGCTGAAGGCCGGCTGGGTAAGGGCGCGGTCATTGCCTGGTGGATGCAGAATTACAAAGACGCCTGGCGGAGTCAGGATACGATCCTGGTGGTTGATGCTGACAGTCGTCTATTGCCGGGCAGCCTGCGCGCCTTGAAGGGCGCAATTGAAAAGAGGAATGACGCCGCTCAGGCTTTTGTGATGCCCGAAGCCAGCACCCGGTCCGGGCGGCTGGCGGGCTGGTCAGAGATTCTGATGCAGCGGATTGACGATGAGGCCCGCTGTCGCAACGGCTGGCAGATTCCGTTGCGCGGGACCGGCATGGCGCTGCGGGCGGAATTGCTGGCAGAACTGGCTCCGAAATTACACACGCTGGCGGAAGACCTCGAACTGGACATTATGCTGGCCGCGCGCGGGGCGAAAGTGGTTTTCGTTTCGGACGCCGTTATTGTTGACCCCAAACCACAGCACTCCGCCGGGGCCGCACGCCAGCGCGCACGATGGCTGCGCGGACAGTTGCAGGTGCTGCGGGGGTACACGAGCGAGATTTTTCGCGCTTTGACCGCAGGTGGTGTCGGCGCGTGGTTTCTTCTGCCGCTGCTGTTTCTGCGGCCACGGACTTTATTCATCGGCCTCAGACTGCTGACAGTCGGTACGGGGATGCTCGTCACCTTCACTCGTCTGTCTGTCGCCCCGACTTTTAATCTGATGTTGTGGTCGGCATTGGTCGGGCTGGCGCTGGATACATTTTATTATCTCGCTGCAATAAAACTGGTGGATAACCGGAGAGAATACGTGCTGGATTTACTGGCCGCGCCCCGCTACGCCCTGATGTGGCTTTACAGTCTGGGCCTGCTCCTGATCCGGCGCGGCTGGCTGCGTGCCGGGAGATCAAACACCTCACCCTGATCCGCACGAGATGCGGGCGATTTTTCAGGACGATCTATGCACCGCACGATGAAAATTCTTTTCCCCTACCTCGCCCGATGGGACTCTGCCAACCGGAGCCGCTATCATCAGTTGCTCAGTCAGCTCTGTCTGCTCGGGCATCAGGTTTACGTCCTGAAGGCGCCGCAGATGGCGCTCGGTGACATCAGCTTCACTGACATCGAAAGCTCCGCCGGGTCTGCGCCCGAAGGTCTCACGATCAGCGAATTCACCGCCAGCCCGGCCATGCGCCGGCTCTGGCAGGCGCAGATACCGAAATCAAAGCTGCTCAAGAAGGGGCTGCTCTCGCTCAGTTCCGTTGATCAGGTGCGCCGGTTCGTTGACGAAGAAGAGATTGACCTGCTGATGGTTTACAACCTGCCGCAGGTCAGGCTGCTCGAGCAGGTGGATTGTCACAAGCACTTCGATCTGGCCGATGACCTGATCGCCATGCTGGCCGTGGAAAGCGGGCTCGTGGGCAGGGCGGGCGCGCTCGCGGCGGCGCGCTACACGCAGGCGCGGATGCTGGATTTGTCGGACACCGTGACGGTGGCATCGAGCGTGCTGGCCGAGCAGGTTGATCGCCCGACTTTCCTGCTGCCGAACGGCGCCGACCTGGAAGCACTCAGTCAGGCGAATGGGGTGGAGTGGCGCGCAAAGCATTCGGGCCACTGGGTCGGTTTTGTCGGGGCTTTTGAGTACTGGGTGGATTTTGAACTGGTGCTGCGGCTGGCCAGGCGGTTGCGGAAGATAAATTTCCTGCTCGTCGGCGGCGGGCGCCTGTTCCCGGTGATCAACCAGGCGGTCGAGCGACACAAATTGAAGAACGTCTACCTGACCGGCCCGCTGCCTTACGACAAGGCCATGGATCACATGGCCGCAATGGACATTTGTCTGATCCCGTTCACGCGCGATGAAGTTTCGGACGGCTCCTGCCCGCTCAAGCTGTTTGAGTATGCCGCGCTGCGCAAGCCGATCATCAGCACCCCGATTGTCGAAGTCGAGCGGATCGGCGCGGGGTGGGTCTCATTCGGCTACGACACGGCGGAATTCGCGGACGCGATTGAAAATTACCTGGCGAATCCGGGCCTCGCAACCGAAGCCGCCGCCACGGGACGCGATCTGGTGGAGAAGGTTTACAACTGGCCGCAACTGGCGCAGCAGTTTATTGAACTCGTGACGAGTGCGGCACCCGCCGCTCCTGTTCCGGCCATCAGCAATGGCTTCCCCGTAGCGCCGATGGCGATGAAGCCCTGAGTTTCTCACCCCGTGTCGTGTCTGAAACCGGGGCGATCACTTATCAGCAGGCCCCCTCCTCGCCGCAGTAAGCCAGCAGCCCGGCCGGCTCGTCCAGCAGGTAATCCGGTTGCAGAATTTCCAGCTCGCTGCGCCCGAAAGGCCCCCACGCGGCGGCGGCAGTGGCGACATTCGCCGCCCGACCGGCCACGATGTCGTGGGTGCTGTCGCCCAGGTAAATCGTTTCGTGCGGCCCGGCTGATAATGATTTCATGGCGCACAGCAGCGGCTCGGGGTGCGGCTTGTTATTCTGCGTGTCTTCGGCGCAGACGCTCACCTCGAAATAATCAATCATCCGGAAAATTCGCATCCCGCGTTCCGCGCCGACCCGCTTCTTTGAGGTGACCACTCCCAGCCGACAGCCCCGCCGCTTCAGTTCCCGCAACGTTTCATCAACGCCGGCGAAGGGCTGAATCATCTGGTCGTGCCATTCGTGATTGAAGGCGCGATAAGTCGTGACCATCTCTTCCGCGACCGAATCATGGTCGGCAAGGGCAGTGATCTGCTTTTCATCCGCCATCTGCCGGAGCATGAGCGCCATCGCCGTGTCGAGCGGGATGCCGAAGGTCTGGATGTACGCCGCGTCGGCCAGCTCGAAGCCGAACATCTTCTGCCACGTCGCGCGGAAACAGCGCAGGATCAGCGGCGTGGTGTTCACGAGCGTGCCGTCGAAATCAAACAACACGGTTCGGTATTTTCTCGCGTCAATGTTCATGCTCTGGAAACAGGTAATCTGCTAAACTGCCCGGGTCTGTTCATCACTGATGCTTCAGGAGGATTATCCCATGCCTGTCCGGGAAATACTGCTGCTCGGCAACGAGCGGCTCTGGCGGCCGTCCGCCGCCGTCGCCGACGTGCAATCGCGCGAAACACAGGAGACGATCCGCGACCTGGCGGAAACGCTCGGCGATTTCCGCGCGCGCAAAGGCTTCGGGCGCGCCATCGCCGCGCCGCAGATCGGCGTCCACCGGCGTATCGTCTTCGTCAACATGGGCGAACCGCTACCGCTCGTCAACCCGGTCATCACGCACCGCAGCGCAGAGATGATGGAACTCTGGGACGACTGCTTTTCCTTCCCCGACCTGATGGTGCGCCTCAGGCGGCATCTGGAAATCGGCGTCAGCTTCGAGGACGAACACGGGCGGGCGCAGCGGCTGACGGCGCAGGGTGATTTATCGGAACTGTTGCAGCACGAGATTGATCACCTCGACGGGGTTCTCGCGGTTGACCGGGCGATTGATGCGCGCAGTTTTGCCCTGCGGCAGGAGGTCGAAAAGCTGCGCCGTCAGGCCTGAGGCAGCGGGATGGAAATAAAGATCGTCGTCCCGTTGCCCGGCGTTGATTCGACGGTGAGGCCCCCGCCGAGTAGCGCGACCCGTTCTTCCATGCTGAGGATTCCGAGCCGGCAGCGGTTGGGCGCGTTTTGAATCGCCGCCACGTCAAACCCGCAGCCGTTGTCCTCAATGATGGCGTGCAGGTTATTCGGCTGCTGATCGAGGATCAGGCAGACGCTGGTGGCGGAGGCGTGCCTGAGAATATTGGTCAGTGCCTCCTGAATCACGCGGTAGAGGGTGATTTCAAGGTTGTCGGGGAAACGCCGGCGGTCAATCTCGCGGCAGCGGAACTCGACCGGGATGCGGCTCAGTTCCGACCACTCTCTGATGTACTGCTCCAGCACGGCGCGCAGCCCGAGGTCGTCAACCGCCGCGGTGCGCAACGCCGCCGCCAGATGTTCCACGTCGTGGCCGATCTGATCGGAAATTTCCAGAATCTGCCTGAGCCGCTCCAGCTCTTCGGGCCGATCCCGCAACGACCTTTCCAGCACCCTCAGTGACAGCCTGAGTGCCGCCAGCCGCTGTCCCAACTGGTCATGCAATTCGCGGGAGATGCGGCGGCGTTCGTCCTCCTGAGCGTTGACGATCCGGTGCAGCAGTTCAGTGCGTTCCGCGATGCTCCTGGCCAGTTCCTCCCGGGTCTGGCGCAGGATCTCTTCCGTTTGTCGCTGAGCGTCAAGGTTAGTGATCGCTCCCGGCTCTTTTGCCTGACGGGCTTCCGTGACAGATCGCTTTGCCGCTTTATTGGTCATCTGCCGTTTTCTCGCAACCGTTATTCGTCATCCGGTTCTGCCACTGCCACTGCCGCGCTGCGGTCACCAGGCCCGCGCCTGTTGCGCACGGGGCTTCCGGCATACGGGTCGCGACCCTGACCGGGATTGTTACCAAAAAGGCGCTTGAGAAATTGGGACAGCCACAACCATAGTTTTGTCCTCTTCATGATGGCCTCCTGTTTCCGGGAACTGCCGACAACATCTCAGGGCGTCGAACTCCTGACGTTGAGCTTCACCGTGTTGGCCACCTTGCCGTTGACTGTCAGCACCAGATCAACCAGTCCCGCGACGCCTGCCGGGACTTGCGTATTGAGCTGATCGAGTCCGACGAAGTCGCCCTGCGCCCCGGAGTACAGCACTGGGGCGCTGACCCCGCCGATTGTGATCTTCACCGTGCCCGAAGCCGCGCGCCTGACCCCGGTGCCGAACAGCACCAGATAATCGTCCGTGTTGATCTGATTCGCCGAACCGTCAGGATTACCGACCGCCCTGTACACGATACCGTCGGCTGTCGCCAGCGCCGCCGGTGCGTTGCGGCCTGAAGTGTCGGCGGTGAAGAGCGCGGGTGCCGTGCTGCTAATCGTCATGTTGTTGCGCGAGATGGTGCCGTCCGTGGTCGTGACCTCAATGACCGCCGTGCCGTTCTGTGTCTCAGGCGGAATCAGAAAGTTGATCTGTCCCGCAGCGGCGAAAAACAGCGGGGCCGTCACCCCGTTCACTCGCACGGTCGTCCCGCCCAGCGTCGTCGGCAGGGGAATTGAAGTGGCTGTTTCAAGCGACAGCGCCAGCCTGGTGCCGAAGGTCGCGGCAATGGCTTCGGGCGCCAGCCCGTCCGGCGCGTAGTTCGCGGCCGAAACCGCCGTCGTCAGAAGCGCCGTGCCGCCGCGCACAAAAGTCTTCGCTTCGGTACGCACACCGTCGGGGTTGATGACCGTCACATTCACCGTCTGCCCCGGTGCTGCATAGACCCGCCACATCTCGCCCGAGAGCAGCTTCGATGAGACTGAAGCCGGGGATTCGGCCTGCGTGTCGCGCAATCTGGTGCCGTTGATCTCAATGTCCGCCCCGGGCAGGAAGCCGGAGCCCGTGACGAGCAGGTTGTTATTCTGATCGAGCGCGACCTCGCCGAGTTGCGGCGAGGAGTTGCTCACGTTCAGCGCATCAATGGTGAAGCCGATGAAGGCGATGCACATCTCATCGGTCGTCGCCTCGCCCCAACTCACCGGCTTCGGCGGCGAGTTCGGGTTGAGCGGGTTGGACGATGAGTTGTCAAAGTAAGAGGTCAGGTTGAAACTCGTCCCTGCAGGCACAGCGACAGGTTGCTTGTATAAGTACGTCCCCTGCCACTGAAAATTCCAGTCATCAATATTAATCAGACATTGAGCCGCCTGACCCGGCGGAGTCATTTCCAGTTTTATCTCCCGACCGAGCAGGTGCATATGCGGCGTGACAGAAACGATGTGGGCGTTGGGCACCAGTTGCTTTGGGAATGAGGCCGTGACCTTATAGTGTTTGTCGCCCGCCGGGATCGTGAAGCTCTCATTGAGCAGCGGCAGGAGCTGAAGTTCTTTCCGGACCGGCGTCTTCGCGAAGTAGATGCCGATCTGCGTGCGATCTTTCTCAACCGCTCCAATCGGGTGGTAGTGTACCTGAATGACGACGCGCGATCCGTTCTGAACTTTGATCCCGTTGCCGTCGCCGGCCGCATAACCGCGCCCGCCCGGAGCCCAGCCGCCCAGGATTCCGGTGTTGTCGAAGCCCGGCCCGCCGAACGAAGTGTAGCCCGGCCCCGGGTCTTTCGCGTCCAGCGCGACGGAGGCCCCGGTCGGGTCGAGGTAAGCGATGACGTGATGCACGATGCGTCGGTTGCCGGGTCTCACGTCAATCGCGCTGACGTAACGGTCGCCGCGCAGCACGGTCGGGATCGTAAAGCAGCGGTACATATCCTGATCCGTCGGCGGCGTGTAATCGGCGTCGGGTGTCAGCACCAGGTCGGGTGTGCCCAGCGCCCAGCCGTCACCGAAATTGAGCGGCGGTGGCAGGTCGGCCGGGCTGCCTTCCGGCGCCCCGGCGTCAACCCAGGCGGCGATGGTCGCGATCTCTTCATTTGAGAGCTGGCGCGCGTCGAGGAACTCCCCGCAACCCGGCACCGGCTTCCAAGGCGGCATCTGGCGCGACTGAGTTTTCTGTTTGATGGATGCCGCGAATGGACGGGTTTCCTGGTAAGTGATCAACGACATCGGCCCGATGTCGCCGGGGTGATGGCAGGTCTGGCAGTTCTTCTGAAAGATGCGGACGACTTCCTTATTAAAGGTCGGCGTCGTCCCCTGCGCACCCTGATTTCCGGCGGGGGTAAAAATTGCGGCTGCCGCGAACAGCGCAAAAACGGAAATCAGCAGACGTTTGATGATGCGGGACATGAATACCTCCTGTTCCGACTTGAAAGGGGTAGGGTGAAACCGACGACTGATTGAGACTGCCCGGAGAAGGGGAGGCAATTGTAGTTGTTCTTCGGTGTTGCGGCAAGCTTTCCGGCAGGGACAGAGACAACGGACGCAATGGAATATCTGACGCCGGTCGGAACATCGCTTTACTTTTAATTTCCGCCTGCCACAGGTCCGCCGCCGCGCGGCGAGCGCTGTTTCACGGAGCTTTGACAACCATCTCAGGAGGTCGCACCGCCCCGAAGTCTCGGGCGACAAGGGCAGATATTAGTAAGCCGTCGTCGGTGATGTATCAATTTTCGATTGACTATCTCCCGCTCCCGTTCTACAAATGTGCCATATCCGAAAGGGTCTTTTCCACGAGGAAACCGGGCAGACTTTTTATTTCCCGTCGTCCGGTGCCGTCCTGGTCAACTGATTCAAGAGAGACAGCCTCGCCGCTCGCGGCGAGTCGGAGAAAATCATGCCGCAGGAAATCACTAATCACAGCGTGATCCTTAACGCGATCACGAGCATCGGTGCGATTGCCGACATCGCCGGCGCGCACGCCGGGCATTACGATTACGAAATTGACCTCGAAGTCATCGTCTACGGGCGCAATTACAACGGCAAGAAAGTCGGGCCGTACGTGAAGCTGTTCAGTTACAAGCCCGGCGAGGACGTCGTCCGCGAGGGCGAATGGGGTGGCAACACTTTTTACTTCGTCTCCGAGGGCAAGGCCGACGTCTTCGTCAGCGGCGCGAACGGCGAAGTCAAGGTTGCGGAAATCCCCGCCGGGACGCAGTTCGGCGAGATGTCGGTGCTGGCCGGCGTGCCGCGCGCGGCGACCGTGCGCGCGCCGAAGGACGGCACGGTCCAGATCCTCGAAGTCCAGCGCCCGGCCCTGCGCCTGCTGCGCAAGCTGCCGAAGTTCGGCGAGGCGCTCGACAACACCTACCGGCGCAACGGCCGCAACTCGACGCTCCAGAACCTGAACGCGGCGGGGAAGATCAGCAGCGAACTCATCAAGCAGATCGAGGCCATCTCGCAGTTCCGCGTCTACGCGAAAAATCATGTGCTGTTCAGCGAAGGCGCGCCGATCAACCGCGTCTACGTGCTGAAATCCGGCTGGGTCCACCTCTCGCCGAAAACACAGGTCACGAGCATCGGCGGCAACGGTGGCAGCGCGCAGGACTGGAACGCCACGAGCGGCGACAGCTTCGTCGGCCCGGGCTACTGCTTCGGCGTCGAAGGGATCACGCGCGACAGCCGCTGGCCGCTGACCGGCACGCTGCTCGGGCGCACCGAGGTGCTGGAGATTTCGATCTCGAAGCTGCGCCAGTACCCGGAGCTGCGCGAGGCGCTGATGTCCTCGCTCAACTCGATTGCCGTGACGCCCGAAGCGGCCGCGAAAAAACAGCCGCTGCCCGTCGTCGCCGCCCAGGGAGAGCTGATCGAAACCGGCGTGATTGACGGCACGAACCTGCTGGTGATGGACATGGACATGTGCGTGCGCTGCGGCAACTGCTCGCTCGCCTGCCACAAGATGCACGGACAGTCGCGCCTGCTCAGGCGCGGCATTCACATCACCCGGCCGGTCTCGCCGAAGCCGAAATCGAGTTTCCAGTCCGTCCTCTCGCCGTCGGTCTGCATGCACTGCCAGGACCCCGAGTGCCTGACCGGCTGCCCGACCGGGGCCATCGGCCGTTTCGGCGCGGGCCAGGTGGACATCAATCCGAAGACCTGCATCGGCTGCGGCGACTGCGCGACGCAGTGCCCGTACAACGCGATCTCGATGATCCCTCGCCGGCCGAAGGCGGAAGAGAAACCGCCGACCAGGTTGCAGCGCCTGCTGAGGCTCGCGCCCGAACCGCTGCCGCCGCCGGTCGAAGAGACGACCGACCTCGTCGCGGTCAAATGCAACCTGTGCAGCAACACGCCGCTCAACCCGCCGGAGGCGAAGCAGCGGGCGTTCAGCTGCGAGCAGAATTGCCCGACCGGGGCCCTGTTGCGCGTCAACCCGCGCGAATACTTCACCGAGATCAAACAGATCGAAGGGCTGACCTTCAAGGACTCGACGCACGCCATCGGGCGGGGGCTGCACACCACGCACAAGGACAAGGGCAAGCAGCTGATTCACCTGCTCGGCATCCTTGGCACGATTGCGCTGACCGTGCTGACGGTGATGGCGATGTTCAAAACCGGTCGGCGCGAGCCGCTGGTCGGGAGCTGGCTCAATTTTTACTGGATGACCGGCTTCGTCGGCTTGCTCGGCATAGTGGTCGTGATGGCTTACCCGTTCCGCCGGCAGATTTACCGCCGCCGCGCCGGGCCGCTGCGCTACTGGATGTTCGTTCACAGCTACGCGGGCGTGATCGCCGGGATCGTGCTGCTGCTGCACGGCGGCACGCATTCGGGCGGCGCGCTCACGACGTCGCTCATGATCTCGTTCGATCTCGTGATCCTGACCGGGCTGTTCGGCATTCTCTGTTACATCGTCGCGCCGCGCATGCTGACGAAGATCGAGGGCCAGCCGCTGCTGATCGAGGACCTGACCGCGCGGAGGGAAGAACTCGGCGATGAGATCGGATCGGTCCTCGCTTCTGTCACGCCGCCGACGAAGGAAATCATCGAACGCAGGGTGCTGCCGAAGTTCCTGTCGTTCGGCTTCCTGATGCGCCAGTACCTGAAGAAGGAGAGTCTGGACGCGCTGCTCCAGGCGGCGCACGGCGAGTGCAAGTCGGAGGCCGCGTCAGTCGCCGCGCCCGACCGCGACCATTTCAACCACGCGGTCGAATCGGCGGCCATGATGCGCCGCGTTGACGCGCTGGTCTACCTGCACCAGCTGCTCAAGCTGTGGCTCGCGCCGCACGTCATCGTGACTTCGCTGATGCTCGCGCTGCTGCTCGCGCACATTATTCAGGTCGTGTATTTCGCCGGTTGGTAATAGTGAAATCAGGGTCGGCTGCGAAAACCCACTCTTCATTCTCAATCATCCATTGACAGGCGCCACCCGGCTTTTTACCGCCGGGCCTCTGCCTGATAATTGAGAATGAAGAATGGATAGAGGACAATGCGTTACTTCGATTCCTGAACTCAATCCAATTGGTCTGAAGACAAAATTCCGAACTCCACTCCTCCTATGAGCAAATTCATCATCACCCGCAAGGATCAGGAAATTGACCAGATCGTGATTGAGAGCGAAGGTCTGACGATGGGGCGTCTGACCGGCAACGATCTGGTACTCAACCACCCGACCGTTTCGCGCACGCACGCCGGGATCAAGGAAGTCGGCGGCGATTACTGGATCTTCAACCTGTCGCAGGCGAACGGCACGCTGATCAACGGAGAGCAGGTGGAAAACACGCCGCTCGCCGACGGCGACCTGATCCAGATCGGGCCGTTCATGCTGCGCCCCGGCTACACGCAGGACGGGCTGGCCATCACGGTCGAGATGAGCATCAACCCGCTGCCGATTGAGGGCGGCGCAACCGGCCTGCTGCAACAGGCGACGACCGAAGGCGGCAAGACGGTGATGCTCTCTCAGGCGGCGCTCGAACAGCGCGACAAGCCGACGCCGAAAGGCACGCGCCGACTCTCGGGCACGGGCCTGCTCACCGGCATGCTGCCGCAGCTCGACCAGCAGGCGCTCAAAATTTTCTGGGACAAGCGCAAGCGCGAGGCCGGCAAGCTTTCGGAAGAATCCCCGCTCAGGCCGAAAACCGGTCGCCGGCTCGGCAAGGCCCAGTTCAACTGGCGCCCGACGCGCGACCTGCAACGCCCCTGGCCGGTCGGGCTGTTCATCTGGGCGACGCTCATCGTGACGGTGCTGAGTACGGTCGCAGTCTTTGCCTTCAAAGATGCTTACTCGCCCGGCGCGCTTTCCAACCCGCACGCGCGCAGCAAATTTGACATCACCCCGGCCATCGCGACGCAGCCGAACGCCGGCTCCTGCACGACGTGTCACACGGTCGGCAAATCAATTGATCAGAAATGCGCGGAGTGCCACACGACCTCGGCTTTTCATTCTGAAGTTTCGGCGAAACACGTCAAAGCCGGGCTCAACTGCACCGACTGCCACAAGGAACACGAGGGCCGCGGCTTCAGCCCCGCAGCTGTGGCGAACGTCGCCTGCACGAATTGTCACCGCGACGGCGTGGTCTCAAACGGCATCAAGCTCAAGACCCCGCACGGTGGCACGCTCGGCTATCCGCTGACGGACGGTCAGTGGAAGTGGGAAGGCATCAGGCCCGTCAACTGGCAGAGCAAGGGGTTGCCGGGCGAGGCCGCCAGTTTCAGCCTGAAGGACCAGTTCCATCTGGTTCACGTCGCGGGCCAGCGTTTCGGCCGCTCCAACTGTTCCGACTGCCACACCGCTGGCTTCGAGCCCGCGACGGTCAAACAGGGCGTGCGCGAATCGTGCGTGACCTGTCATTCGGTCAGCTACCAGGCGGCTGAAAAGAAAGAGGGCGGGGCCGGTTGTGTTTCGTGTCACGCGCAGCACGGCGAAGAGAAGGAATTGCGGGCGGCGCTGCGTCGCATCGGGCGCCCGCAGGAAGCTAAAGCGCCGACAGCCGCAGCCAGACCGGGTCAGCCTGCTGCAACGGGTGAAGATAATTAGTCGGCTTCACCGGAGTCCGGCAAAAGGCCTGAGATCGAATGGCAAACGGCAACCTGAAAATGTGTCGCGCGTGTCGCGGTCTGATCGCCGCCGATACGGCGACGTGTCCGCTGTGCGGCGCCGTATCGCATTACGCCGCCGGCGGCGGCAGCGGGACCGGCGCGCTTTCCGTCAACTGGTCGGTCACCCTGATTCTGATCACCGTGAACGTGATCGTTTACGTTCTTTCGCTGCTGCTGACGAAGCAACTGGGGACGGAGCCGGGTGAGGAGGCGAATCCGTTCACGCCGAGCGGCCTCGCCAACTACTATCTCGGCTCGGTGCGCTGGCCGGAGGTGAATGCCGGGCAATACTGGCGGCTGATCACTTACGCCTTTCTGCATGGCGACCTGTTGCATATCGGGCTCAACAGCCTGGCGCTTTTCCAGGTCGGACGCCTGGCTGAAGAAGCTTACGGCGGCGCCAAGTACCTGTGCCTTTATCTGGCCTCCGGTATAGTCGGCGGGATCGCGGTGGTCCTGAGTAACAGTGCCGCGGTCGGCGCATCAGGCGCGGTCTTCGGTCTGATCGGGGCGATGGCGGTCTACGGTTACAAGCGCGGTGACTATTACGGCAGGGTCATCAGATCTTCGATGGTGCAGTGGCTGATTTACGGGCTGGTGATGAGTTTCCTGCCCGGCATCAGTATGGCCGGGCATGTCGGCGGCCTGATCGGTGGCGGTGCAATGGCGTGGTTTCTGAGCGACGCGGAAACAACCGCGACCAGCTACCGCAGCGTGCGCCTGTGGCAGGGCGCATCCGTTCTGTCGGTGCTGCTGATTGCGGCGAGCTTTGTTTTTGCCGCGCAGAACATGCGCCACAGCTTCGTCACTCAGGCCATCAATAATCTGAGCAGCCAGGTCTTCCAGGCGGCCTACGAGTATGACCGCTATCGCAAGTTGAATAAGGATGAACCATTTGCCAGCTACGTCAGCTCTTTTGGAGCATCCATTACCACGCTCGAAGGCGCCCCGACAGTTGATGAAGAGACTGCGGCAATTAAAAGCCGAATGCTCGAAGCTCTGCGCGCGCGACAGGCACAGTTGAAGCAACTCAAGGATGAATCGCAGGCCGCGCCCGACCCAGCACAGTATGCCGCCCTGGATCAGGCTTTCGCTGATTACAACGCCTGGCTCAAGCGCAAAGCCTCAGAACTTAATGTACCGGTGGAGTCCCTGCATCGGGAATGGCAGTACAAGTCTGAAGGAAAGTCAGGTGGCAGCCGCTGATAATATCCGGCAGGTTGCTGCCTGGTCGTCATCTCACACTTCAGCGTTCGTCAAATTGAATTGTGTCCCGGGTGAAATCATCAGCAGGCTGTCAGCCTGCTCCACATAGCTTATGAAAAGATCACAACTCATCGTCACACTCATCTTTCTGGTAGTCCTGCTTGTCACCGGCTTCGCCTCGCGACTGCCGATCAGTTACGGCGCCGTTCCCTGGTTCGGCTGGGTCGGGCTGGTCGGGATCGCGCTGCTGCTCGGCGTCGGCTTCGTCTTCATGGATTCATCGCGCCGGCGCGGCAGAGTGCTGGCCGCAGCGGCACAGTCGAAGGGCGCTGCCCCGGCTGAGATAAAGCCCAAATCCGGGACCGCATTGCTGCAAAAGGCGAAGGAGGGGCTGCCCGAATGGGCGCGGGCGGTCGCACTGACGGATGAGGTGAAGTATCCGCATCCGGTCATCAACGTCACCACCTGCATCGGCTGTCACGCCTGCGTGGACGCCTGCCCGCACGACGTGCTGGCCATCGTCAACGGCAAATCCACGCCCATCGCGGTCGAGCAGTGCATGGAAGACACCAGCTGTCAGGTCGAATGCCCGACCAACCCGAAATCCTGTATCGTCCTCAACACGGTCAAGAAGATCCCCGAACGCAAGGTGCCGAAGCGCGACCAGAAATTCATGACCGACGCCCCGGGCGTCTACCTGATCGGCGACGTGTCGGGCGTGCCGCTGATCAAGAACGCGATCAACGAGGGCGGCGCGGTGATTGATTTCATCGCCGAGGACCTGCAGAAGTCCGGACGCAACGGCAACGCCGATTACGACGTCGCGATCATCGGCATCGGGCCCGCGGGGCTCTCGGCCACGGCGCTCGCCAAACAGCGCGGGCTGAGTTACGTCGCCATCGAACAGGACATGGTCGTGGCCACCATTCAGGCCACTTACCCGGCGGGCAAATACGTCTTCTTCAACCCGGCAGACAAGCCCGTCGTGGGCGGCATCAAACTCGACGGCCCGGGCGCCTCGAAAGAGGCGATGATCGGCTCGTGGATGGACACGATGATGCAGAACCAGCTCGTCATCAACGAGAGCGAAAGCTGCAAGAGCATCAAGCCTGACAACGGCGTGTTCGTCATCACGACCGATCAGGACAAGACCAAACAGAAGATGCAGTACAAGGCGCGCCGCGTGATCCTGGCCATCGGCAACCGCGGCACCCCGGCGAAACTGCGCGTCGCGGGCGAAGACCTGAAAATCAAAGTCACGCCGACCGAGCCGGTCCTGCCGGCGAACTGCGAAAAATGCGGAGTGAAGCGCGAAGGCGACAACGCCTTCTGTCTCGAATGCGGCAACAAGTATGTCGCAAAGGTGCCGGAGCCCTACGAAGACGACAAGGTTAAATTCAAGCTGACCGACCCGAACCAGTACAAGGGCAAGCACTGCGTCGTCGTCGGGGCGGGGAACTCGGCGATTGAGGCGGCGGTTGATCTGGCCGCTTACCGCGACGAGAGCGGCACGAAGGTGGTCGGCTACCGCGACAACGTGGTGACGCTCGTCATCCGCAGCGACTTCAAGAGCGACCTCAAGCTCGGCAACAAGATGATGGCCTATCACTGCATTGACGAGGGCAAAATCAAAGTCTACTTCGGCGCCACGATCAAGGAGATCACCGAGAACGAAGTCGCGCTGATGAGCGCCCGGGATAAGGACCCGAAGACGGCGAAGGATCTGGCGCGCTTCAAAAACGATTACATCTTCGCCCTGATCGGGGGCGAGAAGCCGACGAAGTTTCTGGAAAGCATCGGCGTGAAGATCGGATAAAACATTCAGACAGGATTCGCAGGATTGACAGGCTGACCCTCCTGATCCTGTGAATCCTGTCAATCCTGCCCATATGGCCCCGAAAAAGCACAACGCCTCACGACGACAGGTGGTCAAATCAATCACACTTGCTGGCGCGGCGCTGGCCGCCAGTTCACCCGCCGAGAGTTCAGCCGCTCCGCCGCAGCAGAAAATCAAACTCGGCTTCGACAACTTCTCGATCCGCGCTTTGGGCTGGAAGGCGCCGCAACTGCTCGATTACGCGGCCTCGCTCGGGGTTGATACGATCCTCTTTTCCGACCTCGACGTTTACGAAAGCCACGGCGACTCTTACCTGAAGGAGATCAAAGCCAGAGCCGACCACCACGGCATCGAAATCCACGCGGGCACGGGGAGCATCTGCCCTTCGGCTAAGTCATTCAGCCCGCGCTTCGGCACGGCGGAAGAGCATCTGGCCCTGACGATTCGCGTGGCCCGCGCGCTCGGCTCGCCCGTCGCGCGCTGTTATCAGGGGACGTGGGAAGACCGCAAAAGCGAAGGCGGTCTGGCCGCGCGCTGGAAGGACACGATCAAAGTCTGCCGGGCCGTCCGCAGCCGCGCGATTGACTCAGGTGTGAAGATCGCCATCGAAAATCACGCGGGCGATATGCAGGCGTGGCAGCTCGCGAACCTGATCGAGGAGTGCGGGCGCGATTACGTCGGCGCGACGATGGATTCGGGCAACGCAACGTGGACGCTCGAAGACCCGCTGCGCAACCTGGAGATTCTCGGGCCCTATGCCGTCACGACCGGCATCCGCGATTCGGCGGTGTGGGAATACGCGGACGGCGCGATGGTGCAATGGACCGCGATTGGCGACGGGCAGGTGGATTTCAAGGCTTATCTGAAGCGCTACGCCGAGTTGTGCCCGAACACGCCCGTGCAGCTTGAGATCATCTCCGGCGGCGTGCGCAGCTACCCTTACCTGAAGGACGAGTTCTGGCAGCTTTATTCAGACATCCGCCCGCGTGAGTTCGCCGCTTTCCTGGCGCTCGCCAGACGCGGCAAGGCGCGCGAGCCATTCAGAATCCCACCCGGAATGGACAGGAAGAAAGCCGAACAGGAATATCAGAGGGCTGAGCTTGAACGCAGCCTTAAATATTGCCGCGAGGTTTTAGGGCTTGGTTTGAAGTAGCGTGATCCTGCAAATCACGCAGCCATCATTCAACAGCTTCTTCCATTACAACCGTGCGATCCGGCAGATTGCGTGACACTGAATATGAAAATTCTGGTGATCGGTTCAGGCGGGCGCGAACACGCGCTGGTGTGGTCGCTCGCGCGCGGCAGTGCGGACGGGAAAATCAACAGCCCGTCAGACAATGCGGGCATTCTGAAGCTCGCGACGAAAGCCGACGTTGACGCGAACGATGTGAATGCGCTTGCCGATTTCGCGGCCCGCGAAAAGATTGATCTGACCGTCGTCGGGCCGGAGCAGCCGCTGGTTGATGGTGTGGCCGACGCTTTCGCGGCGCGCGGGCTGGCCATCTTCGGGCCGTCGCAGGCGGCGGCCAGACTCGAAGGCAGCAAGATATTCGCCAAGGAGTTTATGACCCGCCATCGCATCCCGACCGCGCGTTATCGCGTGGTTGAAGATGCCGGGACGGCGAAGGCGGCAGTCAGTGAAGGTTCGTTCACTTACCCGCTGGTCATCAAGGCCGACGGGCTGGCTGCGGGCAAGGGCGTGGTCATTGCCGAAGACGAACGGCAGGCCCGGCAGGCGATTGAAGACCTGATGGTCGCGAAAAAGCTCGGCGCGGCGGGCAGGCGACTGCTGATTGAAGAATGCCTCGACGGGCGCGAAGTTTCTTACCTGGTCTTTGCCGACGGGAAAGATTATTCGGCGCTGCCGGTGGCTCAGGATCACAAGCGCGCGTTCGATCAGGATCGCGGGCCGAACACCGGCGGGATGGGCGCGTTTTCGGTCCCGGGCCTGCTCGACGCGGCGACCGAACAGCGCATCTGCCGCGAGATCGTCGAACCGACTCTGGAAGGCACCCGCGCTGACGGCTTCCCGTTCCGCGGCGTGTTGTATTGCGGCCTGATGCTGACGGCTGAGGGGCCGCAGACGCTCGAATACAACGTGCGGTTCGGCGACCCGGAAACCCAGGCGATTGTGCGCCGGCTCGACAGCGACCTCTCAGAAATCCTGCTGGCCGTGGCGCGCGGCGGGCTGGATCAGGTCAGGCCGCAATGGAGCAATGACGCCACGACCTGCGTCGTCGTGGCTTCGGGAGGTTATCCGGGGAGTTATGAAACCGGGAAGCGGATCATGGGCCTTGAAGCCGCTGAAGCGCTCGAAAGCGTCGTGGTCTTTCACGCCGGTACGAAACATGGCTCCGAGGGCGGCGTGATTACTTCGGGCGGAAGAGTGCTGGGCGTGACGGCGCGCGCCGCGGACCTGCAGCAGGCGACGGCGCGGGCTTACGAGGCCGTCTCAAAGATTCATTTCGACGGGATGCATTACCGCAAAGATATCGGAAACAAAGCGCAGGCTGCGGAGCGCTGAGTGCCTGAAGGGTAAACTCCGCTTGCGGGCAATAAAAACAGCCCCGGCTCCTGATGAAGGAACCGGGGCTGAAGTGTCTGAGACGGCTTCACTGATTACAACCCGGAGAAGCCGGAATTATCTGAACTGCCCGAGGCTGTTGCAGGTCGAATAACCGATGGAGTTGCCGTTGAGCGCGAGGAAGATCCTGCCGAGCAGGATCTCGTCGTTAACGCGGTTTTCCCTGACGGCGAACTGCGCCTGCATGAACAGATCCTTGAGCATTGAATCGTTCGAGATTGTGACGCCGTTACTGAGCGTCACGGGCAGCGTTCCCGGCGGTAGGACGTAGCAGCTCAGGTTGCTCCAGAGCGCGTCGGTTCTGGCCGGGCCGCTCGCACTCAGTTCGAGGCCGAGCTGTGCCGCCACGTACTGCTGCACGAACAGCCAGTAGTCACTTCTCGGAACATTGCCGAAGACCGAACCGCCCTTGAGCGCGAAGAGGACGGCGTCGTCAGCCTGGCAGGCATTGACCGGCGTGTTGAAGTTGAAGCCGGGCACAATGACGTTGAGGTCGCAGAGGAAACTCATCCTTCCCAGGCACTCGAACTTGAGACGGAAAAATTCATCCGACTGGAAGCAGACCGTGTGACACTTACCCGGGCCGCCGCCGCCGCCGCTGCTCGGCGGGCAGAGCGGGCAGACTGCGTCGCATTTCGCGCCACTCGGGAAGAACCCGCTGAGACCGACCAGGAGTCCTTGGGGAATCGGGTTGACTGTTCTATCGCCCGCCCTTTCGTTGCGGTTGACTACAACCTCGCTGAAAACGACCGAGGTCGTGCCGGTGCCGGTCCCGCGCTTGATGTCCACGCCGAGTTCGAAGCAGCCCATCACCCCGGAGTTCGCCAGCATCGAGAAGGCCAGTGTGATGAGCGGCGTGCGATTCCCGGCCGCCCCCGCCGCATTCGAGAACGGCACAGGGTTGCCGATCAGCAGGTTGTTGCTGTTGGCGTTGCGGTCGTTGAGGTAGACCAGGATGTCGGTGCTGAGGCCGGTGAGGCGGGCGTTGCCCCCGATGATCGTGAACATCGCCAGGGTTCTGACCCCCGAGCCGTCCGGGTTCTGCAGGAAGAGCGTGACCATGTCGCCTTCGGTCATGCCGTTGGTGGCGATGTAGAAGTTGACGTCCCAGAAATTCTCGAGGCACGAGAGAGCGCGCACGAGGCTTGAGGGTGTCGAGGAGGCCAGCCCGGTGAGTGTCTCCCCCGGGAGGCCGGGATTGCCGCCGCCGAAGGTGGTGGCATTGACCGGGAATGCCGAACCGCCCTGAGAGGCAGGTGACACCACGGTGAAACCGAGCGTGGTCGGGAGCAGGAACAGATCATCCACCCCGGGCACGTCCAGGCCGTGTGTGACTTGCGACACCCCGAACTGGATGCAGCCCGGAGGGGTTTGCGCCGTCGCCGGGGCAGGCGGGCGCAGCATGAACGTTGTGAGGCAAAGAGCGAAGCCGCCAGCGAGTAAAGCGGCTTTCCGGAACAGGTTCACTTTCATTGAAGTTTCTCCATAGTCTTTATTCCCGGACGCCGATGACCCCGGCTGTCCCCGGGCATGTGTGGTGTGATTTATGTGCGGCCCGGCCCGGGCAAAGTCAGCGACCGGGCGCTCAATTCAACCCGGAGGAATTTCCCCGGGCGTGAATCCGGCAAATAAGCGCGGTGAAAGTTCAAAGGTCCGCAACCCGCAGGACGCCGGTTGATTCGATACACCAGTAACAAACCCGATCTGACGGGCTGAGCTGTCTGCCTGTCAGTTCCGATCCTGATGGTTGCAAGCTGCCGGCTTGATGTTGGAAATCTGGTCCATACCTTCAAGGTCAGGATGAAGGCTGGACGGGGGAGTAAAACCGGCCTGTCAGGGACCGGTTCCTGTTACGGATAATTTCGTTGATTCAGCTGTCGGAGCGGCACAAATCGAGTTGCTCATCTGACAGACCTGCTGCTGACCAGATGACCGCCTTCCGAGGCTGCCCAGTGATGCAAGGGATTCAAAATCCACGACCGGTGGTGTGCTATGCCCGTGGCTGCTGGTGAACCACTCTGCGTGCAAGTTCCCGGGGCAACTCATCACAGCCAGGAGTTATGCGTGGAAGTCTTACGTCACATAAGCTAGCCCGATCACCGGGCAAAGTCAACATCGTTGTTAATAATGTCCGTCAGCGGGCGCTGGTTTTGAAATTCGGCGCGATTCGCGGGCGCCCCGACTGGTCGCCCGTAAATAAGAACTCACCGGACTCCGGGCGTCCGGGTAAGATCGGGCGGAAGCTGTGTGATGTCAGAAAACTCTGGTATACTACCCTCCCGGGCCGGCCGCGGTCTCTCGCACCGCCCGATGAACTTCGGCGCCCCCGGCAACGTACAGGCTGCCGGGGGCGCTCCGGACGCCAGTAAAATCTGCTTCTGAAGAGAGGATGGAGAATCCCAGACCATGTGGAACCGACTCAAAAGGCTGTTTCGCTCGATCTTTGGCGGGATCATTGACAGCGCCGAGGACCCGGAGCTGATCCTGCAGCAACTCATCCGCGACATGCGCGACAAGGTGCCGGAGATGAATAACAACGTCGCGCAGGTGATGGCCAACGAAAAGATGCTGGAGCGCAGCATGACTCAGCTTCAGGTCAGGGTCACGGAACTCGACAATAAAGTCAAAGCGGCAATCAAAACCGGTCGCGACGACATCGCGACCGCCTACATCGGCGAATTACAGAGCAATCAGAAAAATCTCGAAACCACCCGGATGCAGCTCGAGTCAGCCAGGACTGCTTCCGAAAAGGCCCGCAAGTTCCGCGAAAATTACATGCTTCAGATGAAGAAGAAGCAGGACGAGGCCATGCAGCTGATCGCCGCCAGCAAGCAGGCGCGGATGCAGGAGCAGATCGCGCAGACGATGGCGAGCTTCAACGTCGGCGACGACTCACAGACCTTCGACGACATGCGCGAGAAGATTTCCCGCCGCGCCGCCACCGCCGAGGCCAAAGCCGAACTCGCCAACTCCTCGCTCGATTCCCGCATGGCCGAGATCGAAGCCGAGGCCGCGAACATCGAAGCCAACGACATGCTGCTCGCTTACAAACGGCAGATGGGCATGCTGCCCGAAACTCAGGCGCCGGCGCTCGGCGAAGGCGCCCCCGTCACCGGCACGGAAAAGACTCTGGGTTCCGCGCAGGAATACCCGGCCGGTTCGGAACGGTCAAAAACACTCGAATAGATGAGTTGAGTAGATGAACAAGGTTTCTTACATCAGGGAAGCGATCAAAGAGCCGCTGAATGTCATCGGGGTCGTGGTGGCAGGGTTGGCAGCGGCTGGTGTCTCGTTCATCAGCGCTTTTGATTCCACCCTCATTCTGGCCGGGACTTTGTTCGCCGAGGGCGCTTACCTCACGGTCGTTCCGGCTTCGAGTTTTTACCGCCGCCTGATTGATCAGCGCGCGCGCAGGCAACTCGATGCCGCGCGGCGCAAGCAGCGCGACGCCCTGATCCGCACCTTCGACCCGCGCGAACGCGAGGCCGTCGAGTACCTGAGCTGGATGAAGGATCAGATCGCGAGCAACTTCAAAAAGTTCGCGCGCCTGCAGGACGAGCCGCCCCAGATCAGGGAACTGCAGATGGCGTGGGAGGCCTTCGTTGACCTGCTCGACGAGTACCGGCGCCGCAAAAATCATCTGCGCTCGATCAACCGCCAGGCCGTCGAGAATCAGCTGCGCCAGGCGGAACGCACCGTCGTCTATGCCGACGACGTGACTCGCCCGATGGCCCAAAAGAACGTCGAAATCCTGGGCCGCCGGTTGCAGACTTTCGACGACATCGAGCGCAGCGTCAAACGGGTCGAGGCGCAGTTGCAGATGATCGAGAACTTCTTCGGCCTGGTCAACGATCAGGTGGTGACGATGCCCTCGCCGGAACACATCTCATCGCTCGATTTCGATTCACTGCTTTCATCAATCGAGATGACCAAGGATCTGTTGCAGCAGACCGCGCCGATTATGAGTCAGCTCGATTCCCTCAATCGCGACGCGTCGCAGCTGCGCCCCTCACTCGCGACTGAGAGAAGGTGACAGGGCTCGCTGGCTTCCGCCCGGAGTCTTCACTGTCGGAGCGCCCCCATTCATATCTCTGCCCCACGGAGGTTTCAATCTTGTCATTCCGTTTTCCCTCATCCCTCTGTCGTGCTTTTTGCGCCGCACTTCTGCTCCTCACTTTCAGCTCTGCTGATAATCCTCTGACCAGCGCCCTGGCTCAGGTTGACAGGATGGACCCGTACGAAAAGGAGCCCGTCTACGTGACCGTCCGTGTCTTTCAGGCGCGCGCAAAGCTGGTCAGCAAACCTGAACCGACCGATCAGACTTTCCGGCTGCGGACTGAGAATCTGACCGACTATGAGAAATGGGTGACCAGCATCGGGAAGGCTTACCCGGGGCTGGAGATTTCCCTGCTGCGGACCGAACCGCTGCGAATTTTCAAGTCGAACAAACCCGGCGTGGTCAGGCTGGGGCCGAAGGCCGATAAAAACCTCCAGCTGCAGATTCTGGCGGCCAACAGCCCGGGCGACGGGACGACGCCCGGGCTGGATCTGGTCCCGACAGTCGAGTGGCACTGGGGCGATGAGAAAAAAGACAAGGATTTCAAACCCATCTCGTATGCTTTCCCCCCGCCGATCAATGCCGAAGCCGGGATGACTTACTTCTTTACGAACAAGAATCTCTACTTTTATCCGGAAACTTACGCGAGCTTCGTCCGCCCCGGCGCGCTGCCGAAGAATTTTGAGGGCGATGCAATCTTCTTCGTTTTCGTACTGACCACTGAACCGGGCGATCAGAAGCAGCCGGGCGGCGAGACGCCGACGGCGCGCGTGTTCGATGAAAAACAATCGGCTGAGTTGCAGGCGAACGCGACGAAGAAGGCCGACCCCGAGTGGCCGGCCGAAGTGCAGCGCCCCGGCTACAGCGGGAGAATCCAGGTGCGCGTGGAAATCAACGCCGAAGGCCGCGTCGCCCACGCCAACGTCTGGAATTCGACCCTCCCCGAAGCCAATCATCAGGCCGTCGCCGCCGCGCGCCAGTGGGAGTTCCCGGCCACCGCCTTCGCCGACAGCAAACTCCCGATTCACGCGCTGCTGACTTTCAACTTCACCGCGCCTCCTCTCAAACCCGAACCTGCCCCCGCTAAAAAAACACCGGCTCCCGCCAAGGCAACACCGAAGCGCCCGGCCAGACCCCGGAAGTAGATGATTGACAGCCAGAGGTAGGCAGTGATCGGCAGTCGGTTGTATGATTACGGCCTGCCAGCAGGCCCGGCTGCTGATCACTATCAACCTTCAATCGTCAACCGAAGCTATGTCACATTCCCTGAACACCGCCGCCCGTCTGCCGCACTGGGCCGACGAACTGGCGCGCAAATACCGCGCCGGCGAAGCCAGCCACTTTCTGCTGCACCACAACGTTTACGACCTGACCCGCTCGCGCAGCGGTTACGTCGGCCTGCTCGCCTTCCTGCAAAAGGAACTGCTCGGCAACAAAGGCATCGTGCTTTACAACCGTAGCGAGGGCGTCACGTTCGATTCGGATGAGACGCTGCGCGCCTTCGTCGCCCACCAGCGCGTGGCCGAGCCGTTGCTGAATATCAATAACGCCAGCCAGCTGCCGCGCGACCCCGCGCGCGCGCTGCCGATGATCGAGCGTTTCCTGTACTTCGCCGACCGGGTAGCCGTGATCATCAACTTTTTCGATACGATTCTGCCCGCCGCCGAAATCAGCTACCTGTCGGGCGATGACCGCAACGCGCTGGTCACGCTGCAACGCTGGATGGTCAGCCCGCGCCTGCTCGATACTGATAATCTGGTCATCCTGATTGCCGAATCGGTGGCCGACGTTCACCCGCGCGTGCGCGAGAACTCGCGCCTGGCGAACATCAGAATCCCTTACCCCGAAGAAGCAGAACGCCTCGATTACGTCTCGGAATTCCTCAAGACTTATCCGATGAAAGTCGAGATGAGCGAAGCGCAACTGGCCGCGATGACTTCGGGACTCAATTACGTGCATCTGCGCTCGCTGCTGCTGGCCGCGCAGCATTCAGACGACGGGCTGACTTACGAAGACGTGCGGGTGAAGAAGAAGGAGATCATCGAAGCCGAGTGCGCCGGGCTGATCGAATTTATCACCCCGCGCCACGGCCTCGAAACGGTCGGCGGGTTGAAGGCCGCGAAGGATTACCTGAAAGACATCGCCGATACGATCAAGCACGGCAACACCGACGAAGCCCCGATGGGCATCCTGCTCTCAGGCCCGGTAGGGACGGGCAAAACGTTCCTCGCCGAAAGCTTCGCGAAAGATTGCGGGATGAACGTGGTCGAGTTCAAAAACTTCCGCGACAAGTGGGTCGGGTCAACCGAAGCCAACCTGGAAAAAATCCTCAACCTCCTGCAGGCCCTCGCGCCCATCGTCGTGCTGATTGACGAAGCCGACGCCGCCTTGGGCAACCGCGAAGGCGACGGCGATTCCGGCGTCAACAGCCGCGTCTTTTCAAAGATCGCCGCCGCGATGAGCAACACTGACAACCGGGGCCGCATTCTCTGGATCCTGATGACCTCGCGGCCTGACCTGCTGCCGATAGACCTCAAACGCCAGGGCCGCTGCGAGGAACACATCTCGCTCTTTTATCCGGAGGAGGAAGCCGACCGCCAGGAGATCGCCGAAGCGATGGCGCGCAAGAACAAGATCAAACACCAGATCGAGGACTGGCGACCGATCACGAAGAACCAGCTTCACCTCTCCGGCGCCGACATCGAATCAATCCTGATCCGCACCCGGCGCGTGGCCCGTCAGGCCGGGCGGACTGAGGTGAATATCGAAGACCTGGCGAAAGTCGCATCCGAATTCACGCCGGCCAGGGACGAGCTGGCGGTCGAATATCAGGAACTGGTCGCGGCCCGCGAGGCGACCTCGAACGCCATGCTGCCGAAGCGCTTTCAGAGGATGACGAGCGCGGAAATTTCGCAGCGGATTGAGGAATTGAGATTGATGGTGAGGTGACTAGGCGCCACTGTGCCAAGTGAACTAAACGACCTCTGCCGAGTCCGCTGCTTGCGATAGTCAGGTGTATGCAGTGATCTGTAAACCTGTTATTTGCAGAATCGAATGAGAAAAAGGATGCGGAGTGTTTTGATTCATCTTTTTGGTGCGAGTCAGGAGGAGATAGAACTGCAACTCTGTCGGCTTTACACTTCTCAATCTGATTCATGGGTATTGGAAACTAATAGTGACTCGATCCTCTACATTCGTATTTACGAAGATCAGGAATTTGAAACAGACCACGACCCGGAAGAGCTTGAGCGCCTGCTGGAATCTCTCGGTGGCAAACCCGACGTCAGCATAATAGCTGATGTTTCCGGGCGACATGGTGGTGATCAGGAGGTCAAGTCATTCGTCAATTCCATGCTGTCATCGTTCAAGGGCGTCGCGCGGGACGAATACACTTATCATTCCTGGACTCTTGAAGAGATCAATTCTGGTACGCTGATTCAAGGGCATCCGTTCTTCGACTATCGAGGCTGGTACGAATCAGACGATCATTGGCGGTGTTAGCTGAGAAATTCGTGCTGGCAAGTAGAATGAAATGGCCGCAATCAGCGTCAGGCATCATTTCGCAAGTAACAGTTCGATTCCCCGATGCGAAACATAGTCACTGTTTTTATATTGCCGATGGCAGCCAATGCAGCTGCTTCGGGAAGAGGCCTGTTGGGAGATGTCTATCTCCGTCCATTTTTTCGCATCATACATTTTGTAGTCCCAGGAGCCATCATCGCGCGTTGAACTCACCTTTTTCATGACGGTGATTATTTGCACGCTGTCTTCCGTTTTCTTTTCCTGCTTCTCCTTCACGATGATCGAGCCGACGGGGAATTGCTTTTTGTCAGCGTACTGGCTCAGCCCGCGACGCGCGATCTCGTTGATGTAATACACCACGCCGGGGTCGTAGTGCGGGCCATGTCCCAGCACGGGAGGGGCGCATAAGAGTTTTGTTTCCTCAAGCATATCAATCGGCTTGTCATTGACCCGAAACATCCCCCGGTAATCTTTGACATCACTGACGACAATCTTTCCCTCCGGATTGCCGCCGGCATCAACGATGCCGCTTATGTTCCGCCCCTGAGAAAGGCCGACTGCCGACGCACAGATTGCAATGAGGAGAAATAACTTTGAAACTTTCATCATCAACCTCGGAATGCCGAATTATCGGATGACGCTTTCGTCTTTAGCGCCAAAACATCGTCAAGCCAGAATCGCCTTCACCACATTCCCATGCACATCGGTCAGGCGATAATCACGCCCGCCGTGCCTGAACGTCAGCCGCGTGTGATCGAAGCCGAGCAGATGCAGGATCGTCGCATGGAAGTCGTGAACATGGACTTCGTTTTCCGCGACCTTCATCCCGTAATCGTCAGTCCTGCCGTAAGTGATCCCACCTTTGACGCCGCCCCCGGCCAGCCACGACGAATACGCGAAGCAGAAATGGCCGCGCCCGTAATCGCCTTCGGCCCCGGGTGAGCGACCGAATTCGCTGGTGAAGACGATCAGCGTTTCGTCGAGCATCCCGCGCGATTTCAAATCCCTGATCAGTCCGGCGGTGGCTTTATCCACGTTGCGGGCCAGCGGTTCGTGCGTCTTCATATCGCCGTGCGCGTCCCAGTTGTGCGACGCGCCGACGTCAATCAATTCCATGAAGCGCACGCCGCGTTCGGCCATGCGCCGCGCGATGATGCATTGCCAGCCGAAGCCCGTCGTCTGGCCGCGCTCCAGCCCGTAAAGCTTCAGCGTGGCGTCGGTCTCTTTCGAGAGGTCGAGGACTTCGGGCATCTCGCGCTGCATCCCGTATGCCGTTTCGTAAGTCCTGATGCGCGCCGCCAGCTGCTCGTCATCCGCGCGCGGCTGCTGGTGCCGGCGATTGAAACGTTCGAGCAGGCTCAGTTCTTCCTGCTGAATCTGCGGCGAGGCCGAGCGGCGGTTGAGGTTGGGGACGGGCTCTTCGCCTGCGACGACGCGGGTGCCCGAATGCGCGCCGGGCAGGAAATCCGAATCCCACACTTGACCGCCCGCGTAAGGCAGCAGCGGCGCGAGGACTACGAAGGAAGGCAGGTTCTGGTTTTCAGTGCCGAGACCGTAGCTGACCCACGAGCCGATGCTTGGACGCTTGAAGGTAACCGAGCCGGTGTGAATGCCGAGCGTCGCCTGCGCGTGATCGTTGTGGTCGCCGCGCACCGAGTTGATCACGCACAGGTCATCGGCGCATTCGGCGATGTGCGGGAAGAGGTCGCTGATCATCGTCCCGGATTTGCCGCGCGGCTTGAATTCCCAGAGCGGCGCGAGCAGCGTTCGCTTGCCCTGATAGAGAATGCCGGCCTTGGCGTCGGCGATCAGCCGCGGCTTGTAATCGAGCGAGTCAACATGCGAGAAGCCGCCGGGCAGGTAGATGAAAATCACGCGCTTCGCCCTGGCCGGGAAGTGCGGCGCTTTCGGCGCGAGCGGATTCTCTTCGCCGCGCGCTCCAGTCGAAAGCAGGTGCGCGAAGACGGCAGGCATCATGACTGATCCGCTGAAGAGCGAGCGGATCATCTGGCGGCGGGATAGAGATGAATTCATAAGGCTCCCTGAATCCTCATTTCAATCCACATACAAAAATTCATTACTGCTCAGCATCACGCGCAGGTAACTTGCCAGCGATGCGCGCGTCAGACGGTCTGCCGGAGTGTTCGCGGCCTGGAAATCCTGACTCACCTGTTGCAGGTAAGCGGCGGCTTCTTTGATTTCTTCCGGCTTCGCCGGGCGACCGTAAGCCAGGCGGTAAGCGTAATCAATCCGCTCGGGCAGCGTGTCGTAAGCCATCCCGACGCGCACGGCGAAATTTTCTGACTGCTGGTGCATGAAAGGATTGTTCATCAGGAACAATGCCTGAACCGGCGTGGTGCTGAGCGGGCGGCTGCCGGTGATCGCGTTCTGATCGGCGCCGTCGAAGACCTCAAAGAACGGGTGCTTTTTGATGCGCTGCTGCATCACATACACGCTGCGGCGATTCGTTTCATAAACGGCGAAGAACTGTTCGTGCTGCGTGAAACGCCATGTCGCTTCCGGCGGGAACGGGTGAGTTTCGCCCATCGTGCGATCGAGCGCGCCGCCGATGGCGAGAATCGCGTCGCGAATCTCCTCGGCGTCGAGGCGGCGGCGGTTGAAGCGCCATAGATAATCATTGGCCACATCAGCCGCCGCGTTTTTCGGATGCCCGGCGCTCGACAGCTGGTAAGCGTGCGAAAGCATCACCAGCCGGTGCATCTTTTTGACTGACCACCCGCCTTCGATAAAACGTGCGGCGAGGTAATCGAGCAGTTCGGGGTGCGTCGGTGGCAGCCCGCGCGCGCCGAAATCGTTCGGCGTCTCGACCAGACCTTTGCCGAAATGATATTGCCAGATGCGGTTGACCATTACGCGCGCGGTCAGCGGATTCTTCGGATCGGCTATCCAGTTCGCGAGCAGGTCGCGCCCGCTGCCTTTGTAATCAGCCGGCACTTTCTCGCCGCCGAGAATCGTCAGGAATCCGCGCGGCACGACTTCGCCTTTATTTTTTGGATCGCCCTTGCGCAGGACCTGAGCGTCGGCAGCTTTGCCTTCGGAAACGGCGTAGGCTTTCTCGACCTGCGGCGGGCGCAGTGATTTCTCCGCGATCTGGCCGATGACTATTTCTCTTTCCTTCTTCGTCGCTTCAAGCTGTGCCTCCAGCGTTTTGATCTCCGCTTCTGTCGGCGGCGGCTGGGGCGCCGTTACTTTGTCAGGCGAGACATCACCGACGAGCGCGGGCTTTGCCTCCGTGCCATCTTTTTTGTCTTTGATTTCAGCGCCGGCTTTGAGACCGGCCCTGAGGATTTTGATTTTGCCGCCGATCTGCCCGCTTTTGACCAGCAGCTCTTCCTTCTTGTCGTCAAGGTCGCGCAATTCACTCTGCCACCTGTTGAAGGCCTCGGCCTTTTTACCTTCGGCCAGCGGCACGAAGTCATAAGGATGCGGGTAGATTTCGACTCCGGCGAACGGATATTTCGTGCTGCTCAGGATGCCGTAAAGCGCGTAGTAATCCCGGTTCGGGATCGGGTCGAATTTGTGGTCGTGGCAGCGGGCGCAGCTGATGCTCAGGCCGAGAAAGGCCTTGCCGAGGTTGTCAATCGTGTCGTCAATCGTCAGATGATGATCGTCCTTGCGCGAACCGAAGCGGCGCGACATCGCGATGTAACCGGTCGCGATGACCTTCTCGTATTTTTCGGCCTCGGTTTTGCCCGGCAGCAGATCGCCGGCAAGCTGTTCGCGGACGAACTGGTCATAAGGCTTATCCTGGTTGAATGAGTTGATCACGTAGTTGCGATAGCGGTAAGCCGACGGAACAGGGAAGTCGGAGTTGCAGCCGGCGGTGTCGGCGTAGCGAACCACGTCGAGCCAGTGCCGCCCCCACTTCTCGCCGTAAGCGGGCGAAGCGAGCAGGCGGTCAACTACTTTCTCGAAAGCCGCAGGCGACTGGTCGCTGAGGAACGCCTCAACCTCTTCGGGCGTCGGCGGCAATCCGGTCAGGTCGAAAGTAGCGCGTCGGATCAGCGTGCGCTTGTCGGCGTCGGCAACAGGCTTCAGGTTTTTTTCTTCAAGTTTTGCGAGGATGAAGTTGTCAACCGGCGATTTCACCCAGGCTTGATTTCTGACCTGCGGCGGTGACGGATCTTTGATAGGCTGATACGACCAGAACTTTTTCGCTGCCTCATAATCGTAAGGCTGCCGGTCGGAAGCAGCGATTGGCTTATCAGCTTTACGCGGGTCGGGCGCGCCCATCTTCACCCAGGCCTCGAAATCCCTGATCACCTGATCCGGCAGTTTGCCGGCCATCGGCATCTGCAATTTCGGATCGGTGTAACGGATGGCTTTGACGAGAGGGCTGTTCTCGGGGTCGCCGGGAATGATGGCGGGCCGGCCCGACGCGCCGCCTTTGAGCAGTCCTTCGCGCGTGTCGAGCATAAATCCGCCCATCACCCTGTTGCTCTGCGCGCTGTGGCACTGATAGCAGTTCTCCGCGAGTACCGGGCGAATCTTCTTCTCGAAGAATTCAATGCTCGCCGCCGGCTCCTGCGCCTGCCCCCCGGCGGATCGCGCCGGGCGCGACAGGCTCATCCCCAGCAGCGCGGTGACTGTCAATACAATAACTGCCTTGATGAAGGCGGGTGCTTTCTTCTGCATTTTCTCCTCCACTGCGCGAATGGGGGTGTCAGGGCACGAATCGTCAGAGAGCCTGACCGGCGGCGCGCGCAAGGACTCTGTCAGAGCAAAGTGACAGTTTGCGGATCGCGAGCATTATAAGCACACCGATGGCGTTCGCACAGGCGTCTCGGGCAGTCGGGGCCCGGCGCGGGGCGCGGGGTTCAGGGGGCACTTCTAATCACGCAATCATCGGTGTTATTATTCGTGCCTACCAGCTGAATTTTCGCTGCTCTATTCAGAATACTAATCACTTTCCCTGAGGAGATATGGCAGAGACACCAAACCTGACTTTTGCAATTATCAAACCCGATGCCGTACGCGCGGGCAACATCGGCAACATCATTCAGCGGATCACCGGCAACGGCTTCAAAATCCGCGCGCTGAAGCTGATGCACATGAGCAGGCCCATTGCCGAGGGCTTTTACGCCGTCCACCGCGAGCGCCCGTTCTTCCCCGATCTGGTCGAGTTTATGACGAGCGGCCCCTGCGTCGTGATGGCGCTCGAAAAAGAGAATGCCGTGCAGGCATGGCGCGACCTGATGGGGCCGACCGACGCGACCAAAGCGCCGAAGGGCACGATCCGCGGCGATTTCGGCACGAGCGTCCAGGAGAACGCCTCGCACGGTTCGGATTCGCCGGAGAACGCGAAGATCGAACTCAGTTATTTCTTCAACGCGACAGAGTTCTGCTGACACGAGAAGTAAACGGGGCAAGGCCGGCGCCGCAATTCCACGGCGCGCCCGCCGCACCCCGGGAGTCAAGAGGTATTTGCTCCCCTGATGAGACCACGTAAGAAAGTTAACAAACCGCCGATCCTGTTCTCTGAAACCCAGAAGATCATCGCCGCCATCGAGAAGAAGATGCCGGGCGCCTTTCTGACTTACTGGAATTCGACCAACGGTTCCGTCTGTCAGGATGACGTCGTGGCGTTTTACGACCTGCTCAGGAAGATCGGCAGACAGAAGAGGATCGTTTTATTCATCAAGTCGGACGGCGGGACCGGCAAGGCGTCATTGCGGATCGTGCATCTGCTCCGGCAGTACGCCGAGCAGGTGACGGCGCTCGTCCCGCTCAACTGCGTCTCGGCGGCGACGATGATGGCCCTGGGCGCCGACGAGATTCAGATGGGGCCGCTCGCTTACCTTTCGGCGGTTGACACGTCGCTGACGCACGACCTCTCGCCGGTTGACAAGGATAACGGGCGCGTCAGCGTCAGCCAGAACGAACTGAGCCGCATCCTGAACCTGTGGCGTGACGAGGCCGGTGATAACGAGGCCAACCCGTACAAGTCCATCTTCGATCACATTCATCCGCTGGTGATCGGCGCCGTGGACAGGTCGAGTTCGCTCTCGATCCGGCTGAGTACCGAGATTCTTTCGTACCATATGAGTGATCGCCGTAAGGCGGAGCGGATCAGCAAACAGCTCAACTCCGATTACCCGGCGCATGCTTACCCGATCACGCTGCGCGAAGCGGAGCGGATCGGTCTGAACGTCAGCCCGCTCGATCTGGAGGTCAATCACCTGCTGATCGAACTGAACGGCGTTTATTCGGAAATGGGCCAGCGGGCGCTGACGGATTTCGACGAGCAGAACTACCACGACAACGAGATCCTGAATATCATCGAAGGCAAAGGCATTCAGGTCTACTACCAGTCGGACAAGGACTGGCATTACCGGCTGGAAGAGCGCCGCTGGATTTCGATGAACGACAACAGTTCATGGCGGCGGATCGAGAGACGAGGGAATCGCATGGCTCACAGCGTTTTCCACATTCGGTAAATCGCACCGGCTCAAGTGAGGTACTGTTATGAAGGGAGTCCACAATTTCCCGGTCAGATTCTGTGGCGTTGCCCTGGCATTGCTGGGGCTGGCGACGTTCACCAACACTTCGCAGGCACAACCCGCCGGCCAGACGGCGGGGACGCAATCGCCGACTCCCGCCCCGACAAAGCCCCCGCTCACGGCAAAAGAGCTGATCGAGCAGGGCAAGTTGCAGTACCGGACGGAGAAATTCAGGCAGGCGCTCCAGAAATTCGAGGCCGCGCTCAAACTGGAGCCACAGAACGACGAGGCGCTCGGACTCGCGGCGATCACGGCGTTCCGCATGGACCTGCAGCCGAAAGCCCGCGAGCTGTTTCAGCGCCGCGCCCAGCTGCCCAACCAGAAGGCGTCGGTCAAGGCTTACTGCGATTACTGGAGCGGGCTGACGCGCTGGCGCGAGGCTCACGACATTGTTGCCCGGAGCGGGGAGTTGAAGCAGGGCCGCGTGACTTACAAACTGAAGGAGAAGGAAGCGGCGAGCGTAAAGGAACACGTGGCGCGCGGGCTGGAAGAACTCGATCGCGCGCTGGCCGTCAGGCCGGAATACGCCGACGCGCTCAACATCAAAAACCTGCTGCATGCCGAGGCCGCCCTGATGGCCGAAGATGAAGTGAAAGCGAATGAGGAGAGGAAACTGGCACTCGATGCGTTGCGCAAGGCGTTCGGTTTCTTTCAGCAGGCCAGTCAGACGAAAGGGGCTGTGACCGCGAATTTCGGCGCCCCGACCATCCGTGTCGGCGAGTACCCGGTGAACGAGGAGGATGACGCGCTGCTGGACGATCCGATGCTGCTCAAGCTCCAGGGCGGGCGCCCGCTCAAACGTGCGACGGCGGTGTTGCCGCCTTACCGGCCGCCGGCGACCAAAAGCGATCCGAACGATCCGGCATCAGGTGGCGTGACTCCGGAGGGCGGCGCGTATTCGATTGGTCACGGACGAGGCGCACTGTACGGCCCGCTGACGTCGGGCCTCGTCAAAGTTGAAGTTCTGGTGGCGACCAACGGCAGCGTCGTCTTCGCCCAGCAGGTCGGCGGCAAGCCGGAGATCGGCGGGCTGGCCGTGGATGCGGCGAAAAAATGGACTTTCCATCCGGCGCTGTTCGAGGGCAAACCCGTTCAGGTCTCCGGCGTGATCACGGTTGATGTCAAGCCGCCGAAGGGCAAGCCTTCCGCCTCGCCGACCCCGTCGCCCCGACCGCCGAAGCCGAATTGAGATGGCGCGATGCGGTGACGAGGAGAAAGGGATTTTTTCTCTCACCTGATTCCCCTGCCTTCACGGATTCCGCACCGCGCCGATGTATGGCAGATTGCGATAGCGTTCCGCATAATCGAGCCCATAACCGACGACGAACTCATCCGGAATGTCGAAGCCTTTGTACGCGACATCAACTTCGATCTTCCGGCGTGAAGGTTTATTGAGCAGGGTGGCGATCCTCACCGAAGTTGCGCCGCGCGAGCGGAAGTTGCTGACCAGATAGCTGAGCGTCAGCCCGGTGTCGAGGATGTCCTCGACCAGAATGATGTCACGGCCTTCGAGCGGCTCGTCGAGGTCTTTGACGATCTTCACCTCCCCGGTCGAACGCGTCTCCTTCCCGTAACTCGACACGGCGATAAAATCTATCGTCAATTCCAGATCAATCGCGCGCATCAGGTCGCTCATAAACATCATGGCGCCCTTCAGCACGCAGATCAGTTCGGGCCTGCGGCCGGCGTAATCGCGCGCGATCTCCGCGCCCATTTCTCTGATCCGGGCTTGCAAAACGTCGGCAGGAATGAGAATTTCAAGGTTCGGGTTGTTGAATTCCGACACGGCTCTGGTCTCAGTGACAGGGCTGGGATTCATCGCCTGATTTTCTCCTTGCTTTGAGGTTGATCCGATGAAACTGCGGTCGCGGTCTGCCGTTACAATCTAAATCCCCGGCGCGCGATCCGCAATCAAAAATCTGAAATCGCATGAATTATCGTTTCCCACTGATCGAAAAAATGCCGCCTTACGTCTTCGCGGTCGTCAACCAGCTGAAGATGGAGGCGCGCCGGCGCGGCGAAGACATTATTGATCTGGGCATGGGCAACCCCGATCTGGCGACGCCCGACCCGATTGTTGACAAACTGGTCGAGGCCGCGCGCAACCCGCGCAATCACCGCTATTCGATGTCGAAAGGCATCCCGAACCTGCGACTGGAGATGGCGAACTGGTACGCCCGCCGCTTCAATGTCGAACTCGACCCGGAAAACGAAGTCATCACGACCATCGGCGCCAAGGAAGGCTTTTCGCACCTCGTGCTGGCGCTGGTCGAGCCGGGCGACAAGGTGATCGTCCCCGACCCGAGTTACCCGATTCATTCGTTCGCCGCGACGATTGCCGGCTGCGAACTCGTCAAACTGCCGATTGATAACGGGCCGGAAGAATTTCTGCGTGAGCTGCGCCGGATTGATCACCCGGCATCAGAGCAGCCGAAAATCCTGGTGCTTTCATTCCCGCACAACCCGACGACTGTGTGCGTTGACCGTGAATTCTTCGCCGAGTGCGTGGATCTGGCGAAGCAGCGCGGCTGGCTGATCATTCATGATTTCGCTTACGCCGATCTGGTGTTTGACGGTTACCGGGCGCCGAGTATTTTTGAAGTGCCGGGCGCGATTGATGTCGCCGTCGAGATGTTTTCGATGTCGAAGAGTTATTCGATGGCCGGCTGGCGTATGGGATTCTGCGCGGGCAACAAACAGGTGATTGCGGCGCTGACCAGACTCAAGAGCTATCTGGATTACGGCATCTTTCAGCCGGTGCAGATCGCCGGCGTCATCGCGCTGCGCGATTGCGATTACGTCGTGCCGGAGATCGTCGAAGTCTACCGCAGCCGCCGCGACGCGCTGATTCGCGGCCTGGCAAAGGCAGGCTGGGATGTGCCTTCGCCGAAAGGGACGATGTTCGTCTGGGCGAAGATCCCCGAACAGTTCGCCGGCCTCGGGTCGGTTGATTTTGCCAAACAGTTGATTGCTGGGGCACAGGTGGCAGTTTCTCCCGGCATCGGGTTCGGCGAACGCGGTGAGGGGCACGTGCGCTTCGCGCTGGTTGAAAACGAGCAGCGCATCGCGCAGGCCGTGCGCGGGATCAAATCGTTCCTGAGCAATGCAGACGCCCGCAGCGGGGCGGCACAGTGAAGGAGAACCCGAAACCGGATCGGGAGAAAGTCCGCGCGCTCCCTGCGCGAGGCTTTGGCTTCACGGATCGGGGAAATCAGTAACACCGCGTCGCAAGGTGCTGCCGGATCACATAACGATTCAACCCCGGAAACTGAAATGACTGACGAAACGGTTGATGAATCGAATAAGGATGTCATCACTGAAATTGACGTGCGCGGCGTAAAAGAAGGGAGACGATTGCTCATCCGTGCCGATGCCATCATCACCCCTTCGGCTCAGGATCTGATTCGCGAACGCGGGGTCGAAATCGCCCGCCGCGCGCGATCGGCAAAGGTCGGCGATACCCAGCGCCTGATCGCGATTGGCTCGGATCACGGCGGCTTCGAGATGAAAGAGCAGCTCAAACCGTTGCTGGAAGAACTCGGCTACCGTTATCGTGATTTCGGCACGCTGTCGCCTGACGCGGTTGATTATCCCGACTTCGCGCATGCGGTCGCGAAAGCCGTTGCTGATGGCGCGTGCGATCTTGGAATTGTTATTGATGGCGCAGGCATCGGTTCCTGCATGACCGCCAACAAAGTTCCCGGCGTGCTGGCGGCAATGTGTTATGACGAGGCGACGGCCCGCAACAGCCGTGAACACAACTTCGCCAACGTGCTGACTTTGGGCGGCAAAACGATTTCAGCCGAACAGATGAGGAAGGTGGTTCGCGCCTGGCTGGACACCGACACTGGTGAAGAACGACACCGCAAACGTGTCGCCAAAATCACCGCCATCGAGCGCCAGTACCTCAAACAGGCACTCTGACCCGAGTCCATTCGATTAAGCCTGATCTGATGGTGAATGGCAGGTGAGGATTTTTCCGCTTCCATAACGAGCAAGAGCCAGTGAGAATGCCCCGTTATTCTCACTGGCCCTTGTTCATTTTGCTTCCAGTAAACTTACTACCGAATAAGCAAGCGCAATATACTGATTTAACTGTGTTGAAGCAAGAGAAATTTCAGTCAATTTGAATCATTTTGTTTAATTGCTTTACGATCAGTAGTTTGTTTGCGATCAAAATAACTGAAAATCATTTCGCTCCTGAAAGGTGTTAAACCCGGCCCTTATTTTGGTGTTGCCGAGCGGGTTGAGAGCCGCTTGTAATACTCCTCGACCTGCTTGCGATAGCGCTCCGGGGCCGCGCCTTCGTCAGAGAGGCGGAGGTTGCTCTTGCCCAGTTTGGCCTGCAACTTCCGGCTCAGTTCAAATTCGATCTGGCGCAGCGGATCAATCACCTCCGCCTTGAGCCGGGCGGCCGTCTGGTCATCACCGCGCACAAGGTCTTCGGTCATCTGCCGCAACTGCTGGATGGCCTGATCCAGTTCGCGCGTCAGGTTGCCGCCTTCGCGGCCTAATTGCTTACGTAACTCTTCGGCCTCGCGTAACCTCTCGGCCAGCTCCGATCTCATCTGACGCTCGGAACCTTCGGCCCGCGTTCCTCCCTGAGGTGGGCCGCCACCCTGTGGGGTTCGTGAAAGCTGCTGGGAATTGTTCGGTGACTGCTGATTACCGTTCTGCGCAGACCGCTGACCTGATTGCGAACCAGACTGCTGCCCGTTTGGTTGCTGGCCCGGCTGGTTGCCCTGCTGTCCGGGTTGCTGGCCGGGCTGTTGCCCCTTGGCTTGGTTACCCTGCTGGTTACCGTTCTGCTGCCCGTTCGGTTGCTGGCCCGGTCGCCCAGGCTGCTGGCCCTGTTTCCCCGGCTGCCCCTGCTGGGTTTGATTGCCTGCTGATTGCTGTTTCCCCTGATTTTGCGGCGATCCCTGTTGAGATTGCTGACCCTTGTTCTCGCCCATTTTGCGTCGGATCGATTCAAGGTTATCGGCAAGCTGGCGCGTGCGGTCGAGTGAATCTTCAGTTTCGCCGCCTGCGCCCTTCTGGTTTTTCGCGCTCTGCTCGGCCTCCTTTAACTGCTGCGCCACCTGATTGAGGTTTTCCTGAATCACCCGTTCGCCTTCGCGGGCCGCGCTGAGCTGGCCGTTCTGGATATTTTCATTGTTGCGGCGAATGCGTTCCGAGACGCGGTTGCGTCGCAATGAAGAAGCGGCTTCGCGCATCTGGTCGGCTACCTTCTGCTGATCCTGACCCGCCCCGCGTGCGGCCTGGTCAATGTCTTTTTCAAGATTGCCGACGTCATTGGCCAGGGCTTCCTTGCGTTCGCCGAGGCGGCGTTTGGCTTCCTGCGTCGCCTGATCATTCTGATTGCCGTTCTGCTGCTGCTTGCGGGCCAGCTCCTCGACATCCTTCTGGATCTGCTGCTGGCGCGCAGCCGCGTCAGCAGCGCGTTGTTTCAAATCCTGCGCGGACTGCCCGCCGCGCGAACGCTGCAACTGATCCATGCGGCGCCGGGCCTCTTCAATCTTTTCCAGCGCCCGCAGGTTCTGGGCAATAGCCTCCTGCTGGTTCTGGTTTTGACCTGCCGCCTGAGCGCGCTGCATTTCGTCAGCCGCCTGATTCAACTGACGGCTGAGGTCCTGCAACTGCTGGTCGCGGCGTTCGCGCGACAGCCGTTCGAGTTCGCGCGCGGCCTTGCGCGTCTCATCAATCAATTCCTGCTGCTGGCGTCCGCCTCCGCCCCCGCCGCTCTGATTGCGCGCGCCCTGCTGCCGGCGCTGCTGCTGTTCGAGTTCCTTCTGCTGGCGGCGGGCCAGCTCTTCCAGCTTGCGTTTGGTCTCGTCGTCCTGCTGCTGGCCCTGCTGCTGCTGTTCGCGTTTGAGCGTCTCGTACTGGTTCTTCATCTTGTCGAGTTCCAGTTCGAACAAATCCGCCAGCTCTTCGGCGTTTGAATTGCTGCTGCCCTGGCCATCCTGCTGGCCCATCGCGACCTGCATCTCGCGGAAGATCGCGTCGGCGCGCAGCAGTTGCTGCAGCGCACGCTGTTCCGGCGGGAGGGCCTTGTCGGCCTTCTGACCCCTGAGTTCGGGGATCGCGTTGTTCATCTCCTTCGCCGCCTCGGTCAGATGCTCGAGCAGTTTCGCGAATTCCTTTTGCTCTTCAAGCTGGCCGCCCATGCGCCTTTTGATGCGCTCGATCAGCGCCTGCGCGTCGTCGCGCAGCCGCTCCTGACTGAGCGCCACCGCGCTGTAATTCTCGGTCTTCTCGCCGGCCGAATAGCCGGTCTGTTCGCGGTTGACGCGGAAAGTTGCGGCGATGATCTCCTTCTGCCGCTTGGTCAGCGCGTTCTGATCCTGCTGCCCGCCGCCGCCGCCGCCCTGCTGCTGCGCCTGGCGGAACTCGCGCTCGAAGGGTTTGATCTCGATGAAGTAAATGTCGCTCGTCGCCTCGCTGTGTGCGTCGCGGGCCTTGGCGTAATACGAGATGAAATCGCCGGGCTGGAGGCCGAATTCTTCAAGGAAGAAAGTGTGCGCGCCGGTGAGCGTCCGAGCCGCGCCCTTCAGCTTCTGCAGATCAACTTTTTTCTCCTCGCCGCCGTTGACCGAGTAATAAAGCTCAAGCGAACTGACGCCGTAATCGTCTTCGGCTTTGGCCTGTGTGAAGATCTCCTCGATGCTGGTCGCCCGGGTGTCGCGCCCCGGCTTCTCAAAACTCACGGTCGGCGGCTGGTCTTCGAGGAGCGTGATGTCATGCTCATTCGAGCCGTTGTAAACGTCGCCGTCCACGCTCGTCAGTTCGATGTGATAGCTCGTGTTTTCGGTGACGGTCACGGCGCCGACAAGGAGATTCTCAACTTCACCGCTCTCCAGCCTCTGCTCGGACGGCTTCATCTCAATCTTTTTGCCGTCCTTGAGGACGATGAACGCCGATTTGACTTTGCCCGTCAGCTTCGCCGTGATCGTCGCGACTGTGCCCTTGAGCGCCGCGACGTCGCCGCTGTCTTCCATCGTTTTGCTCGGCAGCCCGGTGTAAGCAGGGAAGTCGAGCTTCAGGTCAATCCGCTTGACGTATGGCAGGTCGGCGGCTTCGAGCTTGAAGACTGCAGTTTTCACGCCGTTCGATTCGACGAAGTATTCGACCGAGTCCTGAATGTTGAAGATGAAGTGCTGGTAGTCGCTCTTGTTCTTCGCCGGCTCCATCGGCTGCCCGACCCATTGCGTGTCGTCGGCCCCGGCTTTGCGGAAGAAGAAGGTGACCAGATCGGCATTGAAGTTGATGAGCGTGGCCGTGATCTGCTGATCCGAACCTTTCGGCACGCGCGCCGTGCCCGGCTTGACGGTAATCTTCAAGGCATTCGCCGCCGCCTCTGCGCTCGTCGGCGCGACGAGTTGCGCCACGCCGCTGGAAAGCTGCCTGGGCCCGAAGAACAAGGCCCCGATGAACAGCGCCACGCAACCGGCAGCCGCCCCGGCCAGCCGCCACAACTTCTGCTTCGGGATGATTTCATCGGGTGAAACTTCAGCCACGCGCCGGCTGGCGTCATCCACCAGCCGATCAACAATCGCCGGAGACGCCGCCCGAGCGCTTTCATCGGCCACCTCAACCGCACTCACCAGCCGGTCTTCCAGCCCGCGGTGCCGCTCCTCGATCAGCCGCGCCACCTGCGCATCACTCACCCTCTTCCGCAGCGGGCGAGCGATGAACAGGTAGACCGCGGCAATCACGCCGAAGAGCGCCGCCAGCCGCAGCGAGACGAGCGCGCCGCTGCTGTGGCGGAAGCGGAAGGCCGCGAGGCCAGTCAGGATGAGCAACACCGCACTGGCCGCGAGACTCAGTGTCAGGCCGCGTAATGCCGCCAGTGACTGCCGCCGCCGCCGAACCGTCTGAATGATGCTGAAGAGCTGATTGTCCCGATAATTCATAATGACCTCTCCCCTGCGGTTGTTGTTACCCGATGACTCTCGCCATCTTTGTCCGTCTCGCCAGAATCGCTTCCGTCACAAACAACGCCAGCGATGCGATCAGCAGCGACCACCAGACGCGCTGACGCGATTCTAACTCTTCCTTGCCGGGTTTGCCGTCTGCTTCTGCCGCCGCCTGCGCCGCTTTGGCATCCCCGTCAGTCACCGATGCCGTGAATTCATTGATGTCCAGCCTCGATAAATCCGATTCCTTGCCGTCCAGATCAACTGCCGAGAAATCCGAACGATCAGGATAACGCAGCCGGTAGAAGCCCTGTTCCCGCGCATTCACGATCAGCTCGCCCGTCGCGGTCTGCGTGCGCTCGGTGATGCGCGTTCCGCCCGGCGCGTCAACCGCGGGCAGGCTGCCGTCTTTCGCCGCCGGCGCCGTGAAAGGCTGCCCGAGCGGATGCCAGGCGTTCTCTTCGCGCTCACCCAGGTGGCGCACCATCTGCCTGACCAGCGGCAGGTAAGTCGGCGTCAGCGGCAGATCGTTCCACCCGGCATCGAGTGTCGAAGTGAAGAGCAGCACTTTGCCGTTGCCGTAAGAACCTTCGACGAGCGCCGGGCTGCCGTCTTCAAAGCGCGCCAGCACCGACGATTTTTCATTCGGCGTCGAGCGGTGGTAGCCGTACACGCGCGCCATCGCCAGCCGCCCGCTCTGCCGGAAGAGTTCGAAGATCGGGTGGTCGGTTTTGACCTCGCTCATCGAAACCGGATCGGCGTGTGATTCGACTGCCTCGCCGAGCGCGGCGGGCGAGATGGCTTTGAATGACTGATTGAAGCTTGAGGCTTCGGTGTGGCGACCGGCGGCGATGACCACGCCGCCGCCCTTCTCGACGAACTTCGCCAGCTGTTCGGCGAGCGCCGCGCTGACCTCCCCGGCGTCGTTGACGATGATGACCTTGTATTCACCGAGTTCTCCGGGGTTGACCGACCCGGCGGTTTTCACGTCGAGCGTGAAAGGCAGGTTGTCGCCCGTCGTCAGCGCGTTACGCAGGTACAGGCTCTCGCTGCGCCCGCGCACGGCGGCTTCGATCACGAGCGCCTTCGACTGCGTCTCGCGCCGCAGCGTGAAGTAGAACCGGTTGTCAATCGGCAGCTTGTCGCTGTTCGCGTCGCCGCTCGCTTCGATCATGGCGCGGTTGACGCCGTCCGATAAATTGAAGTCGGTGAATTCGACCAGCGCCACGTCGCGCGCGGGAATCCTGATTTCGCGCTTCTCAACCGTCTTGTCGTTGAGCTGGAATTCCACGCGCACGCCGCTGCGCTCTTCGTCACTGTGATTCGCGACCCGGGCGACGAGCTTATCGGTGTACTTCTGCTGGTAGATGACCGGCTGCGCGTTGACATCGGTGATCGCCAGATTCGGGGCCTCGCCTTCGCTCACGTCAACCGGCACGAGCTTGACGTCCCTGCCCAGGCGGAAACCGGCCTCCGCCTGATTCCACCCGGCTTTCTGAAAATCAGAGATGAGGACCACGCGCTGCTCTTTCGTGGCGGCTTCCTTAAGCAGGCTTTCCGCCCCGCGCAACGCCTGCGCGTAATCCGTCCCGCCCAGTCCCGCCTGCGCGCCGTCAACCAGTGAGTTGAGCTTCGCCGTCTCAGTCGTGAAGCGGCTCAGCACATCATAGCCCTGCCCGAAACTGACGAGCGCGATGCGTTCGCCGCTCGACTCGCCGATGATCGCCTTCGCCCGCGCCTTCGCCTGCTCGAAGCGCCTGCCGTAACGCATGCTGTAAGAGTTGTCGAGCATCACGACCGTCGCGCGATTGTTGCGACCCAATTCGGCGCCGGCGCCGCTGAAGTAAGGCCGCGCGAAAGCCAGCACGAGCAGCAGCAGCGCCAGACACCGCATCAGGAGCAACAGCAGGTTGTGCAATCGGCGCCGGCGAATCGTCCGCTGCGGCACGCGCCGCACGAACATGAGCGAAGCGAACTCCACGCGCTTCGCATTCGTCCGCCGCACGAGATGCACGATGATCGGCGCGACGACCGCCGCGAGACCGAGAAGGAATAATGGGTTGAGGAATGACATCGCTATTTAACCAGTTCAGGTCTCCACGTCAGAGCCATAAGAATAGCAGTAAACGACTTGTAATATTCAATTGCGTGTTGATTGGAACTCGCGATAATTCTGCGCCTGACCTTTCGTATCAAAGGAATATCTTCAGGCTTCATGACCGCAATCACGTCCTTCTCCCCATCCTCAACTTCCTGCGTCATCTTCAGAAACCAGGCAGGATCTCCTTTGAGCAGTTCCTCAAACGCTTTCAGGAATTCCTCGCGACTTTGTTTGGGGCGAGGGCGTGGTTTCATTAAGTTCGGGCTGTTGAGTAAAGCCTTCAGGCTGGTAGTGGTGCTGTTGGAAAAGCCTCTTGTGTCTATTTGCTTCAGTGCGCGAAGAGCTTCAGGGGTTGCCTGACTCATCAGGAGCAACAGCGCGGTTTCACGACCGGGATGATCGCGTTGGGAAATGATTTTCAGAAGGGCAGGTGTTGCCTGAGACTCATCCATACTTCCAAAGATAAAGAGCGCGCCTTGTTGGGATCTGACTTCGTAGACACCGTGTTCTGGCAAATAGTATTTCGCCTTTGGGTAGACCAGCCAGCGCTTCCCCGGTTCGGAAACATCGAATCCTTCCGAACCGCGAGCGGCCAAAATCGAAACCCAGATTTGAAGGTCAACGTCGTCCAGATCAACAGTCGTGCAGTTGCGAATCTGAATGGCTTTGGATTCCGGGGAAGGGTCCAATGAGACAAGCAGGTTGCTGCCATCAAAGCGGAACCAAGGATCAGCATCTGGTGAAGCGAGAGCAGTGCGAAGGCAGGGCAGAAGTTCTTTCTGTTTCGCTTTCACCGCATCCCAGAACCGATCCATCGCCACGGATTTGGAGTTGCGCTCCGAATCAGATAGTCGGGACGGCTTGAAGTTGTAAGTTGCTTTGACTAGAGCAGCAAAATCAGCACAAGCCGCAGGCTCCTGACAGAACGTGGTCTGTGCGAACCCGACAACCAAAGACATGATGAGTAGTAAGCGATTCGGACTCATCCTCTCTTTACAAGTATTGCGTAATTGATTAACAGCCTGTTCCAAGGGCTTCACCCCACATTTTATTTCTGCTCAGTTCGTTCCGCCGCTCCGAAGCCTCTTTTCCAGCACCGCCATAATTGATTTGAGCCCCAGTTGTTTTTGCAGCCACTCGTCCCGGTCGAGCATCGCCTGCGGGTTCAGCAACTCGTGCCCGCCATCGTAAAACTTCACCGCTTTGGGTTCGCTGGCGGCCTGCCCGTATTTGTTCATGTGCGCCTCGGTCATGATGCGTTCCTGCCGCGCGAACTGAAAAAATAAAGACACCGGGGCCGCACGCGGGACGAACTCAATCGCGTCGAGCTGGCTGTAGAGCTTCAGGTAACTGTCGAGCTGTCCTTTCGGCAGTCCGTTGCGGTATTCGACCAGCCCGGGGTCAAAGCCTTCGAGCCAGAGCGTGGCCGATGTCGGGACGCCGCCCATCAGCACGGCGGTCTTCATCCGTTTGTCCACGGCGGAGAGAATCGCGCCCCACTGCGCGCCGTAGCTGTGGCCGACGTAGCCGATGCGTTTCGGGTCAACGTCAGAGCGCGCAAGAAGCAGGTCTATTGCACGGCGCAGATCAATGACCGCCTGCGCCGACACGGCGATGCTTTTTTCCGGCTCGGCCACGTCCGGCCCCTTGCGCCGCGACTCGCCGGAGCGCTCCCAAGGGTAATCAATCAGCACCGAGACTGCGCCCGCTTCGGCGAGCATGACGGCTTCTGATAAGAACTCCGTGCGGTTGCCGCCGCCCCAGTGTCCGTAAACGATGCCCGCATGCGGCCCCTTGCCCGGCGGGACGATGAGATATGCCGGGACTCGCCCGCCTTTGGGGCTGGCGAAAGTCAGGTCAATGACTTTGACCCCGTTGCGATCCAGCGTCCCTGTTTCTTTGATGTCGAGCGGGGCTTTCTGATCGTAATCAAACAGGTGGCGGACCGAGTCAGGGATGCTGCCTTGCGCGATGGCGCTCTGACAGAGGACAAAGCAGACGGTCAGGAATAACAATATTCTTCTCATAAGCTGACTTCACTTCCAGACATCGAATTCGGGTTGATATCTCGCTGTTCCGGCGCGACCCCGCAACGCCCCCTCACGCAGTTCGATGACCATGAAAGCCTCGTCCGGCACGTCGAACTCGCATCTGACGCCGTAGCAGATGGCCGGGACGAAACCGAAGCGCGGGTAGTAATCGGGGTGCCCAAGTACTACGACGCATTCGTGACCGGCGTTGCGACATTCTTCCAGACCGGCCCGCACCAGCCGCGAGCCGATGCCGCTTCTCTGAAGTTCGGGCAACACGGCCAAGGGCGCGAGGCCGGCGGCGGCCCGCACTTCAGCTTCAGATTCAATTGTCACCGGGCTGAAGAGAATGTGACCGACAACGCGGTCGTCCTCGACCGCCACGAGCGAGAGCGTGACTTTGCCGCCCTCGCGCAACCTGCACACCATCTCGGCCTCGGCCGGGTTCCCGAAAGCCAGTTCAATGACCCGATGAATTGCCCGAATGTCGTCCGGACGTTCCCGACGAATGGAAATCATGATCTCAGCCCGATCACTGGTGCGCGCGCCTGGCCAGGAACGAAAACAGCGCGTAATCCAGCGGCTGATCCGTCGTCAGCAGTTCGTAATCAATCCGGTTCGCCGTCGTGCCCTCGCGCAGTTTCTGGATGTGCGCCTGGATCGTCTGGCGGTAGCCTTCGGCCAGGATGTCGGGCAGCACGTGCATCTGCTCTTCGGTCTCGACGTCTTCGAGCAGCACCGGCTCGTCGAAATCGAACTCCAGCTCGTTCCGGTCGAGGATGTGAAACACGATCACGTCGTTGCCCCTGAAGCGCAGGTGTTCGAGCGCCCTGGTGATCGCTTCGGGGTCGTCGTAAAAATCCGAAATGACGATGATGATGCCGCGCCGCGTCAGGTGTTCGGCGACTTCGTTGAGCATCTTCGCCAGCCGGGTTTCGCTGCCCGGTTCGAGCTGCGCGAGGTGGCCGAAGATGGTGCGCATCTGCCCGGTGCGGTTGCGCGCCGGCACGTGCGTGCGCAGCGTCTCATCAAACGCCATCAGCCCGACCGCGTCCTGCTGCTTGTTGGCGAGGTAAGCGAAGGCCGACGCAAGGAACTGCGCGTACTGCATCTTCGTCACCGTGCCCGAGGTGTAACGCATCGAGGCGCTCGCGTCCACCAGCACGTGGCATTGCGTGTTCGTGTCGGCGCGATACTTTTTGATGTAGTAACGATCCGTCCGCCCGAGCAGCTTCCAGTCCAGGTAGCGCAGATCGTCGCCCGGCAGGTACTGGCGGTATTCGGCGAACTCGGTCGAGAATCCGGTGAAGGGCGAGCGGTGCAGCCCCGAAATGAAGCCTTCGACGACGGTGCGCGCGAGCAGTTCGAGCGAAGAGATACTGGCCAGCACTTCGGGCGAGAGGAAACGCTGCGAGGCCGCGGCGCCCTGCTGGTTACGGGTGGCAGATTCTTCCGCCGTTGAGCTGTCCTTTTTACGCCACACTTCTTCTGACCTCAGCCAGTGCCATCACTGGTCGTACTCGAAAGCGATCTGTGAAATCGCCGTGTCCTCGGAATCGGTGATGCCCCGGTAGACTTCATCTATCACCAGCCGCACGCTGCTTGTGGTGACCGGGCCGGGGTTGAGCGACTGCTCGACCATCTGATCCGGGAAATGAAAGCGGCGCGAACTGCCGTCGGAAAACAGCAGCGTGACGGTGGCCAGGCGGTTGTTTTTGGCCCACACTTCGGCACTCTTGAAATAACCCGGCGCCAGCAGGATGCGTTTGAGTTTCACTGCGCGGTCGAAATCAAACTGAACCCACTGGCCGATGCCGGGGCCGGGCGCGCCCTCGACCCAGGCCGTGAGCATGCTGCCGTCGAGCGCCTGCTCCGGCGCGTAGCTGAGGCCCCGGTACGCGGCGCGCGTCGAAGAGGCCGTGGCCCTGACTTGCAGGGGCCGCGCAGGGGCCGGCTCCGGCGTCGGTTGCGATACCGGTTGCGCCGGCGGCGGAGTCGAATATGATGCTCTGGCGGTCACGGACGGCCCGGTTGTTGGCGTCGGTAAAGAGGCCACAGTGGCCGGCTGCTGTCTGTTCTTACTCTCATCGCCGACCATCAGGCCGATGATCATCAGGATAAAAAAGATCACGATGAACATTATTACTCCGCCGATCAGAAAGGGCAGAAACCATCCCCGCTTTTTGGGCTGCGGCCCGGTCTGATAAGGGGGCGGATAGGTCGGCTGGATCGTGATCGGGGGCGGCGTAGGGGTGTATGGAACCTGACCGGAGTTGGTCGGGACGACAGGATGTTGCGGGGGCGGATGCGGGACGGGCTGCGGCGCGGTCTGCGGCGGGCCGGCATACTTGAGCGCATTGTTCAGCATCTTGACCAGCACGGAGGCAGTCTGCGGGCGGGCATCGCGATCTTTCTCCAGCACCTGCTGCAGGACGGCATCAACTTCGGGCGAGAGGCTGGCGTTGATCGAGCGGATCGAAGGCGGCGGCTGGGTGATGTGCTTCGTGATGATCTCGCGCGAAGTGTTGCCCCGGAACGGCGCGACGCCGGAGAGCATTTCGTACAGCACGACGCCGAGCGAGTAGATATCCGAGCGCCCGTCGAGTTCCTCGCCGAGGCACTGCTCGGGCGACATGTAATGCGGCGTGCCGATGACGCTGCCATGCTGCGTCAGAGTGTCGCTCCCGGTCAGGTCGCGCAGCTTGGCGATCCCGAAATCGAGTACCTTCACCTGCATCCCGCCCGATGTCGTCCTGACCATGATGTTGTCGGGCTTGATGTCGCGGTGAACGATGTTGTGCTGGTGCGCTTCGTCAAGCGCCGAGCAGGCCTGGCCCATGATCTCCGCGGCCATCTGGGGAGGGATCGCGCCTTTCTCCTTGATCAGGCTGCGCAGGCTCTGGCCTTCGGCCAGCTCCATAATCAGGTAAAGCAGCCCGTCTCCGGTCACGCCGAAATCATAGATGGCCACCGCATTCGGGTGCTTGAGCCGCGCCGCCGCCTGAGCCTCGCGGCGGAAGCGTTCGCCCGCCTGAGCCGTCGCCGACTGCGCCCCGTGAAGCACCTTGATCGCGACGATGTCACCGATCAGCATGCGCGTGGCCTTGTAAACCGCGCCCATCCCGCCTTCGCCGAGTTTGGCGTCGAAGCGATACTTGCCTTCGATGGTGCGGCCCAGCAGTGGGTCAGCTGGCTGGGCCGACTCCTTCTCGGGCGATTTATTCACGGCGACGGTCGCAGTGAGGCTGCTCCCGCAACTGTTGCAGAAGCGTGTGCCGTCGAGATTGCCAGTGCCACATTGTGAACAGTAGATCATTTAATCCAGTCCTGATTTAGGCTCGGGGACTGTTTCGATCAGGCGCCTGATGACCTGATCGGAATCAACTTTCTCTGACTCGGCCTGGAAGTTGAGCAGGATGCGGTGCCTGAGTACCGGGTAGGCCGCGGCGCGCACGTCTTCGCACGAGACGTTGTAGCGGCCGTTCAGGATCGCGCGCGATTTGCCGGCGAGAATCAGAAACTGCGAGGCGCGCAGCGACGCGCCCCAGGTCACATAACGGTTGATGAAATCAGGCGCCTTATCCGCATCCGGGCGACTCGCGCCGACCAGACTGACCGCGTAGCGCGTGACCGAATCTGCCGCCGGGACTTTCCGCACCAGCTTCTGGAAGGCCAGGATTTCGTCCGCCGACATCAGCCGCTCGAAGGAGAGATCCTGCACCGAAGTCGTGGCCTTGACCACCGCCACTTCATCCTCTTCCGGCAGGTAACCGATCCTCACATTGAACATGAAACGGTCGAGTTGCGCCTCGGGCAGCGGGTAGGTGCCTTCCATCTCGATGGGGTTCTGCGTCGCCATGACGAAAAACGGACGGGGCAGCGGGTAAGTCTGCCCCTGCACGGTGACGTTGCCTTCCTGCATGGCTTCGAGCAGCGCGGCCTGCGTTTTGGGCGGGGTGCGGTTGATTTCGTCCGCCAGGATGATGTTGGCGAACAGCGGGCCGCGGATGAACTGCATCGCGCGGTGGCCGGTCGTGCGGTCTTCCTCGATGATTTCGGTGCCGGTGATGTCGGCCGGCATCAGGTCGGGCGTGAACTGGATGCGTTTGAATGAGAGATCCAGCACGTTCGCGAGCGTCCGCACGAGCAGCGTTTTCGCCAGCCCCGGCACGCCGGTGATGATCGTATGCCCGCCCACGAAGAGCGACATGAGTACCTGCTCGACGACTTCGTCCTGCCCGTAAATGGCCTTGCGGATTTCGCGCAGAATGTCGCCGCGCGCCGTCGCAAGCCTGTCGAGCAGCTCTTCATCCCGAATCATTTGTGTGTCAACAGCCATGCCATCTCCAGAAGGTGTAGCGGCGGGCTGCCAGCCCGCCGCCGTCTTTCGCAAAAGACTCTTTTGATTATTTTGGGACGTTGACGCATCAGGGCAGGCTGGCGGCCTGCCGCCACATCAGTGAGTCAACGCGTAGACCGCGTAATTCACGCCGAATTTATACGACTCGTTGGTGTCTTCGATCGGCTGGAACGGGTTGTCGGACCATTGCCAGTAATCGCTCACGTCGTTGTTGTAATTGACGATCATCATCAGCCGCCCGGTCGAGTCCTCCATCCCGTAAAATTCCGGCGTCCAGTTGCCGTAAGGCGGGCGGACGCTGAGCGTCTTGATCGAAAAGAAGCAGTTAAAGATCGGGTGCGTGATCTCCAGCTTCTTCAACTGGTATTCCGGGAACGCGCGTTTGATCTGCGCGGTGAAATTATAGATGTCCTGCTGGCGGAAGTCGTCCACGAGCAGGAACCCGCCGCGCAGGCAGTATTCGCGCATCCCGGCGATCTCCTTGTCGGAAAGATTCATAAACCCGACCTCGCAGAGGTAGGCGAACGGATATTTGTACAAGTCAGGATCCTCGAATCCGTAGATCACCTCGTTAGTGTCCAGCACCGCGTCAACCTTCGAGAGTTCGGTGATGATCTTCATCAGGTGCCGGCCCGCGCCGGGGAAATCATGCGACCAGGGCGGCCCGCCGTCGCCCAATTGCGGGTTGAAGTACCCGGCGTACATGCTCACGTCGAACCTGATCCGCGCCATCCAGAATTTATCGGAGTGGTCTTCCTGAGTCTTCGGAACTTCGTAAACGGGCGCGAGCCCTTCGGCATTCTTTTTCTGATGCCCGCCGCCGCCGCCGCGCCGCTGTGCGAGCGCCAGGCCCGCCAGCAGGCAGATTGCGAGCAGGTAGAATAAAAACTTTCGCATACCCCTCATACTATTCACCTCATGATTTGCCCGTCAGCTTGAGCAACAGCTCCTGCGCCTTGTCGAATCCCGGCGCGACTTCCAGTGACCGCAACACCGCCTTTCTGGCCTCACTGGGTTTGCCCGCGGCCAGATAAGCGCGCGCCACATTGTAATGCGCTTCGGCCAGATTCGGCGGATTAAGTGAGAGCGCGACCTGATATTCCGTCGCCGCCCGGGCCGCCTCGTTGCCGGCCAGGTAAAGGTCGCCGGCCTGCGTGTGGGCCCCCGGATCGAAGGGGCTGACGAAGAAGCCCTGGCGCAACGCTTCGAGCGCGCCCGACTTGTCACCCAGCGCCAGCCGCAGCTGCGCGAGCTTTTTGAGCGCGACCAGATTATTCTCGTCAATCTTCAGGAGCTGCACCAGCACGTCCGCCGCCGCCGCCTTGTCGCCGCGCTTTTCGTACAACTCCGCCAGCGGCTCGTACGCATTGCCCCCGGAGACCGAGTAAGGGAACACCTCAATCGCCCGCTTCAGGTGCGTGATCGCTTTATCTGCGTCACCGGCTTCCCTGTAAAACATCCCGGCGCGCAGGTTCAGCGCAAAGTCGTCGGGGTTGGACGCGACCATTGAAAGCACGGCTTCCTTCGGCAACTGCGCAAATCCGGGCTTGAGCCCCTGCTCCAGAGCGCGCTGGTATTTGCCGATCTTACCGCGAATGTATTCGTTGAAGGCGCGGTCGAACTCATCTTCAGTGAGTTTGAGCGAGGCTTTCAGGATGTCCGGCGTCTTCTCCTTGTCGCGGTAGCGGCGCAGCATGTCCAGAATCGCGTCGAAGCCGAACTTGTCCGTGACAAATTCGCAGACCTGCGACGCCTGGAAGTAACCCAGCTGGACGTCATCAGGCGCTTTGGGCCGCAGGAACCGCCCGTCAAGATCAGCAATCTTTGCCCAGCGTCCGTCGTTGAAGGATTTGATGGTGATGACGCTCCAGTCATCGCCCCAGCCGGGCCGCGCCTTGCGCTCCTCGTAAACCGAGAGCCCTTCGGAAAACCAGCGCGGGATGCGGTAGTCGGTCATCTGGAGCGTGATCACATGCGTGTATTCGTGCCAGAGCGTGCTGCCCCAGTTGAACTCGCCGGCCTTGCGCGCCGAGGGCGAATCGAGCGCCAGCGTCTGGCCGAAGCACACGCCCAGGGCGCCGAGTCCGGGCAGGCCCAAAGCGCGCACCGCGAAGTCTTCATGGTTCGGGAAGATCTCGACCGTGATCGGCGCTTTCGGCGTGAACTTGTATTTGGCGCTCAAGGCGCGCTGGGCCTCTTCGAGCAGGCTGGCGGCGTAAGGCTCGACCGCGCCGCTCTCCTTCCCCGCCGATTTGATCGTGAACGGGCCGTGCGACGCGACCGTGTAATCGTTCATCGCGTCCATCAGGTCGAGCGAATTCTTAGCCCAGACGTTGAACGGATCGCCCTTGAATGAGGCGTCAATTTCGGCCCGGCCCTCCGCATCCTTACCGAGTCTGATCAGCGCGATGCCGAGACTCAGGTGCGCCTGCCAGAGCCTCGGCGAGAGCTTTACCGCCTGCGCGGAGAAATCGGCCGCCTGCGCGTAACGCCGGTTGATCGTGGCGAAGTGCGAGAGCGTTTCATAGAGCATCCCGTCGCGCGGGTTGATCGCCAGCACTGCCTTGACCGAGTTGTCGTAATCGGCCGCGCGATCCTGCACCCAGAACATCGCGGCTTTGAGTGAAAGGGCTTCGAGCGAATTCGGATTGATCTTTAAGGCACTGTCGAGATCGGCGGCGGCCTTGTCGAACTGCTCGGCTTCGATTTCGGTGAAGGCCCGCAGCGTTTTCGCCTCGACGTAGTTCGGGTTGATTTCGAGCGCCTTGTTGATTTCCACCAGCATCTCTTCGCCGCCCGAAATCTTCCGGTTGGCCGCGACGCCGAGGTGCGCCCGCGCACTGTTCGGGTTGACTTTGAAGGCGTCCTTGAAGAATTCCACCGCCTCGGCGTAATTGTATTTTTCGGTGAACAGTTCGCCGCCGACCAGATGTGCCTCGATGAAGGACGGGTCAGCCTGCGTCGCGTTGAGGATCAGGTCATTGGCGTCCTTGTATTTTTCGAGGTGGATGAGCGCGCGGGCAACGAGCGTCAGTTCCTCGGCCGTTTTGGGATTATTGTTGTTGTAATAGCGGACGAAGGATTGAAAGATCGGCTGCGCGTCTTCCTCTTTGCCGGTGAGTCTGAGCATCTCAGCCCGCCGCAGATCGCCGCGCAGTTTTACGACGGCCTGTTTGCTCGTCCCCGTCTTCTCGAATTCGGCGATGGCTTCGGCGTAACGGCCGGTCGTCGCATAGACTTCGCCGAGTGCGAGGTGCGCCTGATCGTTGCCGCTGTTGGCAGAGATGTATTTCTTCGCGGCCTCTTCGGCTTCGGCGTACTTCCCGGTTTCGAGGTAAGCGCGCAGCAGCCCGGCCTGCGCCTGCGCGTCGTTCGGGTTCGATGAGAGCAGGCGATTGAAGGCCGTGATCGCGCTCTGGTAGTTGCCGCGGTTGAGTTCGTCCGTGGCCGATTGAATGGTCGGGGCCTGCGCCGCCGCGCAGGCGATAACGAGGAGGAAATAGACCGCGGAGATCAGAGACAAAACGGGGATGGATGCGGAAATATTAAGCTTGAGATTACGATTCTGCATTGAATTGACTTCTGTTGATAACATTACTCTCGTCAGGAGGTCTGACAAGCCACCAGCTTGTCAGGAGTCCGCTGTTGTTTACACCACCAGTTCCACTTCCAATCCCTCCAGTCCTTCACCAGTCCTGCCTTGACCGGGTTATTGAGAACATACCTCACTACTCGCTCATGTTCCTGAGAGTCGCGAATAACGTGATCATAGCTTTCAGATTCCCAGAAAGCGCCCTGACGTTCGAGCAGGAGATTTGCCTGATGCGCGGTGTAACTTTTGAGCGAGTGCAGGATGACGTCAAGCGGCGGGTCTTCGCTCTGGTATTGCAGTCTTTCAGCTTCCTGATTTACCCGCAGGCTTTTTTCAGACAGTAAAGGCGTGAAGACTGTGTGGACGTGATTTGACATAATGCAATAAGCCTCCAGCCTGTAGGCTTTCCCGTCACGCCAATGCAGACTGTCAGCGATGATCTTCGCCACCCGCTCATCCCTGAGCCATAGAGGTCCGTATTGCCCCTCATGAAGAATATCTTCAAATCTGCGAAACCAGTGACGTCGGAATTCCTGCAACTGCTCAAAGTGTTTCATCAGTTCAGGAGAATCATCTCTCACTGCCGCTTTCAGCAGGCTCTGATATTCTTCATCCAGCCATGCCTTTTTCGCCTTGTATTCCCTGACTACCGATTGTGGAATTGAGCCATCCAGCCTGAAGGTCACAAACAGCGTCGCATCCGGCGGATGAAAGTGCGGCAAATGATTCCGATAAAATTCCCTGTAAATATATTTGCCCATTGGCTGCCTGATGTACGGGGGGCTGCCAGCTCCCCGCTGACCTGACAAGAAATACTTCAGAATGCCGCCACGATTTCAGAAATACGACGAGACTGATCAATCTCAAAAGATCGTATGGTGGAGACATCGGGGAGCTGCCAGCTCCCCGTACATCACTTCTGCCTCGCCTTGATCTTCTGATTCACCTGCGCCAGTTCGATTAACAGCTTCTCCAGCGCCGCGTCGTACTCTTCCGCCTTCATCTGATCCTTGCGCGCCTTGAGCTGTTCGATCTCGCCCTCCAGTCGCGCCTTTTCGCCGAACAGCTTCTTCAGTTCCTCATCGCCGCCGGCCTGCTGCGCGGGCAGGGAATCGAAGTAAGTTGTCTTTGCCAGCGCGCCGTCGCCCGCCTCGGCCTTCTGGTGGCCGACGCCGTCGCCGTTGTCGTCAATCAGCGCATGCTCGGTGACGAGGCGGGTCTGCTGCTCGTACCAGTCGTTCGTCAGCTTGACGGCGTAATTGAACGCTTCGAGTACCGAGACGCGGCCGTTCTTGTCGGCGTCAGCTTCCGTGCCGTTCGTCTCCGCGTCGGCCCTCACTTCGCCCTTCGCGCCTTCGGCGGGTTTGCCGGAGAGAGCGGCGATGAAGTATTCGGCAAAGCGCGTCGCGTTCTGCTCCTGCCCGCTGCGCGTCGCGGTGATGATGATGCGGCCCGGGGCCGAGAGCGGCTTGATGAATTCGCCGCTCGCGCTGGCCATGTTGATGATCACAAGGTTGCGCGTCGGCAGTGCCCTGGCCGCCGCGGCGTACTCTTCGGCCGACAGGTCGGGGCCGGGCAGGTTGAATTTGGCCTGCTTGCCGTCGAACGTGCCGTGGCCGATGAAGAATACGAAAACCCTGCTGTCAGGCCTGGTCGCCGTGCGCAACGCGGCAAAGGCTTTTTTCAGTTCCTCGGCGGTGGATTTCGCCTGGCCGTTCGCCGGCTTCTCGGTCAGCACCGTGACGTGATCCGGCGCGAAGCCCAGCCGCTCAGTCAGCGCAGCACTCAGGTCATTCGTCCACTTCTCGAACTGCTTTGCGTAACCCTCTTCGCCGCTGATGCCGCTGATGATGAACGCGAATTTCGACGGGTCGGCGGGTTGAGGAGCGTGGACTGCGGACTGCGGATTTGCTGGCGCGGGAGTCTGAGCCTTTGTTTCAGCAGCAGGTTGCTGCTGCACAGCCTGAGGGGGCTGCGTACAGGCCGCAAGCAATGCCATGCAGGAATAAAGAATAGGAGTGATCAGATAATTCATAAAATCCGCAATCCGCAATCAGGCCAGCCCTTTTTTCTTACGCATAAACCATTCGACACTGGCCAGGCCGACAATCAGCAGAAAGTTAATCGGCATGTCCCACAAGTCCTTGCTGACGCGCTCGGAGTTGTTGCCTTCGAGGTACTGAATCTCTTCGAGCAGGTCGTTCGCCTTATTGAGCGGGAAATACTTCCCGCCGGTTTCGGCGGCGATGCGCTTGAGCAGTTCGACGTTCTGCGCGGCGTCGTGGAATTCGCGGTTGAGTTCGGTCACGAGAAAATTCGATTGCGCCGTGCCGACGCTCGTGCCGTTGCGCTTCGCGGTCAGGTCAATCTTGTACGGGCCCTGCTCTTCGGGCTTGAATTCGCCGCGGTAGTTGCCGCCTTCCTCGCTGAAATCGAACTTGAGCGGGACCTCGACCGCATCGCCGGAAGGCCTGGTGATGCGGGCCGTAACTACGGCGTCCTTGATCGTCTCGTATTTGCTGTCGTCAACGTCGGCGCGGATCGTCACGGCGTCGCCCGCCGCGTAGACGTCGCGCTCGGAATAAACCTCAGTCTGATTCGGCGTGATGCTGATCGTGTAGCGCAGCAGTTGCCGCCAGAATGTCTCGTGCGACGTGTTCTTCGAATCCATCTGCATCCGCCAGCGCCACGTGTCGTTGGCCACGAGCGCGAGCGAGCGCCCGCGCCCGTAACGCTCCTCGGCGAGCAGCGGGACGACGCGGCCCTTGTTCTGAACGTCGCGCGCCTCCAGCAGAACGGTCGCGCCGGGTTTTGTCTGCGCGAGGACTTCGGGGATCGAGATTGGCGGCAGCGCTTCCCATTCCTTTGCGCTCTGGCCGCGGTCTTCGGCGAGGCGGGTGATGGCGTGCGTCTGGCCGCGCGCCGTCAGCGCCGCCTTGAAGTTGATGAGCGACGGCGTGGCCGATTCGTCAAAGCTGCCGTTAAGCACGAAGGGCAGCAGGTCAGCTACCGGCGTGCCCTCGTATTTGCCCGCGTCGAACGAACGCGAACCGCCGAGCGCCAGGAAACCGCCGCCGCGCCGCGCGACGAACTGCTCGATCATCTTGAGCTGGTCGAAGGAGAAGAAGTTCGCTTCGATGCTGCCGAGGATGATGCCCTGATACTTGAAGAGTTCTTCCTCGGTTTTGGGGAAGCCGGATTCCAGCTCGGTGCCGCTCTCGACGCCCTGGCGATAAAACTTGCCGTCGGCGGAACGCAGCGAGGAGACGAGGACCACGTTCTTTTCGTTCTTCGAGAGCGACCAGCGCATCTTGCCGTACTCCCAGCGCGGCTCGCCTTCGATGTAGAGGATCTTCGGGTTGTCGTTCGTGACCTGGACGAGCGCCTCCTGTGCGTTGTCTTCAGTCGTCGTTTCGCCGTCGAGCGGGTTGATCGTAAAAGTATAACGGTGCGCGCCCGGCGAGGTGGGGGTGAATTCAATCGTGACAGTCTGCGTTTCGCCGCCCCGCACGTCGAAAGGTTTGGTCGTGAGCGCGCGCCCGTCCTCACTCACCGCCACCGCGATTTTCGTGTTCCCGTAACCGTTCAACCTGACCAGCGCGTCGGCGATCACTGCCGACCCGATCAGCACGCGGCGCGGGGCAGTCACGCGCACCATCTCGGCGTCCTTGAACTTTTCGGTACTGCCCAAGCCGACCACGAAGACCGGCAGGTTGCGCGCCCGCAATTCGCGCAACTGCGCCGCCAGGTCACGCGGCGTGTTGGCCCCGCCGTCTGACACGAGGACGATGGCTGACAGCGGGATGCCGGTTGACTCCTTGACGACCTCTTTGAAGGCCCCGGCCAGGTCGGTCGCCGCGCCTTCGCTTTTGAGTTCATTCGCGGATTTGATTTTGCCGGTCGCGACGGAGAAGCCGTAAAGGCTCGTCTTGAATTTCGCCTCGAGCCCGCGCGCGAACCGGCCGTCGGGCGCGAGCAGAGATTTCGCGGCGTCACCGCGGCTGCGCCCGTTCTCGTCGGCCAGCTGCATACTGCGCGAATCGTCCGCGAGTACGGCCACGTAGCTGCTCTTCGGGATGACCGAAGAGACCACGATGACCGGGCGCAGAAGCAGCACGGCGAGCAGCGCGAACAGTACCAGGCGCAGGCCCGCGAGCCCCGCCTGCCAGCCGCTCGTGATCCGGTGGCCGGACCTGATGTAGAGGAAATAAATGAGCAGGCCAATCAGGACGGCGATGATGCCGATCACCGCCAGAGAGGGGCGATTGGCGAACGCGAACTGACCTTTGGCAAAGACCGTCCGACTATACTTAAAGAAGAACTGCACGATTTGATCCATTCGCCGACACTCCTGCTTGCTGTTATCACTGGGGCGGAAACGGAGTTGCTACTGGGGCTGCCATTATAACCACCGCCTCTGCTCACGCACAAACACCAGTCAGAACGGAGGAGACAGAATTTCCTGCGCGCAGAAAGAAGCGGCGCCCTGCTCCACAGGATTGTAAGCCGCGACAGGGATTTTGAAGCGGGGCTTTGCCGGTTTCCGGGCGAAGGGGGCGCCGCCGGGTGTCAGCGGGGAGGGATCGAGTAGGTCAGCGTCGCGTGGGCGACGGGTTCGTCGTCGCCTTCGGAAAACATTGTGACTTCGCCGACGGCCAGCCGCGCGCCGAGCTTGAGCAGGCGCGCCTGGGCGATGACATCCTTCTGCGCCGGCTTGCGCAGGAAGTTGATGTTGAGGTTCGTCGTTACGGCGAGCGCCACGGGGCCGATCATCGCCAGCACCAGCACGTACATCGCCGTGTCGGCGAGCGTCATCAGCGCCGGGCCCGAGACGGTGCCGCCGGGCCGCAGGTGCATGTCGCGGAAAGGCAATCGCACCTGCGCGAATCTGTCCTCGACCTGTTCGACCCGGAAGCGGAAGTCATCAACCTGCGGGAAGTGATCGGCCAGAAAGGCTTCGAGTTCGGGCGCTGACATTTTGGGCATGCTCTCGGTTCTCCGGTTGGCGCGCAATTATCACCGGGAACCCTGGACAAGGAAATGATGACGGGGCTTCCGTCGTGCCCGCTCGTCGGGCGGAGCGTCAAGAGCGAAAGCCCGGATGAGAGACGGCATCTCACTGCCAGTGTGAGGAGCGGAAATGCAGCGAGATTGCCGACAGGGGCTTTCCGGGGCGATTTCAAAACTGCACTTCAGAGGTGCGCACCGTGGCCACCCAATGGGTGGCACTATTGGCAGCCCCAATCACTGTGATTCTGAGTGCGTCGTTGACATCATCGGCCGTCACGCTGACATCCCAGGCGGGATCGTCTTCGCCAAGCGTCGCCACTGACGGGATGCCGATGAAAGAAGTCGTGCCGCCGACGTTTTTGATGATGCCGGTGATGCGATAGCCCGCCGCCTGCCCGGCGGATGTTTTGCCGACGACGAGGATCTCAAAGGAGAGAGTGCGTCCTGCGGCCACCGTGATTCGCTCGGTCGCGAAGACATCCAGAAACATCTCGGTGGGTGTGGCATTCGTCGTCTCCCGTTTCAGCACGTAGACCGACGTCTGCGCATCACCGGCTGATGAGAAGGAGCCACTGCTGAAAGCCATCTCACCGTAATGAGTCGCTTTGGCGTCAGACCCGCCCGGCACGACGGAATGGATGCCACTGGCGGTGTTGAAGCGGCCTCCGGCCACGGTCGCCTGAACGCCGCTGGCGTTATTGTTGTTGCCGCCGCCGATGGTCGCAGACAGGCCGCCGGCGTCATTATTATTGCCGCCGCCGACGGTCGCAGAATTGCTGCTGGCCTTATTGCCGAAGCCGCCGCCCACGGTCGCGAAAACATCGCCGGTGGTGTTGGCTTCGCCGCCACTGATGGTGGCGGACTGGCCGCCGGCTTCATTGTGGCTGCCGCCGCCGATGGTCGCAGAATTGCTGCGGGCGATGTTGAAAAAGCCTCCGGCCACGGTCGCAAGCTCGCCGCTGGCGGTGTTGTCGCTGCCGCCGCCGACGGTCGCAGCATTACTGGTGGCGGAGTTGAGTTCGCCGCCGCCGACGGTCGCAGCAAAACTGCCGGCGTTATTGGTGCCGCCGCCCCCGACGGTCGCAGACCGGCCGCTGGCCCTGTTGGCGATGCCGCCGCTCACGGTCGCGAAAGCGGCATCGTCCAGTGCGGCATCATCGTTACCCGCACGATTATCAAATCCACCTCCGACTGTCCCGAACCAGTCGGTCACGCGATTGCTGCCGTCGGCTGTCAGGGTGCCAGTTAAGGGGAAAGAGATTGATCCATTGAAGCCGCCCCCGCCGATGGTCGCGCCGACCACGCCCGCGGTCACACGGTTGCCAGGCGTCGCCCCGCCGCCGCCCGTCCCGAGGAACCCACCGATCAGGTTCGGCGGCCCGGGAACTGCGCCCGGATTGACCGTGGTCGTCTCGGTCCGCCACTTGTTCTCAAAGAGTATGTCTCCGCCCGCCACCGTCAGCCTCGCGCCGGGGCTGACGGCCCCGATGCCGACGTTGCCGTTCCTGAGGATCGTCATCCGCGCCGCCGCAGCCAGTGCCGCTTCGCTGTTCGGGTCACTGGTATTGCGCACCCGGAACTGCATCCCGATCGTGTTGTTGCCGGCGATTGACATCAGCCATTCGAGCCCGTCGGTCAGCTGCAACTGCGAGGTCTGCCCCGTCGCCGCCACGTAGCGCAGCTTGGCGCCGCCCGTGCCCGTGTTCCATAACCGCTGGAGGATGTCGCCCGCACTTGAGCGTTGCAGGTCAAAGACTCCGCCCGGCGATGAAGTCCCAATCCCGATGTCGCCGCCGACTTCGCTGATGGTCGAATCGCCGACCACGCCGCTTGGGCCGTCGCTCCATTTGGTGATCCGGTTGGTCGTCCCAGAGCCGCTGATGTTTACCCGATTCGGGCCGATTGCGCCGCTGGCAGCTTTCTCTTTCTGCTCGCCCCCGGCTTCGGGTTGGACGACCCGACCCGGCGCGAAGCGGTCACGCACCGCGCCGCCAGCCAAGCCGGCCGCCGTCGTCTGGATCGTCCCGTCCGGGAAGACGATACCTTTGCTCGTCCGGATCAGCCCGGCCACATCGAGCCTTGCCTCGGGCCGCGCGACCCCGAGGCCGAGGTTGCCTTCCGGCGTCAGCAGCAACTGCACCTCATCCTTGCGCCCGAAGAAGTCCCCGGCACGCAGGCTCAGCCCGGCGCCGCTGCCGCTCAACTGGCCGGCGCCCCCGTCGTGAGCCATCACAGTGGTCGTCAGCGCCTCGCCTTCATTCAGAATCCGGAAGGGAGTGCTGCGTTCGACGCTCCCGGCGGCGAA
>Ga0070741_10000357_pt1 | contig 171306 bp, 141 predicted proteins | sample Coa_R1_4_FD_66440 | JGI IMG/M metagenome (GOLD analysis project Ga0070741, IMG submission 66440) | Surface soil microbial communities from Centralia Pennsylvania, which are recovering from an underground coalmine fire - Coalmine... | ecosystem: Environmental > Terrestrial > Soil >... | reverse complement strand
ATTCACTCCGCCGGGCTGCTCGGATTGATCGGTCGTCCAGGTCGGCGTGTAAGTGCCCGCAGGAGCATTTAGAACGTGAGCCCAGCCGTTGTTCTCATCTTGAGGATCAAATGTCCACGGAGACTCGACCCCGGTTATGTTGTTGCTGTCGATACCCACGTTCGCAATGATGATTCCACCCGAGGTGTTTGCCCTGATCGAGGGGCCGGAAAACGGGCCGAAATTGGGTTCGTCTTGAAAACTTAAGCTGGTGGCATTATCCAGCGGCTGGCTGGCAGCCCCGCTGATGTCATAAACGACGGCATCGTTGGTTTGATTCTGTCCCACCATGGTCAGCGTAATTGAAGTGACTCCGGGTTTCGCATTCGGTGCGTAAAAGATGAAGGATTCGCCGCCCAGATTGCCGTCCCCGGACGTGCCCACCGACATGTACTGGTTGCCTTGACTATCGCTTACGGCGTTCAGGGTTGTCCCTGGCGCTCCGATATACGACACGACGATTAGATTCCCCACCGTGGACTTAATGGGCTGCGGAATGCCACTCTGATTGCTCAAGATCAACAATTGCACATTACTCAGGGTCACCGTGCCGGACCCGCCTTGGGTACCTGTAGTGTTTGTAGGACTCATGTTATTGCCGGTACCGGAACAAGCGGCGATAAACATTGTGGCAACGACCAACAGGCCTGGGCGACCCTTCACTTGTCGTCCCGTTCGAGCATGCGCTTGTTACTTCGCAAAACTGCACCAAGCTTCCATCTGCCAGACATTGGCGTAAGCTCCCCATCGTCGAGTTGCATCGCAGGAACTTACCACGTGGTACGGCACGATGTGTGGCTTCCGCTGCTTGCCATGTCGAAACGTTCATACATATAATCCCCAGCATGCCAAACAATTCTGAGCTCGGAAGACGTGCGTTTCTTGGTGTCAGCGCTGCAGTTCTCGCGAACTCGTTGCCGGCATTTGCAAGCCCTGCACGGCCCGCTGATAATGAAGTCAAAATCGACAAAAATGTAGTCTTCGGCAAAGGTGGCGACACCGAACTTCGCTGCGACCTCTATCGTCCTGCGGCGGGAACTGAAAAGCGTATGGCCCTCGTGCATCTGCACGGCGGCGGATTTGCGCGCGGCAGCAAAGACACTATGGCCGGCAAGGTCACCCCGATCACCAGCCGTGGCTATGTCTCTGTTGTCATCGACTATAGGCTTACGGGCGTCGCGAAATGGCCGGCCCAAATCGAAGATGTGAAAACTGCCATTCGCTGGACGCGCTCCAACGCCGCGTCGCTGGGAATCGATCCGCAGCGCATCGCTACGGTCGGCTATTCAGCCGGCGGCCATCTCTCCGTATTCGCCGCGGGAGCGCCAGACACTCAGCTGGCCGCATGTGCCGCTTTCTATCCTGCTGTCGAACTGAGCAAGGAAACTGCGGAGACGTTATTGCCGAACGTAACTGATGAAGCCGTCCATGAGGCAAGTCCCATCACGTACATTAAGGCTGGATTTCCTCCGACGGTCATCTTCCACGGCTTGGCCGATGTGACGGTGCGCCCCGAAAGCAGCGAACACCTGCTGCAGGTCCTTCGCTCGGCAAATGTCCCGTCGGAACTGCACACATTCGCCGGCGTTCCGCACGAATTCGACAGTCACCCTGAATTCGCAGACGCGTGTGCGAATCTCACGGACTTTTTCCTTGAACGCGAGGTACTGCATCCGCGAACGTATCCGCCGTTTAGGCCTGGCGCTCCGGCCGAACCTCGGCGCAGCGCCTGACGGCGATTCAGTCGGCACCGTTTCTGCAGCGGGCCTGTGGCAGGAAGAAATCCCGCTGCTCGCGTGAAGCAACGGCGCTCTAGTTGCGGTTCGAGGGCATTGACATGCCTCCGCTGAGGCGGTATACCCAAACAAACCAATTTGGGGGATTGCGATGGCAGATCACGAGAAACAGAACCCCGATTGCTCCGCTCCCATTCTCGTTTCCCGGCGTGAACTTATCAAAGGCGTGATCGCCGCGGGCGCTGTCTCTTCCGCAAGCTATCTTTTCCGCGCGCAGAATGTTTGGGCCCAAACTTCCGCGCCCGGCGCAGTTGAGCGGCTGGTTACGCTCAATGTCAATGGTCAGCAGCGCCGTGTTGACGTTATGAAGCAGGAGACCCTGCAGCACACGTTGCGTTACAAGTTGGGCCTCACCGGAACCAAGCTCGGCTGCGATCGCTCCGAATGCGGCGCCTGTACCGTGCTGGTCGATGATATCCCGCACTACTCTTGCTCCATCCTGACGCACACCGTCCGCGGCAAAAACATCACCACTATCGAGGGGCTCGCCAGTCCCGAGGGCAAGCTGCATCCGGTTCAGCAAGGCGTGATCGATGAACAGGGTTTCCAGTGCGCGTTCTGCATGTCGGGCTTCATTATGGCCACGGTTGGCTATCTCAAAACGAATCCCAGCCCCACGCGAGCCGAATTGGCCCACGGAATTTCCGGCAATCTCTGCCGTTGCCAGGATTACGACAAGATTCTTAACGCCATGATGAAGGGTGCGGAAAATCTGCGGAAGGTGACACATGTCTGACGCGAAAAATGCCACGAAAAATGGCCCCGCAACCAAATACAAGCTCATCGGCAAAAACTACGTAACGCCGGACCTCTACGCCAAGGTTACCGGCCGTTCGAAGTACGCCGAGGACTATCGCGCCGACGGCATGCTCTTCTGCAAATTGCTGCTGAGCCCGATGCCGCACGCTCGCGTTCGCAAAATCGACGCCAGTGCGGCCCTCGCCATGCCCGGTGTGAAAGGAATCCTCACCGCCGACGAACTTCCACCGCCGGCCGACAGCATCAACGATAACGGCACTGTCATCCTCGCGAACAAACGCGGTGATCGCGGCCTCACGATGGAACCCCTATATCAGGGCGATCCGATTCTTGCCGTTGCTGCTGTCGACGAAGTCACCGCCGCCGACGCCATCGAAAAGATAAAGCTCGATCTCGAGCCCCTGCCTTTCGTGGTAGACCCGCTCGTCAGCCTGCGTCCAAACGGGCCAAACGCAAGGCTGGATGGCAACGTCTGGGTGCGTGGCCAGCAGCCGCCGCCGCAACCCGGCCGCCCGCCTGCCGTGGTGCCGCCCGAGGTAACCACGCTCAAGTGGACCGACGCCGATTTCGCTGAATATAACGAAGGCAAGCTGCCCATGGGCAAGGCCACTGACGAATGGACCGTCGGCGATCTTGACGCCGGATTCAAAAACGCGGCGCTTGTCCTCGACGAAACCTTCGTGACTCCGAATTCCAGCCACCAGACTCTCGAAACCCGCACCGCCATGGCCTATTGGCAAAATGGCAAAGTCTTTGTCCACACCGGGACACAAAGCACCTCGCAGACAGTGCCCGCCATCGCCCGCTGGCTTGGAATCAGCCCTGATGACGTCGTCTTCATCAGCGAATACACCGGCGGCGGATTCGGCAGCAAGATCACCGGCGCCATCACGCTGATTATCCCCGCGCTGCTGGCAAAGAAGTGCAATGCGCCCGTGATGATGCGCATCAGCCGCGAAGAGGAAAATTTCATTGGCCGCGGCCGTCCGAGCCTCCACGGCCGTATGAAGGTCGGCTTCTCCAAGGAAGGCCGTATCACCGCGCTCGATATGTTTGTGGTCTGCGATAACGGGCCCTACGACCAGGTGGGCGATGCCGCCTCCTGTGGCCGCATCGTCTCGCTGCTCTATCAGCCGGAAGCAATGCGCTTCCGCTATACCACTGTCCTCACTAATACGCCGCCGCGCAGCCCGCAGAGTTCCCCCGGTGGCATGCAGGGCATCGCCCTCATGGAGCCGGTCATCGCCAAAGCCGCCCGCAAGCTTGGCGTCGATCAGGTCACCATTCGTCACCTGAACGCACCCGAAGGCAAAGCCAAATTCGGGCCGCTGATTAACGGAAAGCAGCAATACGTCACCAGTGCGTTTATTAAAGAGGCGCTCGAACGCGGCTCGGAAATGTTCAAGTGGGATGAGCGAAAGAATCAGCCCAAGCGCAGCGGCACCACAGCTCGTGGCGTAGGCGTTTCCAGCAGTTGTTACGTCGGCGGCTCGATCGGCTTCGACGCGCTTTGCATCATCAAACCCGACGGCAAACTCTACATCCAGTCCGGCATCGGCAATCTCGGCACCGAGTCGCTGATTGACGTTCACCGCGTCGCCGCCGAATTCATTGGCGTGCCCTGGGAAAAGTGCGAGATCACCTGGGGCAGCTCGGCCAAAAATCTTCCCTGGGCCTGCCCCTCCGGCGGCAGCCAGACGACCCACGCTATGACGCGCGCCGCTCATGCGGTGGCCATGGATGCGATCAAGAAACTCCAGATGATCGCCGCCCACGACCTCGGCGGAAAACCCGACGATTATGAAGTTGCGAACGAACGCGTCTTCCGTAAGGGCGGCGGCGCTGGCATGAGCCTCGCACAGGCCGCAAAGCGCGCCATTCAGCTTGGCGGCATCTATGACGGCCACGAACTGCCCAAGGATATAAATAAGTTCACCGCTGCTTCCGCCACTGCCTTGGCTGGCCAGGGGCTGCTCGCCGTGGCGAAAGACACCTACCCCCGTGACGGCGTGACTCATTCCTACGTGGCCACCTTCGCGGAAGTCGAAGTCGATCTTGAAACCGGCCAGTACAAAATCACGGATTTTCTCGCCTATGCCGACGTCGGCACGGTGATTCACCCGCGGGCCCTCGGCGGCCAGATTCTCGGCCGCTCCACGCTCGGCATTGGCCACGCCATCGGCCAGAAGTGGGTCTATGACCAGCATTATGGTTTGCCGGTCGCCAAGCGGTTCCACCACACCAAGCCCCCAACAATTTTGGATATTCCGCAAAAAATGGATTGGGCTGCCGTAGGTATTCCTGATCCCGAAACGCCGATTGGCGCTCGTGGCATCGGCGAACCGCCTGTTGGCGGCGGCTGCGCCGCGATTCTCAACGCGCTGTCTGACGCGCTCGGCGACGAAATCTTCCGCCGCGCCCCCGTCACTGCTGACGTCATTCTCGCGTCGCTTGAAGCCGGCCGCCCCATGCAAGAGCCGCTCACGGCGCACATTTAAATTGGCAACGAACGCCACCTTACCGCGAGGAGCGCAGGAGGAAGCAAACATGGCCGTAATACACGATGTGATGCCGGCGTTCGAATTGTTTCAGCCGCCCACGATTGATGACGCCCTGCGCCTGCTCGGGCAATATCGTGCCGATGCCTGGGCCATGGCGGGTGGCCTCGACACTTTCGATTGGCTCAAAGACAGGATTAAGCGCCCGAAAGTTGTCGTCGACCTGAGCCAGATTAATGAACTACGCGGCATTCGCGAGCAGAACGGTGGGGTCGAAATCGGCGCGACCACTACGCTGACCGAAGTTGTCCGCCACCCTCTCATCCGCGAAAAATTCAGCATTCTCTCAACGGGCGCGGAAGCTGCTGCGTCCCCTCAGATTCGCAACCAGGGCACCATTGGCGGCAATGTCTCCCAGGATACCCGCTGCTGGTATTACCGCGCCGGGTGGCCGTGCTACCGCGCTGGCGGCAATACCTGCTTCGCCGACACGCCGACCGCAATTAACCGCGAACACGCCATCTTGGGCGCGGATCGCTGCGTCGCGGTGAATCCGTCCGATTCGGCCCCGTGCCTGATTGCCCTCGACGCAAAATTCGTCATCCGCACTCCCAAAGGCGAGCGAGTCGTTAACGCCGAAGACTACTTCATCGGCCCAGGTATCGATATCACTCGCATGAATATCTTGCAGCCCGGCGATCTCCTCACCGCGATCCGCATTCCTGCGGACTGGGCCGGCGCGCAATTCTATTTCGAAAAAGTTCGCGACCGGAATGTATGGGATTTCCCGCTCATGAACGTGGCCTCGGCCATGTTCGTCACGAGCGGCAAGATCGACCGAATTCGCATTGCGGTGAACGCCGCGGCGGCCCATCCGCTGCGCCTCGCCGCCGTGGAAGACGCGGTCCGCGGCAAAGAGCCAAACGCCGCCACCGGCGAAATGGCGGGCAAGCTCGCTATCCAGGGAGCGCGGCCGCTGCGATTTAACGCCTATAAGATTCCGCTGATGAGAAACCTCGTAAAACGAGCCATCGGCGGCGTGGAGAAACCAGCATGGGCCTGATTCAGTGGGCGACCAGTCCCTGGGGTAGGGAAGTTCCCATCCACATCGCTTTTGGCTTGGTGTGGGTAGCAATCGTCTGCGGCGCGCTCTTCCTCATTGCGCACGCCATCTATGTCGCATATTGGGCAAAGTCCCCGGAGGCAGCTTCCGGCGCGACCGTGGGCGCATCCCGCCAACTGGTCGCGGGCATCCCCGAACGCGTTCCCCGGCATTCCTTCGGCGCGCGCCTGTTTCATGGCGTGATGGCATTGGCGATGCTGGCGCTACTGTTTACCGCATTCCTGCCGAAGATGGGCGTACGCTTCGCTTGGGTAACGTGGCACTGGATCGCTGGCATCGTGCTTACCGTTTCGGTCATCTATCACCTGTTCCACGCGACCTTCTGGCTGGACTTCTGGTCGATTTGGCCCGATCGCGAAGATATGGAAGACGCTTCGCGGAGAGTTCGGCGCGCGTTGGGAATGGCTGCTCCTGCACCCAGGAAATTTGCCAAATACCCGCTGGAAAACAAGCTCTATCATCTAGCCATTCTTTGCGCGGGTCTCGCCGTGATCGGAACAGGTCTCCTCATGATGAACCGCGTGCAAACGCCTTTCTTCACGCGTAATCCCTATATTTTCGGCTTTAGCGACATGACTTGGGGCTGGACTTATGTGCTTCACGGCTTCGCCGGCGTGGTGCTCGTCGCTCTCATCATTGCCCATATCTATTTCGCCGTCCGGCCGGAAAAGCTTTTCATAACCCACTCCATGATCTATGGCTGGATGGACCGGGAAAAATATCTCGAGCACTACGATCCCCACCGCTGGCGGGTAGGCGAAGCTGCTTCTGAGAGTGGGTCTCCCGGAGGATCGAAATCTCGGGTTCCTGTGTAAAAATGGGTGAAGAGTTCAGCGCCCGCTGCGATACCATCGAAAAATGCTATGAGTTCATGCTGGCCTATGCCGGCCAGGGTCTGCTCGGTCACGAGGGCAGTGCCTCGACCATGCAGGTTCGCGAGTACCTCGAACACGCTGCCAATGCGCTCTCCGGTCTCGCTGCCAGTTACTCACAAGCGGTAAAGGAGCGCAATCTTGAGCACCCCGAGCGCTATTCCGCTTTTCTCTCGCTCCTGGACCGAGACGCCCGTGACTCCCTGGCCGCCATTCAACTCGTTCTGGCCCAGGCCATCATCAGCTCCCAGTTGATCGATAACCTGAATGCTTCGATTCATCTCCGGGCTTTGCTCACCGATCTCTTCCTGATCGACGAGATTCTGAAACCCCAGCCGGCACTTCAGAAAGTTGCGACCGGCGATGCATTGGATTCTTCGAAATCGTGATCCATTACACGAACGTGGGCTGAAGTCGGAAACCAAGCTGTTTCCCGACCTTACGTATGCGATCGTCAAGGCTCAGAAGTTCTAGTCCTGGCAAAGCGGCTCGCCCAGCCAATGCTGACGCCAGATGAAGGGCATCGAGCGTACGGATAGGTTCCTCAGGAAATGGACGTCTTGATCGATCCACAATTTCAGGAGTGACTCGCCATAGATGCCAATGGGCGGCCGCCGCATTCAACCAGGCCCGACGGTCGGCGGCAATGGCTTCATCAATTTCCCCGAGAGCGGCTGCGCGGATGAGAACGCGATCGCATTCAACGAGTGTCAAATCAGACGCGGTTACCAACGCGGCTCTGCGCAATAACTCACCCACATCGCGCTCGGCATCTTCGCCTAGCAACCAAGCCAGAACTGCGCTGGACTCCGCATACAGGTTCAACTGCCGCGTTCCGCATCTAGCAGGTCAATCGTCCGGTGCTGTTGAAGTACACGTTCGAATTTCGGATAAAGCGTGGCGTCGTTAGGCGCTCCTAGCGTTACCAGTCCTCTTCGTGCTAATGCCATCAGCGCTGAAGGGACGTTACCTGCATCGACCTGTTGCCCAGGAGCGAGAAGCTCTGCGACGACTTCTCCCCGATCGGTCACCAGTACGCTTTCGCCGGCTCGCACCTCGCGAATATACTCGCTCAAGCGGTTCTTCAGCTCTCTCAATCCCACACTCTTCATTTCCTTAATGTAGCTGCATGAAGCTACATTGTCAAACGTGGCCCAACGAATCTCCAGCCGGACGCCCGGGTAAGTTTGCGTGCCGCGGAACACGGGGACGCAAGACGTTGCCGCGCTCCCTAGGACTCCAGCGCCCGCGCAATCGTCTCTGCGACGCGCTCGATATCGCCTGTCGTCAGCTCAGGGTACATAGGTAAGGAAAGAACTTCGCCCGCCGCCCGCTCAGACTCTGGAAGCTCTCCGCACATATATCCAAGCTGCTTATAAATCGGCTGCAAATGCATCGGCAGCGGGTAGTACACCGTGCTCGCAATGCCCTCGCTTTGCAAAAACTTCTGCACGTGATCGCGTCTCTCCACCCGAATCGTGTATTGGTGATAGACGTGTTCTCCCCAAGCGGCTGCGCCGGGCACGCGCAACCCACGAATATCCTTGAGGCACTGGTCGTAGTATGCCGCGTTTGCGCGCCGCGCCGCGCACCATTCGTCGAGGTGCCTTAACTTCACGCGAAGAATCGCCGCCTGCAATTCATCGAGCCGGCTGTTCCAGCCTTGTTCTTCGCTCACGTACCTCGCGCTGCTTCCATGGTTTCGGAGCAGCCGCAAGCGCCTGTAATCATTTTCGGAATTGGTAACGATCATTCCTCCGTCGCCGTACCCGCCAAGGTTTTTGCTCGGAAAGAAACTGATGCACCCAAAATCCCCGAGGCTCCCCGTCCGCTTTCCCCGATAGGCAGCGCCGAGCGCTTGGGCGTTGTCCTCGATCACCTTCAGGCCATGTTTTCTCGCGAACTCGAGAATGGGCCGCATGTCCGCCGATTGCCCGTAAAGATGAACCGGGATAATCGCGCGCGTTCTTTGCGTGAGCTTCTCCGCCAGTTTGCATGGATCAATACAAAACGTATCCGGCTGGATATCAATGAAGACTGGCTTCGCGCCTGATAGGCTGACTGTATCCGCCGTCGCAATAAAGCTGAACGCTGGCACGAGCACTTCGTCTCCGGGGCCCATTCCTGCGGCGTGGATCGCAAGAATCAGAGCATCGGTCCCCGAAGCGACACCGACCCCGAATTTTCGCCCGCAGTAATGCGCAATCTCTCGTTCTAACGCCGCAACGTTAGGTCCAAGGATAAACTGCTGCGTTTCGAGAACCTCACGGATCGCCGAATCGATTTCCTTCTTGATCGAAGCGTATTGCGCCCGCAGGTCCACCATGGGAATCGCTGAGCCGCGATCCCGGACTGCAGGCAGAGTTGATTTCGCCGTCGTTTTGTTCATTCCCGGCCGCCTCCTTGTTTGGCTGCGGTGCTCGGTTCGCATTATTCTGACGCCAGCCCGGCGAGTCCCATGGCCAGCTTCACAGCCCGTTTCGCGTCGTAAGAACGCGACATCGCCAACTTCTCCGCCTCGATGGAACCCTCGGCGTGTACTGCAAGTACCGCCTGGTATCCGCCGTACAAACGCGAAGTAAGGTCGCTGATTAAATTCAGCATGGCCAGCCTGCGGTCCGCCGGCCAGGCCCCTCGCAAATATTTCTCGAGCACCGGTCGCACCTCGCCCGACTCCCAATCCGCTCCTGAGGGCCCGGTAACCAAAAGCCCGCCGGCCAGATCCTGAACAATTTCCATGGCGCGATGAAAATCGCGCGCAAATGTCCACTTCGCGAGATTCGTCGTGAACACGTGCGGGCAAGCCAATCCATCCTGCACTTCGCAGCGTGTCGCGGCAAGTTCAGCTAGTGCTCGCACGGTCTCCGCGTATCCGGCGAGCCACGTCAGCTTCTCTCGCACGTGCCCCGCGCGGTCGATCCCGTTTGCCTGCGCAATACAGATGGCCGCGCCTACGAGGGCATCCAGCAGTGGCAGCTTGTAGCTCACCGCGGTGAAACGGTGATATTCGACAAATCCCAAAGCCGTGCTGCCCGCCAGATCGGGCCGGTCGTGGAAAAACACTCGCTCCCAGGGTACAAACACATTGTCGAAAACCGTCAGCGTCTCGATCATCTTGTGTTTTGTGGAGATGGGGCGGGTAAAACTGTCATCAGTGCCGTGCAGAAAATCCGACGCGTACAACCGAAGCCCGCGAGTGGCAACAGGCACTGCAAACGCCACCGACCATGGCTCGTCGCCCCCTCCCATGCTTCGGCTGGGCAGCACGATGATCTCATCGACATATGGCGAACAAGAGGTATGAACCTTGGCGCCGCGAACGACAATGCCGTCAGAACGCTTCTCAACAACGTGAACGTGGAGATCAGGATCGGCCTGTTCGGAAGGCCGCTTGCTGCGATCGCCTTTTGTATCGGTTTGTGCCACCGCCAGCGCTAGGTCGTCGTTGCGACATTTTCGGTACAGTGCCGTGACGCGTTCGAGCCCCTCCTTTTCTCCGCTGCGCGCCAGCAAGCGCATCAATGCAAAGAGCGCGTCCGTGCCGATCTCTTTCACCAGCAGCACGAGCGTCGCCCCGAGCGCGGTCCCGGTCTCGATTAATCTGCTTCGTTCCAGCAAATCGTTGGCGGTCCTCGGAATGTGGTAATACGTCGAATACACGTCGTTTCCTTCGCGCCATGTCGCCAGATCGCGAAATTTCGGATTCTCCGCCAATTCAAAATCGATCGCGGCATGCCGTGCGGCCACGCCGAGTTCCGCGTGCGCGGTCACGTCCGCTACCCGCTCGCCGCGGTAGTAAACTTCCCGGCCATCGCGCAATCCGTTCAAAAACTGTTGCGGCGTTCGAAGAGCCATGGCAGCGCACCTCGCAGAGTCAATCGCGAGCTTTTCTCAAATACTTGCGAATGCATTTCTAGAGCAATTTCCAGCTTTGCGTGATTCGGCCGCTTGCAATGGCCGGTGCTTACCAAAGCAGCTTGAGCGCAAATTGAATCTGCCTGGACGTGGTTTGTGTCGAGGTGATGAGACCCGCGCTTGGAATCGCTTGGCCCGTTTCATCGAACACCGCAAGATTATTGGTGGGCGAGGAAAAATTCGCGCGGTTCATGATGTTGAAAAATTCGGCTCGGAACTGCACATTGAAGCTCTCCGAAACGCGCTTGACATAATTGTTCTTGAGAATCGAAAGGTCCAGATTGGATATCCCCGGCCCGATCAATGTATTGCGCCCCAGATTGCCCCGCAAATTGCCACAGGTCGGGTAAGCAAAGGCCGGATCGCAATATGTCGAATAGAACGCCATGTCTGGCGCTTGAGGCATCACCAGACACTGAGTCTTTATGTAGTTGTTGGGATTGCCTGAATTGACCGGTCTCTGGCACGAGGGGCCGCTGACAAAATTTGGTACCTCGCCTGTCTGATCCAACTTCGTTCCCGCGGGATCACCGCCGAGAATTGGTGTAAAGGGTTGTCCGCTGCTCGCTTTATAAAGTCCTACTAATTCCCAGCCCTGTGCGGCCCATCCCACTAAATGCGAATTCGCCCTTGCTTGTGGAATATCCCAGGTTACGTTCAGCACAAAGATTTGCGGAACATCGAAATCCGAGAGCCCGCGCGTCGTTCGCGAGTCGAAGAATAATTGATTGAAGAGTCCGTTAGGAAACGCGTCGTTGGCTTCGGTGGCGGAGAGTGTGTCGATGCTCTTCTCCCATGTGTATGCCGCATGGAATTGGAATCCGTGACTTACTCGTTTGGCGATGTCCGCTTGTAGCGCGTCATAAAACGAATCCGCCTGCCACAGAGTCGCTCCAATCCTGCCAAAATTCGGATTCAGTGTCTGGCTGCCGGTGGGAAGAGGGAAAACGTATCCGCTCGATGTCAGCGTGGGCAAAACCATATCGATATTGTCCACGCGATACGGCTGGTGGACTCCGCGTGAGCCGACATAGCCCAGTGTCACTGCCATCGTCGAAGACAGTTCGCGGGCCACGCTGAGATTCCATTGCATAACGTAATCCCGCTTTGGGTTCGGTTCGGCATAATACGCGAAACTGGAATTCGGTTGTGTGCTGAACTGCTGAAACGCCGCCGTCGGGAAAGCCCCGGCGGGCACCCTATTCGCGATAATCCGCCCTACGTACGGTGCTGCTCCCTGAAAGCTAAGCGTGAATTCGTACGGTAGCGGCAGCACGTCGAAAATTCCAAAACCTCCGCGTACCAATGTGTCGCCGCCGCGCGGATTCCAGGCAAAGCCCAGGCGCGGCTCAAAATTCCGTAGCGTGGGATTTCGAAATAGAGGCGTTCCCAAGCTCGGCTGAGCGGCGGTCAGGCTGTCCAGATGAGACAGCCGGTTATGCGCCTCGCTCGGGACGGTGACAAACTCATAGCGCAGTCCGGCGTTTAACGTGAGCGTCTTTTGCACGCGAATGTCGTCTTCCGCGTACGCGCCGAATAGAGTCTGGCGTGTTCCGAATTCCGGCACGTCCGAACTGACAAGCCCGGAGAACGCCGCCGGGCGGTTCGTGAGAAATGCCGTCAAGGAATCGAAACGAAATGTCCCATTGACGTTGCTGAGGTTCAGTTCGTTGTCCTGCATCCGTTCCGCCACCACGCCGAATTTCAATAAATGCGCGCCGTGGGTGATGAACAGGTCCTCCGCGCCCTGAAAGGAGTTCCAGTAAACTCGCCGGCTGGAGGACAACATACCCTGAGCCGTCGGACCGCCCAAAAACTGTGTTACTCCCGGCACCTGCCGCACGATACCCGCAAATCCGCCGGGAGTGAATCCGTACGAAGGATCGCGCATGAGCGGATTCACGACCTGTGATACTCCTCCCACCACGCCGACCGCACGGTTGTAACCGATTCGGACGGCATTCAGGATATTTGAATTAAAAAGATGTTGCTCGTGCAGCGTGGCCACTTGTCTGCCCGACACCACATTCGAGAAAAGTTCGCCGAAATCGTTGGGCAGTACCGTCTCCGAGGCATCCCGCATGTATGTGCCGTAGAAGCTGTCGCGATCCGAGAACTTGTGATCGAAGCGCAGCGTGAAATAATTCTCGGTGGTCACCTGTTGGGCCGCGAACGAATAGATTCCGATATCGCCGCCGCCGAGCAGGGGCCCATTGGGCAGCGGGTAAAATGCATTGAGAAAACGCCCAACCGCGGGATCGACCGTAACACCTCCCGTCGAGAGTTGGCCCGTTCGCGCCGCCGCAGATGGAACCGTATCTACCGTCGTCAATCCCAGCGATTGCCGCAGGCCCTCGTAATCTCCAAAGATGTATGTGCGATCCTTTTGAAGCGGCAGCCCCGCCGAACCGCCAAACTGATTGCGCTTGAAAGGGGGAATCTGCGCATCAAAGAAATTCCGTGCATCGAACGCACTGTTGCGCAGAAATTCATAGACAGTGCCGTGAAACGCGTTTGTCCCTGAGCGGGTCACCGCGTTGATCACCCCGCCGGAAGTGCGTCCGTAATCCGCCGGGTAGTTGCTGCCCAGAACCGAAATTTGCTCTACGGCATCGACGCCGAGGTTGTCACCCAGCACGCTCCCTGGAGCTCCGTTGGCATAGTCATTGATGCTGATGCCGTCGAGCCGGTAGCTGTTTTGATCCGGCCGCGCTCCGGAAATGCTTACCGGTGCGCCAAAGCCGCGATCGGTGTTGCCGCCTGCGGTCGGAGTTCCTTCCTGAACGCCGGTAACCCCGGCTTGCAACGTGACAAGCTGCGCCCAATCGCGCCCATTCAGCGGAGTTTCTCGAACCGTGGAAGAATTCACCGTCCCCCCGCAGCATCCCGAAGCTTGGCTAATCGGTGTGGCGGGCGCGGCGCTTCGAACCACAGTTTTGGGATCGCCCGGCTTCATGACGACATTCAGCACGCGCTCGGTGCCGACTCCCACCATAATCGAGGACCACACTTGGGTGGTGAATCCGGGAGACGAGATTGTGATTTGATATACCGCCGGCGGCAAAGCTGGAAAGTTATAGACTCCGTTGGTATCGGTCGTCATCTCCCGGGCGATTGTTTTCGCTTGATCCGCGAGGGAGACGCGCACGCCCGGCATTATGTTCCCGGCCTCTCGGGTCACCGTGCCGCTGATCGAACCGCCCGTCGCTTGCGCCTTGACGGCCTCAATACAGGTGAAGATCGCCGCGGCTGAAAACACCACGGCGATAGTTGCTGCGATTGATAACCGTTTCCCGAGCACCGGATGTGCCGTGACGTCCGGCACTCGCTCTCCTCAATATTAGATTTCTGGCAAACCCGAGTCTTTCAGAAACTCTTCCCACGCCCATTGGGGCCGCGACGTCGAATCGTATCGCGACCGCGTTTGATTACGCACAACTATAATTCGGCGGGAAGAAAGTCCCGGACCTGTATTCGTCCGATGGCAACTACTTTCCTTACCACAGCATCTTGAGCGCAAATTGAATCTGCCTGGAGGTGGTTTGCGTCGCCGTAATCAGTCCTGCGCTGGGAATCAACACGCCAATTTGATCGAATACGGCGAGATTTTGTGTTGGCGAAGCAAAGTTCGCGCGATTCAGAATGTTGAAAAACTCGGCGCGGAACTGTACGTTGAAGTTCTCAGAGATTCGCTTTACCGGGTTGTTCTTGAAAACCGAGAAATCCAGGTTCGACACGCCCGGACCAATCAAGCTGTTCCTGCCCAGATTTCCCCAGTGGCCCGCGCCCGGAAATGCCAGGCACTGCGTTTTTATATACGTGTTCGGATTCCCTGGATTCGTTAACGTGGCGCATCCGGACCCGCCGAGCAGACTGGGCGGTTGGCTCGTCTCGTCCAGTTTCTGTCCCGCCGGATCGCCGCCCAGAATCGGCGTGAACGGTTGCCCGGTGCTGGCTTTGTATACTCCGCCTATCTGCCAGCCGCTCGCAGGCCAATTCAGGAATCCCGAGCTCGATCTCGGGCTTGGCAATTCCCATGTGAAATTGGCCACGAATGTTTGCGCAACGTTAAAGTCGGAAAGGCCGCGCGAAGTGCGCTGATCGAAGAATAACTGGTTGAAAAGTCCATTCGGGAATGCATCGTCGGCCTCTGTGGCTGACAGCGTATCGATGCTTTTGCCCCAGGTATAAGCGACGTGGAACTCCACTCCGCGCGTCACTCGCTTGGTCAAATCTGCCTGCAACGCGTGGTAGAAGGAATTAGCCTGCCACAGCGTGGCGTCGATCCGCCCGAAATTTGGGTTCAGCGTCTGGCTCGTTGCCGCTGGCGGAAACACATACCCGGTGGGCGTGAGCGTGGGCAGCACCATATCGATGTTATCGACGCGATACGGTAGATGCACTCCGCGCGATCCCACGTAGCCCACGGTCATCGCCAGCGTGGACGAAAGCTCGCGCGCCACGCTCAAATTCCATTGCATTACGTAATTGCGTTTCGGGAATTGCTCCACATAGGTGCCCAGCTCGGAACCAGGCTTCTGAACAAAGCTGGTGTAAGCGCCGGTTGGAAACGAACCCGGGGAAAGCGTATTCGCAAAAATCGAATGTACGAATGGATACGCGCGCTGAAACGACAAATTGAATTCATACGGCAGCGGCAGCACATCGAAAATTCCAAAACCACTTCGTACCAGTGTCTTCCCGCCCCGCGGATTCCAGGCCAGCCCCAAGCGCGGCTCGAAATTTCGCAGCGTGGGGTTGTGGAAGAATGGGGCGCCCACGCGAGGCTGCGCATCTGACGGATGCTGCAAATTGGAAATCAGGTTGTGCGCCTCCGTCGGCACAGTCACCATTTCGTACCGCAGCCCCGCATTAAAGATGAAATTCGTGCGCAGGCGAATGTCGTCCTCAAAATATCCGCCCGCCAGAGTCTCTCGCAGTCCGACATCCGGAAGCCCTCCGGTCTGGATCCCTTGGAAGACTCTCGGCTGGTTGGTAAGAAAATCCGCCAGAGTATCGAAGCGGAAAACGCCGTTCACGTTTGCAAACGACAGTTCGTTATCCTGCATGCGCTCGACAACGAAGCCGGCGCTCATCGCGTGTATGCCGTGCGTCAGGAAAAAATCATCGCCGCCCTGAAATGAGTTCCACGCCAGCGAACGGCTTGATGATAAAAACCCCTCCGCCGTAGGCGCTCCGGTGAAATCCGTCACGCCTGGCACGGCCCGCACTCCGCCCGCAAATTCCCCGGGCACGAATCCATACGACGGGTCGTTCATGGCAGCATTCAATACGTTGCTTACTTTGCCCTGAATTCCCACGGCGCGGCTGAAGCCGAATCGGGCGGCGTTCAATGCATCCGCACCAAACGAATGCTGTTCATGCAGCGTGATCACTTGCCGCGCCGACACAATATCGGAGTGTAATTCGTTGAACTCGTCCGGCTGCACAGTCTTCGAACTGTCCCGCATATACGTCGTTTCGAAGCTGTCCGTTGCCGAGAACTTATGATCAAAACGGATGGTGAAATAGTTTTCGCTTGTGACTTGCTGCGCCGCAAAAGTAAAAATTCCGGTGTCGCCCGATCCCAGCAGCGGCCCATTAGGCAATGGATAGAACGCCTTCAGAAAACGCCCAACCGCGGGATCGACGGCCACGGCGCCCGTGGAGAGCTGGCCTGTGCGCGCCGCCGGAGATGGAACCGTATCTACGGTCGTCAATCCCAGCGACTGCCTCAATCCTTCATAATCCCCGAATATGAACGTCCGGTCCTTTTGTATCGGGCCGCCTGCCGAGCCGCCGAATTGATTGCGCTTGAATGGCGGAATCGCCCCGTCAAAGAAATTCCGCGCATCAACCGCGCTGTTTCGCAGAAATTCGTATGCATCTCCGTGAAACGCATTCGTCCCGGAGCGGGTCACCGCATTGATCACGCCGCCGGAGGTTCGCCCATAATCGGCCGGATAGTTGCTCCCGAGAACCGATACTTGTTCCACGGCGTCGATGCCCAGATTGTCCCCGAGCACGCTCCCTGGAGCTCCATTGGCGTAATCGTTGATGCTGATTCCGTCGAGCCGGTAACTGTTTTGATCCGGTCGCGCACCGGAGATGCTCACCGGCGCCCCAAATCCGCGATCGACGTTCCCGCCGCCCGTCGCGCTGCCGGTTTGTACGCCTGTGACTCCTGCTTGCAGCGTTGCCAATTGCGCCCAATCGCGGCCGTTCAGCGGCGTCGAACGTACCGTTGACGAATTCACGTTCCCGCCGCAGCACGCTGAACCCTGGCTTATAGAAGCCGCAGGCGCGGTCGTTCTCACGAGTTTCTGCGGATCGCCCGGATGCATAACGATGTTGATCACTCGGTCGGTTCCCACGCCCACGGTGATGGCCGTCCAGACCTGTGTTGTGAATCCAGGACTGGAAATCGTGACGTCATACACGGCGGGCGGCAGGGCAGGGAAGTTATACAAGCCATCCGTCCCCGTCGTTGCCTCTCGCGTCACCGTCCGGGCCTGATCGGTCAGCAGCAACCGCACACCTGGAATTACTCCGCCGGATTCCCGGGTGATTGTTCCGCTGATCGAACCGCCGGGCGCTTGCGCCTTGGCGACATCAATACATGGGAAGAGCGCCGCGGCTGAAAGCACCAAGACGACGATTGTTACGACTGCTAAACCCTTAGTGCGCACGGCTTTCCACACCCCAACTGCACACAATAGGTGAATTCTAAATTATCCCAGGACAAAAACGCTCGGCAATCCACTCGGGCGCGCTGCTGAAGGTTGGCCTTCCCGTCTTATCTCTCGGTGCGCAGCGCCCCGCCGTTCTGCGTCGCGAAGTCGTCCCGCACCACGACCCCGCCTTTCATGACGAATTTGACGCGCTGCATCTCCGTAACATCCTGCAGCGGGTCGCCGGAAACAGCGATCAGGTCGGCGAATTTGCCTTTCTCGATCGTCCCGATCGTGTCTTCTTTATGAATGATCTGTGCATTCACAGTGGTCGCCATACGCAACGTGTAAAGAGGACTCGCACCCCACTTCACGAAAATCGGAAACATCTCCGCCTGCACGCCATGCGAGCAATTGCAGGCTGTGTTGTATACGCGCCCTGGCGGCGGCGCCGCTCCGCTTCCCCACCCGAGCGTTACGCCCGCATCCAGCATCTTCTTCCAGGTCTGCTGCACGAGCCTCCAGCGGCTGTAAGGAGCCCACTGCTTTAGGTCCCCCGGCTCATCCTGCCGGTGGTCCAGAATGGTGGTAGTAACCGGCAGGTGCTTTGCGACTAGCATCTTGATGTCTTCATCGTTCGCGGCCGTGGCGTGCTGAATGTCGGTCACCCCGGCTTCGATCGTGATTCGCAAACCTTCGCCCCCGTAGGTATGTGTGGCGACAAACATTCCTTGACGGCTCGCTTCCTCCACGATCGCCTTCATTTCATCCAGCGTGAGCGTGGGAGTATTCACCATCTCGCCATTCGGCTTGAAATAAAAGCGCCCCGTCGTGGTCACCTTCACGTGGTCGGCGCCGTAATGTGCCAGTTGCCGTACGCCGGCGCGCAGCGCATTCGGCCCGTCTGCAACGATGTCCGGCGCCAGCGGCTTGAATTCGATCGGATAGTAATCATTGCTGGCCATTGTGGGATCCAAAAGTGGCCCCGCGGGCAACAATCTCGGCCCCGTCACAAGCCCGCTCTCAATCGCCCTCTTCAACTCCACGTCCGCGAATCCGCCGCCATGCGAGCCTTGGACGACCAGCGTCGTGAATCCCGCGTTCAGGCTGGCTGTTGCCCAGTGATAAGCCACCATCATCTGGTGTTGCAGGTTTCCTTGCGCATCGGTCAGGTGTACGTGACCGTCAATCAGACCCGGCAACACGGTGGCCCGGCTGAGATCAAACACTTTCGCGCCGCTGGGAATCGTCACGGTGGCCGCGGGGCCGACCTGTGTGATCTTTTCTCCCTGGATGAGAACGACCTGGTTGCTCAGCATCTCACCCGATTTTGGATCGAACAATTTCCCCGCGCGAACCGCCGTCGTTTCCGGTGGCTGAGCCTGCGACCATGCGAGCGTCGCGGCAAACAAAATGCCCAATAGCCCAAGCGTAAACCTCGTCATTGACCTGGATTGCATGGAAACCTCCTGAATTCTTTTCGCTACAATTCACTGACAAACGAATTCCCAAGTGCGGCCGTTCTCGCGTTCACGCGAGCTTATCAGATTCTCTCGCGGAACGCGCCTGGGCCCTGGCGTGACCTATTGAACGGGTTTGAACCGCTGCACTCTCTCGCCCCAATCAGTTTCTGCAACGTAAATATTGCCCTTGGAATCTACAGCCAGCGTGTGGCCATGGTCGAACTCGCCCAGTTGATGCCCGGGCCGCCCGAAGCTCCCCAGAATTTTTCCCGTCGCGTGGTCAAGAATGTCCACAGCCTCATTGCGGCCATTATCCACATACATGTATTTCTGCTCACGATCCGGAGAAAAGCCCACCCACCACGCGGTGCCCCACGTGTCGGGCATGTGCTCAGTGCCGTTGTGAATCACGATGTTCTTCTTGAAATTCCCCATCCTGTCGAAGACCTCGACTCGATCCCCCTGGCGGTCGCAAACATACACGAGCCCGTCGTTTCCGATCGTCACGCAATGCACTACCTGCATGAAGACGCCGCCCACGCCGTTCTCGACTTCCTCCTTTGTGCCCTGGCGGCCCCACTGCCTCAGAAAGTGCCCGCCGCGGTCAAAAACGGCTATGCGAGAATTGCCATATCCATCGGCAATAAAAATATCGCCATTGCCGGGATCGATCGCAATGCCCGATGGCATAAAAAAACCTGTGTGGCTGGAATTAAGGGCGCGTCCCTTGAGCGTTCCGTCCGACGTGTCCACCACGCCCCGCGTGCCGATGGTCATCAGCAACTTTCCCTCATGGCTATATTTCTGGACGATGCCGTCCTCATTCCCGGCCACATAAACGTTACCTTCGCCATCGACGGTGCATCCGTGAATTGATCTGGGCACTGTCTCCTTCGTCCCAAACGAGTTCACGACTTTACCCTCCTGGTTGAACTCAATGATGGGAGGGGCCTGCTGTGCGGCAAGCAATTCTTTGTCCGTCAAATTCTGACGGTTCACGATGAAGATATTGTCCTGCCCGTCCACGCACACGCCGCCCACTTGTCCCGTCGTCCAATTATTCGGCAGCGGCTTGGGCCACGACGGGTCCACTTCGAATTTCGGCGCGCTCCTCTGCGCATGCGATACTGCTGCGGGGCATGCGAGCCCTATTGTCCCTAGCGCGATAAGCGCGAGCGCCCCTGCCGGGCGCGTGCTTCGTTTTTCCATCCTGCTCATTTTCCCTCCTCGCGCACCCGGAAGCTCGGTACCGAGACTTGTAGTTCGAACTTGCAGCTTGCCTGGCTTACCTATCGGCCGTAAATCATCACTCGGAAGTTACCCGGGATCGCCGTCGGCAGCGGATTCGGCTGCTTCTCCGTTGGCGCGGTCGGTTTGAAATCCGAAGTGTCCACATAAAGATTGTGCGTCTTTGGATCCAGTGCCATGGTTTTCGCGCCGAATGCGGTCTTCACGGTTTCGACAGGGCTCAGCTTATCCGGCGAGTCCTCATGATAAATGTGGATCGTACCGTCAGCCGTCGAAGCCGCCACTATGCCCAGCGCCGGATCAAATATGTTTGTATCCACCCTGCTGCCGATCGGAAAGCCTTCGCCAATCACTTTGCCCGAGTCTGCATCCATCTCCACCAGCATTTGTGGACCGCGTCCGCTCACAAACAGTCGCCGGTGCTGCCGGTCCATGGCAATCGATACGGGGTGCCCGGCCGGGGCTACCGGCCAGCGGTTCTTGATCTTCAGCGTCTTCGAATCGATTGCCACCACTTCGTTAGTATCTTGAATATTGTCGTAGATCGTGCCCTTGCCGTCGGAAACTGCTTGTTCCGGCGCGCCACCCAGGTCAATCGTGGAGATGACCGCAGCCTTCGCGGGATCAATCACCGTCGCGTTCTTCGAGTCGCCGGCAAAGACAAAGATCCGCTTCGACGCGGCGTCGTACAGGATGTAGTCGGCGTCTTTTGAAACATTGATCTGCGAAATCGTCTTGAATGTCTTCAGATCGAAAACGAATACTTGCGCGAGGTCGCCATCCGTAATGAATCCCTTGCCCACTTCGGGAACGATGGCAACTCCGTGGCAACGCTTCAGGCCTCCAATTGTGCCCACCACTTTGCCGGTGTCCGCATTCAGTACCTTCACCTCTGTGCCATGAGAAACGTAAACGCGGCGGCTGCCCGCATCGAAGTTGATGTAATCGAAATACTCGCCGCCTCCCGGCGCGGCGCCCAGTGGGATCGTCTTCACCAGGTGATAATTGCCTTCCGCCCCGCTCAACAGCGCATAAGCGCCTAACACCAATGAAAATGCGCCGAGCGCAAATCGGCCCACGCGTAACTGCTTCATAGAATCTCCTTGTTCATTTCGCTCATAACGGCTACGAAGGCCCGCGAGAGTTTCTCTCGCGGGCCTTCCGCAGGAAGAGTCCAACCGGTCTGTTAAAACCGGCGCCTTAATCTACCAAACGAACTTTAAGGCAAACTGAATTTCGCGGGAGGGTGTGGATGTCGCGTACTGCGTCATCTGGCCCACGCTGCCGCCAGTCGGCGACCCGTCAGACTGAAAGATTTGAGAGTTGCCGTCGCCGCTGCCCGGCTGGGGTGGAACGAAGCTTGGCCTGTTTAGGATGTTAAACATTTCTGCCCTAAACTGAATGTTGAAAGCTTCCGAGATGCGCTTGACGGGGAAGTTCTTCAGCACGGACAAATCAAGGTTGATGAGGCTCGGACCGTGAATGCTGTTTCGGCTGACGTTTCCCAGCAGGTTGGCGCAATAGACCTGTCCGGCCGGAGCTGGTGTCGCTGCCCCCGGGAACGTGGTGCACTGCGCAGCCAGAGGAGATGCGGCGGGTACGGTCGGCAACGTGTAGCAATTCACGTTGATATAGGTAAGCGCGTTCTGCTTCCAGTTTGAGTTAACCGGATTGCATCCCGCAATGATGTTCGGGAGCCCAAACTGGTCCGCGCCGCTGTTGCCGAGCCCCATCGGATCGTCCGCAATGATCGGTGTGGTCGGAACGCCAGTGTTCACGCTGAAGATTCCGCCCATTTCCCATCCGCCCAGCGCCTGGGTCGCAAACCCGTTTTGCAACTTCGGAACCGGAATATCCCACAGCCCGTTGATTGAGACGGAATGGCGCACATCGAAATCAGAAGGTCCATACCACGCTTTGGGGATCATCCATGGCGGTGAATTGAGAGCATTGGCAAACGTATCGCCGGCAATTGTCTGCGAATCATCATCTAAAGATTTCGCATACGTATAGGCGAACTGCGCCTGGAATCCATGGCTAAACCTCTTCTCGAGATTGACGTGTAATCCATTGTAATTGGACGAGCTGTTCCAGTAGATGTAACGAATAATTCCCAGGGCTTGGTTGACCTGCGCGCCTCCAGCCGGGAAAAGATAACCGGCGGAGGTTAGCGTCGGGATGGTCATATTGCCGTCATCACCGCGCATCAGCAAGTGCACACCGTGCGAGCCTACGTATCCAAGAGTCAAGGTCAGTGTCGGGTCAAGCTGTCGCTGAACGTTAAAGTCCCACTGCATCATGTAGCTTCGCTTGGGGTCGGTTTCAATGGTAGACGCGCTCAGCCGGCTTAGAGTTGAAGTTGCCAATAGTGTCTGTCCGTTGCCAGCCAGGAATCCACCGTTGGCTTGCAGCGGGCCGGGCTTATTGATGCTTTTGAAAATCATGAAGGGCGCGGCCTGATTTTGTTGCAACAGGAAATAGCCCGGCAGCGGCAGCACGTCATACACACCGAAGCCGCCGCGGACTGAAGTCTTGCCGTTGTGGAACGGATCCCATGCAAATCCCAGGCGCGGCTCGAAATCGCGCAAAGTTGGGTTTTTGTAATACGGCCCTACGCTGTCGCATACGGTGCCTGGTTGTGGAGCGACGCCGAAAGCGGTGACCGCACTGAACTGCGTCCCACACTGCATATTCGAAGGGGCGCTCGAGGCTGGATTCGGATCGAAGATGCTGACGAGGTTGCCAATCTTGCCCTGCGCATCCTTTAGGACGGTGGCCATTTCATACCTCAGTCCAAGGTTCAACGTTAGGTTTGGCCGCAAGCGCCAGTCGTCCTGAACATACACGCTGAATATTGTCTGACGCATTTCTCTTGGCGTCACCGTATTCGGTAAGCCAGCCTCAAAAGACTTCGGGCCGCAGATACTCCCCGGATTCGATGCACATCCGGCGTTTACCTGCCCTGCCGCTAAGAAATTCAGGAGACTGCCGAACTTCCATCGCCCGCCGGGCTCCTGAAATGCCTCGGGGTTATATTGTTCGCGCTCCACGCCGCCGCCGATCTTGATGGAGTGAGTTCCATGCGTCCAGTTCGCATCATCGTAGAACTGATAAGAGTTCCAGACGTGCAGGTAGTGTGATCCCGAGTTAATACCGCCGAAGTTGTCGGAAATGCCGCTCACCGTTACCCGTGGCGCGCTCTGTCCGAGAGTGCTCCCTAATGTCAGATCAGCCGCGGCCGGATTGACGGCCGTAGGTGTAAATTGATTGATCACATAATCACGGTTGTAGCCGACCCGCGCGGCATTCACAACGGTCGACCCAAACACGTGCGTCTCTTCCAAGGCGATCGTCTGGCGCCGAGTGTGGGAGAAAGTCAGCGTATCGTCCATCTTGTCCGGCTGCGTGTAGTCGGCATTATCGATCAGATACGACCCGAAGATATTGTCTTTATCCGTAATCTTGTGGTCGATTCGAAACGTGCCGAAGTCCTCCGGCACGTTCTGGACACCGGCAAAAACGAATTTTCCGGTGTTTCCGTTCACTCCCGTATTGGCATGCGGATACAACGCCAAAAGAGCCTTCGCATACGGGTTCAGCGTCACCGCACCAGTCGTCAGGAGCCCGGCGCGCGCGGCATCTGAGGGCACCGTCACGACGGTCGGAATTCCCTTGTTCTGGCGCAGGCCTTCGTAATCCACGAAAAAGAAGGTCTTGTCCTTGAAGATCGGTCCGCCCAGCGAGCCGCCGAACTGGTTGCGGCGGAAGGGCGGTTTGGGGCTGCCCGACAAAACGTCAAAGTAATCATTCGAATCAAGCGCGCTGTTCCTCAGGAACTCATATGCATCGCCATGGAAATTGTTCGTCCCCGATTTGCTGATGGCATTCACCACCCCGCCGGCTGAACGTCCGTATTCAGCCGAGAACCCGCCCGTCAGCACCGAGAACTCCTGAATCGCATCCACACCGAGCACCACCCCGATCACGTCGCCCGGCGCTGCATTCGCATAATCAACGACGCTGATGCCGTCGATGCGGTAGTTGTTGAATGTCGTCCGGCCCCCGGAGATCGTATATTCGGCGCCGAATCCGCGGTTGCCACGCGCCGAGGTGTCATAGCTCATCTGGTTTTCGATCCTGGCGACGCCGGGCTGAAGCGTTGCGAGTTGCGTCCAATCGCGCCCGTTCAGCGGCAACTCGCGCACTGTTTGGGATTCCACCTCACCGCTGAGGGTCGAGGACTGGAGTTGCACCGCCGGCGCTGCTCCAGTCACTTCCACCTTTGTTGTGGTCGCGCCAATCTGCATCTGCATGTTCAGTTGCTGTTGCGCGCCAACGGCGAGTTGCACGCCTCCCTGCACTGCGGTGCTGAAGCCCTGGGCCGTAACCGTCACTTCATAAGTGCCCGGCAGCAAATTAGGAATGGAATAGAAACCCGCCGAATCCGTCATCGCCTGGCGCGCGACTCCGGTCGCAACGTTCTTGGCCAAGACAGTTGCGTTGGGAACTACTGCTCCTGAGGGATCATTGACCGTGCCGGACAAAGTTGCGCCGGCAACCTGCGCATGCAACGGACTGCTGATCAAAACCGAAAGCGCAAACGCGACAGACAACAAAACCAGCACACTACGTTTCTTCGAAACACCTGTCATAACACACCCTCCGAATATTCAGACCCCTGGATTTTCTCTTGTGACCTATTCGCTCCGACCGTTCGACTGCAAAATCCCCTAACCTGAATGCACACAGATAACCTGTAAAAAAGCCCCAATTACACCCAAAATATGCGTGGCGGTTTAGCACCCTGAGAGCACGAATGTCAAGCGCAAATCAGCCAAAGCAGCAAAATAAACGGGTACCATACAATCCCGAGACACAAATGGATACACCTGCTCGATTTATTTCGATACGCTCTGCCCCTCGTTTCACAGTAGCTACACTCAAAATGAGCGTCCTGTCCGCCCACCGGCCTTTACTGCTCTGTCGGAACCCAGTGAGGCTCTCGGCACAACTTTTCCCTTGCGTAAAGCGCCCGGCACCCCGATGCTGGGGCACTCATGAGCGTGCTGCAAAATTCTTCGGTGAAACCCGTCGCGGCAAAGACGGCTCTCGCCGATTCGTCGCAATGGGCGGCCATCATCTGCGGCTGCATCGTGGGCTTCGCCTATTCCGCGAACTACACTAACCACGCCCCGCTCGCCATCCCGCTCATGCGCGAGTTCGGCTTCAACCAGGCGCTCGCCGGATTCCTCACCACCGGCATCTTCACCACGCACGCCCTCATGCAGATTCCCGGCGGTCATCTCGTTGACCGCCTCGGCGCCAAACGTGTGCTCGCCGGCGCCCTGGCCTGGGTGATGGTCGGCAATCTCGGACTGGCGTTTGCCGGCGCCTATTGGCAGTTGCTGGTCTGTAAAATCTTTACCGGTCTCGGCACCGGCGTCTGCTTCGTGGGGGGCGCGCGCTACGTACACGCTGCCGCTGTAGGCAGCAAGCGGCTCAATCTTGCGCAGGGACTGTTCGGCGGCTCCGTCCAGCTCGGCTCGGGCTTCGTGATTCTCGCCGTGCCGCGCCTCTACCTACTCGCCGGATGGCGCGCCACATTTTTTGTCTGCGGCGCAATGGCGCTCGCGGCGGCAATTATTTGGTTTGCTACCGCGCCCGATATCAGCCCCGGAAGCGCCCCGCCTGGGCGCTTCTCGGAGATGCTCTTCGCGCCGCAGCTCTGGCTGCTGGGCTTCGTGCAGATGGCCTCGTTCGGCCTTTCGCTGGTAGTCGGTTCTTGGGTAGTGGTCATGCTCACGCGTGTGTTGAGAGTCCCCGCCACCGAAGCCGGCCTCATCGGATCGCTCGTGCTCCTGCTCGGCATCTTCTCGCGTCCGTTCGGTGGAGTTCTGCGGCGGCACATGGGCATTCGCGCGATCTTCTTTGTCAGCTTGCTGATGATCGCAGTCGGGTGCTTCGCCTTTGTGCCGGTTTCGGTCTCGCTTGTCACCGCCGTCGGAGCCGTCGTGCTCATCGGCATTGGAGTCGGTCTGCCCTACGCCGGAATGTTTTCGCGCGCCGGCGCGCTCTTCCCCGGCCGAGCCGGAGCCGCTATGGGATTGGTGAATATGCTCGGGATTTTCATGATCCTCGGCGGCGCTCCCCTCGTCGGTCACCTCGCGGATTTGACCGGCAACTTCCGTGTAAGCTTCATCGCACTCGGCGGCTTTTCGCTGCTGGTTTGCCTCGCCGTTCCATTCATCCACAGCGCCGAACCCACCCGCCCCTAGTCTCCATCCGCCGTCATCACGAGCGCCGAAGCCACCCACCCCTCATCCCCGCTCGCTGTCATCACGAGGAAGTTCGCCGTCGTGTCAACGACGGCAGACAACGAGAGATCTGCGGTTGTTTTTCGGTCCGGATGCGACTGGCGCTTGTGCGGCCGCCTAACTGCGTGGCTCTTTACCGTAAGTCTTGGTAAACCCATTCCGCGCGTTCGTTACCGTAAACGTGCCGTCCTGCTGCGCGGTCAACTTGATCCAATACGCCTTTCCGTTATGCGCCGGCGGAGGCGGCGTCCCCGGCCCGGGCTGCGGCGCCTCGATTGGCTTGACGGGCATCGCGTTCGGCGCATCGTCGGTCGTATTCGCAATAAACATCCCCGGCTGCGTGTATTCCTGCCCGCTCAGGAGCGAGAAATGCAGTTCCCACAGATCCTCGAGCCCCGGCGAAGCATGCACCGTCTGCATCGTCTCCGGCTCGCCGCCTTTGCGCGTGCCGTCATTCATGATGGCCACGCGCGGATGCATCGCCCATACCATCACCGGCGAATTCGAGCTGGCCTGCCCGTGATGCAGCCCCAGCAGCACGTCCACCGTGCCCAGCCGGTTATTCGGGCACATCAGCTCGAACTCTTTGTTCTTGGTCAAATCGCCCAGATGCGCGGTGCGGAATTTTCCGTAATTAATGAAGACCGCCACCGACGCCGGATCCTCGGCATTGTTCTGTCCCGCTTTGTATTCCGCGCAATAAGGATTCGGCCCGCCCGCGCCTGGCATGCCCTTGATGATCTCCCCCGCCGCAGCCACCACCGTCACCTCCACGCCGCCCAGGCGAATCTTGTCGCCCGGCTTGGCCACGGTGTGTTTCGCGCCGGCAATAATCTTCGGATAAGTGTTGTTGATGAAATCATCCGCCGCCTGCCCCGGCTGCTGGTTCGGCCCGTGGTCGATGAACTCTTTGATCGGAATCTGCGGAGCCAGCGCCGCCAGCCCGCCGAAATGGTCACCGTGCCAGTGCGTGATGATCAGGTGATCGATCTGCTTCAGCCCGGCGTCGCGCGCCGCCTCCATGATGCGTCCCGCGTCGCGGTCGGCGCCCGGCGGCACGTTGCCCGTATCCATCAGCAGCGATTCGCCCGTCGGCGAAATGAAAAGCGTCGCATTGCCGCCCTCGACGTCAATCACGTAAACCTCGAGCCCTTTCCTCGCCTGCGCCTGTGCGCCCATCGCGCAAAGCGCAAACGCCAGCAACCCAACTACCGTGCGCATCGCATTCGCTCTCATATTCATGATCATCTCCGCGAGTCCTTCTTGGCCGCGTAGCGTAGCACGAGGGTAGAGTTTGCGCGGAAAAAGGTTTATAGTCCGCCATAAGGTCCAAAGGCTCCCGCACGCAGACAACTTCTGGAGGTTCAAATGAGAAATCGGCCATTTTTCTCTTTGGCGTTCTCATTGGGCTCTCTGGCGCTGACGGCGGCGATACTGTGTGCCGCGACGTTCGTCGCGGCTCAAACGCAATCGCCCGCGCCCGCAAAAGCCGATACAAAGCCGGCCGCCAAACCTGACGCAAAAGCGCCGGCAACCAAAAGCGCCTGGGTCATGCCGCGCACCGCGGACGGCCATCCCGATCTGCACGGCTATTGGACCAGCCTCAGCTATACGCCCATGGAGCGCCCCGCCAAGTACGGCAACCGCGAGTTCCTCACGGACGAGGAGACCCAGGAACTCTTCAATGCCGGCGTGAAGGGCTCGTTCGATGGCGCCGCCGGCACCGGCGACGCGGAAAACGATCCCACCTCCGCCGACTATGATTTCAAAACTTACGGGCTCGAGCCGTGGCAAAACGGCGTGCGGCCCAACCACCGCACTTCTCTGGTCGTCGACCCTCCGAGCGGCAGAATTCCGCCGCTCACCCCCGCGGGCGAGGCCCGGCGCAAGGCCGCGCGCGGAGCCTACTTCACGGCTGAAGAAGGCAACTGGCAGGGCACCGTCCACGCCGACGTGGCCCAGGATTTGGGCGTGGGCGTGACCTGCGTCGCGCTGCACGGCGGCCCGCCGATCATCCCCGGCGGCTACAACAGCGGCCTGATGATCGTGCAGAGCGCTGATTCCATCGTGATTCAAACCGAATATGGCAGTGAAATCCGTGTCATCTCTATGACCGGGCAGCATCCCGCCGCGAATATCCGCCAGTGGCATGGCGACGGACGCGGTCATTGGGAAGGCGACACGCTGGTCGTGGAGACCACCAATTTCCGCCCGGAGAATGTCTATCGCAACGCCAACGCCGATACGCTGAAAATCACCGAATATTTCACGCGCATCGACGCCGATACCATCGAATACAAATTCACCGTGGATGACCCCTCGACCTGGACGCGGCCCTGGTCGGCCATCGTGCCGTTGAGTTCGGTTCAAGGGCCGCTGTGGGAATACGCCTGCAGCGAGAGCAACAACGACGCCATCCAGATCATGGTCGGCGCCCGCAACGCCGAAAAAGCCGCCGCCGAAAAGCCCTCGTCGGAAAAGAAGTCTCCGTCCGGCATCCCCATCTCCCAAGCCAAATGACGATGCGACCAGCATCGTCATTCAAAACCCGGGGTCCTCGGCGTGCGCTGCTTTTGCGCACGCTGGGGTGGGAATCCGGCCGCATTCTGGACGGTGGTGAGGGATCTGCTTTTCGTTATTTCTGGCTCCCCTTGTAGCCCACGGCGTCGGCTCGCTCTTAACGTAGCGCCGGGCTTCAGCCCGGCATTCTTTCCTCGCCTGAAAATTTACTGCCGCGCGCCGCTTCGCGACCGCTGCCGGACTATTCGCGTCGCGTGAGGCGTTTACTCGCTGTCATCACGAGCGCCGAAGCCTCGGGGTCCTCAACGCGTGCCGCTGCTGCGCGTGTTGGGGTGAGGAGCGCGAGGGATCTGCAGTTCGAGCCATTACGGTCGATGTATAGGCCTTTCCGCATTCACCAGCTTCAAGGCTTCGCCCATGGCGGTTAAGACCGCAGAACTTAGAACTCACAAACCGGAAAATCCTTTGCGTTAATTGAGAGAGAACAGGCATCTTGCCTGCCGTGTCCTTTGCTTCGGTGAAATGTGCCGCGGAGGTTATGAGATCCGCTGCATCTAACCGAGTGTGATTCTGAAAAGGGGAAAGTTTATGAATGATACCGGAGACAAAGTTGCCTTTCTTACGGGAGCGTCAAGCGGCATTGGTCATGCCTCCGCTATGCTTTTGGTGCGGAGCGGATTTCAAGTGTTTGCCGGGGTTCGCACGCCCGAGGACGGGACGAAGCTCCAAGCGGAAACAGGAAATCGTCTCGTTCCTTTAAGAATCGATGTCGCTGACGCCCGCTCGGTTAAAGCCGCCGCGGAAGAAGTGACCGCAAGGCTTCAAGGGCGGGGCTTAAATGGTTTGGTCAATATCGCAGGAATAGGAATTTCCGGACCCGTCGAGTACGTGGCGCCCGATGATCTTTACAGAATTTTTGAAGTCAATGTGTTCGGCCAGATTGCGGTCACTCAAGCCTTTCTTCCATTGATTCGCAAAGCGCGCGGCCGAATTGTGAACATAAGCTCGGTCGGCGCGCACATTGCCATTCCCTTTGGCGGTGTCCTCGGCGCCTCCAAGAGCGCCTTTGGTTCGCTCAGTGATGCCTTGAGATTGGAGCTTCGTCCCTTTGGCATCCATGTCTGTGTGATTGAACCGGCTTCAATTCGGACGCCAGCCGTGGAGAAGACGCTGGGACATGTAGAAGAGGTAATTCGCCGACTTCCACCCGAAGGTGCGCAGCGCTACGGCAACATGCTGAGAAACTTTACGAGAATCGCTTATGCCAGGGAAAAGAACGGAAGCCCGCCCGAGGTCGTGGCAAGGGCCGTTCGTCACGCGCTGACGGCTCGGCGACCTCGCATTCGCTATGTCGTGGGCAAGAACGCCAAGCCGCTCACGATTCTGCCGAGATTGCTTTCCGATCATTTGCTCGACGCGCTAGTGGCACGGATATTTGGCTTACCCTCTTTTACAAGTGGGCCATAGTCCTGGACGCGATACCGCTCGCCGCGAATATCTTAATCACAAGAATGGCGTAGGTAAGTGGAGGGACTTCAATGAGCGCAGGCGACAAGTTCGGTCGCACTTCCGAGGTAATCGACGTCGCGGTTGCCGGTGGCGGCCCGACCGGGCTATGGCTAGCCTGTGAGCTGGCGCTGGCGGGTGTGCGTGTCGTCATTGGGAGAGTGATCTGTTTGGCGGTGCGGGCAACAGTCACGTGGCCACGTTGGTGGAGAGCTATTCGCGTTTTGCCATGCTGGTGAAGGTGCCGGCAAAGATACCGCTGCTGTCGTCTCCGCGCATACAACCAACAGGATCGCGCCCAATCGCGGATTAAGAGCTTCGAGATTTCCTCATGGAACGTATACTACGAACTCGGACTTCGACATGAAGCTTTCGTTTGTCCAGCCACGGCCCGAATTGCAGCCTTTCATTGAGTCCTTTTGGGTATTCCGAAGCGCGGTGGGAATGCCGCAGCAGGATACAAGCATGGCGGCGCCGAACGGATGCGCTAAGCTCATAATTCCCTACCAGAACTCGTTGGTTTCCATTGGTGATGGGTGCACCAATGTAAATCAGGAAGGAGGACTATATTTCGTTGGCAATAGAGACTCTCAGGCCTTGATCCATTCCACGGCACGAGAGACCGGCTTCGTGGCGATAGAGTTTTCGCCTTGTGGTGCATTTCCGTTTTTTAGAATGCCAATGGAGAAAATGACCAACGGCCTGTTTGATGCCGAGACGCTTTTCGGTAGATGGGGTCGCGAAGTAAGGGAAGCCCTCGGCAATCTCGAAAAAGTGGACGAGAAGGTCAATTTTATCCAAGAACGATTGGTGATGCTGATGCGCAAGTCTGCAAGACAAAATGCCATTATCGAATATTGTGTGCGCTCCTTGAGGTTATCGTGTGGCCGCATGGCCATCGGAGAATTGGAACGGAGAACCGGGTACTCACGACGATACTTGGACCTGCTATTCAACGTGCACGTCGGGATCTCGCCCAAGGTCCTGGCGGGAATTTTTCGTTTCCAGAGGTTTTACCGAAAATGGGCCCAAGGGCAGCCTTACGACGTTTTCAAGGAGGAACTATACGACTACTACTATGACCAGGCCCACTTCACCAGGGAATTCAAGAAGATGACCGGTTACTCTCCACGTAAATTTACCCTCGAAGTCTCCAACGAGTTTGGACGGCGCCTTTCTCTGAAATAGTACTTCCCATTTTTACAATAGAAACCTCCTGATCGTTGCCAAGATGCCTCCGCGGCAGTCACGGAAAGGAGACATCCATTTATGGACCATCTTTCAAATTGGATCGAAATCCCCGTTTTTGATATGGAGCGCGCAAAGAAATTTTACAGCGAGCTACTAGCTGTGGCCTTGAACGAAATGCGTCTGGGCGCAAATGACTATGCCCTCATCGACGTAAAGGACAGATTTAACACGGGCTGTCTGGCGAAAGGTGACGGATATGTGCCCAGCATGCAGGGCGTCGTCGTATACCTAAATGGCGGGGACGACCTCTCCGCAGTCCTGGCGCGGGTCACTAAGGCGGGAGGAAAGGTGGTGTTGCCGAAGACGTTCCTTTCCAAGGAAGCTGGTCACATCGCCTATTTGGTGGATACAGAAGGCAACAAGATCGGCCTTCACAGTATGGATTGAGCACGGCTCGGCTATTCCGTCACCAGAGGAGAACATCGAAATGAAGCGGCATTTTCTGATCAAGCTGATTCCACCGAGGCCTTCCTTTGCTCAGGACATGACTGCCCAGGAAAGGCAACTGATGCAGGAACATGTGGCGTACTGGACCAAACTAGCTGAAACGGGAGTTGCGCTCCTTTTTGGTCCGGTAGCTGATCCGGCAGGTTCCTACGGAATTGGAATTGTTGAAGTTGAGGAAGAGCATGTTGCTGATCTAACTGGAAACGATCCAGTAACTACTTCGGGGTGCCAGTTCAAGCATGAGTCATATGTCATGCCTCAAGTGATTGTGTCGAAGCAGCTACGAAGAGAATAGCGAGTATAAAGAGGCAGTGGCGAAGGACGCTATGAATTAGCAGAGGGCGCTGAGCCTGTGAAAAAGAGTGAGGACTCCAACGCAAACAAGACTAACCCGTAGAGACCGTGGGGATGCGTAGTGTCCTCACTTGAGATTCCTAACGTCCCAACAGCGACAGCGGCAGCGACAACAAAAGCCATCCAAAGTATGGATCCGACTGCTAAGAATACACGGTGGGTTCTGGAAGTTGCTCCTCGTCCTGGTAACGCTGTCCGGCGTTGACCTTTGGCAACTTTGGCCGAGGATCGGAGGCCATCCGTATGTCTCATTAGACCCGCACACTCCTTTCGCTAACAGTTTTACGTTCAAAACAATAGCGTCTACTCCATCGACGACGTTGAATCGCGCTGCATGGCGGTTATGTTTGGCCTTTTCGGCAACGCACAGATGTACCAGACTTTGGTTATCGCCATCGTGACCACCTATAAAGCGCCAATCTCCGGGCTCAGTGTTATGCCGCCACTTTCAAGGGCGAGGCAGTCTATGGTGGTATGTTTGGACGTACGCCGGAGGGGATAGCTGCCCCCGTATTGCGGCAAACAGGCTTCCGTCCCTTCGCCAGCTCCCGCGAAATTAGGACACTATCCGGAGCGGGGCTGCGGCCCTGAGACGCGAATTTGACCGCCACGGTAAAATAGATGCAACGCTCGCGAAATGACGATGCGACCAGCATCGTCATCCCGAGCGAACACCGTGAGCCGAGGGACCCTGGGAACTTGCAATCGTGCACATCGTGCGCAGCCGGTCTCGCCGAAAACGAATCCCACAAAGCGGCGAGACAAAGCAGAATCATCTTTTTCGAACGAGTTGCTCGCTAAACTCCCTCGATTTTCTCTGTGCACTCTGTGCCTCGGTGCGCTCTGTGTTGAATTCCGGCCTTATCTCGCAACTCTCATGGAATCATATCGTTTGCATGCGCGCGAGAAATAAACCTCAGCGAATCATATCCTTATGTGAAAAGACCGGGTGGGGTGTCGCCCGTATCGATCGCCGATTATCTTAATCGATTCGCGATCTTCTTTAGAATGCGCACTTACAGGAAAAGGGGGAGGGGGTGAGCACGTCTAATGCGGGCGAAGTTGGATAAGACGGCCAGCGATCACGACGGGATTGGTCCGGAGACGTTTCGGTTTTTTCGGGAACTGGCGCGGAACAACACGAAGACCTGGATGGACGCCAACCGCGAGCGCTATCAGAGCGCGGTGGTCGAACCGATGCGCGGGCTGCTTGCGCGGCTCACTCCCGCGGCGCTGAAGCTTTACGTCGGCTTCGACGTCTGCGGACGCACGGGCGTGAACTTCTCGCGCATCAACCGCGACATCCGCTTCGCCAAAGACAAGACGCCGTATCGGCCGCAGATGTATCTCTTCTTTCCTGATGGCGGCGGGAAGAGCCCCCGGCCGGGGGAACTCTACGTCGGCGTGAACGCGAAACTGGTCACGGCGGGCTTCCGTGTTTACTTCGACGGCAAGACCAAAGCTGCCGCGCTCGGCGCGCGCACGGCGCAGGCGCCGAAATGGTGCGCGCAGCAGAGGCGGCGCATCGGGCGCCAATTCGAGAGCTACTGGTACTCGATGGAAAAGGGCGCCTGGACCAAAAACGACGGCTGGCCGGTCACTCCGGAAGAGTGGAAAAAGCTGAAGGCCTGGGTCGTGCGCAAAAAGCTGGCGCCTGCGGCGGCTTCGCGGCCCGACTTTGCGAAATACGTGGCGAAGATTTTTCGCCAGGTGATGCCGCTCTTTAGTTTTATTGCTGGTAATCGGTGAGCTTGCGTGCCAGTGATCCCATGCCGGGCTGAAGCCCGGGCGCCACATAAGGGGCGATGCAAAAGCAGATCCCTCGCGCTCCGGCGCTCGTGATGACAACTTGTGGGAGAAGGCGTTTCGGTAGCACAGCCATTCTTGCCTGCGAGCGACAGATAATTCCGCAGAGGGATTCCTCGGAGGCCAAGGCGCAAACCCGCTCGGAAGGACGACATTGGGGCGCGGGCGATTTTGGTGCTGCTGTTTCGCTTGGTGTGTAAGGCGATGCCGGGCTGAGGCCCGGCGCTACATAACGGCAGATGCCTCCCGCAGCGCTAGAGCGCGTCGCGCAGGCGCATCCAGTAATAACCGAGCCAGCCGAGCCAGCGCTGCCAAAACGTGAGGACGGGCGCCCGCTGGATGCGATCTACTTTGCGAAAACTTTTCGGCACTTCAAATAATGCCGGATCGAGCGGGATAGTGGCGATTTCGGTGACGTGCATCTCGTTTGCAGGCAACATCCGCTGCCCCGCCAGAATGGCTCCTGAAGCGTCCAGCAGGTGATGGGACCGCTTCGTCTCGACAGCGAAGCCGGTTTCAGGTTTGCCAACATTTTTGTAGCTGGGCACGGGAGGGAGGTAGCGCTCGCCGGGTTTGCGCGGCGCGCCGCCGACAAGCACGGCGAAGGAGTTGGCCGCCCCTGGCACGCACGAAATAGAAGTGTCGAGATCGATATACCAGCCGTCGGTCACGTTTTCCTGCGGGAGCGTCCCGGAATCGCCGATCGGAAGCTGTTTCACCGTGGTGATGACGTGACGTGCGGTGTGGCCGAACATCTGCTTGCGTTCGCCGCTATCGTTCGTGGTGGTCTCGATGAGCAGTGTGGGCGTGGAGGGCGGTTCCCCGACTAACTTTTTCAGGGCGGCGGAGCGCGCTTCGATTTGTTCTTTGGACGGCGGCTTCGGAATCGGCATCGACGTGAATTCGTGTGCGTCGGCGCTGAGGGTATAGATTTCGTTGCTATCGCAGCGCGTGATGGTGACGATGGGAGGCGCAGTCACGTATACGACGGGACCTCCGCCGCGCGGACGCAAAGGCTGAAGGAATTGCCGTCGCTCTTCGACGCGCTTGCGGTCGTTTTCGATGTAGGTGATGGTGTCGCCGCTTAGCGGAGAGCTATAGTGCGTTTTGATTCGCAGTCCGGCGGCGCGCGGCGCAGTTTGTGCGAGCATGTCTATATACGCAAAGGAAATGGCGAGAACGAGCACACCAAGGCACAGCATGGCAAGCGAATGCCGAGCGCGATTGCGGCGGGCTCCGCCTGTGCCGCGCGTGCCTACACTCATGGGCTCACCGTACGCCGCCGCGCAGGTTGGTGTCAACGCGAGGCCGCCGCGGCTTCGCGCGCCTGAAGGTCAGCGCCGCAGGAAGTACACGGGGCGAGTGCCGGTGCCAGCGCGAACAAATCGCGGCGGGTGAACTCGACGCCAGCGGAATCGCCGATTACACTGAGCTGCTACAGGCAAGCATGAAGAAACGACAGGTTGGGGGCCACTTCAATAGCAGACATCATCGGAAAAGCGGAACAGGCCGTTTGCGCAACGGATCCATCTGATCGCAAAAACACGAGAAAAGATTGGCAAAAACGCGTGCGGCGGTTGCGCGGCCGCATATCCGCGATAGTGAGAGCACGCGTCCCGGGACAGATCGCAAGCTCGATGGCCGTTTTGATGATTGCGGTCGGAGCCGTTTGCGGGCAAGCCGCGGGTCAAGCGCGTTCGGTTGCGCGGGCCGGATCGGCCGGACAAGTACAAACGGCAGGGCAAACTGGAGGGCAAACGGCTGCCGAATCGCAGCTGCAATCGGGAGCCGCGCAGGCTTCTTCACAGGCTGGCGCGACAGCCGATCCGGATACGCCCGCTTGGGTTCATCCTGTCGACGAGCTGAACGAAATATTGCCGCGCTGGCTGCGCATTGGCGGAGATTACCGCGATCGCTTCGAGGGGCCGCAAGGCGTGGGCTACACGCCGACACATGATGCTTACCTGCTGGACCGCCTGCGCGTAAACGCGGAGGTTCAGCCGAAATCATGGCTGCTCTTCTACGGTGAAGTGCAGGACGCGCGGATCTTTTTCAACGACCACGTCGCCACCAGCGTTTCCGATGAGGACACGTGGACTCTATGGCAAGCCTATTCGCAGCTAGGGAATTCGACTTCGAGTTGGGTGGACGTGCTGGCCGGGCGGCAGGTGCTGCGGTTTGGCGATGAGCGCGTGATCGGGCCTTCGCCGTGGAACAACGTCGGCCGGACGTTTAACGTCGTCCGGCTGGACCTGCATCATCCCGGATTCAAGGTGAGTATATTCTCCGCGGCCGTGGTGCCGGCCGGGAACACTTTTTTGCACGGCACCATTCCTGGCGACGACCTGCACGCCATTTACGCGAGCTTCGAAAGCGTCGTGCCGCACGCCGTGTTCGAGCCCTATGTTATGTGGCATGTTGCGCCGGGGAATTACGGCTTACCGGAAACTGTCGGCCGAGGTCACCTGAACGAAGTCACCGCCGGCCTGCATCTCAAGGGCACGCTGCCGCGCAATTTCGACTATGACACCGAATGGGACGGGCAGACCGGCACGCTGGGTACCGATTCGATTGGCGCCTGGGCGGGCTATGTGGGATTCGGGAAAAGATTCGCGGCAGCCGCTCTACGCCCGCGAATCTTCGCCGAGGCGAATGTGGCTTCGGGAACGAAGAATCTCGCGGGCACTCACTGGAGCACGTTCGATCAGCTCTATCCTTCCAATCACGATAAGTACGGCTTTGCCGACGTCGCCGGGCGCAGGAATCTCGAGCAAACGCGCGCCGGCGTGGAAGAAGTCCTTACGGCAAAATGGAGCATTCGGCAGGCCTTCGAGGGCCTGTGGCTTTTCACTTCCGGGGACAACTTTTATGCTTCGAGCGGAGCGATTTCCGTCGCGGCGCATCCCGGCGCGAATCGGCACATTGGCAACGAACTTGATCTGACCAGCACATACGAGATCGACAAGGGTCTGCACTGCGGATTTGGTTATGCGCGGCTTTTTGCGGGGGCATTTTTGAAAACGGCATCGCAGGGGCACGACTACGGTTACCCGTATGCGTACGTGGAGTACAACTTCTTGCGCGGCGCGCAGTGAGCCCCGGGCGGGAATCGTGTGTCTGCCCCGGATTACAGCGGGTGTGATATAAGGGCGCATTGACGGCAAGGCGAACAGCAAACCAGATCCCTCGGCTGTCGGACCTCGTGATGCCATAAGCGGGAGGATGCGATGAAATCATCCAAAGCGAATTCGGAGATTGAGAGCCGGCCGAGCAAGCTCGGACGGCGCGAGTTCATGCGGCTGGGCGCCGGTGCGGCCGCGGGGGCGGCAGGCGGCGTGGCGCTGACCGCGCTGAATTCGCGCGCGACAGTGCAAGCGAACTCCGTGCCGGCGTCACCGGCAGCGCAACAGGCGGCTGCGTCGGCGGACCACGGCGTGCCCTGGTGGGCGGCTCGGCCGGCGGGCGGCAAAGTTGGCAAGCCGGAAGCGATCGACTTGCACTCGCATTGGTCGCCCGAGCCCTACGATAAGGCGCTCGCGGCGATGGGACATCCGCTCGCGAATCCATATCCGCTCGACTACGATCTCGACAAGCGCCGCCAGTGGATGGATGAACACGGCGACTTGATGCACTGCCTGACGCTTTCGGGCGCGATGCCGTGGTCGCGCGTGACGCCCAAGCAGGGCGCCGAGCTCGCCAAGATCATTAACGACACCGGCATTCAGGTGCATATGAAGTATCCGGATCGCTTCGTCGTGGGCATCGAGCTGCCAGTGAAAGATCCCGAACTTGCCCTCAAGGAACTCAACCGCGTGGCCAGGCAGCCCGGCGTGAGCGCCGTGCACCTGCCGGATTCAGTCGAGCGGCACGACTATATTTTCGACGTGAATTTTGCGCCGGTGCTCGCGCGGCTGCAGGAGCTGAACCTGCCGATCATTTTTCACCAGATGGATGGCGTGCCGAATAGTTATGGCGGCGACCGCACCGTTGGTCCGCCCAACCTGGCAGCGGGAATTGACGCGCCGATCGAGCACACGTTTCTCGCGACGAAATTCATCTACACCGGCACGCTCGACAAATATCCGAATCTGCAGATGGTCCTGCCGCATGCGGGCGGCGCCTTCCCGTATCTCGCCGGGCGCGAGGAGCATTTCCTGTTTCACATGACCGACCACAGCACGAAAATTCAGCATCCCTTCCGCGATTACTTGCGGCGCTTCCACTACGACTATCTGATCTACTGGCCGGAGGCGTTCCGGTTCCTGATGACCATGGTGGGATCGGATCGCATCGTGGTGGGCACGGATAATTTTGCAGCGAAGGACGTGGAGTATCCGACAGCCGTGCTCGATCAATTCAAGCTCCCGCCGGCTGACCGCGAACGCATCCTCAACGGCAACGCCAAACGCTTGCTGCACGTTTAGGTGCTAGCGCACGGGTGTTTACCGCGCGGACCCTGCGGACGTGGGGTCTGGTGAGCGCTCGTGCGCGATTGCAAAAAAAGCAGATTCCTCGGTCGCCGATGAAAATCGAGCAACGCAAACTACGCTGCACATGGCGACCTCGGAATGACAATTGTCATTTGTGGGCGGCTTGGCACAGCCATTACTGATTGGTCGCCTTCACTGTTTCCGTGCGGCCGATGTCTGCCGCACATCCTCTAGCGCCCTTGCGGCCAGCACCCCTGCGGCTGAGGAGGTGAATGGCAACGGCAGCGGCACCTGAAAGCGCGACCAAAGGCAGCAGCGCCAGCGAAAATTTTCCTGTCGCGTCTTTGATGAAGCCCATCACGTAAGTCGTTCCGAAACCGGCGAGATTGCTGAGCGCGTTGATTTGCGCGAGGCCGGCGGCCGCGGCGCTCGCGGAGAGCGCCTCGGTGGCGACGGCCCAGACAGGTCCTTTGCCCGCATAGATTCCGACGATGGCGAGGCACAGGATGACGATGGTAGAGAAAAGCGAATCGAACACGAGCGCCGCAGCCAGGCTGAATGCCGCCAAAACCAGGGGAAGCGACGCGTGCCAGATGCGCTCGCCGGTTCGGTCGGAGCGGCGGCCCCACCAGATCATGATCACCGAGGCGAGGGCAAAGGGAATGGAGTTCAACAGGCCGGTTTGCAGATTGGTGAGGCCATAGGATTTGATGATCTGCGGCTGCCAGAGCTGCAAACCGCTGCTGACGGCCGTGCTTCCGGCCAGGGCGACGCTGAGCAAGAGCACATCCCTATTCCACAGAACCTGCCAGATGGTTTGGCGCGGCGCGAGCCGCCCGGTATGCGTTTCAACGGCGAGGGCGTTGACCAGCCAGTTGCGTTGCTCGCGATCGAGCCAGTTTGCCTCCGGCGGCCGATCGGTGAGCACGACGAGACACGCGAGACCCAGCAGAATTGCGGGAGCGCCCTCGAGAATGAACATCCATTGCCAGCCCCGCAGACCAAGCAGGCCATCGATTCCAAGCAGAGCCGCTGAAATCGGCGAGCCGAGGAAACTCGATACGGGGATAGCCACCGTAAAGATGGCGATGATGCGCGCGCGATAATTCGCGGGAAACCAGTAGGTGAGGTAAAGAATTACGCCAGGGAAGAAACCGGCTTCGGCCGCGCCCAGCAGCAGGCGCATGGCGTAAAACGAATGCGGCCCGCGGATCAGCGCCATTCCGGCGGCGAGAAATCCCCAGGTGACCATGATGCGAGCGATCCAGCGGCGAGCGCCCACTTTTTCCAGCAGAAGATTACTGGGCACTTCACAGACAAAATAAGAGACGAAGAAAAGCCCGCCGCCGAGGCCGAAAACGGTGGGCGACAGATGCAGATCGCCGAGCATTTGGAGCGCGGCGAAGCCGAGATTTACGCGATCGACGAAGGAGATGAAGTAGCAAAGCGCCAGGAAAGGAACAGTGCGCAGGGCGACGCGCCGAATCGTGCTGGATTCAACGGAGCTTTGAGCGCCTGATGCGGCCGGGGCCGTCATTGAGGATGGTCAGTGGCGTCTGGTCTTGGCTCGCGCCACGGTTGAAACGGCAGCAGACTTGGTTTTTTCGAAAGCATTGACGGGCGCGAGCCGGGATTTTACATTTTCCAGCGCTCAGTTGACACATTGTACCGATGGTGAGGACACGTGGAGACTTGCGCGCCACCTGACCCGCATACAAAAGTTCCGCGATTCGTGATGCCCCCGCTGGCCTGCGATGCGCATTGTCATGTTTTTGGTCCGGCGGCGAAGTTTTCTTATAGCGCAGACCGCGCCTACACGCCTCCCGATGCGCCCAAGGAACGGCTGGCGGCGCTGCACCACATTCTCGGCATCGAGCGAGCAGTGATCGTTCAGGCGAGTTGCCACGGCACGGATAATCGCGCAACGCTGGATGCGATTGCCACGAGCGGCGGCCGATATCGCGGGATCGCGATCGTGGACGACAAGTTCACCGACCGCGACTATGCTCTGTTGCAGGAAGGCGGCATTCGCGGCGTCCGATTTAATTTTGTCAAACATCTCGGCGGCATGCCGGACATGAACGTTTTCCGGCGCGTGGTCGAACGGATCCAGCCGCTGGGCTGGCATCTGGTGGTGCACCTGGACGCCGCGGACATCGTCGAACTTGGGGAAATTTTCCGCAAGCTCACTTTGCCTTTCATCATCGATCATATGGGACGCGTGAAGGCGGCTGGCGGCCTCGGGCAGCCGGCATTTCGCGCGCTGCTCGAGCTCATGAAGCTCGAGAACTGCTGGGTCAAGGTGTGCGGCTCGGAGCGAGTTTCAAGCGCAGGTCCTCCCTTCCTGGACGCGGTGCCGTTTGCGCAGGCGCTGGTCACCGCAGCGCCGCATCGTGTGCTGTGGGGGACCGATTGGCCGCATCCGAATATCGCCCGGCACATGCCGAACGATGGCGATCTGGTGGATCTAGTGCCACTTATAGCCCCCACTGAGGAACTCAGGGAGAAGGTTTTGGTCGAGAATCCGGCGAAGCTTTACGATTTCAGGGGGTGACTAGCGCCGGCAAAAGCGTAAGCTGGTGGTTGATCAACCTTGGCGTGAGCTGATTTGACGGGTCGCTGGGCCATGCGGAAGAGTCAGGAGCGGGGTTGAATAGGTCCGACGAATCTGATACAAGAGTATCTTCCCTAGTTCCAGAGTTTAATTCCATGAGACAGCTTCGTAATGCAAACGGAAGGACATCATCAGTTGTCCTCCCCGGCCTGGAAAAAGCTCCCACCGGAATTCAGGGCCTGGACGAAATCACAGGCGGCGGCTTGCCGCGTGGGCGCACAACAATCGTATGCGGCGGTCCCGGCTGCGGAAAGACCATGGTCGGGCTGGAGTTCCTGGTGCGCGGGATCGAGGAGTACGGGGAGCCGGGGGTTCTGCTCGCTTTTGAGGAGACGCCGCAGGAGATGACGCGAAACGTGGCGTCGCTGGGCTTCGATCTGGAAGGGTTCGTCCGCAGGAAGAAACTGTCGCTGGATTTCCTGCCCGTTGAGCCAAGTGAGATTCAGGAAACCGGCGATTACGATCTTGAAGGGCTCTTCATACGGCTTCAGCACGCCGTCGATTCGGTAGGTGCAAAGCGGGTCGTGCTCGATACGGTGGAAGCGCTTTTCTCAGGATTCTCGAATACGGCGGTTCTGCGAGCGGAATTGAGGCGGCTTTTCCGCTGGTTAAAAGAGCGCAACCTTACCGCGGTGATCACCGCGGAGCAGGGCGAGGGGACGCTGACGCGCTATGGGCTCGAGGAATATGTTTCCGACTGCGTGATCCTTTTGGATCATCGAATTCACGACCAGATTTCAACGCGCCGGCTGAGGGTCGTCAAATACAGAGGAACGAGTCACGGCGCCGACGAGTACCCGTTCCTGATCGACGACACGGGTATTTCGGTCCTGCCGCTTACTTCGCTCACACTGAACCATAAAGTGTCCGCAGAACGTGTTGCCACCGGCGTGGCAGATCTTGACGTGATGATGCAAGGCAAGGGCTATTATCGTGGCAGCAGTATTCTGGTTAGCGGCACAGCGGGAACAGGCAAGACGACGCTGGGTTGCCACTTTGCCGAAGCCACCTGCCGCCGGGGCGAACGCTGCCTGTACGTGGGATTCGAGGAATCCACCGATCAGATGTTCCGAAACGCGGCTTCGGTAGGAATCGACCTGAAGAGCTATGTAAAAAAAGGCTTGCTCATCCATGAAGCATGGCGGCCGACGCAATACGGCGTGGAGATGCACCTCCTCAAGATTCACAAATTGGTGGAACGGGTGCGGCCGCATGCCATCATCGTGGACCCGATCAGCAACCTGATCGGCGGCAGCACGCACCGTGATGTGCGTTCGATGCTCGTCCGGCTGGTCGACTTTCTCAAGGGTAAAGGAATCACGGCGATGCTCCTGAGCCTGACGCGAGGCCTCGATCATCTGGAGATCACCGAGGAACATATTTCGTCGCTGATCGACACGTGGATACTGCTGCGGGATATCGAACAAAGCGGCGAAAGGAACCGCTGCTTGTATGTATTGAAGTCGCGCGGCATGGCGCATTCCAATCAGCTTCGCGAATTCGTTATCACCGATCGAGGCATTCGGCTGCTGGCGCCCTACCTGGGCGCGGGACAGGTATTTACCGGGTCGGCGAGGCTGGTTCAGGAAGCGAAGGACGCGGCGGAAGCGCTGGCGCGAAAGCAAACGATCGAACACAAGCAAAATGAATTGCGAGCGAAGCGCCAGGAACTGCAGGAGCGGATCCAGAATCTGCGCGCCGAATACCAGGCTGAAGAAAAAGCGATGGAATTACTGATTCAGCAAGCGGAAAAGGTGGAATCACGTTTCGAGCAGGACACAGAAGAGATGGTCAGCAGCCGTCGTGCAACCGCGAGGGGGCCGGAGAGACAGAACCGACGGCATGCAAACGGAGCCCAGTCATGAAGAGCAAGGCGAACAGTAACGCGGCCAAACAGAAGCGTGACATTCTTGAACTGCGGCTTTACGTCGCCGGACAGACGCCCAAATCTCTGGCGGCGCTCGCCAATCTCAAGCGTATTTGCGACGAGCACCTGAAAGACCAGTACCGGATCGAAGTCGTCGATCTGGTGAAGCATCCGCAGTTGGCGCAGGGAGACCAGATCCTGGCTATCCCGACCCTGGTGCGCCGCGTTCCCAAACCACTCCGCAAAATTATCGGCGATCTCTCGAATACGGAGCGGGTGCTGGTGGGGCTCGATATACGTCCGACAGCATCCGGAATGGCCGACGCAGAGAGCGCATAATCAGTAGCAAAACGCAGCTAGCCTGAAGCCAGCGTCTTCGGCAAAAATACGTCTCAAAACAAGAATCGAAGAAGAGGAACCATGGCAAACTCCCCGTCAACATCCCCCGCAGCGGAACCCAGACCGAGAAGGAGACTCCAGCAGCCCGAGGCCGGAGAGATCATCGAAGCCATTCATGAAGGCAGAGTAGACGCCGTGCTGGTCGATAGCCTTTCGGGAGAACGGGTCTATGCCATGCACCCGTTTGAGGCATTCGAAGAGCACAATGAAATCCTGCAGGCGATCCGCGGCGGCCGCGTGGATGCGCTGGTCGTAAAAACTCCCGCCGGAGACCGGGTTTTTTCGCTACAAGGCAGCGATGAGCCCTACCGCATTCTCTTCGAGACGATGCAGGAGGGCGCAGCTACGCTCGATTCCGACGGGACGGTGCTTTACGCCAATGCCCGCTTCGGCCAAATCGTTGGCGTGCCGGCGGAAAAGCTGGTGGGCACCTCGCTGTACGTACAATTCGCCGCAGTTGAAGCGAAACTGCACAGTTTGCTGCAACAGGCGGTTCAAAGCAGCGCAAAGGGTGAGATTCAGTTTCAGGACGAGCAAGGGCGGAACCGGATTCTTCGCCTGACGGTGAGCCCCTTGCCCAGCTATCAAGCGGATTCGCAGCATCGGGCGTTGTGCATGGTGGCTACCGACGTGACGGAGCTGTTTGAAGCCAACGAATCTTTGCGGAAAAACGAAGAGGTGCTGCAGGCGCTTTCGGCGCGATTGTTGCGTTTTCAGGATGACGAGAGAAAGCGCATTTCGCGGGAACTGCACGACAGCGCGGGGCAATACCTGGCGGCAGCGATCATGAGGCTCGCGGAGGTTGGCGATGCGATGAAGTCTTTTCGGGAGGCCGACGGGTGGCGCCCGCTGATCCAGGACGCGCGGGAGGCGATCGAATCATGTTCCCGCGAAATTCGAACGCTCTCCTATCTGTTGCATCCGCCGACACTGGACGTAGCGGGGCTGGATTCGGCTCTTGAGTGGTATTGCGCCGGATTTGCCAGCCGCAGCGGCATCAGCGTCGATCTGGAGGTGACGCCTGGGCTGGGCCGACTGGAGCAAGGGCTGGAAATCACCATCTACCGCATTGTCCAGGAAGGGCTGACAAACATTCACAGACACTCCGGCAGCAAATGGGCTGGAATCCGCCTGGTTCGGGAAGGCGATCAGCTGCTGCTCGAAGTGGCCGACCGTGGCAAAGGGCTGGGATCTGTTTCCGGAGAAGATTCACGCATCAATGTCGGTGTGGGAATTGCGGGAATGCGGGAGCGCGTGCGACAGATGAATGGCCGGTTCACGATTGAATCCACGTCGCAGGGCGCTACACTGCGGGTGTTCTTTGATCTAAAGCGCTTACCTGTTTCCGAACCTGCTGAGAGTTTGCCTCAATCCATCTGAACGCAGCGTTTAATCCCTGCTAGCGGGCTGTCCAGCCGCCATCGACGGCGAGGCTGGTGCCGGTTATCAGCGAAGCTGCCGGAGAAGCGAGAAAAACAATCGCTCCGGTGACTTCGTCCATCCTGCCCATGCGGCCGAGAGGAATTCTGCTGAGCACCCAATCGCGAAATTGTGGATCGGCGAAAAACGAGGCGGTCATCGGCGTTTCGAGGAACGTGGGAGCGATGGCGTTCACGCGAATGTTTTCCGGCGCGAGCTCGACCGCCATGGCTTTGGTCAGACCTTCGACGGCATGCTTGGTCATGCAATAAACGGTGCGGCGCTCGGCCCCGACGCGGCCCATTTGCGAGGTGATGTTGATGATGCTGCCGCCCCGCTTGCGGTGATCGGGGTCCTGAAGCATTTTGCGCGCGGCGGCTTGCGCGACGAGAAAAGCGGCGCGCACGTTCAGCGCGATCATTTCATCAAGATGGGCTTCGGAAACATCAACGAAGAGTTCGGGAATATTCATACCCGCGTTATTGAGCAGGATATGCACGCGATCCACGGCGGCGAATGCGGAGCGGACTTGCTCCGTTCGTGTGACGTCGCAAACGACGCTGCGGGCGCGGCCTCCCGCATCTGTGATTTGGCTCTGTACGTCGTTTAATTCAGCGGGCGTTCTGCTGAGCAACACCACTTCCGCGCCGGCCTGGGCCAGCGCCAGCGCGCCGGCCGCGCCGATTCCTCGCCCCGCGCCGGTGACAACGGCGACCCGGCCATCCAGGCGGAATGACGGAGGAGTCGGTGCGGCTTCGGATCTGGCTGGCGCAGGGGTTATCGCGAATCTCCTGAACTGGTGCCGACACTCACTTTCTGTTTGCCAAAGCGGCGCAGGCGAATATCGGCCTGCTCCTTGTGGCCCCAAAATCTTTCGATGGCACACAGGCGCGAGCAATATTCCCCGATGAGCACGCTGGCTTCCTCGGTGCATTGCTGATAGGTGACCGTTTTCATGAACTTGCCGACCCAAAGCCCGCCGGTGTAGCGAGCGGCGCGGCGCGTGGGCAGCGTGTGGTTGGTTCCGATCAGCTTATCGCCGTAAGCCACATTGGTCTCGGGGCCGAGGAAAAGCGAGCCGTAGTTGCGCAGGTGTTCAAGGAAATAACGCGGATTGCGCGTCATGATCTCGACGTGCTCGTAGGCGAGGCGGTCGGCTTCCTGAACGGCTTCGTCGAGGTCGGCGACCAAAATGATCTGCCCGTAGTCGCGCCAGGAAAGCGAGGCGATCTCCGCGGTTGGAAGTGTTTTGAGCTGGCGATCGATTTCCGCGGGAAGGGCTCGCGCCAGAGGCTCTGAGGTGGTGATCAGCGCGGCGGGCGAAGTGGGGCCGTGCTCGGCCTGGCCGAGCAGGTCGGCGGCGACGAATTCGATATCCGCGGAATCGTCGGCAACAACGAGGATTTCCGTCGGGCCGGCGAGCAGGTCGATTCCGACCTGTCCGAAGAGCTGGCGCTTGGCTTCGGCAACATAGGAATTGCCGGCGCCGACGATCATGTCGACCGGGGCGATGGTTTCGGTACCAACGGCCATGGCGGCAATCGCTTGCACGCCGCCGAGAATATAAATTTCATCGGCTCCGGCGAGCACCATGGCCGCTACTGTCTCGGGATGCGGCTTACCGCCGGTTGGCGGGGTGCAGGCGATGACGCGCTGCACGCCGGCAACTTTCGCGGTGACGATGGTCATGTGCGACGAGGCCACCATGGGATAACGTCCGCCCGGAATGTAGCAGCCGACGTTGGCGACCGGAATGTTGCGGTGGCCGAGACGCACGCCGGGCAGGGTTTCGACTTCGATATCGCGGAGCGCGGATTTTTGATGGTGGGCGAAATTGCGGATTTGCGCCTGGGCAAATTCGATATCGTGTATGGTCTGCGGCGGCACGGAAGCCAGCAGCGAATTGATTTCATTTTGCGAAAGCCGAAACGTTTCGGGCGACCAACCGTCGAATTTCGCCGAGAGCTCGCGAACGGCTGCGTCGCCTCGCGCCTTTACTTGGGCGATGAGGTCCGCGACGGTCTGTTGGACTTTGCGATTCGCGGCTTCGATTTCCGCCGCGGGAATGCTCGTTTTCAGATGCTTGGCCATTTTTGTTCCTTAGGATTTTACAACCGAACGGCCGAATTTACGGACGAATTGCCGGAACTCGATTGTCACATATTGTGGCTCTTGCATTCGGAGCGTTTATGCCCCCATCTAAGCGGCATATATGCGGCGTTTGTTCTGGCCATACAATTGTGAGATGAGGCGACATTTGTGACGAACATCACATCATTGATTGCCTTTTCCACATAATGTGCGACGGGGACACAATCCAGGGGAGATTCGCGTTGCAACAGCAGCGGGATTCGGACAAACTAGAGATGTGCTGGTCCGCAAGTGAGACGCACAAGGCGGTTTCCGCCGGGTGGGCGATCCTCCTTGAAATGGGCAGGCCTTTTCTTGATCCAAGTTGATCCGGCTTGATGTGGTTGAGACAGGCCGATCGAGCCGGCGTTTAACATATCGGGTCTGAATGGACTTGATCCGGGTGGATTTCATCTGGCCTCGGGGAACCTGCGGGAGCCGCTAATCTGAACGTATTCGAGGGAAATCACAGAAATGAGTGAGCAAATCGGTGAGCTTCTAGCCCCGTATCGATTGATGATGACGCCGGGGCCTTGCTCGATCGACCCGCGGGTCTATCGGGCGATGTCCACTCCGCTGGTGGGTCACATGGACCCGTGGTTCACGGAGATGATCGGCGAGGTGCAGGTGCTGCTGCGCCGCGCTTTCCAGACCGAGAATCGCGTGACCTTTCCAATCTCCGCATCCGGTTCCGGCGGCATCGAAGCCGCAGTGGTGAATCCGCTGGAAGCAGGGGATGAAGCCATCGTTTGTGTGAACGGCAACTTTTCCGAGCGCATGGCCATTATTGCGTCGCGTGTGCCGGGCACGACGATTCATCGCGTCGAGGCGCCCTGGGGGCGCACGGTGGATCCGGAGGACGTGCGCAAGGCGGCGAAGGGCCGGAAGATTAAATTTATTGGGGTGTGCCACGGCGAGACTTCGACCGGCGTGCTGAGCCCGTTGGACGATTTTCGCAAGGTGGCGGATGAAGCCGGCGCACTCTTTGTGGTTGACGCGGTAGCAACGCTTTGTGGAACGCCACTGAACGTGGACCGGCAGAGGATTGACTTGTGTTTCAGCGGAACGCAGAAGGCGATCAGCGCGCCTCCCGGAATGTCTCCAATCACGGTGGGGACGCGCATGGAAGAAGTGCTGCGCGCGCGCAAGACCCCGGTGCAGAGTTGGTATTTCGATCTCACTACGACCATGAACTTCTGGGGCAAGGACCGGACCTATCACCATACGCCGCCGATTTCGATCGTATTTGCGTTGCGAGAAGCGCTGCGGATCGTCTTTGAGGAAGGCCTTGAGGCCGGGTGGGCGCGGCACCGACAGAACCAGTTGGCGCTGATCGCCGGGCTTGAGGCGCTGGGAATCGAACTTTTTGTGCCGAACGAAAAAGATCGCCTGCCGACGGTCACGAGCGTTTACGTGCCGAAGAGGGTAGAAGATTTGCGGGTGCGGCGGCAATTGCTGGACGAATTCGGAATCGAGATCGCCGGAGGCATCGGGCCGCTGAAGGGCAAGATCTGGCGCATCGGGTTGATGGGCTACGTAAGCCAGCACAAGCATATTCTGTTTTTCCTGGCGGCGCTGGAAAAGGTGCTGCTCGATCAGGGAATGAGCGTATCGCCCGGAGCCGGCGTGGGCGCGGCGATTCGGCATTATTCGCATGCGGAGCCGGCAACCGTTGGGCCGCGAAGCTGAACGTCGGCTACACTAGTGTTGGTCGCTGACCTTACGTGAGCGCAAGCGCTGCACATCCGGGTATTCCCAATGACGGGCCGATGAGTAACTTCGTCGGCCCGTTTGACGTGACCTCCAGTTTGACCGGCGAGAGTTACCACGTGCGCTTTTCGCATTTGTGGAATGCCATCGCCACGCGACACAGCGACAGCATCGATTCGAAATTTCTGGTGGATGGCCGCGCGACGATCGTGGGTCTGGCGCACCCGGGTTTCGTACAGTTTCGGAGCGGAAGTGGGCGAGATTTGACCGACCGTGAAGCCAGCTTCGTTGCCGCGGAATATTTACGGGAGCGGCTGGAACAGGAAGACGAGCGGCCGCTGTACGACGTTTCCCCCGCGGAGATGAAGCGGCTGATCGAGAAGATCGGGATACGCTAGGGCTTTAGTGGACTAGCGCGATTCGGGCCTCAAGACGCGCGAAGACTGCGCAAATAGAACCCAAAGCAGGTCTCTCACGGCCATCCCGAAGAACGGGCTGGGTTCGGGATGACACCTCTCCGGTCAGGCGTCGGAGAGGGATTCGTCGAATGGACTGGTTTTGGGAGACTCGGCCGGGGCTGATTTCGGGTCTATCGATTTTGGAGTTTCCGGCAGTTCGTGTGTTTCCAGAATTGCGCCGCAATCGGCGCACTCGATATATTCGGCTTCGTTATCTTTGGCGATCAGCCGGGTGCGTTGGTGTTTGCAGGCGGGCACGTCCATCATGGAAAACACTATAGCGCAGCTCAGCGTCCACTAAAATCGTGGCAGTTGGAGACCTTCCGCCAACGGGAGACCGATTGCGGAGAGATCCCTCGGCCACGTTGTCCCCTCGGGATGACGATGCTGGCGGCATCGTCACTTATGCTAGAGTAGCGCGTTTAGACGCACGCATGGCCACCAAACCTGCTATCCGTTTCACGGAATTGCCGCCGGAGAAGTTGCGCTGGCGATGCGATCCGGCGCGAATCCCTTACGAGACAACGGCGCAAGCCGAACCCATTGAGGGCCCCGTAGGGCAGGACCGCGCCTTACGCGCGCTGCGCATGGGCGTGGAACTGGCGGCGCCGGGTTACAACATCTTTGTATGCGGGCTCTCGGGCACGAGCCGCGGCGGCATGATCCAGAAGCTACTCGAAGAGATGCAGCCGCGAACCGAGCCGGGGCCGGACCGGTGTTACGTCAACAATTTCAAAAATCCTGACCGGCCGCGCCTGTTAACGCTGCCTCGGGGACAGGCGAACAACTTCAAGAAGGACATGCAGTCGGGCATCGATTTTCTGAGGCGGCGGATTCCGCAGGTTTTTGAGGGTGAGCCTTTCCAGCGGCAAAAGGGTCGCATCGTCGACCGGTACACGCTGCGGGAAAAAGAGGTGATGGACGACTTCACACGACGCATTGCGCGGGAGCAGTTTGCGCTGGGACACATGCAGGTGGGCGCGGTGGCGCTGCCGGAAATCTTTCCCGTGCTCGACGGCCAGATGGTGCCGATCGAAGATATCCCCAAGATGGTGCAGGAAGGGAAACTCGAGAATATTGCCGCGGAGGAGCTCGAACGCAAATACGAGCAATTTCGCCAGGAGTTCACGGTCGTTTATCGCAAGACGCTGACGCTTTCACGGGAACTGGCGAGTGAGCTCAGCTATCTCGAGCAGGAAGCCGCTTCGGTTTTGGTGGACGGATTCATCGAGGAACTGAAAGAGAAATACACGGCCAGCAACGTCGCCGAATATCTGGAGGAAGTGCGGCACAACATTCTCGACAATCTTGATCCCTTCAAGGAACGGGACGATGAAGCGGAAGCGGGAGCGGCGGGACCCGGGGATATGCCACTGAAGAGCGCCAGCCAGGAGCGCGACCCGTTTCGCGTGTACGGGGTGAATGTGCTGCTCGGGCATAACGAGCAGGACACCTCTCCGGTGATCTTTGAAACGACGCCGACGCACACCAATCTTTTTGGGACGATCCAGCGCAGTTATGACTCGCGCGGGGTGTGGTCTTCGGATTTCATGGACTTGCGCGCGGGTTCGATACTGCGCGCCGATGGCGGTTTTCTGATCATGTACGCGCTCGACGCCCTCACTGAGATGGGTGTGTGGCGCACGCTGAAACGTACCCTGAACCACGCGAAACTGGAAATTCAACCGATGGAGCTGCTGTTTCCGTTCGGCGCATCGGCCCTTAAGCCTGAGCCGATTGATCTGAACGTCAAGGTGATCCTGATCGGCGACCGCAATCTCTACGAAGTTTTTTATGCGCACGAGGAGGAGTTCAAAAAGATTTTCAAGGTGCGCGTAGAGTTTGACGAAGAGATGGAGATGACGGAGGAGGTGATCCGGCAATACAGCGGGCGCTTGCACAAGCTGTGCCAGGACGAAAGCCTTTGCCCGTTTGACCGCACGGCTGTGGCGGCGATGATTGAATACGGCGTGCGGCTGGCGGGGCGGCGCAATAAGGTGACTTCGCGGTTTGTGGACCTGGCTGACCTTGCGCGCGAAGCATGTTACGTCGCGCGGCAGGCAGGGGAGTCTCCGGTCACGGCTGCACATTTGCGCATGGCGCGCGAGGCCCGTACGGAGCGGCACAACCTGATCGAGACGAAGATTCGCGAGATGATTGCCGAGGGCACCTTGCTGATCGATACGGAAGGCGCGCAGGTCGGCCAGGTGAACGGACTGAGCCTGATGGAGATTGGGGGATATGTTTTCGGCAAGCCGGTACGGATCACGGCTTCGGCGGCGCTGGGTAAATCTGGGCTGATCAACATCGAACGGGAAGCCAACCTGAGCGGCCAACTGCACGATAAGGGCATGCAGATTATCGCCGGCTACATGCGTTCGCAATTCGCGCAGGATAAGCCGCTCTCACTGGCGGCGAGTATTTGCTTTGAACAGTCGTATGCGGGCGTCGATGGCGACAGCGCCAGCTCAACCGAGGTTTATGCGCTGGTGTCGGCGCTTTCGGGGTTGCCGATCCGGCAGGATATCGCCGTCACCGGTTCAGTGAATCAGCAAGGAGTGGTGCAGCCGATCGGCGGCGTGAACGAAAAGATCGAAGGCTTTTACGACGTGTGCCGGGTGCGCGGCTTGACCGGAACTCAAGGTGTGCTCATTCCCATCGAGAATGTTGAAGATTTGATGCTTCGCGAGGACGTGATTGCGGCCGTGGCGAATGGGACCTTCCACGTGCAGCCGGTTGCACATATCGAAGAAGGTGTGGAGATTCTTACGGGCGTGGAAGCGGGCACGCGCGACGCGCGCGGGCAGTTTCCACGAAACAGCGTCTTTGCGCGCGTCGACGACCGTTTGCGCAAAATGGCGGAAACGCTGAAGGAATTTGAATCCTAACGGCTTTCAGGTGCTGCGCCCGCCCTGCTGTATTTAGCCTGGACATTAGTCAGCCGCGTGCGCGTGACTCGTCGCGCCGAGGCGAAGCTTTGCGGTTTGAAGCGAGAGAACTGCGCAACGAATGGCGGTTCGATTTGATCGCGGTTTGCGCCGCATTTCAGCCACGCGGCGCAAACCGCAGGGAGTCTTAGATAGCCGGCCGCTCGCCGAAGGATTACTGCAGGCGCGGCGGGCCCGTGGGCGCGGCGTTAGCCGCAGCCGGAGCGCTCACCGGAGTTGCCGCAGCGCTACCGGTGTTTGCCGGAGCCGCGGCAGCGCCGCCGGAGGGAGCGGCGTTCGCGGGCGAAGCGGAACCGGTGTCTTTTGGCGTGGAGAGGTAGCCGTTCACGCCATCCTTTGTGACCTCCATGACCACGAGTTCATAAGGCGCCCGGACGCCGCGCACGTAGAACTGCATGGGTTCATCGACGTTGCGATCTTTTTTCTCGATGGACTTATCATCGGCAATCACGGTCATGGTGAATTTGTAGTGCTTGGGATCCGTGTTGCGCAGCAGGATTTGCACCGGCCCGACGTGCTGGGGCTGCTTGGATTTCTTTACCTTGAAATCATAGATATTACGATCGTTCAGGTGCTTGAGGACTTCGAGTTCCTCGCCGTTTCGAGCGATTAGGACGCCCTGGTTATTCAAATCGCCGACGGCCGTGGTGAGGCTCTTCTTGGTGTCGTCAAGGTCCTTACGGGTGGCGGCGATATCGGTCTTGGCCCCGGTCAGGTCAGTGGATACCTGGCCGATTTTTGCTTCACTGTCTTTCTGAACCTGGCCGATCTGGGCCACGAGTTTGGCGTCGCTGTCCTGTTGCTCCTGTTGAATTTGCTGCGCCAGGGTGCGGGCGCGAGCGAGTTCAGCCTGAGTGAGGCCCAGTTTTTGGGAAGTTACGTCCAGTTGGCCCCGCAGCAAGGCTACGCGGGAATTGGTCTGGTCAAGTTCCTTGCTCAACACGTCGGCGTGGTTATTGCTTTGCGTCAAGGCGTATTGCAGCTGGGTGCGCGAGTTATATCCAACGTAGATGAGCGCACCAACCGCGATAAACAACACGATAATGACGAGCGGGATCCAACGCGGCGTAGGCGCCGGCTCATAAACGTAACTCTCATTCGAGGGAGGAGCGCTCGGCGGGACGTTGGGCGTGATGCTCATACCTTCTCTCCTTTAAAGCGCGGGCACGTTGTGTGCCCCGGGCATTTCAAGTTTTTATGATCGCTCTTTGTAGATTATGGCCGAGGGCAGCAGGGTTGTCCATGTTCCGTCCGGCTTAGTACGTGCGCGAATTTTCCCATTCCGAGGGCCGGACCGATGTACTAGAACTTGGCTCAGCATTAAACCCAAGATGCCCGTTCGATGCGTGATTTATCTGTTCCGGCGCGCGGCCAGCGAGCCTCGATGGTAGTGGTCAGCCCGCCACGGGGAGTGAATTCGCCGCGTACAGTGCACCAGACGGGCCTGGTTGCTGCAACGATGTCTCGCAGAATACGGTTTACGGCGTTTTCGTAGAAGATGCCCAGATTCCGATAGGCCAACAGGTAGAGTTTCAAGGCCTTTAGCTCAAGGCAATGACGGCGGGGTTCGTATTCGATGGTGATCGTTCCGTAGTCAGGCAAGCCGGTCTTAGGACAAACGGAGGTATATTCGGGAAAGCGTGTGCGGATGGTGTAACCGGGAAACTGGTTGGGCCAGGTCTCAAGCTGCGGCAATCGCGCCGTAATACCGGCTTTGGCATGTTCGACGGTGTAAGCGGGCACCCATTCACTCCCAAGACGTCATTTTTGACGGAGCCACATGCTACAATAATGGCTGGGGTTCCGGTGCAAGAGAAGAGCCCCGGTCAATTGCACGCTGTAACAGCCTCAGTATAACCAGCTTGCCGTGCAATGCGTCTAAAATGACAGCAAGGACGCCGTTTGCATCCCGTCGCTGCCCTCAGTTCGGCACGCCTGGTGGGTGTCCTTTAGCAAAACGGGCATATGTGGATAGTCAGGGTCGCTCTTAACCGACCGTACACCTTCATCGTAGTCTCTGTTTTGATTTTGATCCTCAGCGGGGTGGCCATCGTGCAGACCCCCGTGGATATTTTCCCCGCCATCAATATTCCAGTTGTGGGAGTGGTGTTGCAGTACAACGGACTTGCTCCGCAAGAGATGCAGGACCGGTTGACGAGCGTGCTCGAGCGCGGCATGACCAATAACGTCGATAACATTGAGCACATCGAGGCGCAGTCGTATCACGGGATCTCAGTTATCAAAGTGTTTCTGCAGCCAAAAGCGGACACATTTGCGGCCATTGCGGAGATCAGTTCGGTGGCCGCGGGCTCGATTCGGCAGATGCCGCCGGGGACGACTCCGCCCTACATGCTGGCCTACAGCGCGGCAGACGTTCCGATACTGCAAATCGGGTTGAGCAGCCGGAGCCTTTCTGAGCAGCAGTTATCCGACCTGGGCATTAATTTTTTGCGGCCGCGGCTGATTACCATCGAAGGCGCGGAATTGCCGGCGCCCTATGGCGGCAGGAACCGGCTCGTGACGGTGGATCTGGATCCGCAAAGACTGTTCCAGCGCGGCATTTCCGGCGCAGACGTGGTGAATGCGGTCAATGCACAGAATCTGGTGCAGCCTCAAGGGACGGCCAAGATCGGAGACCGCGAGTACGACATTGCGTTGAACAGCACCGCGAAGACCATCGATGAGCTGAACGACATGCCCGTCAAGGTCGTTAACGGGGCGATGGTGTATTTGCGCGATGTGGCTTATGTGCATGATGGGGCAGCCTTCCAAACGAATGTGTCGAGACGAGATGGCCACCGCGGCGTGCTTATGGTTGTCCTTAAGCACGGTGCCGCTTCCACCGTTGACGTGGTCAAACGAATACGCGCGGCCATTCCCAAGGTTGCGGCCACCTTGCCCTCCGAGTTGGAGATCACCCTTACCGGGGATCAATCGATCTTCGTGCGGGCGGCAATCAGCGGCGTGCTCCGGGAAGCCGTCATCGCAGCCTGCCTGACGGCGGCATTGATTTTGCTGTTTTTGGGCAGTTGGCGCAGCACGCTCATCGTGGCCATTTCGATTCCATTGTCCATTCTGACGTCGTTGGTGGTGCTCAGCCTGCTTGGCGAGACGATCAATATCATGACGCTGGGAGGCTTGGCGCTTGCCGTGGGAATCCTGGTGGATGACGCCGTCGTGACGATCGAAAACATCAATCGATTGCTGCCGGAAGGCATGCCGCTTCGGGACACGATTCTTGCCGGGGCACAAGAGATTGCGATACCCGCGTTCGTGGCGACGCTGAGCATCTGTATCGTCTTTATTCCTATCTTCTTCCTGAAAGGCGTTCCCGGATATCTCTTCCGTCCGTTAGCCGAAGCGGTTGTTTTTGCCATGCTCGCTTCCTACTTTCTTTCACGGACTCTCGTGCCCACGCTCGTGATGTATTCATTCCGTTCGGAGCGGCGCAAGCGGGAAGCGGCGGCACGCGGCGAACACGCCGGTTTTTTCCGGCGGTTTCATCTCGGGTTTGAAGAAAAGTTCGAAAGCATGCGCGAGGGCTATATAACAGCGTTGGAATGGTGCCTCGCTCACCGGTTGATCTTTACGGTCCTGTTTCTCGGCTTCTGCACCTCGAGCATGCTGATGATTCCCTACCTGGGGTCTGATCTGTTTCCGGAAGTGGATGCCGGCCAGATCCGGCTGCACGTGCGCGGACCGATTGGAATGCGCATCGAGGAGACCACCGCGCTCTGCGATCGGATTGAAAACTCGATTCGCGCGAAGATTCCAAACGAAGAACTGGATGGCATCGTCGACAACGTGGGCTTCCCGACCAGCGGCACAAACCTGACACTAAGCAATAGCGGCGTGATCGGGACATCCGATGCCGAGATTTTGATCGCGCTGAAGCCCGAACACCGCACCAAACCGGTCGATTACATCCGGACGCTGCGGCGAACGCTGCCCAACGAGTTCCCGGGAACGGAATTTTATTTTCAGCCAGCCGACATCGTCAGCCAGGTATTGAACTTCGGTTTGCCCGCGCCCATCGATATTCAACTCGCCGGCCCGAACGTGCGACAGAATTTTGACCTGGCTCGCGAACTGCTGCCGCGGCTCAAGGCGGTGCCAGGGGCCGCGGACGTGCATATCCAGCAGGCATATAACCAGCCGCAACTGGACATCAATGTAGATCGGGTGAAGGCCGAACAGGTGGGGATGACCGAGCAGACCGTGGCGAGTAACGCGCTGGTTTCGCTGCAAAACAGCTTTCAGACGGCGCCGAACTTCTGGGTCAGCCCGCAGGGCGTCGCTTATGTAATCGCCACGCAAACCCCGCAGTACCGCATGGATTCAATGCCGGAGCTGCGGGGCATGCCGGTAATCAGTAATACGGCTCAAGGAACCCGCGAGCAACTGATCGATAATCTTGCGCACATCTCGCGTGATACCGGCGCGGCGGTCGCTTCGCAATACGATATTTTGCCGGTCGTGGATACTTACGTGAGCGCGCAGGACCGCGATCTTGGCGGGCTCGCAACTGACGTCGAGAAGGTTGTCCGGCAATATGAGACGAAGCTTCCCCGGGGGACGTCGGTGGCGATCCGCGGCCAGATCGACACTATGCAATCTTCGTTTTCGGGGCTGGCAATCGGTCTGATTTTTTCAGTGGTCCTTGTATATTTGCTGATGGTGGTGAATTTCCAGTCCTGGGTGGATCCGTTCATCATAATTACGGCGCTGCCCGGAGCGCTCAGCGGAATCGTGTGGATGTTATTCTTCACCGGGACGACGCTGAACGTGCCATCTCTGATGGGCACGATCATGTGCATCGGAGTGGCCACCTCAAACAGTATTCTGCTGGTTACTTTTGCGGCAGCGCAGATGCAGGAAGGGAAGAGTTCGGTGGCGGCCGCAATCGGGGCGGGCTTCACCCGGCTGCGCCCGGTGCTGATGACGGCGCTGGCGATGATCGTGGGCATGATTCCCATGTCCCTGGGAATCGGCGAAGGCGCTGAACAAAATGCGCCGCTCGGCCGCGCGGTAATCGGAGGACTCGCGGTGGCAACGGTTTCCACGCTGTTTTTTGTTCCTGTCGTTTACAGCTTTATCCGCCGTAAGGGTTATGAAGAAATTTTCGCAGAGTAAAAGCTTGTGATGTGGAAGCTTACAGAAGACGGGAACTGGAGAGTGCGTATTTTCGTCCTAGATGGAAGTGGGAAAGCAAGGAGACAGACTCTTTCATGAATCCGCAGTTCACGGAGACGGAACGACCCACCGAACCCGTGCGGGACCCTGAATTCCGGCCGGCGCAACGGCAGGGCTCTCGGGTCCTGCTCTATACGATTCCCGCAATTCTTTTGGCGTTTTTTGCCGGCCTTGCGTATTGGAGAGTGCAGTCGCGCAATCGGGTCCGCGCCGAACTCATTCCCGCAGCAGCGCAAAGCGAAGATGTGCCGGTCGCGGTCGTTCATCCCGGTCGCTCTACCTCGACGCGGCAGTTAACAATCCCCGGGGACGTACAGGCCTACGTCGAGACCCCCATCTATGCCCGGACCGAAGGGTACCTGAAGCGCTGGTATGTTGATATCGGCGGCCATGTAAAAGAAGGCCAACTGCTTGCGACCATCGACACACCGGAAATCGATCAGCAACTGAAGCAAGCGGAAGCGGCGCAGTTACAGGCTCAGGCCAATTTGGACCTGGCGCGGACCACGGCGGAACGCTGGCATAATCTCTTGAAATCCGATGGCGTCTCGCAGCAGGAAGTCGACACCAACGACGCGGCCTACAAAGCCCGGCAAGCGGACTATGCGGCGGCACTGGCCAATGTCGAGCGCCTGAAATCCATGCAATCGTTTCAGCAGGTGGTCGCGCCCTTCAGCGGCGTGATCACAGCCCGCGATATCGATATCGGCGCTTTGATTACCAATGGCACTTCCAAGGAACTGTTCAAACTTGCTCAAATCGATGTGATGCGGGTTTACGTCAATGTGCCGGAAGGGTATAGCAACGATATGCATCTCGGTTTGCCAGCGCGATTGCACATCGCGGAATTTCCCAATCGCGTCTTCACGGGTAAGGTAGCTCACACGGCAGGCGCAATTGATCCGGCGTCGCGCACCTTGTTGACCGAGGTGCAGGTACCGAATCCGAAAAGTGAGTTAATGCCCGGCGCATATGCGGAGGTCACATTTGATATTGGCAGCGCGGAACCCCCGCTCGTGATTCCTTCGAATGCCTTGATCTTCCGTGCTGCAGGAACGCAGGTCGCCGTGGTTGATTCCGCCCAGAGAGCACGGCTGCGAAAGATTTCTCTGGGCCGCGATTTTGGCACGACTCTCGAAGTCCTGTCCGGGGTTGATCCGCAAGATCTGGTCATCATCAACCCCCCCGATTCCCTCGCAGACGGCACGCTGGTTAAGCCGGAACTGGCTGAAGAGTCCTCAACGAGCAACGGTTCTGAGCCCGTTCGTCCTTCGGCCAAGACAGTGGATGGAAACTCACATTGATGCTTGGGCCTGCACGCGTGCTTACACCTGACGTTAACCGCAGCGGGCTGGAACGCCACAGCAAATCCAGGTTCGCCCGGGCATTCGCCGCTTTGTGCTTTACCTGCGCACTCACCCTGACCGGCTGCGTCGTGGGTCCGAATTACAGCCGCCCAAGCGCCCCCACACCAACGGCTTGGAAAGAGCAGCCGCCAGAGGGTTGGAAGACGGCGACGCCGCACGACGAAATCTCCAAAGGAGACTGGTGGCGCATTTTTGGTGATGCGGAATTAAATGCCCTTGAGACCCAGGCGATCGCTGCCAACCAGAACCTGCAAGCTGCCGCACAACGCGTGATCGCAGCGCGCGCACAAGCTCTGGCCACGCGTTCGAATCTATTTCCGACGGTTAGCGGCGGGTTTTCGCCCGAACGGACGCGGATTTCCGGGACCAGACCCGTAAATCCGGGCGCAAGCGAAGCGGCGTATACCGCGAATACGTTCACATTGCCGGTACAGGCAAGCTACGAGGTGGATCTGTGGGGGCAGATTCGGCGCTCAGTCGAATCCGCCAACGCGCTCACGCAGCGCAGTGTTGCGGAGTATGAGAACGTTCTGCTGCAACTGAAGAGCGACGTGGCATCCTTTTACATCATGGCACGCTACATCGATCAGGAGCTTGTGATTCTGCGCAACAATATTGATTTGCAGCAGCGCGCTCTGGATCTGGCGAACGTCCGCCATAACGGCGGGGTGGCGAGCGGACTTGATGTTTCGGCGGCGGAGACACTTCTCAACACTACTCAGGCGACATACGTTGGACTGGGTGTGCAGCGGGCACAATTCGAACATGCGCTCGCCGTCTTGCTTGGCAAGCCGCCGGCTGAATTCAGCCTGCCGGTGAAGCCATTGCAGATTGCACCGCCAGCACTCCCGTCGGGTTTGCCGTCGGATCTGCTGGAGCGCCGCCCGGATGTGGCCTCTGCCGAACGGCTGCTGGCTTCGGACAATGCGCAAATAGGGGTGGCCCGAGCGGCATTTTTCCCGAATGTCACACTTGCTTTTTCGGCCGGGGGATTGAGTTCGTTTCTTTCACAGATCTTGAGCGCGCCGAGCCTGGTTTGGTCAGCATCGGCGCAAGCTACACAGCCGATCTATACAGGCGGGAGGCTTTCCGCCAATCTCATGCTGGCCCGCGCCAATTACGATGAGTCGGTGGCCAATTATCGGCAAACGGTGCTGTCGGCGTTTCAAGAAGTAGAGGACGGGCTTTCAACGCTGCGCGTTCTCGAACAGCAGGCTACGGCATACGATCAGGCGATCCGCTCGGCGCAGGAGACGGTGGACATATCCACGGCGCGCTATCGCGAGGGGCTGGCAAATTACCTGGAAGTCATCACTGCGGAAGAACAGTTGCTCACGAACCAGCGCGTCGCCGATCAGGTCCTGGAGCAAAGATTGCTTACGACGATCGAATTGATTCAGGCACTTGGCGGCGGATGGCAGGATTCGGTCATCTACAGGCCTGGGGCGCCTCTACCCGGTCAAGCCTCGTCATCCTCGTTGCATTAGGGTTGCATTAGGCGGCGATCCATCGGAGCCGCGGGAGCCGGTCTCCATCCGAACACCGATGGAGCCGTTCGGCCCGCAAACGCGCCCATCCACTGCATTGTTCTACCCATCCGCTGGACAAAGTCTGCAGAATTTGTTAGTTGGGGCTGGGGATCAGTCTATTTATTGGTGTTGGTAACGAACTCTGCACGAAAATTGGCGCCAAACTCCGGGCCTCAAGAGACATAATCTGCAACGGCAGTTCTGAATCCACGGTCACCAGGCAGGAGGCTTGCCGGTTTCTAGAGCGCGTTCAATTCAGAACGATGAGATTGGAGTGAAATATGAGCACTGTCGCATCCGTTCAGGGCACGCAAGCCAACGGCGAATTGGTCCAGATTCTGTCACCGGAAGCGGTGATCCGGCGGCGGCTCGAGGAAGAACGAAAACGGTTACAAAAAGAGGCAGGGATTGAGCACCGCGAAATCCGTCACTTTCACAAGCCCATCGAACTGCCGTTTACAGGGCTACAGCGTAACCACACGACCGTTCTTTTTGGCGGGCTGACGTGGAAGCATGAACGGCTGGTGCACGCGGCGCTGGAAAGCCTGGGCTATAAATGCGAGTCCGTTCCGGTGCCGAACAAGAAAGCCTTTCAGCTGGGCAAAGAGTACGGGAACAATGGCCAGTGCAACCCGACTTACTTCACGGTTGGCAATCTTGTGCAGTTTGTTCAGGATCTCGAATCCAAAGGCCTGACCAAGGACGAAATCTGCGACCGCTACGTCTTTTTTACCGCCGGCGCCTGCGGCCCCTGCCGATTTGGCATGTACGAATCGGAGTACCGGCTCGCGCTCAGGAACGCGGGATTTGACAAATTCCGTGTGTTGCTTTTCCAGCAAAGCGGCGGACTGAATCAAGTCGAGGCCGAACAGGGACTGGAGCTGAATCTCGATTTCTTCCTAGCCATTCTCAATGCGTTGAATATGGGCGATATCCTGAATGACGTCGCGTACCAGATTCGCCCGTACGAAGTGAATGCGGGGGAGACCGACCGCGTATTGGAACAATCCATGGAGCTTTTGCATGAGGTGATGCGTCGGCAAAAGCCGTGGACGCTGCGCGGGCGGGCCGCAAAACTTCTGAAGGGGACCCGGTTCGAGGGAACGGGCGAGTATCTCGGCAAATTCCTGCATCAGCTTTTCGGAGATGAAATCATGGCGGCGCTGCGCGAGGTGCGCGACAAGTTCGCCGCTATCCCGATTGACCGCACGCGTGTCAAGCCCATCGTGAAAATCACGGGCGAGTTCTGGGCGCAAACCACCGAAGGCGACGGCAATTTCAACATGTTCCGGTTCCTTGAAAAGGAAGGCGCGCAGGTTGTCGTCGAGCCGATTGGGACCTGGATTTGCTATCTGATGCATCAGGTCGTGCAGCAGTGCCGTGACGAAAAGGGGCTTAAGGATGGAGCCGTCCTGCCACCGTCGTGGCGCGTGGATAAGCACCTGAAGATCAACCTGGCGATGTACAAGAAGATCATGCAGATAAAAATCGCTGAGCAAATCTTCAAGCGCGAATACAACCGGATTATCGACGCACTCGGCGGGATCGGCCATCATCTGGTCGATCAATACGAACTGCAGCGGCTGGGCCATCCTTATTACAACTCCCGGGCAGCGGGCGGCGAAGGTCACCTGGAGGTTGCGAAGAACATCTACTACTCGCATAAAGGCCTGGCGCACATGGTGCTGGCGCTCAAACCGTTTGGGTGCATGCCTTCAACGCAATCGGACGGAGCGCAGTCCGCGGTTATGTCGCATTATAAAGACATGATCTTTCTGCCGATCGAGACTTCCGGCGAGGGCGACGTGAATGCGCACAGCCGCGTCCAGATGGCACTCGGGGAGGCCAAAGCGAAGACCAAGCTTGAATTTAAAGCCACCCTCGAGGCGACGGGCCGGACGCTCGAGGAGATTCGCGCCTATGCTGATGAGCATCCGGAGTTGAAGTCGCCGATGTACAAAGTGCCGCACGCGGAAGGCGTCGTGGGCGTAGCTGCAAATTTCGTACGTCACGTAGCCGAACTCATGAAAGCGGAAGGCAAGCCGGTGGCGCGCGACAGCGCCGCGGCTTAACAGGTCCCATGGGCTGCTCGAGCGGAAGCTGCGGAACCGGAAGCGCCGGGGGTAACGGCGGAGCGTTCGTTCCGCTTACTAACTTATCCAAGCCTGCTTTTGTGCCTCCTCCGCCGGTGGTGAAGCCGGTCGCCCCGCGGCTTGATCAAGGCGTGCGGCTGATGGTTGGCCTCGACGTCGGATCGACCACGGTCAAAGCCGTGGTCGTGAATCCCACCGACGACAAAATCCTGTGGCAGGATTATCAACGCCACGACACCAAGCAGCCGGAAAAAGTGCTCGAATTCCTCAAGCGCATGGAGGCCGAGGTCGGCATTGCGCACGGCCACACGCGCATCTTCATCACCGGCAGCGGCGGCGGCGGGATCGCTCCTCTGGTCGGTGCCAAATTCGTGCAGGAAGTAAATGCCGTGGCGCTGGCTGTGGAGAAGCTTTATCCGCAGTGCGGCTCGGTGATTGAGCTTGGCGGGCAGGACGCCAAGATCATCATCTTTAAGGAAGATCCCGCCAGCGGACGAAAAAAGAAAATTCCGTCGATGAATGACAAATGCGCGGGCGGCACGGGGGCGGTGATCGATAAGATCAACGCCAAACTGCGTATTCCGGCCGAACAGCTTTGCCAGATGGGGTATGTCGGTTTGAAGCTGCATCCAGTGGCCGGGAAGTGCGGAGTGTTTGCAGAAACCGATATCAACGGCCTGCAGAAGAGCGGTGTCCCTGGGGACGAACTGATGGCTTCGCTTTTCGAAGCCATCGTCCAACAAAATCTCGCCGTTCTTACGCGGGGCAATACGCTGCGGCCGCAGGTGCTCCTGCTCGGCGGACCGAATACGTACATCCGCGGGATGCAGGATTGCTGGAAGACCAACATCCCGAAGATTTGGGAAGAGCGCAAAGTGCCACTGCCGGAGGGCGTCGAACCGGCTTCGCTGATTATCGTTCCGCAGAATGCACAGTATTTCGCGGCTCTGGGTTCGGTGGAGTTCGGGAAGGACGAGGACGACGCGGTCGGGCTGTATCGCGGCGTCGAGAATCTCGAGTGGTATCTGAATGTCGGCCGCATCGAAGAGAAGCAGAAAAAGGGCGGCACCGGCCTGAGCAAGAACGAAGAGGAACTGCTGGCGTTCAAAGAGCGCTACAAGCCGAAGAAATTTGTCCCGGCGAAGTTCTGCCCGGGACAAGTCGTCGAGGGCTTCATGGGTATCGACGGCGGCTCGACTTCCACAAAGGCCGTTCTGATCGACAAAGACAAGCGCATCCTGGTGAAGTGCTATCAGCTTTCCAAGGGCAATCCCATCGAAGACACCATGGATATGTTTCGCAACCTGCGGCAGCAGGTGGAGGAACAGGGCGCCACGCTGAAGATTCTCGGCGTGGGAACTACCGGATATGCCAAGGATATTCTGAAAGACGTGCTGATGGCCGACGCGGCCATCGTAGAGACAGTAGCGCACACGGAAGCGGCGCTGCATTTTTACCGCGACGCAGACGTGATCTGCGATGTCGGCGGCCAGGATATCAAACTGATCATCCTGCAGGATGGACGCGTAAAGGATTTCAAGCTCAATACACAATGCTCGGCGGGAAATGGGTACTTTCTGCAATCCACTTGCACCGGCTTCGGCTACGAAGTAACGCAGTTTGCGGATCTGGCTTTTAATGCCAAATCCATGCCGATGTTCGGCTACGGTTGCGCCGTGTTTATGCAGTCGGACATCGTGGATTTCCAGCGGCAGGGCTGGAAGCCGGAAGAGATACTGGCGGGTTTGGCGAACGTGCTGCCGAAGAACATCTGGCTGTACGTGTCGCAGATCCCGAACCTGGCGTCACTGGGACGAACCTTCGTGCTGCAGGGCGGCACACAGCACAATTTGGCCGCGGTCAAGGCGCAGGTCGATTTTATCGAGTCGCGCTTCCGGGACAAGGGCGTGAAGCCCAATGTGATCGTGCACGAGCACTGCGGAGAATCGGGCGCGATTGGCGCGGCGATCGAGGCCAATCGCCTGTGGAAACTGGGGCGGCAAACCAGCTTCATCGGGCTCGACGCGGTGGAAAAGATCAGTTATGTAACGCATCGCAACGAAGATACGCGCTGTTATTTCTGCAAGAACAAGTGCCTGCGCACGTTTATCGATGTGAAGCTGATGCCGGGCGTGCCCATCGAGAACATCGGCTTCAAGACCTCAAAGATTCCCATTGCCGAAGGCACCAAGCGACTCATCGTCAACAACAGTTGCGATCGCGGGCTGGTCGAAGATGTGAACGCCATGCGCGAGATCAAGAAAGGCATGGATGAGGTCAAGGGCGCCAATCCCAACATGGCGGAAATTTCCGCCAAGGCGGCGTTCAAGCCGGCCAATCCGCCAGTCGTGGCCGATCCGCTGCCGAAGTACAGCTTTACGTCAGGACAAAAGGCGCGAGTTGCAGCCATGAAGCGCCGCGCGGGCCTGCGCATCGGGATTCCGCGCGTTCTGAACCAATACACGTGCAATCCGATGTTCAGCGCCTACTTTGAGGCTCTGGGCGTCACCACTGACAACATCATTTATTCGGATTATACGTCCGAGGAGCTTTACAAAGCGGGAGCGAAGCGCGGTTCGATCGATCCGTGCTTCCCGTCGAAAGTTGGCATACCGCACGTGCATAACCTGCTCTACGTGCACCACAAGAAAAAGCCGCTCGATGTGATCTTTTTCCCGATGATCGACGATCTGCCGTCGGACCTGGTGAACGCGCAGAGCCATCGCGCCTGCCCGACGGTCACGGCCACTCCGGCGGCGACCAAGGCCGCTTTCATCAAGGAAAGCGATCTTTTCGCCGAAATGGGTGTCACCTTCCTGAACCCGATCATCAACTGCGGCGCGCCGGCCTTGTTTGAACGCCAGATGTTCAACACCTTCCGCGAAATCCTGGGGCTATCGCCGGAGGAGAATCACCGCGCGACGCAAGAGGCGATGAAGGCGCAGGATCATTTCACCGAGGGCGTGCTGCGCAAGCAGGGGCGCGAAATTCTGCGCAAGCTTGAAGCGGAAGACGGTATTGGGATCGTGCTGCTGGCGCGGCCTTATCACAACGATCCCGGACTCAATCACGACATTCTCGAGGAGTTCCAGAAGCTGGGGTATCCGGTGCTCACGCAGGCGGCGCTGCCCATTGACGATGAAATCATCTGGCGGCTCTTCGGCGAAGAAGTGCGCGCCGGGGTGATCAAACACCCGATGGATATCACTGACGCGTGGAAGAATTCTTACAGCGAAAACACGAGCCAGAAGGTGTGGGCGGCGAAGTACACAGCGCGGCATCCGAATCTTGTGGCGCTCGAGCTTTCCAGCTTCAAGTGCGGCCATGACGCGCCGATTTATACGGTTGTGGAAGAGACGGTGACGAAATCCGGCACGCCGTACTTCTCGTTCAAGGACATCGACGAGAATAAACCTTCAGGGTCGATCCGCATTCGGGTGGAGACGATCAGCTATTTCCTCAAGCGCTACCGCGAAGACATGATTGCCCGCAAGCGTAAGGAAGCGGAGATCGATGTCAAATTGGCGGAATTCGAGGCGCAACTCCGTGCCGAATTGGGCGTGCCAGCGCAAACTGCGGGTGCACCTGAGGTGGAACGGGAGGAACTCCAGGCTGTTTAGAGATTTGGGCACGCCTGGAGATCTTCGCCATTAGCGGGAAATTGCAACGTAAGCAATGGCTCTCGCGATCGAATCCGATAAAGTGATGTTTGAAATCTACCGCGAGCCGGAATTTGGCCGCCAATATCGCGTGGTGTATTTCACCGAACTCGACGAGCACAATAAGGAAAAAGAGATTAACGACGCCATGCGAGGCGAGCACGTCTTCGATGGCTATTTGCGCAATTACACGAAGCAGGAAGGCAAGCGCACCGTGGACGGAATTCTGAAGCGGCTGAATGCAGGCGAAAAGCTCAGCATCGAGCAAATCGAACGCGAATTGAAGCCGTTTATGGCTTGAAAAAGAGAGATGTTTCGAACGCGGAGCCGCCGACCGAAAGAGGAGTTTAGAAAAGCGCGGCTGTTGCGCTCGCAATCACGAAATGAAGCATGGGTAGATGGAGGGTTAACTTCCCGTTGGTAATCGCATGAAACTCAGCACACGCACGCGCCGCCGGTTGCGGTTCGTCAACACAAGGCTGAAGGAATGGCGGATGATCGCGTGGGGACTGCTCTCACCCGAACATCCCGTGCTGGCGCACATGATTCCCATCCGGCGCTGCAATCTTTCCTGCACGTATTGCAACGAATTCGACGATGTCTCGAAGCCGGTGCCCACGGAGGAGATGCTGCGCCGCGTCGACCGCCTGGCGGAATTAGGGGCGACGATCATCACCCAAAGCGGCGGCGAGCCTTTGCTGCATCCCGATCTGGACAAAATCATCGCACGCGTGCGCAGCCACGGAATCCTGGCGGGGATGATTACCAACGGATATCTGCTTACGCGGGAGCGCATCGAGCGATTGAATCGCGCGGGGCTGGAGCACCTGCAGATCAGCATCGATAATGCCCTGCCGGACGAGACTTCGAAGAAAAGCCTGAAAGTTCTGGACCAGAAACTGGTACTTCTCGCCGAACACGCGGAATTTCAGGTGAACATCAATTCCGTGCTGGGCTGCGGAATCCGGTTTCCGGAAGACGCGCTCAAGGTGGCGCGCCGCGCGCTGGAACTCGGGTTCACCAGCACGATCGGCGTGCTGCACGACGGCAACGGACAACTCAAGCCGCTCAACGCCAGCGAGCAGGAGATATTCGAGCAGGTGATGGCGCTCGGCAAGCGATCGTATGCGCGGTTCAATCAATTCCAGCACAACATTGCCCGCGGCCAGGCGAATGACTGGCGCTGCCGTTCGGGCGCCCGGTATTTGTATATCTGTGAAGACGGTCTGGTGCACTGGTGTTCGCAACAGCGCGGCTATCCCGGAATCCCGCTGATGCAGTACACGCTCGAGGATTTTCGCCGCGAATACCGCACGGCTAAGCCGTGCGCGCCGCAGTGCACGGTTTCCTGTTCGCAGCAGGTGGCGATGCTCGACAACTGGCGCGCTCCTCAGAATCTGCGGCCCATCGCTGCGGCGCCCCGTGTGCAAAATCTGGTGCAGCTCAGCCCTCAATCCTCGCAACACGATTAGCGGTAACCCTTTCCGCACCAACGCAATTTACGCATACGCACCGGCTGCGGCTTCGTCGCTTGTCAAGCCCGCTCGGTAAGCGCAATCTGGTAATCAGCCTCTGCACATACACGGGAGAAGTTTGGCCTGGGCAGGAGTGTGGGATGCGCAGTTGTTTGCGGCAGGCACGCAAACAGTGGGGAAGCGGCGAAACCGCGCCGCTTGATGAATTCCAGCCATGACCGCCAAAAACCTGGCCCAGTTGCCGCGTCGGGAAGCAAGAGGGTCTTTGCCGCCGGATACGCGACGCCCCGCGGATGAGAAACAGAAGTCCGCGCCGGTGGCAGACTCCGATGCTGTCGCCGCTCACTTCTTGCGTTCGCTGCACGTTTTGCTGCGTTCCATACGGCTGTATCACCAGCACCATCCTCGCCTGATCGAAAGTCTCAAGTCCGCGGCGCACGCCCTGGAGGATGCTCTCCACGGTTTGGCGTTGCTTGGATTTGTCGTCGAAGCGTCTGGCTTGGCGGTGGTGAAGCAAGGTTCAGCCGCAGCCCGGCCGCTCCCCGATGCGCGCGGTGAACTCAGAACGCTAGCCGAAGTTTTTGGGCGCGCGCGGATCCGTTCCCTGGCATTTGTGCCGCATACCCGGCTTGATGAACTGCTGCAGTTTGTGCGGGCCGTGGATTCGGCTTGCCGCGCGCCTCAGAATTCGCGCGACGACTGGCCCTCGCGCCTGCGCGAATACCGGATCACGGGTATCCGCGTCAACGAGGCGCAGCGTGAACGCACGAGCGAGCCAATTGGCCTGGCCGGCCTGCTGGAAGCGTTGATTGGCGGCGAGGTCGAAACTGCTGCGAGCGCCGAACTGCTGGCCACGGCTGCGCCGGAGCAGTTGCGCGGCGCCCTGCGCGCATTGTGGGCGTCGGCGGCGCGCCTGGAAGCGGTGCGCGCCGAGGCGCCGCAGGAAGCCGCGCGCGCTATTCGCGTGGAGTTCGCTTCGGCGGACCAGTTCGTTCGCGCCGCGATTATGCGCGGGCTGGTTCTCGAATCTCCTCGCGAGAATGAGTCACTCGGCGTGTATCTCGGGCGCGTAGCGGATACGCTGGGGATCGACTACGCGCGTTCGGAGTTTGTGGCGCGGCGCTTGCCGGCGACAGAAGTTCGCAGAATGCTGGCGCAACTGCGCGGCGATGGCGATCATTCGGAAAGCGATGGCAGCCTCGACCCGTTAGTCGAACGTTTTTGGAAGTCATTGCCGGCGCGCGAACGGACACGCTTGCTGGCAACGGCGGACGCATGGTGCTTGCCGGTTCGGTTGTTGCGAGAGTATGTCGAAGGGTTGATTGCGGCAGCGGAAAGCCGCCGGGCGGAGGCCTCTCGCCGTGAAGCGAGGCGCGCATTAGCGCATTTCGCGCGCTGCCTGAATTCAGAGGAGGAAAAGGCGCGGCGAGTTGTCGCATCGGGCCTGCTCGAGATGAAGGACGTCTTGGAACGCGTTTGGCCGTGCCCTCAGCTTGCCGATTTCGGGAAGAACGTTGTCGCCGCGTTACGCTGCGAAGTTTCGCCGGGCATTGCCAATTTGCTGGACGAGTTGACGCAAGCATTGGCCAAACTGGCACTGGCGCGCGGCGAATGCGCCGAATTGCAGTCCATTCTTACGGAGATGGACCAGGCGCCGGCCGAATCCGACGAAGAGCGCCTGAATCTGCTTGCGCGGCGCATCGTAGGCAGCGAGGAATGGCTGCTACTGGTGGATTTGGCTCTGGCGAACCGGCCACTGGACGCGACGCTGCCGCGGCTGTTGCGGCGTGATCCCGAACGCCTGCTGGATCGCTTGCGGCTGCTTTTGACGTCTTCAGCGGGGGCGAATTCGCTACCCGCTATGGCTCGGCTGGTGCGCGCAACGGGTGAACCGGTGCTAGGGGCCTTGGAGACAAACCTGCTGGAACCTCGGAGGCAGCGCGTTGCTACGGCGATCAAGCTGTTATCGGCGGCCGCTCCTGAGCGCTTGATTGCTGCCTTGCCGCGATCGTTCTCGAGTTGGGACTGGAGCTTGCAGGATCTTGCTGTTACGGAACTCGCACGCCTCTCCGCGCCGGCGATGCGTTTGCAAGTGGCTAAGGAATTTCTGGGTTTGATCGGGGAAGCGCATCTGCTGGTTACGCCGGGAATGATCGATCACATTGGTCTGGTCGGAGATGCAGCCGCCGCGCCGCGCCTCATTGAAATTGCCGGTGGTGAGGTGGAACGCCTGAATGACGTCTTCATACGTATCAAAGCCATTGAAGCGCTGGGCAGAATGAAAGCGTCGGCGGCGGCCACGCTTTTGCGCGCGTTGGTGCGCAACCGTTCCGGCCTGACCTACGCAGAACCCGCCGGCTTGCGTTCCGCCGCTGAAGAAGCGCTCGCGTTGATCGAGGACCGCGAGGGATCGCTGGCGTTGCGGATGCCTCCCAAGGCATCCGCGACTTCGACTCCGCCGTTTACACGGCCGCGCCGTTACTTGCGCGTCGCACTGAGCGAGCCGCTGCCGGCAAAAATGGAAGGGCCGCAGGCGCATACAGCTCGCGTCCGATCGATTGCTCTCGGCGGCGCGTTGCTGGAAAGTTCCACGCGGTTCGCGCTGGGGGAATCGCTGCGCATCGAGATTCACGCCGGGTTCGAAAAGATCCGGGCGACGGCCATAGTTCGCAGCATCAGTTCAAAGGGGTGCGGCGTGGAATTCGTGCACATGAGCCAGGAAGATCGCGAGAAGCTCCGCCGCCGGATAAACAAGCTGCTCGATTAATCCTGACGTAGCGTTAAGCGCGAAAAGTGGAGACAGATTCCTCGGCCGCCGAGCAGAAGGTCACGCGCGTCTTCTCATTTTTGTAGCCGCTTCGCAGCGGGGCGCGGAGCGGCGGGCGCCGGAACGAGCACGTACATGCTGAGGCGCAGGTCCTGCATCGAGCGCTTGCGCGCAGCGGAATCCGCGCTAAAGTAACAGGCCATGATGGGATGGATTGCGGCAGCGGTGATCGCTGTTCTCGGCAGTTTTGGCATTTTGGTTGCGCTCAAGGCACGGCAAGCCGTTTCAGAACAAGCTTCAGAACAAGGCGACGCGCTTCGGAAGGAGATGCAGTCTTTGCTGGCGGCACAATCGCAGGCCGCCGCGGCGCAGATCAACCAGTTGTCTCAGTCGCTCACGGCGCAATTGGGGCAGGTGACACAACAGGTGCAGAGTGGCATGGCATCTGTTGGCGTCCTTACGTCCACCGCGCAAAAGGCAGTTTCGGATCAGTTGCAGGCTTCCACGCAGATGCTGACCAGCGTGCACCAGCAGATCGGCGAGATGCAGCGTGCCGGGCATGAAGTCTCGGCTGCGGCCAAACAGATTGAAAGCGTGCTGGGCGGCGCGAAGACGCGCGGCACCTTGGGTGAAGTCGCTCTCGATCGAATTCTCGCGGATACGCTGCCGCGCGCGACGTATGACATGCAATACCGATTTTCTACCGGTGAAGTCGTGGACGCGGTGGTGAAGTTGAGTGACAAGCTCTTGCCGATTGATTCTAAGTTTCCTCTGGATGGCTACCGCCGGCTCCTGGAGCACGGGGAGGAATGCCGGAAGGATTTTGCGACTGCCGTGCGGGGTCACGCCGAAGCGATCGCGAAGAAGTACATTTTGCCCGGAGAAGAGACACTGGATATAGCGTTGATGTTTGTTCCTTCCGAAGGCGTCTATTACGAACTGTTGCGGTCGGTGGACCCGAAGGGCACGCCTCTGGACGAATATTGCCGGGCGCGTTGCGTCGTGCCGGTATCGCCGAGCACGCTTTTTGCCCACCTCAAAATCATTTTCCTCGGGCTGCGGGGAATGCAGATCGAGGAGAACGCCAAGCGTTTGCTGGCCAGCATCGGCGGCCTGAAAAAACAGATGGACGGTTTCGGAGAAGCTTACGACAAACTTGGCAATCATCTGCGGCTTGCGCAGCAGAATTATTTGGACGCCTACGGACGGCTGGACCGCGCCCGCGCCTTCATCGAGGTTTTGTCTCAGGGTGGCCCATCATCAGAGAAAGTGCTTGAATCCGCGGGCTAACGGCACCGCGCCCAAAATTCTTCAGGGCCGGTGACTCTCTTATCAGCGCGGCGCTATGGCGCCACGTCGGCGCGCCCGGCTTACAACTTCAGCTCCGGTTAGCCTGGGGGCCAGCGGAAATCACGGCCGCCGAGCAGATGGAAATGCAGGTGGAATACACTCTGCCCGGCGCCTCGGCCATTGTTCACGACCACCCGATAGCCGCTGGTGAGCTTGCGTTCGCCCGCCAGTTGTGAGGCGACGAGTAATGCTCGGCCAAGCAGTGCGGCATCTTCTTCGTGCGAATCTGTTAGCGCGACCACGTGTTTGCGCGGGCAGATGAGGATATGCGTTGGAGCTTGCGGCGCGATGTCTTCAAACGCAAAGAGTTCCGGGTCTTCGTAAACGAGCTTTGACGGGATTTCGTGTTTGCTGATTTTGCAGAAAATGCAATCGTTCATGCCGCGGGCCTCCGAGCAAGAATCCATCATCACAGGAGATTGTTCAAGCGAGCAACGCTGACCGTTTGAGAAGACGTATGAAGAGAGTTCCCCGGACGCAGACGAAACCCGTGCGCCGCTGATGGCGCGGCGCACGGCGCCCTCGGAATGACAACGCTTTGTTAGGTGCCTGAGGGGCGACACGTAGCGGGCCCGCCATAGCAATGAGCGGATAAAAGCAGATCCTTTGTTCGTATGGATCGCGCGCCTCGCGCGCGATCAATCCCGCTCGCTCGGGATGACGACATTAAACAGTTTGCCGCCCGGAGACCGTTTCAAAAAACAATTGCCCGATCCGCCGGTTATTGCAGGCCGTCAAGTCTCACGACAAAGATATTGTGGAAGCCCTGCTCGCGCGTGAGTTGGGCCGCAAATTGTTCGGCGGCGCGCTCGGTTGCCAGGCGGCCGACGCGAACACGATACAAGTGGCCTGCAGGCGCAGCGTAATCCTGCACATAAACCGGGTATCGCCGCCCCAAATCCGCCCGCAACCGGTCTGCATTCTTGCGCTGCTGAAATGCCCCGACTTGCACTGAAAATGCTCCGCTGAGCGGCGACGGGCTCGATAGGAGTTCGATGCGCACCGGGGCGATGCCCGTTCCGACCATATCTATAGCGTGAGCGGCGGCCAATGACAAATCGATCACGCGGCCTCCGACGAACGGGCCGCGGTCAATAATTCGTACCTCGGTATGCTTGCCGTTGTTGAGATTGGTGACGCGGACGATGCTTCCAAAGGGCAGGGTGCGATGCGCGGCCACGAACCGGTTCATGTCAAAGATTTCGCCGCTCGAAGCTTGCCGGCCGTGAAAGGGCGCGCCATACCACGAGGCAATGCCTCGCTCGACGTACGAACCCGGCGGAACAGGCTGCTCGGGCGGAAGCTTGGGCTCAGCGGGAGCGGGAGGGGCAGGAATATTTGCGGTCGCCGGACGTTTTTGCGCGCATCCGGCAATCGCCAATGCGATGAAGAGCGTCAGGTAAAACTGCAGAGGTGGGAAGAGATAGAGAGGAGGACGATGCGATCGGTCAGCGTTGATCCGGTTTGGGCTCAACTTTGGCTTCAAGATCCGCCGCCATTTGCGCCAACTTGTCCGACATTCGCCGGAGGGAACGCGCGGTTTTGAGACGCGCCGCGGGGCTGATCTTCTTCTCTGCTATCTCGCGCAGGCGCTCGATTTCACGGTCTAATTTGCGCCCGAACTCTTCAAAAGTGGCCACGCCATGCTCCCGGCGGAACGCGGCGGCTTCGCGTCCCAGGGGAATTTTTCGTATTATAGACAGTCGATTGTTTCGGTCGCAAGGAGAGGTGTGCAGCTTCCCGTCCGGTGGCGCTATAAAGTAAACCGTTGGCGCAGCCAGCTTGGCTCGATCTTCCACAGGCAGCCGGCGGTAGCGCGCCCGCGTTTATGCCCGGCCTGCGGAACCCTGGTGGGCTCGATGGCGAGCCGGTGTCACCAGTGCGGTGCCAGCCTGACCTTCTCGCTGGCGGCCGCGAGCCGGTCGCTGGGGAAGTTGGTGCCGCAGGCATCGCCGGTCAGCTACGCCATACTCGGCATCTGCTGTGTTCTCTACGGGGTGAGCTTGCTGGCCACGATCCATCGCAGCGGTTTCGAAGCGCCGGGCGGTGGACTGGGCGCGCTATTCGGATTTGGCGGGATCGATGGGCGAATTCTCGTGCGCATGGGTGCTTCTCTTCCGCTATTTCTGTATCCGAACGATCTCGTACAGCCGTGGCGCCTGGTTACCGCTATTTTCCTGCACGGCAGCCTGTTGCACATCGGCTTCAACATGTGGGTGCTGATGGATATTGCGCCAATGATCGAGGATCTTTACGGTTCGGCTCGCTTTTTCTTTGCGTTTATATTCACCGGGGTCTGCGGTTATGTATTAAGTTCCTTCACGGGTCACGAAAGCGTTGGCGCTTCCGGTGCGCTGCTGGGGCTTATCGGCTTGTTGCTGGCCCTCAGCACTGGACGACACAGCAGCATCGGGATGCGGATGCTGCGCAATCAACTGTTCTACTGGCTGTTTTACATCGCAGTTCTCGGATTTTTGTTCCGCGGCATCGACAATTACGCACACATCGGCGGATTTGTATCCGGATTCATACTCGGGAAAATCATGGCCGATCGTCAACCCGCAGATTTAACGGAACGGCGTCGTGCGTATGCCCTGGGATGGACCACGGGAATCGCCGTGCTGGCAAGCTTCGCCCTGATGCTGGTGAATTACTTCAGCTCATCGCTTGGGCTTGGCTAAGCCGTAGTAGTGGGTAAAGGGCCCTGCATGCATCAACACCGAAACCGGCTCACGCCCGGGGTTGGTCGCAAGCGCCAAAATCAGTCGTGAAGCGATGTTTGTATAGATTGCGGCATCGGGTCTAGAATGGCCCAAATTTAAGTCTCAAACGGGCACCCCCGAGCCGATGAGAAGAGTCACCGAGGCAACCAAACGCCGCACTACTGCTTTTCTGATCTCCTCAGCGATTGTGGGCTTTGCGTGCCTGGCAGGTCTCCCGCCGGCGAACAGCAATTCGTTTCTTAGGGTTTCGCTACTCGAGGCCCGGCAATCCGCGGGCTCATCTCCGAAGTCTTCTGTAGCCTCTGGGAAGCAATCGAAACCAAATGCCCAAGGTGAGAACGTGGCGAATACCAAAAAAGAGCACGCGTTCCGCGGCAGGGTGGAAAAAGTCGATCCGCAGACGCACATGCTCACCATCGACGGCGAGAACGTCCCGGGTTGGATGGCTGCGATGACCATGAACTACCGCATGGATAACCCCGGCAGCGTGATAGTGAAGCCGGGCGATCGCATCATCGCAACGGTTTACGACGGCGACTTTACGACTTTGCACAACGTGCGCGTCGTGGCAACCGGGTCGGCCACAGCGGTGATCAAAACGAATGATCTTCCGCCCATCTCCTATGTGTGCTCGTCGCCCGGTGAGGAGAGCGTGCTTGAGGATAAGCCCGGCAAGTGTCCGATATCCGGTAAACCGATGACCCCGCTGCGGCTTGTGACGGTCTACTCGTGCCTCAAGTTTCAGTCGTTCATTCAGGAAAATCCAGGCGTTTGTCCGGTAGACAAGAGCGAACTGGTACCGATCACCACGGCGCTTTATTTCACCTGCAAAGGCGACTCAGGCGCTCGTTCTCTCCAGCCGGGCACATGCAGCGACGGCAGCGCGCGGGTAAAGACGTATGAACGCAGGCCGCACGGCGACCATAACCCGCGGCACGGCGGGCAATTCTTTATGGCCGACGACAGTTGGCACCATCTGGAAGGCACGTGGGTGAAGCCCAATATCCTGCGCGTGTATTTCTACAACGACATGACCCAGCCGCTAGCCATTACGGGCTTTTCGGCAAATGCAGTGAAGTCCGATGGGAACGGAAATGAGATTGGCGCGCCCGTTCCGCTCAGGCAGGGGCAAACGAATGATCACAATGTTCTCGAGCTGGCGGTCCCGGGCACAACCCTGCCGGCGAACTTCGCCCTGCGCGTAAAGTTCAAGCCAAGCGACAAGGAACGCGTCTTCGATTTCACGTTTGCGGATTATTCGAAAGAGCCGGGGCCCGCGGCTGTGGCTAATGGTGCGCAGGCTTCAACGACGGCGGCCTTTCCGGCCGGGAGCTCGTCGGCATCCAATCAGCCTTCACAGCCCGCGGCGTCTGGTCAGCAAAGCGAGGCTTACGTGCCGTCAACGATCAAACAGGAAGCGCCCCTGCCAACTACCATTCCCGAGCTGCTCGCCGAGCTGGGTAAGCGTGCTCAATCGGTAAAAACGGCGCTCGATCAGGGCGATTTAACCGGGCTGTGGTATCCGGCGATTGGAGCGAAAGACGTGGCCCTTGCCCTCGAGGAAAATCACAGCAACGAAGTACCGGAAGCCAAAAGGCCGCAACTCGACAGCGCCGTCAGGCGTTTGACGATGGCAGCGTGGCAGATCGACGCGGCGGGCGACCTGGGAAATAAGGAAAAAGTTCTGCCGTTGTACCAGGATTTTGCCGCGGCTGTGGCGGATGTCGAGTCTGTTTATGAAGCACGGTAGAGGATTCGGGCGAGCCTTTGCGCCATGCGCTGCCCTTGTGTTCGCCGCCGCCCTGGCTTTGGTGCTCGGGACTGGCCGCACGAATGCGCACACGCCGGTGACCTCGCGTTTCGATTACAACAAGGACGTTTTTCCACGATTACGAGATCATTGCGCGGCTTGCCACGTTCCCGGCGGCGCGGCGCCAATGTCTCTGGTGACCTACGCCGCAGCCATGCCCTGGGCCGAGTCGATCCGTGACGAACTCACGGCAGGCCGCATGCCACCGTGGCCGGTCGATCCGACCAGCCCGGCGGTAAAAGGCGGCGATCGTATAAGCCCAGGCGACATAGACGTGATCGTGGTCTGGGCGTCTGGAGGAACCCCCGAGAGCTACACGGATGCAAAGCCTGCGGAAGTAAGCTTCCATGGCGGTTGGAAGCTCGGTCCGCCGGATCTGAAAATTCCAATGAACATGGAACACACCGTTGGCTCGAGCATCACAGAGGAAGTCAGCGATTTCTCGTTATCTGCAAATGTCACCGACGCAAAATGGGTGAAGGCAGCCGACCTGCTGCCGGGGAACGCATCGATCGTGCGCGACGCGGTGATCAGTATTGAGAATGGTCCAGTATTGGCGCTATGGCAACCCGGAGCCGAGACAATGGTAGCCCCGAGTGGAGCGGCTTTCCAACTGCCCGTTGGCGCAAAAATTCATTTGCAGATTCATTACAAGAAGCACTTCGACCAGGAGCAGAACTCTCTGTCTGACAAAAGCACGGTCGGCTTGTACTTTACCGATCCGCCGCCTTCGGGGCACGAGTTGCAAGCGTTTGCCATCAGCCCCGCTGCGAACGTTCCGGCCTCGAATGACTCTTTGAGTTTTGGGGCTGTGCTTCCAAACGCGGCGCAAATCGTCGCGCTACGGCCTATGCTGGATCGTGCCTACCGGTTCGTTGAAATTGACGCCCAGACGCCCTCCGGCGCGACGGTGCCCTTATTGCGGCTGCATGGCCCCAGGCCGCAGTGGTTCCGGCGTTACTGGCTTCAGAAACCAGTGAAACTCGCAACCGGGAGTAAGATCGCCGTGCGGGTTACGCCCTTAGCCGATTATTCCGACGAACCCATGGTGACAAGAAAATTCCCTCTTCAGGTCGTGCTCGATTACGTGCCCCTGTGAAAGCATCGGACGTGAGGCGATCTGAGTTGATACTAGTTGTATGCTGAGAATCGAGTTCGGGATAGTTGCGTTGCGAACGTTCGCTTGACTGCTTAGGAACCGCTCTTTACAATCGCCTCCAGTCCGTAAGCTTTCACCGGTCCCAACCTAAGGTTCGGTTCCTGTCCTCGCAAGAGGGGGTGATCCTTGAAAAGGAATTTTCTCAAGCTTTTTGCCCTCGCGATTGGTGTGCCGATTTTCTTGCTTCCGGTTTGGGCCCACCATGGGAACGCGGCGTACGACACGGAGAAAAAGATCACGGTCAAAGGAACTGTTACGCAGTGGATTTGGGCGAACCCTCACTGCATCCTGCAATTCGACGCCACGGATGAAAGCGGCCAAACCGTGCACTGGAGCACCGAGACTGAAAATCCGACGACGATGAGTCATTCAGGCTGGAGCAAAACCTCGTTCAAAACGGGCGATGAAGTCAGCGTGACGGCGATCGTGGTGAAAAACGGAAAGACCATCGGCCGCATTGTGGAGGTGGTCCTGCCCAACGGCCAAAAGCTCCAGGGGCGCGTCATTCCGGCATTACCGGCTTACAATCCCGAGGAACCGCCCAAGCACTAGGCTCCTCGCGCTTCGAATCATATGCGTGGCATCAGTTTAACACTCGTACTCGCGCCGCTGGTTTCTGTTGTTTTGTATGCTCAAACCGGAGCGCCACAATGGGGAGGAGTGCCGCGCTCTCAGAGTGCCACTCAAGCGCATAGGGCTCCAGCGCCCCGCCGCGATATTTCCGGAACCTGGGACCCGGGCGACAACGGGATTCAGCAATTAGGCGCAAGAAACATGCCCGATGACGGCAATCCGGGGCATCAACTGCCCTATACACCGGCAGGATTGGAAGCCGTCAAGCTGAATAAGCCGAGCAATAGTATTCGATCCGTTTTGCCGGCAGACACGAATGACCCCGTCGTGACCTGCGATCCACAGGGTATGCCTCGCGAAGATCTATACGAATTGCGGACCACACAGATCGTACAGACGCCGCTAAAAATTTTGTTGCTTTATGAGTTCGACAAAATCTGGCGGGTGATCTGGACCGATGGGCGCGAAGTGCCGAAAGATCCGGAACCGAGATGGTTTGGATATTCGGTCGGCAAATGGGTGGACGACTACACCTTCGTTGCGGAAACAATCGGTTTGGACGAACGGACCTGGATCGATCGCGCGGGGCGCCCGCACAGCGATCAACTTCGCGTCGAAGAACGCTTTCACCGGGTAAGTCGTGACCAACTCGAGCTGACCGTGACCATCGACGATCCAAAGATATACACGAAGCCGTGGGTTGCGCTGGATAGGCTGCGTTTTGATTTGCAGCCGGAGAATTTCGATGTGCGGGAGATGATCTGCTCTCCGTCGGAATTTGCGCAATACAACAAATTGATCGGCTTGCCGGCCAGCGAGAAGAGCGGCAAATAGGTCGTGATGCTGAAACGTATTCCCGCCCGAAGGCTCTCCGCTACAGTGAGTTTTATCTTCATGGCGTTGGTTCCGATCGCATCGTTGTGGCCGCGCAATTCGCAACGAGTGTCACAGAATGATTCCAATGCGGTGACATCGAGCGCCGCCGCCGTCGACTACGACGGCTGGGGGCGGCCGATACCGGCTCTCGCAAACCAGAAAGCGGCTCCGGCGCCGAAGCACGACATCTCCGGCATCTGGGACCCCGCCAACGGTCCCGACGATGGTGGCCAATTCCTCGGCGCGAAAACTTTTCCCGTGGACGGCAAGCCCGGGCATGAACCGCCTTTCACGAAAGCCGGAATGGAGGCGTATCTGCGAACCAAGCCGAGTAATGGCGCGAGAATGGTGCCGCCGGGAGAGACAAATGATCCGGAAGCCTACTGCGATCCGCAAGGATTCCCGCGCGAAGATCTTTTCCAATTCAGAACTACGCAGATTGTTCAGGCGCCGTCGAAGGTGTTGATTCTTTATGAATACGACCGGATCTGGCGCACCATCTGGACTGATGGCCGGGAGCTACCCAAAGATCCGGAACCGAGGTGGTTCGGATATTCGGTGGGCAAATGGATTGACGATTACACGTTTCTTGTGGAGAGCAACGGGATGGACGAGAGGACATGGATCGACCATGCCGGTCGCCCGCATACCGGTGAGCTTCGTGTCGAAGAGCGGTTCCATCGCGTGGACCACGACCACCTTGAACTGAGCGTCTTGATCGATGATCCGCAAATGTATACGAAGCCGTGGCTGGCGATGGACAAATTCCCAATGAGATTGTTACCGGATAACATTGACGTTCGAGAGATGATTTGCTCGCCCTCATATCTTCGGGAGTACAACAGCGTGATTGGCGATCCGGTAAGTGAACCTGCAGCGAAAAAAGAACGCTAATTTCAGGGAGTAGAACTCTCTCATGTCTCAGCGGCATCTGAACCCAGCCATTATGGCCGGATTGTTGTTCGCATTACCTGTGGCAAATCTTCAGGCCGCCGGGCGGCAAACCGGTTCAGAGCGGCAGCCGGCAAAAAGCGGCGAGCAGCGAACCTCCAGTGACTTTGCGCCCACCGTCTATGACGGCTGGGGACGCGCGGTCAGTCGACCCGCGAGTGACCGGAAATCAGTCCCGGCGCCAGTGCGTGACATCTCCGGCACCTGGGAGCCGGCCGGCGGCCCACTGGATGGCGTACAGTTCAACGGATCGAAGAATTATCAGGAGGATGGCAAATCCGACCGTGAGCCACCGTACACAGAGCCAGGCCGAAAACTATGGCAGGACAACAAACCGAGCATCGGGTCAAGAGGCGTAGTTCCGGCGGATTCGAATGATCCGGTGCTGATCTGCGACCCGCAGGGTTTTCCCCGCGAAGACCTGTTCCAATTGAGGACCACGCAGATTGTGCAGACCCCGCTCAAGGTTCTGATCTTGTATGAATTCGATCAGATCTGGCGCGTGATCTGGACCGATGGCCGGGAGCTTCCGAAAGATCCTGAACCTCGGTGGTTTGGTTATTCCGTGGGGAAATGGGTGGATGACTACACCTTCGTTGTCGAAACCACGGGGCTCGATGAAAGAAGCTGGATCGATAACGTCGGCCGGCCGCACAGTGATGCACTCCGCGTCGAAGAGAGATTCCATCGCGTGGATCGCGATCATCTGGAGTGGAGTGTGACCGTAGATGATCCGAAGATGTACAAAGAACCCTGGGTAGCGCTGGACAAGCTGCGCTTGTACCTGCAGCCCGCCAACTACGATGTCCGCGAGATGATCTGTTCCCCTTCCGAGCAACGTCAGTATGACAGCCTGATCGGCAATCCGCAGAGCGAAGACAAATAGCCGTATCGAGTTGCAAGCGCGTTCTGCAGTCTGCGCAAGTGTTCAGGTCGAGCGGCTCTTGGAGGCCCTTCGGAACCGGAAGAGGGAAGTATCGGCAGCGACGATGCGAAGGGGTGAATTGCCCGGCTTCAGTACGGCTTTTGCAATCAGGCTCGATGCGAGCATCGCCATGACTGCAAAGTCGATTCCAAGCACCTGAACCAGCCGCTGCACGTTTCGGTCGGGTATCAGCGGTTTCAACACCATCACGGCCAAAGCCGTACATACCGCGGCGCGGATCCATCTCGGCAAGTCCGAGCGGTCGCGCAGCGTGGCTACGCCCACGGCCACGGGCCAAAACAGGATGACAAGATCGCCCAGTTGAGTAAAAGGCTGGAGCAGCAGGAGCGCGCAAAAGGCGATCGCATCCATCAGCAATTCATCCGATGGAAGCCGCCGGGCCAGAAAGAGCAGCCCGGAATAGCCGGCGGCGGCAAGCAGGAACCACAGCAGTTCTACTGCTTTTGGATCAAAATTCGCGACGTTCACTTTCGGATAGTTCGAATCGGTGAGCTTCGAATAATCCAGCGGAACGAAGTAGCGCATGAGCACGCTGTGCAGGGACTGGCTGGGGAAGCCGACAATCGCCGGCTCTCCGGCCGTCGAGGCCACGCGCACTTCCTGATCTGCCCATTGATGCAGCAAAGAAAAATTCGCGTGCCACCCCAGGTAAGCGGCGGGCAATAACGTGAGTCCCGCTGTGAACGCCAGCGCCAAAACGGCGACGGTGACACGCTTGCGCGCAATCAGATAAGGCACGAAAAATAAGGGCGCCACTTTGATGCTGATTGCCAGGGCCAATGCAAAAGCGGCGAGTTGAGGACGTTGGTCAAGCCACAGCAGGGCCGCGGCGACCAGCGCAAAAATGAAGAATTGCACGTTGCCGTAATGGAATTCCAGCGCCAGGTAAGGCAGTGCCGCCGCGATCACCAGAATTTGCCAGACGCGACCGTGGATTCGAAGTCTCGCAAACAGCTCGCGCGCGAGCACTGCAAGTACGCCAAACTTGAGAGCGGCCCAGACGACCGCGGCGATTTGCAGAGGCAGCAGCGCGAAAGGAATGAAGAGAAGCAGGAAAAGAGGCGGATAGCGATAGACCTGAGGCCAGCCGATGCCGCTGTGTGGGCCATACATAGGCCCGGCGTGCCTGAGCATGGATCGGGCGGCGTAATGATATACGGGGAAATCCACTGTGCGCCGCGCGGCAATAGCGCTGAGCGCGAGCGCGCCAATCAGCGCGAACGCAATCGTAATCCCGCGAAGACGACGTGAGGATCGAGCCAGTGCGCAAGACGAGCGCACCGCAACCAGCCACGGCCACGCGTTAACGCGAGACTCAACTTGGGCGTTGGCAAAACGCCTGAGTCCCTGATATGAACTCAACTGCTCTTGTACCGAGCACGCAAGAACTGTTGCGCACCCGGCCCTCCGACGCTGGCGCGAGTATAAGCCGAAAAATTGTTTAACAGAGGAAAAAATTAGTGCGGTCGCCCGGTCCGGCCTGGCAGTAACGATTCGACCCGAAAGCGAGCGATGGCGAATTCGTACGACTTTTTCAGGTCGAGCCCCTTTAGCGAAGACCGGGTCGACTCCAAAATTGCTTGTTTGCAGCCGAAACTCGGCACACAATAACGCCAATTCGGCCTGCCGCACGGCGTTGCGGGAATGGGAACCCGCACAGGAGGACAGGATGCTGAAATCGGCTCGGTCATTGTTGATCTTGTGTGCATTTTGCGCCGCTCTGCTTTGCGCCACCACGGGGCTGCGCGCGCAATCGGGCACAAAGAATGGCGAATGGCGCACCTATGGCGGCGATCTGGGCAGCACGCGCTACGCGCCCTTCGATCAGATCAACGCGGATAATTTCAGCAAGCTCGAGGTCGCCTGGCGGTTTAAAACCGATTCGCTCGGACCGCGGCCGGAGTTCAAGTTGGAATCGACGCCGCTGATGGTTCACGGCGTACTTTATTCGACCGGCGGCTCGCGTCGCTCCGTCGTGGCGCTCGATGCCGCCAGCGGCGAACTTCTCTGGGTTCATCGCGAAGATGAAGGAATGCGCGGCACCTACGCCCCGCGGCAGCTTTCCGGCCATGGCGTCGCGTACTGGACCGACGGAAAAGAAGAACGAATCCTGTACGTCACGCCCGGCTATCGGCTGATGGCGCTGAACGCCAAAACCGGCCAGCCGATTGCCAGCTTTGGGAAAAATGGCGTCGTCGACCTGAAACTCGACGACGATCAGGATATCGACCTGATGACCGGCGAAGTCGGCCTGCACTCCACGCCTGTAGTTGCCAAAGACGTGGTGATTGTTGGCGCGGCCCACCTTTCCGGCGGCGATCCCAAGAGCCGCAGAAACGTGAAAGGCTATGTGCGTGGATTTGATGTGCGCACCGGCAAGCGTCTGTGGATTTTCCATACGATACCCAAGCCCGGTGAGTTCGGCTCCGACACGTGGGGGAAAGATTCGCTGACCTACACCGGGAATACCGGGGTGTGGGCGCAAATCTCTGTGGACGAAGAACTGGGACTCGTCTATCTGCCGGTCGAATTGCCCACCGGCGATTACTACGGGGGTGATCGCCCTGGCAACGGACTTTTCGGCGAGAGCATCGTCGCCGTTGACCTGCAAACCGGCAAGCGCAAGTGGCATTACCAGCTCGTTCATCACGGCATTTGGGATATGGACATTCCCTGCGCGCCGATGCTGGTGGATATCAACGTAGGGGGGCGCACGGTGAAAGCTGTCGCGCAACCCACGAAGCAGGGATTCCTTTATGTCTTCAACCGCGAAAATGGCGAGCCCATCTGGCCGATGGAAGAGCGCCCGGTGGCCAAGGGAGACGTGCCCGGCGAATGGTATTCGCCGACGCAGCCGTTTCCCACCAAGCCTCCGGCTTTCGAACATCAGGGAGTTGCGATCGCCGATCTGATCGACTTCACGCCGGAGCTTCGCGCTGAAGCTGAAAAGCTCGTTTCGAAATATCGGATCGGGCCGCTGTTTACGCCGCCTTCGGTGAGCACGATAGACGGCACGCTGGGCACGATCACGTCGCCGGGTTCCACCGGCGGCGCGAACTGGCCGGGCGGCTCCTATGATCCCGAGACGCACAAGCTTTACGTCTATTCGCAGGAAGCCATCGCGCTGCTGGGTATGGTTCCCACACCCGGGCCGCAATTTTCAGATATGGAATACGTTCAGGGCACGGCCGGCAGAGAGCCGCGCAACAGCACGGCGATGGGCGCGCCACCGCCGCCTCCGACTCCGGGTGCGGCGAGTGGCGAAGGTGAGGGAGGCGCCACGCTGACGGTGCATGGCTTGCCTCTGCTGAAGCCTCCGTACGGGCGCATCACCGCCTATGACATGGATCGGGGCGAAATCGCCTGGCAGGTGCCGCACGGCGAGACGCCCGACAATGTCCGCAATTATCCCGCGCTGAAAGGCATGACCATTCCGCGCACCGGCCAGCCGGGCCTCGTCGGGGTGCTCACCACGAAGTCGCTGGTGATTGCCGGCGAGCCCATGTTTACGATGACGAGCACGGGCGCGCGCGGCGCAATGCTGCGCGCCTACGACAAAGCCAGCGGCAAGGAAGTGGGCGCCGTCTATATGCCCGCGCCGCAAAGCGGCTCGCCGATGACGTATATGCTGAATGGGCAGCAATACATCGTCATAGCCGTGAGCGGCCGCGACTTCCCCGGCGAACTGGTGGCCTTCCGGCTGCCATCCGTCGCCGTCTCCCGCGCGAATTGATGGGGAGCAGTCCCTGGGCCCGGCTTTTTGAATCACGGGGAACTCAATTCCAGAAATGGCCTGAAGTCGGTAAGGGTCGTTTCTGACAAGCTGGCTTTCCACCCGGGAATAACTCTCTACCGCAGCTCTCCTCCCAGTCTCAGCCACGCCATCATTTCGTCAGGGGATAATCAAAGTATTGTTACCCGAACTGCTCTTCCAGGGCTGCTCGGACTTTGACTCAGTGTAGGCGCGGCGATATACTGACGTGCATTTTGGAGGCATTTCGAACCCGTGGGCGTTCTCGATCAGCGCTTCGAAAAAAACTTCATGATTTCGTCGGTGGACTATGTCTTCAACTGGGCGCGGAAGTCCGCCATCTGGCCGCTGACGTTTGGCCTGGCCTGCTGCGCGATCGAAATGATCGCCTCCACCACGGCGCGTTTTGATATCGCGCGTTTTGGCGCCGAGGTCTTTCGGCCTTCGCCGCGACAGGCCGACCTGATGATCGTCGCGGGGACGGTGACGCTGAAGATGGGCCCGGTGCTCAAGCGCGTGTGGGAGCAGATGCCCGATCCGAAATGGTGTATTTCGATGGGCGCCTGCTCGAGCGTGGGCGGCCCGTTCAACGCGTATTCGGTTTTGCAGGGCGTGGACCGCATTGTTCCTGTGGACGTTTACGTGGTGGGTTGCCCGCCGCGGCCCGAGGGCCTTTTCTACGCGCTGCTGAAGCTGCAAGACAAGATTGACCAGATGTCGTTGGCGAAGCGGCCCACGGAAGTGCGGCTGAAGCCGGAAATGGTCGATCAATTCAAGCGCGGCGTGATGGTCGCGCAGACGCCCTCGCCGCGATAGAGCTGACAACTACAATCCATTCGGATGCGCGGCGTTGCATCGCAAGCAAGAGAACCCAAAGCGAACTGCAGATCCCTCGCTGCGCGGCGCACGCCTGGCGCGCAAATGCAAATACGAGCGTGGCTCCGCTCGGGATGACAATAAAAAAGGACTTTTGATTGAAAGAGGAGGTTTCCTGACATGGCATTCGTACGCGCCGCCCGCAAAGACGAGCTCCCCACCGGCACAGTCCGCGAGTTCCAGGTGGACGGCAAGACGCTGGCGATTTCGAATGTCGATGGAACGTTCTATGCCATTCACAACGTTTGCCTGCATCGCGGCGGCCCGCTCGGGGAGGGCGAACTCAAAGGCAAAGTAGTCACCTGCCCATGGCACGGCTGGCAATTCGACGTGACCAGCGGCAAAGCCGCGATGAACCCCGCCGTCGGCGTGGCCTGTTTTCCGGTGGAAGTGCGCGGTGAAGATATCTGGGTGGATATCGGCTAGCAGGCGACTCCGCAACTGCGGGGAAATATTCCCATAAGGCGCGACTCACGCACTTGGTCCGCGAGCCATCGTAAGTATTTGTCGAAACACGCCGAGAATTTTCGGCGCAGCTCGCATTCGCCGATTATAATCGCGCGGAATGATTGGCTACCTGCGCGGAAAGCTTGTAGATAAACGGCCTAACCAGATCCTCGTCGACGTGAACGGGGTCGGTTATGTCGTCTCCATTCCACTCTCCACATTTTATTCTTTGGGCGAGCTGCATGATGAGGTCACGGTTCTCGTGCATACGCATCTGCGTGAGGATTCCATTGCGCTCTACGGGTTTCTGACCGCGCGCGAAAAGCAATTCTTCGAGCTGCTGATTTCCGCTTCCGGCGTCGGTCCCTCGCTGGCGCTAAAAATTTTGTCGGGGATGAGCGTGGATGAATTGCTGCCGGCGATCCGCGCGGGCGATCTCGTTCGCCTCACGCGCATCCCGGGAGTCGGCCGCAAGACGGCCGAACGCATCGTCGTGGAACTGCGGGATAAGCTCGCCGCCATGGAGGCGCCGCAGCCGGAGCGAGTTCCGGCGGCGGGCCGGAGCCAGCTCGAATCCGACGTCATTTCCGCGCTGCTGAATCTCGGGTATGATCGCCGCGCAGCGGAGAAAGCGCTGGAGGAAGCCGCGGGTAATGGCGGCGGAGGGCGCATGAACGAGAGCGCGATGCAAAGTTTCGAAGCGCTGCTGCGCGCCACGTTGCAACAATTGAGCCATCCGGCGCAGAAGGCCGCGCCTTGACCGGTAAGCACCTCATCATCCGCGTTGTCGAGGGCGAAAAGGCCGTGGCTATCCAGGCGCTTTTCGCGCCCCAAAGAGTCACGTGACGCAAACGCCCAAACGAATCGTTTCCGGCCGCGCATTTGACGAAGACACGCGGCTCGACGCCAGCGTGCGCCCGAAGCGCATGGCCGACTTCATCGGCCAGGCGCGGGTGAAGGAAAATATCCTCATCGCGATTGAGGCGGCGCGCAGCCGCGGCGAATCGCTCGACCACGTGCTGCTGTACGGTCCGCCTGGGCTGGGGAAAACGTCACTGGCGCAGATCATCGCCAATGAACTGGGTGTTTCGATCAAGACCAGTTCAGGGCCTCTGCTCGAACGGAAGGGCGACCTCACCGCGATCCTCACTTCGCTGGAATTACGGGAACTCTTTTTCCTCGACGAAATCCACCGATTGCTTCCCGCGGTAGAAGAGATTCTCTATCCGGCGATGGAGGACTATCGAATCGATCTGGTGATCGGTCAGGGACCGGGCGCGCGCATCCATCCGTTTAACCTGAACCGATTCACGCTGGTCGGCGCGACCACGCGCGCCGGCCTGATTACCGCACCGCTGCGATCGCGCTTCGGCATAGTCCATCGCCTGGAGTATTACCGGCCCGAGGATCTGGTGGAGATTTTGCGCCGTTCGGCGCAAATTCTGGCGATCGCACTCGATACCGGAGGCGCCGAGGAGGTAGCGCGCCGCAGTCGCGGCACGCCGCGCGTTGCCAACCGGCTGTTGCGCCGCGTGCGCGATTTCGCCGAAGTCCGCGCCCAGGGCCGAGTCACCGCCGAAGTCGCGCGCGAAGCGCTCGACCGGCTCGGCGTCGATGAACATGGGCTCGACGAAGTGGACCGTAACCTGATGCTCACGATCATTCAGAAATTTTCCGGCGGCCCGGTGGGCCTGAATACCATTGCCGCGTCCCTCAGCGAAGAAGAAGACGCTATCGAGGAGATTTACGAGCCGTATCTGATGCAGATGGGATTGCTCGACCGCACGCAACGCGGCCGAGTGGCCACGCCGCTGGCCTATCGCCATTTCGGTCTCGAGCCGCCGCGCGCCCAACACGCACTTTTCTGATCGCTCAAATCGCAACGGCACCACCGGCGCCGTGAATACGAAAACCGTTTACATTGCACTTGGCTCCAATCTGGGCGACCGCGCGGCGATGCTCGCCGGCGCGGTCGCCGCCATGAATTCCGCGGGTATTCGCGTCGTGCGGCAATCTCCGCTTTATGTGACCGAACCGGTTGGTGCGGAGAGCCGAAGCTGGTTTTTGAATGGCGTGGTGGAAGGTGAAACTTCGCTGCTGCCGTTGCAATTGCTGCACGCGCTATTGAAGATCGAGCGGGAATCGGGGCGCAGGCGGATCACGGCGCACGGGCCGCGCACGATCGACCTTGACATTCTTTTTTATGGCGCGAGCATCATTCGAACCAGGGAACTGGAAGTGCCGCATCCACGCTTGACCGAGCGCCGGTTTGTGCTCGTGCCGCTGACCCAAATCGCACCCCAGTTTCGTCATCCCGTACTGCACAAGAGCGTCACTCAGCTTCTAGCGGAGACCCATGATCACAGCGAAGTGCAGCTTTGGCGGGAACCGCAGGTGTGAAGTGAACGAAGCGATCCGGCGCTGAGCGTCTTAGGCAATCAGCCCAGCGTCAGCGGTTTTTTCTTTTTCTTCCGCAGCGCTTCGGTCTCCTGCCGTTCGTATTCGGCGAGGTCCTCTTCACTCCACTGGTAGTCTTCATGGCTGGAGAACATACCCGTATTGCGAGCACCGTCGCGGCCCGGATCGCGGCCACCGTGACGTGAGCGGCGGCTTGCTTTTAGCCCATCCTGCCTCACCTTGCGAAGCGGAGTGCCGATGGCTTGGGTTTCCATCAGCAGGTCGCTTACGCGTTCCAGCAGATCATGGAATGTGAAGGGCTTAATGACGTAGGGAAGGTGTGCTTCTTCCAATAGCGGTGTGACTTGCGCCACTGCAGCTTCAGGGACGATGAAAAGAATTCGGACGTGTGCTTGTGCCGTTTCGGATTCGGGAGGCAGCGCCAGTTCTCGAAGCGTGGAGAAAAGCGCGCCCGTGGCACCGGTGGTTGCGGTATTCGCAAGCACAAGCGTCCATTTCCCCGTGGCCAACTGCTGTAAAGCTTGAGCGCTGGATGCTGCACCCTCGACAAGCCAGCCCTCTGCTCCGAGTACCTGCTGTAAAGCGGCTTGGCTTGCCAAGTCGTCTTCGATAATCAATATGCCGATATTTTCCAAGTTTTGCCCTGCTTTCAGCCCGAAGTTTGAGTATAGCGCCCGAGGAGTTCGGCTAACCGAAACGGTTTCGGGGGCGCAGCGGATTCGACAACACGCCGCGGCAGACTTAGGCGAACATAAAGCGAATATAGTATTGACAGGCGAATATAAGGCGAATATATTGACGCAAATGGCGGGCGTGCAATGGCCAATCTTCCCAAGATTCGAGCTTTCGCCGACTCCGATGAACGGATTTGCAGCGAGAGCGAATCCCTGCCTCTGTTTCCCCCAGTCCCGTGCCACCGGGACAGTACGGGCCGAACTCCGACGCCACCGGAGCCGGCCAACGATCGAGTTGGCATTGCACGCCTCGCCGCCACTTCGCCGCTGGCAGAGAGCAAACGCGGCGCGGAATACTTTCTCCTGCCCGCGCGGTCGATCCTGAACCGGTGCGATTCCGAGCGGGTACCTTTTGCGTGGACCGTGAATCCCTATCGCGGCTGCGAATTCGGTTGCAAGTACTGCTACGCCCGCTACACACACGAATATATGGAGCTCGACGGCGGCGAATTCGAGCGCAAGATTTTTGTGAAGCAAGATGCCGGGCCAATGGCTTTTCGTGAGCTGCGGTCGAGCGCCGTTCGCGGGGAGCACATAGCGATCGGCACGGCCACCGATCCCTACCAGCCGGCGGAGCGGGAATTTGGCGCGACGCGCGCGATTCTCGAAGAGATGGTCGAACTCGACGGTCTCAGCGTTTCGATAACCACGAAATCAGATCAGGTGCTTAGAGATATCGATATTCTGAAGCGTATCAACGAGCGGTCGCGGCTGAGCGTGAATTTGTCGGTGACGACGCCGCGGCGCGGTTTGGCCAGACTCCTGGAGCCTAGAGCGCCACGCCCGGATTTGCGAATCGGAGCTGTTCGAATGTTGCGGCAGGCGGGAATTGCCGCGGGAATCCTGGTTATGCCGGTCCTGCCAGGACTTACCGACCGTAAGGAAGATCTCGAACTGTTGGCGCGTGCCGCACGCGATGCGGACGCATGCTGGTTCGCGGCGAGCGTGCTCTTCTTGATGCCCGCTTCCCGGAAACAATTCTTCCCGTTTCTCGAGCAGAAATTCCCGCGCCTGACCCGACGTTATCAGGAGTGGTATGCGAAAGCGGGCTATGCGCCGGAAAGTTATCGCGCCGAAATCGCAGAACGATTTGCGCATTTGCGACGCAAATATGGGCTCGAGACGCGCCCCGAGCCCGCAGACCCGAAATGTGCGCCGGCTGAAGGACAGCTCAGCCTGGCTCTTTAAATCTGAAGCCCTTATGAACTCGCATTCGTGTGCAACATTGGCTTTTATCGCAGGGTTACGGTGCGATGATGCGCGAAGCTTCGGGCTGGCGCTCCTGCCGGGGAGCTTGTCGGCGGAGAAATTCCACATACATTCGTGCGCGTGGGCGTCCATTGGTCCAGTTGCGAATCAGTCTGGCGAGGAACACCAGTGAATAAAAAATGTCGGAATCCTTCAGGTTTGAGAAGCCTACGCGCTGGCTCTCTTGTTTCTTATAGTCCTGGATGAAATTCGTCAGCGCCTGATACAGGGCTGCCGCCGGTTGTATCGTGGGTGGCTTTTCGTAATAGATTCCGGAAACCAGAGTGCGATAGGTCTCGCCAAGTGTTGTTACCGCCGTGAGCGTTTGCTGATCGGTCAATTCAGGGTAACCGGCAGCGAATTGTGAAATAGCATAGGCCAATCCGGAGACGAAGGATTCGCGGTCGTAGATGACGCGCGAGGAGAATTCCACTCCCGGAAACGGAATTTCGCTGTCCGGGAGAGGTTTGCGATGTTCCTGCTCGTATCGATGCGCCGCAATCAAGTAACTGCAATCGGCCGGGCAATCCAGGGTCACTTCGCGTTCCTTACCGCAACAGGGCGCGCAGATTTTCTCGCCCTTGGCCGGGCAAAAGCGCTCGGGCCGACGCTTGGCACAGATGGCACAAACAGAATGTTGTGGCATGCGTTCCGAGCAACAGTATAGCTGACGCAGGCGATTGGCGCGGGGCGGAAAAGCGCACCTGAATGGCGGGACGCCCGCCCGAATAAATTCCCATCAATTCGTGGAGCGCGGCGGAACGCCGGCCGATTTTACTTCAGCGACTGTGGGTCAGAGGTGTTCTTTGGAGAATGCTGGTCGAGCAGCGATACCATTTTTTGCCCCGAGGGAGGTATGGCCACTCCACCTTTGCGAACGATGTCGGTAGCGGCGATCTTCTTGTGGTAAACGTCCTCATTCGCGCCATTATCGGGACGCAGGGTCGAGCCTTCAAGCGAAATGCCGGCAAAGAGTCCACGCGAACGTGAATAGGTGAGCATCTCGGCGCGCAGGGTGACATCGGTTTCGGCTGCTGCGTCGCGGCCCTTGGGGCCGGCGGCGGCAGAGGCATCTGCGCCCAGTTTCACCTTGCTGGACAAAATCGCGTTGGCGCCGCGGGGATTCATCACCAGGATCACGAAATCGGTGGCTTGGCCGCCGAGCTGGAATCCGAAGCTGCCGCCCTCGAGGGCGATCATCGTCGGCGCTCCCCATTTTCCGGTGAAATGTTGGCCGGACCGGCAAGTCATCGCTCCGCGCCCATACGCGCCACCAATTCCAAACGCGGCCTTGAGAACGGAAGGAATGACGATGACACATTCCGCTTTGTCCAACAGATCTTGAGGGATATTGTCCGGGATCTTGAGGATTTCCTCGAGGACCGTGCCGCAATTCTCGAGCCGGTCTGTTTCCTTGCTCGCGCCGAGCAACATGAGCGGCGACGCACCCAGAGCTATGGCCAAAAACGCTGAAAGTGTTTTCCTCATCTACGTCCTCCTGGGCTTGGCAATCAGCATCATAAGGTTTTCTCAATAGGCGATGCAATTATGCGACTCTGGAAATTAACGCGGATGTATGAAGTTAGAAACTAGACTAAGCTCGATGGCCGGTTGTAGCTGGAGCAGCATGGAGGCTCTATAATCGCGAGCAGGCGAACCAAGTTGCGCAAGGAGCAGAATAAGCCCATGATCTCCGTCCGCATCCCTGCAACTCGCCTCCTGCCCTGCGGGTTGCAAATTTGCTTCCTGGGATCACTGCTTACCTGCTGGGCTGCCGGCGCGCCGCCGCTGATCTTTGCGCAAGTAAATACATCCACTGGCGCCAAAGTCCACGCCGCGACCACAGCAACCGAGCCGCGACGTGATCTAGCGCGATTCAGAGACAGGGTGCAGGCCGCAATCGGCGCACCTGAAAACCAGAAAGCCTACTGGGGCATCCTCGTCGCCGACGGGGATACCGGCGCGGTGCTTTATTCGCAAAATGCGCAACGCTATTTCATGCCGGCGTCGAATGCGAAACTTTTCACCACGGCCATGGCGCTGGCGACGCTTGGTCCCGATTTTCGTATGCGCACTACTATAGAATCCGCCGCACAGCCCGATGCTTCCGGCCATCTCGAAGGCGATCTGGTGCTGGTCGGTCGCGGCGACCCGAATCTTTCCAATCGCGCGATCCCATTTGCCGGGCGTGCTGACCGATCCGGCCCCCCAGAAAAAGTGCTGGCGGAACTGGCGGACCAGGTACTCGCGGCGGGAGTGAAGGAAATCTCCGGCGATATCGTTGGTGATGACAGTTATTTCGCTCCCGAACGCTATCCGCACGGCTGGGGCATCGATGACGCTGTGTGGAGTTACGGAGCTGCCGTTTCAGCGTTAAGCTTCAACGATAATTACATTTCCGTGATTCTTCGGCCGGGAGCGGCGATTGGATCGCCGCTGGTATATAGCGCTGCATTGTGGTCAGGGCTCTATACGATTCGCAATGATGCGCTGACCGCGGCGGCAGGGTCGGAGCCGAAGCTGCGGCTGGAACGTGATCCCGATTCGCAAACATTCCGGCTGACCGGGGCGCTGCCGCTCGACGCGCCGCCGCGCGAGCTGCAACTCGCGGTTACGCAACCGGCTGAAAATGCCGCCGCGATCCTCAAGCAGATTCTCGAAGCTCGCGGCGTGCGCATTCAGGGCCGCAGCCGCGCCCGGCATGGCGACCGCAACGCGCAGCCTCAGATGAATGCGCCGCCCATGCACATCCTGGCGGTGCATTCTTCGCCGCCGCTGCTTGAAGATGTGCGGCTCACCAACAAGCTGAGCATGAATCTGCACGCGGAGTTGCTGCTGCGGGTGGCTGCGCGGGAAAAGGCGGCGGCGACGACGATGGATGACGCGCTGGCTTTCGCAACAGCGTTCCGTCAAGCCATCGGGATCGCCCCCGACGATGTGGAGTTGACCGACGGTTCGGGACTGTCGCGCGGCGATCTGGTTACGCCGCAAAGCGTGGTGCAATTGCTGACCTATGTGCTGCGGCAACCGTGGGGCCGTGATTTCGTGTCCACGCTGCCAATTGCCGGCCAGGATGGCACGCTCGAGACTCGCATGCGCGGGACGGCAGCCGCCGGACGCATCCAGGCAAAAACCGGGATGGTGGAGCACGTGAATTCGCTCTCGGGCTATGCAACGACGCGCGCCGGCGCGCATTTGATCTTTTCCATTTTCAGCAACAACACCGGCAAACCCGGACTCGAAGAAGCGAGCGCCGTGGATGCGATTTGTGTCGCCATGGTGGAAGAACTGACTCCGCATCATGAAATCCGCGATCCGCATTCAGCAATCGGCAGGGGACCTCAGACCAAGGCCGCGGAATCGAGCATTCCCGCGAATCTGCCGGTAAGATAACTCCCTGCATGCTTTCACAGGGCACGATCATCACGGTTTTCGGCAGTTCGCGGCCACGTGCCGGCGAGGGCGACTACCAGGAGGCGCAGTTGTTGGGCGCTGAACTGGCCAGGCGCGGCTTTCAGGTGTGTTCGGGCGGCTATGCCGGCGTAATGGAGGCGGTCTCTCGCGGCGCAAAAGAGACCGGCGGCCGGACAATTGCGATTACGTCTACATTCTTTCGCACGCGCGCAAATCAGTGGATCGATGAAGAGCACGCCGCGAGTACCTGGCAAGAGCGGCTGTTTGAGCTCATCCGCTTTGGCGAAGGCTATGTCGCGTGCAAAGGCGGCACGGGCACGCTGGTCGAGCTGGCTGTCGTCTGGGAGATGTTGAATAAGGGCGTCATGGCGGGCAAGCCGTTCGTTGCGCTCGGCGATTTTTGGGCGCCGATCATCGAACGGGTGCGCGAAGTGGAGATCAATCACGATTCGCGCTGGGGAGAAGCGAAAGCCAGGCTCGTGCACAGCGCGAAGACCCCAGCCGAAGCGGCAGAGTATCTGGCTCACGCGCTCGCCTCGAAACGATAGGAAGCGATGGCACGATCCGCGGAAGAGATTCTGGAATTCGATCAACTGCGAGCCTTGCTGCGGGCACGCACGACTTGCGCGCCAGGCCGAGGGGCGGTCGAATCGCTTGGATTTCGCACTGATCGCCGCGAACTCGAGGGTGAGTTTGCCCTGATTGCAGAGGCGATGGCATATCTGCGTTCGGGCGAAGAACTCGGCTTTGGTGGCTTGGCTGATCCGGAGGCCTGGCTCGAGCGGCTGACATTGCCCGGCGCGGTCCTCGCACCTGCGGAACTGCTCGACGCCGCATCGGCCGTGGATACGATCACCTCGCTGCGCGAGAAGTTTCGCGAGACATCGGCAAAGTTTCCGCTTCTGAGTGCACGCTCCCGCGCACTGCCGGATTTGCGGTTTCTCGCCGTAGCCGTTCGGCGAGCCATCCTTCCCGGCGGGGAAATCAGTGATTCCGCGTCGTTGGCGTTGCGGCGCCTGCGCGATGGAATCGGCCGAACGCGCGAAACTCTCCAGAAAACGCTCGAAAGGATTCTGCGGTCGCGTGCCGTCGAAAGCGGCGAGGACTACATCACTCAACGCAATGAACGTTACGTGATTCCGGTGCGCGCGTCTGAACGGCGAACCGTGCAGGGCGTCATGCATGCGGCCAGCGCCACAGGCCAGACTGTCTTTGTCGAACCGCTCGAAACCGTTGAGATCAACAATCAGCTCGTGCAACTGAGAGAAGAAGAGACGGCGGAGATCGCGCGAATTCTGGAAGAGCTGACTGGCAAGCTGGTGGCCGAACACGCTCCGCTTGCGCACGCGGTATCCACCATCGCGGAAATGGACGCGATCTTTGCGCGGGCGCGATTTGCGCGCGAATACGACTGCTGTGTTCCCGAATTCACTGATGAAGCGGCGATCGCGCTTGATGCTGCGCGGCATCCGGTGCTCGAAAGCGCGCTGCGGCCGCAGGGCCGGCCGGTTGTGCCGCTCAGCCTGTCGCTCGGCAAAGATGACCGCATGCTGGTTATCAGTGGACCTAATACCGGCGGCAAGACGGTGGCGCTCAAAACCGTGGGCCTGGCGGTGCTGGCAGCACAATCTGCGATTCCTGTGGCCGCGCAGGCGGCGCGCCTGGGGATGTTTGACCGCGTTCTGGCGGATATCGGAGACGAGCAATCTATCGCCGCTGACCTGTCGACCTTTTCGGCCCACGTGCTGAATATCAAATCGATTTTGGGAATTGTTACGCCGAATTCCCTCGTGTTGGTGGACGAAATGGGTACTGGCACGGCTCCCGAGGAAGGAGCCGCACTCGCGGTAGCGCTGCTCGAAGAATTCCGGGCGCGCGGCTGCCTTGTGTTAGCCACCACGCACCATGACCGGCTGAAAGCTTATGCCTCTACAACCGAGGGAGTCCTGAATGCCGCCGTCGAATTCGATGAGGAGCATCTGGCTCCCACTTACCGGCTGCGCGTGGGCGTGCCGGGTGGATCGAGCGGGATCATGATCGCGCAGAGACTTGGGCTCGCGAAAAACATCGTCGAGCGGGCGCAGCAGCTGATTACTCCTGAAGCGCGCGAGGCAGCGGGGCTCATCGCCTATTTGCATCACAGTCATGACGTTGTGGAGGAGATGCAACGCGATTTAGCCGGGCAGGCGCGGCAGTTGGAGGCCGAACGCCGAGAACTGCGCGACGAGTGGGTCGCGCGGCAGCGGAGCCGAATTGCGGAGCTCGAAAGCAAATTCGCCGCCGCGCTCGAACAGTATGAGCGCCAAATGGCGCACATTATTGAAGCGGTCAAAGAACGCGAGCTGCGCGCGCAGCTCGAGAAGCAGTCGAAGCGAAAATTCTTGCAAGCTCGAAGCGAGGCGCGTAGCGAAGCCGACGCCGCGGTTGTTTCGCATTTGTCGGAATCGCAGGCGGATCTGGGAATTGCCCGCCAGCCGCAGTCGCCTTCGCCCGAGCAGTTGGTGCCCGGGGCTCGGGTCCGGGTGCGGGGTTTGCCCTTGGCTGTTGTATTGAGGCGGCGGGATAATTCCAGCGCGGAGATCGAAGCCGGGCCGTTGCGCATGAAGATTCCGTTATCCGAGATCACCGAGATAGTAAGTCAAGAAAACGCCAAATCCGGTGCGGGCGCTCGCTCCGGCGAAGCCGCGAGCGTCAACTCGCTGCGCGCAGCACGCGGGAGCGTTACCGTACATACGGCGCCTGCGGATCGCGAGACCACCGCGGGCACGGACGAGATCAACGTCATTGGCTGTACCGTCGAAGAAGCTTCGCGGCGCGTTGATAAGTTTATCGACGGCGCCGCCCTGGCGGGCAAGCCGCAGGTACGCGTGATTCACGGACATGGAACAGGCGCGCTGCGCCGCGGCTTGACCGAATTCCTTTCGGCGCATCCGCTGGTCGAGAATCTCCATCCCGAAGCGCAGGAGCGTGGAGGGACGGCCGTGACGGTTGTTGAATTGCGGGCTTAGAGCGAGAATCGCGCAGCATTTCTGAAAACGAGACGAGAGATGGCTGAAGCGGGTTCATTTGCCGATCGCGTGAAGCAGCAGGCGGATATCGTGCGCGTGATCGGCGAATATGTGCGCCTGAAAAAGAACGGGCAAAACTTTACGGGTCTTTGTCCTTTCCACTCCGAAAAGACGCCATCATTTGCTGTACATCCGGTAAAGCAGATCTACCACTGCTTTGGTTGCGGCGTGGGCGGAGACGTTTTTAAGTTCGTCATGGAGATGGACAAGTGCGACTTCATGGAGGCGGTGCGCACGGTCGCAGACAAGTGCGGCATTGCCATTCCCGCTCCGCGGGAGCGCTCGCCTGAAGAAAGGCGCGAGCAGCAGCAACGTACGGCATTGGTTGAGATGCAACGTGAGGCGGCGGCTTTTTTTGCACGACAGCTCGAAAGCACTTCGGAAGGCAAAGCAGCACGGGGATATCTGGCCGACCGCGGCCTCGATTCGGAAACCATTGCGCGCTTTGGTTTGGGGTATGCGCCATCAGGAGGCGACGTGCTTTTGCGCAGCCTCAAAGCAAAATATCCGGAAAAGCTGATCGAACTGGCCGGCCTCGCCAGCCGTGACGCCAGCGGGCGTCCGTACGATCGTTTTCGCCGGCGGATCATGTTCCCGATTTCAAATGAAGCCGGCAAGATCGTCGCATTCGGTGGGCGCGCGCTCGGCGAGGATCTTCCAAAGTATTTGAATTCTCCCGAGACGCCGATCTACATAAAGAGCGCCGTGCTGTATCACCTAGATCGCGCCAAAGAGGCGATCCGCACAGCCGACGCGGCGATTCTCGTCGAAGGCTACATGGATACCATCGCCGTGGCGCGGGCGGGCTTCGGTAATGTGGTTGCGAGTTGCGGCACGAGCTTGACGGAATCGCAGGTGAAGCTGCTCAGCCGCTTCACCCGGCGCATTATCGTGAATTACGATCCCGATACGGCAGGCCAGGCGGCGACCGAACGCTCGCTCTCGCTTCTGCTTGAACATAATTGCGACGTTCGTGTTCTGGCCCTGCCGGGCGGGAAAGATCCGGATACGTTCATCCGCACCGAAGGCGCAGGGGCTTACCGGAAGCTGCTTGAAGCTGCGCCAGCCTACCTCGATTACTTAATCGGCAGGGCGCGCCAACTGGGGCTTGCGACCGTCGAACAGAAGTTGCGCGCCATGAATTTTCTGATGCCGTTTGTGCAGCGAATTCCGAACGCGCTGCTGCGCTCGGAGTGGGCGTCGCGCATCGCCCAGCAACTGCAGGTGGACGAACCCGTGTTAAGAGAGGCATTGCGCCGTGCTGCGGCCGAACGCCGCACCGAGGTAAAAACGCAGGCCTTGCCGGGTGGCGGCGCGGTGAAGCCCGCTGAGCGGCGTCTGGTGCAGATGCTCATGGAGCAGAATGATTGGCGACAAAAGTTGAGCGAAGAGATCCGCGCTGGGGATTTGCATCTGGGGTTGGAGACCGAGAAAATTCTTACCGTCTTGGTGGAACGGCCGATGGAAACGGCGGCGCCCGACGCCAACCGGCTTGCGGCCGAGCTTCGGGAACATGACCGGCGGCTGCTTTTCGAAATCGCCTTTGAGAGCGGAGCGGACGCCACCTGGGAGGAAGCCCAAAGCTGTCTGGATGTGCTGCGGCGGCGCAAATCAGAAGAGGAGTTGGCGGCTGTCCAGCGGCAGATCGAGGCCTGTGCAGTCTCGGGCGGGGCCGGGGCTTCCGAACAGTTGCGTGAATTGCAGGCACGGAAGCTGGAACTAAGACGCCAGCTCATGGGCACGATGCCCCGGGCCGGCGCGGCCGGCGAGTGATCTTGCAGTTTTGCGCAATCGATTCATTTGACTGCGCGTGCCGTGGCGTGTAACGTGATACGGTTTAACGAGTAACGGGTAGGGTACGCTGTGCATCCAAATAGGGTGTACGGTGTAAGCTCCTCGAAAACCGAACGGGCAGAACAAAACAGCAAAGTGCGTTTTACCTCACAAACGAGTGTCCGAAGTTCGTTTTTACCGGACCCAAGTGCGCCCCTGGCGCTCACGGGCGGTCCTAAGCCTGACGGGATGCACGGAGGAATCTCTTGGCTCTGGCGCTAGAAGAAAAATACGATCAGGTACGCCAGCTCATCAATATGGGCAAGGAGCGTGGCTACCTGCTGTACGACGAAGTCAATGATATCCTGCCGGCGGAAGTTCACTCCTCTGAAGAGATCGATGATCTGCTCTCCACGTTTGAGCGCTATGGAATCGACATCTACGAAGATGTAGCGGCAGCCAAGGCGGCGCGCGCGGCGCTGGAAGTCGCGGAACCGATCGACGGCGAAGCCAAGGAAGAGGTCGTTAGCACCGAGGAAGTCGAACTCGATCTCACTCCCGGACTGCTCGAAAAAACCAATGATCCGGTCCGCATGTATTTGCGGGAGATGGGCACGGTTCCGCTGCTGACGCGCGAGGGTGAAGTCGCAATTGCCAAGCGCATTGAACGCGGGCAGTTGCTGGTTCTTAAAACGATCACGCGTTCGCCGATCGTGGTCAAGGAATTGATCGCCATCGCCGAGGATCTGCGCAACGGCACGCGTTCGATCAAGGAAATCGTGGTCTTCGATGACGAGGAACTTACCGAAGAGAAGATCGAGAATAAGACCAAACAGACGCTGAAAATTTTAGACAAAATTACCGGCTTGTATGATCTGGCGCTGAAGCAAGCGGCCAAGCTGGAGCGCATCCCCAGGCTGAAGAAGCGCCCCTATCTGCACGCTCGCTACGATATTTCGCGCACCCGCATTCAGATGTCTCAGTTGGCGCGCTCGATAGAGTTCAATCCTTTTGAACGCAAGCGCCTGATCGACAAAATGCGCCATACGGTCGAGCGGCTGCAGTCGCTCGAGCGCGAAGCCGGCAAGCTGGAGCGCCGAGCCGACGTCTCCAAGGGCGACACCGCGGCCGAAGCGCGCCGTGAGTTGCGCACGCGGCGCACCGAACTGAAAGAAATTTCCGACGCGAGCGAGGTCGGCCTGACCGAGCTGAAGCGCACCCTGCAGATTATCGTCCGCGGGGAGATGGAAGCCGAGCAGGCCAAAAAAGAGCTCATCGAAGCCAACCTGCGCCTGGTCGTTTCCATCGCCAAGAAATACACCAATCGCGGCTTGCAATTCCTGGATCTGATTCAGGAGGGAAACATTGGCCTGATGAAGGCTGTGGACAAGTTCGAATGGCGGCGCGGTTACAAATTTTCGACATACGCGACGTGGTGGATCCGCCAGGCGATCACACGAGCCATTGCCGATCAGGCCCGCACCATCCGTATTCCGGTGCACATGATCGAGACCATCAACAAGCTCATTCGCACGCAGCGGCAACTGGTGCAGGAACTTGGGCGGGAGCCCACCTCCGAAGAGATCGCCAAGCGCATGGATATTCCCGTTGCCAAGGTGCGCAAGATCCTCAAGATTGCGCAGGAGCCGATCTCGCTCGAGACACCCATCGGGGAGGAGGAAGATTCGCATTTGGGCGATTTCATCGAAGACAAGGCCGTCGTATCGCCCTCCGATGCGGTGATTAACCTCAATCTGAAGGAGCAGACGGCTTCGGTGTTAAAGACGCTCACACCGCGCGAAGAGAAAGTCATCAAGATGCGCTTCGGACTTGACGATGGCTCCGAGCACACGCTGGAGGAAGTCGGGCAGTCGTTTGCCGTCACGCGCGAGCGCATACGCCAGATCGAAGCTAAGGCTCTGCGCAAATTGCGCCATCCCTCTCGTTCGCGCAAACTGCGGGCGTTTCTTGAAGGCTCGTCGCGCGAATATCTCTAGGCATCAACCGCGTCGCCTGGAAGTCTGCCTACGTTCCTCACCACAGCATCCTGGTAACCGAACATCTAAATAGCACTGCCTCGTGTTGAGCGAATCGAGCGAAATTGCGTCGCACGCATTGTCCTCACGAAACTCGGCCTCGAGCTGCAGGCCTTGACGCGCGAATGCGGCCTAAGCAGTAGTGGGTTCGGTGGCTGGAACCGCGTTCAAAGTACGGACCCGCAGCGCGGCGATGAGTGCAGCCCCATAAATCGCACCGAGCAGGAGAAACGCGAGTTGCAGGCTGGCATGTTCGGCCAGCCAACCCAGGGCAAAGCTCATCACGACTTGAAGCACCGTGGCCATAAAGGCGAAGGCCGATTGAGTGCGTCCCATCAAGCGGCTCGGCACAGATCCGAGAATTGACGACTGTGTGAGCACCGCGCCGATAGCGCGGCACGCCCCAAAAACTGCGTTCATCAAAATCGCGGCGGCGAGATAGCCTGCATAAGGGAAAACCGCGTGTCCCACGGCGAGCAGCAGCAAAGCCGCCAGCAGAACCTGCATAGGATGGCGACGTGATAGCGGCGCCGCGGCAAACCCTCCGGCCACTGCGCCAAATGCCCAGCCGGATTCAATGAATCCATATCCCCTCGCACCCACGTGCAGCAGATTATTGGCGAGCGCCACCACTAGCACGTTGGCACTGATTACGCCGGCCATCATGCATGCATAAGTAAGACCCAAGGCGAAGATGGTCGGCTGCGTGCGCAGGTAAGTCAAACCCTCGTGCAGATCGGCGAGGACGCCGGTTAACCCGGGAAAGCGCGCCGCGTGTCGCGCTCCGAAATCGGCGCTACTGAAAAGGGCAGTGGAAGGAGAAACCTGCGGAGGGGAATATCCGGTCCGCAGCAGATAAAAACAGAGCGCCGAGACGATGTAGGTGGCGCCATCAATTCCCAGAATTCCGGCCAGCCCGGTGTGCTCATAAACGAGGCCGACCAGTGCGCCTGCGGCGAGCATGCCACCCTGAACCGCGATCAGCACAGCGGAATTGGCGCTGACCAGTTGTGCAGGAGGAATCACTTCCTGCAGCAGCGCCAGGCTCGCGGACCAATAAATTGCGAATCCCACACCGAGGAGCAGGACCATCCCGTACAGCTCCCAGAGTTCCAGCCGCGCGCGCCAGGCGAGAAGGGCGGCGCACATGACAATCGCCGCGCGGCCCAGGTCCAGCACGATCGAAAGGTAGCGGCGGTCAACACGATCGGTGAGAACGCCTCCCACCGGCGGGACAAGCAGGCGCGGCAGAGTCAGCAGAATTACCGTGAAGCTGACCTGCACAGTTGAATGAGTTTTCGCCAGCACATAAAGAGTCACTCCGGCAAAATTCATTCCGGTCCCGAACAGAGACACAAACATTGCCCCAAAGTAGAAGCGAAAGCCGCGGTTGGAGAAAAGCGACTGCCAGTGAGGCTTTGGGGCCCGAGGGGAATTCATCTGAGACCTGTGGGCTCGCCTGCGAGCATCACGCCATTATAAGAGCAAAGTGATGCGCGCCGGGCGTGATGGGGCACATCAGTTTTCGCTGGTTGTACTGGCTTCGTTGGAATTGTTCCCGGACTGATAGACTGCTGCCTATGCCTTTTAGCTTCGAAGTCGTGAAGGTTGATCCTTCTGGTGCGCGCCTGGGCCGTCTGACCACCCCGCACGGAGTGATTGAGACGCCTGCGTTTATGCCGGTAGGCACTGCCGGTACGGTAAAGGCGATGACTCAAGCGGCGCTCGAGGAACTGCAAGTGAACTTGCTTCTCGCCAATACGTACCACCTGTATTTGCGGCCGGGTCACGAGTTGATTCGCCGCATGGGCGGCCTTCATCGCTTCATGTCTTGGGAGCGCGGCATTCTGACCGATTCGGGCGGATATCAGGTTTTCAGTCTCGCGGACCTGCGAAAGGTGACAGATGAAGGGGTTCGCTTCCGCTCTCATTTGGACGGCAGCGAACACATGCTCACGCCCGAGAAGGCCATCCAAGTTCAGCGGGCGCTGGGCTCGGATATTGGCATGCTGCTCGACGAATGCATCGAGTATCCGGCGACGCCGGCTCGTGCGGCTTCCGCCGCGCGGCGGACGCTCGAGTGGGCGCTTCGATCCAAAAAAGAAATCGACGCAGCTACGGGAAGCGAGGCAAACCCCGGGCAGGTTTTCTTCGCCATTGTGCAGGGCGGAACTTTTAAGGAGCTTCGTCGCGCCAATGCTGCGGAACTGGTCGCGCTGGAATTCCCCGGGTATGCCATCGGCGGCTTGGCCGTCGGCGAGCCTCCCGAAATTTCCTGCGACATCGCCGGCGAAACTACAGCATGCCTGCCCGCCGATCGTCCGCGTTACCTCATGGGAGTAGGCAAACCGGAGCAAATTGTCGATTACGTTCGCTGTGGCGCCGACATGATGGATTGCGTACTGCCGACGCGCAACGCACGCAACGGGTATCTCTATACGCGGCACGGGCCGCTGCACATCAAGAACGCGGAATTTATGGGTGATCCGAGGCCGATCGACGACTCCTGTGGCTGCATGGTTTGCCGCCGCTATTCGCGTGCCTATCTGTGCCACCTGTTTCGAGCCAACGAAATCCTTAGCGCCATCCTGAACACCCACCACAACCTGTACTTTTTTCTTGACATCATGAAGGCAATCCGAGAGGCTATCGCGTTTGGGAACCTGTCGCGGTTCTCTTCCGAGCTTCAGGCGCGTCTGGAAGCGGGTCATCGGTAGCAGAATAGCGGTCCTCTCGTTCCATGAAGTTGCGCATGAACGGAAAGGCGGTCGGTCCTGCCGTGGATAAATGAGCGGCAGGATTTCCTTTCTGTAGGTGATCCTGCAATAATTAGGGAAATTGCCGGGAGCGTAACCAGCAATGATGTTCAACAGCGCGGCTTCAGCTATTCTTTTGGCTGCGCAAAGTCCTGCAAGCAATGGTCTGATCGCTTTTTTGCCCCTGGCGATCATCATGGTGATTTTTTATGTGCTGCTCATTCTTCCCGCGCAGCGTCGCCAGAAAAAAACGCAGGGCATGTTGAATGCGCTGAAAACGGGCGATAAAGTGGTGACCACCGGAGGACTCTACGGGACAATTGTGGCGCTCGATGGCGATGCGATTCAGTTGCGCATCGCCGAGCAGGTAAAAGTGAAGGTGGCCCGTTCAGCGGTCGCGGGACTACAGGCGGAAGGTAAGGAAGGGTAAACCAAACGAATTGCGGGCCCGGGTTCGTCCGGCACGCGCGGATGAAAAGCAATGGATTCCAATCTTAAGTGGAAAGCTGTTTTTATCGTTCTGGTCGTTCTGCTTTGTATTTTTGGTCTGGTGGGCCTGCCGGCGTTTCCTACCTCGGCGGCGGAAGTTCGCGACAATTTCTCGAAGCGCATCAAGCTCGGGCTTGACCTGCAGGGCGGCACCCATTTGATCCTGCAGGTGCAAGTCAATGAAGCTGTGGGCCTGCAAACCGACCAAACCATCGATCACCTGAGCACTCAACTCCGGGACAAAAACATCCGTTATGACGACCTGCGTAAAGTAACCGATACGCAGATGCTGGTTCACAACCTCGCACCCGATTCCACCGCCGCGTTTCGCGATCTGGTGAGTTCGAATTTTCCCGAATGGGACGTCAGTCCGGCGCCTGGCGAGCAATCGGGCTATCTGTTGACCATGAAGCCCTCAACCGTGGCCGCGATTCAGGCTCAAACGATGTCGCAATCGCAAGACACCATACGACGGCGCATCGATGCGCTGGGTCTAACTGAGCCTGTCGTGGCCCCTTATGGGCAAGGCGACAACGAAATGATCGTCGAGCTGCCGGGCGAAGGCGATCCGAATCGCGCCAAATCCGTGATTCAAGCCGGCGGGCAATTGGAATTGCGCCGGGTCGAGGATCCTAATCCGTATCCTTCCGAAGCAGCAGCTTTGGGGGCACATGGAGGCGTTTTACCGCCCGGCACGGAGTTGTTGCCCTCCAAGACGGTGGATGCCAACGGCCAGGGAAGTTGGTATCTGGTGGACCGCACGCCAATCATTACCGGGCGGGACCTGCGCAACGCTTCGGCAATACCGAGCACTGATAACCCTGGATCCTACGAAGTGAATTTCACGTTGTCCACGGACGCGGCGCGCCGCTTTGGTCCGTTCACCGAACAAAACATCGGCCGGCCCATGGCCATTGTTTTGGACCGCAAAGTCGAGTCAGCGCCGGTCATTCAGAGCCGCATTGAGGATTCGGGACGCATCACCGGACGGTTTGGACAGCAGGAAGCCAATGACTTGGCCTTGGTGCTGCGTGCCGGCGCGCTTCCCGCCTCCATTCGGTACCTCGAGGAGCGCACCGTTGGCCCGTCTTTGGGAGCCGATTCGATTCGGCACGGTGTGCAGGCATCGATTATCAGCCTGCTGGTTGTGCTGATCTTTATGGTCTTTTACTACCGCCTTTCCGGCGTGAACGCGGTGGTCGCTCTGCTGCTGAATTTGGTGATTTTGCTGGCGGCCTTGGCCTACTTCGGTGCGGTGCTCACGCTCCCAGGGATTGCCGGCGTGATTTTGACCATCGGCATGGGTGTCGACTCTAACGTGCTGATTTTTGAACGCATTCGTGAGGAGTTGCGCGCGGGTAAGGCGGCCGCTTCCGCGGTGGACGTGGGATTCAAGCGGGCCTTTCTCACGATTATCGATACGCACGTAACCACCGTCGTTTCGGCAATTTTCCTATTCGTGTTCGGTACCGGGCCGGTGCGGGGATTCGCCGTTACCCTGACCATCGGTCTGGTAGCGAACCTGTTTACAGCGGTCTACGTTTCGCGCGTAATTTTCGACTGGCACCTGGCGAAGATGCAGCGTCAGGCGGCCCTGAGTATCTAAAGCCGTTTTCGGGCACTAACTGTGCCCGGGCGGTGTCTAACTGAAGGGACAAAATTCCGGATGGAGTTTTTTCATCACGACGTCAACTTCGACTGGATGGGCAAGACGAAGTATTTCGTCGCCCTGTCTCTGACGCTGCTCATCATCGGTACGGCGTCATGGATTCACAAAGGCAGCCTCGATTACGGTATCGATTTCAAAGGTGGAACGCTGGTTTATGTTCGCTTTGCAAGCACCCCGCCGATCGATAAGTTGCGGCAGGGGTTGGTGCAGCAGGGGCTGGGCGACAGCGTGATCCAGCAGATCTCCGACATCGCCACTCCGAATGCAAACGAACTGGTCATTTACCTCCCGCAACGCGGACAGGGTAACGAGGCTCTGGATGCGGGCAAGAGCGAGATCCTGAACGCGCTGCAAGCAACGCTGGGAGCCGGATCCGCCGAAGCAGGCAAACAGGATTTCAATGAAGCTTCGGCTGACATGCTTGCCGACGTGCTGGCGCGCAAAGATCCGCTTTCGCTGGGCGCCACCGGCGCGACACGATATCAGCAATTGGCAAAGCAGTTGGTTGATTATCGCGACAAGACTGCGCGTGGCGTCATCTCGAATTTGAACGACCTGAGCCAGGCCGGCGCAACACCCGCCGTGGTTTCTGCGCTTCGAGACTCGTTCTATACGGGGCCTTTCGCGGTTGTGAACGTGGAGATTGTTGGACCTAAAGTGGGCGCCGACCTTCGCCGTCAGGCTGTTTACGTGACCCTGTACGCGCTGGCGGGGATGCTGGTTTATATTGCACTTCGATTCGAATTCGTGTACGGTGCCGCTGCCGTTCTTGCTGTGTTCCATGATGTGCTCATTACCCTGGGGCTGTTTTCGCTCTTACATTTTGAAATTTCGTTAACTGTGATCGCGGCGCTGCTCACGCTGGTTGGTTATTCAATGAACGACACGATAGTCATCTTCGATCGCATTCGCGAGAATTTGCGGTTGATGCGGCGCGAGCCATTCAAGGTGATCGTGAATCGTTCGATTAACCAAACGCTGTCTAGAACGATCTTAACGAGCGGTCTCACTTTCCTGACAGTCCTGGTACTTTTCCTCTTGGGCGGTCAAGTTCTTCGCAGTTTTTCGTTTGCACTGGTTGTCGGAATTTTGGTAGGAACGTATTCAAGCTTCGGCATTGCGGCTCCCCTCGTAGTTGCTTGGAACCACTGGAGGGGACACGGCGCGGTGCCTGTTTCCGGTACCACGGCTAGTTCGAAAACCCGAGCAGGAGAGGCGCAGGGCCGTTTGGCCCCTGCCGGCAGGAGATAGGACATGTTTGATGATCTGGTTGAGTCGAGCGTAGTAAAAAAGAAGACGAACACGGGATGGGCGGTCGTGCTATCCACGATCGTTCAAGTGTGCGTTCTGGTCGTCCTGATTTTGATTCCTCTGATCTATACGCAGGCTTTGCCGAAGGCGATGCTGACGACGCTGCTCATCGCTCCGCCTCCGCCGCCACCGCCGCCACCGCCTCCGGCTGAAGCTCCGAAAGTGATTAAGCCTGTGGCGCGTTTGATCCAGCAGGGGAAACTGACGCAGCCGCGCGCAATTCCGAAACAGGTTGCGGTGTTCAAGGAAGCCGAGCTTCCGCCCGAAGCGCCAGTCGCCGCGGGCGGCGTTCTTGGCGGGGTAGATTCAGGATTACTGGGCGGCTTGGGTGCCGGCCCAGCGGTTGCCGCGCCGCCGCCACCGCCTCCGCCAAAACAGACGCAGCGCATCAAGCTAGGCGGGCAGGTTGTGGCAGCAAAGCTTCTGGCCCAACCGCAACCGGTTTACCCGCCACTGGCGCGGCAGGCGCGTATTCAGGGCAACGTTGTGCTGCACGCGATCATCGATAAGGATGGACGCGTCGGCGAACTACAGGTTATTTCAGGTCACCCGCTTCTGGTTCAATCAGCGCTCGAGGCCGTCAAAAACTGGCGGTATCAGCCCACGCAGTTGAATGGCGAGCCGGTGGAAGTGGATACCACGATTACTGTCTCGTTCGTACTGGGTGGCTAAACTTCGGCAGTGAATTGAAGTAGGCCCCTGAAAAATATCCGGCCGGGGTCGGCTCGTCAGAAGGCCGCGGTCGAAAGTATGGGAATAAAAAAGGAGCAAACCGTATGGTTGCGAACTTAGCCGTATCGTCATTGAACCTGCTCGCATTGCAGGCAGGCAATTGGGACCTGCGCGCAATGTGGGGCAGTATGAGCATCATCGCCAAGGCAGTTGTGTTCATCCTGTTCATTCTGTCGGCGTGGTCGTTGGGTGTGATGATCGACCGGGCTCTGATGTACAGCGCGGCCCGCAAGCAGTCGCGCGTTTTCGTGCAGCAGGTCGCGGGCGCGCTTCGAGAAGGGAAGTTGGACGAAGCCATTTCCATTGCGGAGCGCAATAAGAAGAGCCACATCGCCAAGGTAGTCGCTACAGGTCTTTCGGAGTTTCAGTCCGCTTCTGCACAGGTGTCGGATGCAGAGGTCGTGGAAGCCGCCAAGCGCGGTCTGGATCGTTCCATCGCCATCGTACATGCGGATATGAAGCGCGGTCTCAGCGGTCTGGCTACAATCGGCTCGACGGCTCCGTTCGTCGGTCTGTTCGGCACCGTGGTCGGTATTATCAACGCGTTCAAGGGCATCGAAGCTGAAAAGGCGACCGGGCTTTCGGCTGTGGCCGGCGGAATTTCCGAAGCGCTCGTGACCACCGCTCTCGGTTTGCTCGTAGCCGTACCGGCAGTGTGGGCCTTCAATTACTTCACGAATAAAGTGGAAGCATTCGACGTGGAGATGGACAACTCTTCCATGGAGTTGATCAACTACTTCATCACCCGGCGGAGCGGAAAGAAATAAGCCATGGCGCATTTCAAACCCCAAGCAGCGCCGGTGATGGCGGCCCCGAATATTATTCCCATGGCCGACATCATGCTGGTTTTGCTGATTATCTTCATGGTGGTCACGCCCATGTTGCAAAAGGGCATGTCGGTGGAGATGGCCAAGGTCACTAACCCTGTGGATATGCCCAACGCGGATCGTGACGACGCGATCATCGTGGGCATATCCCGAGACGGCAGCATCTTCTTGGGGAACCAGAAGACGCCGCTCGATCAGATCGCTTCGACCGTTCGCGACCGAATCTCCAACCGCGTTGACAAGACCGTTTTCGTCAAGAGCGACGGCCGCGCTAAATACGGCGATGTCGTCAAGCTTGTGGATGAGGTCCGGTCCGCCGGTGTGGATAACGTCGGCTTGCTGACAGATAAGCTGGAAACAGGCCGAACTCCGCCACCGCCGCCAGTACGGCCAGCCGGCGACTGAGCGCGCCGGCTTGGCTATAGGGCGAGTTCGTTAGTAAGCGCAGGAGCACAAGAGGGAGAACGAAAATGGGAATGGAAGTTGGCGCGAAAAAAGGCTCTATCGCCTCAATGAACGTTGTTCCGTTGATTGATATTCTCTTGGTCTTGCTGATTATTTTCATGGTGATCACGCCGCTGACGCCGAAAGGGCTCGAAGCTCTTGTGCCACAGCCGGCGCCGCCGAATACTCAGAACCAGAAGAATATCGAAGCGAAGACGATCGTCGTTCAGGTCCTCGACAATAACCAGTTGAAAATCAATGAAGACAATGCCGACTGGGATACTCTGGGGCCTCGCCTGAACGACATTTTTAAGCTCCGAGCCGAAAAGGTCGCGTTCGTCAAAGGTGACGACAACGTTGTCTTCGCGCAAGTGGCGCGCGCCATTGATATCATGCGCAATTCGGGCGTGGACAAGGTTGGCCTGATCACTGCGAAGCTGGAAGCTGGGCAGTAATACTGGAAAACGCAGTTGGGCGCCCCCTCATCTGCGCAAAGAATCTCAGAAAGCAGGATGGAAGCTTTGTCATGAACGTACAACGGACGATCCGCAGTCATAGCACGCCGATGAGACTGTTTGGTTTGGCTGTGGTGGCGGTAACGGTCTTTGCCGCCACCGGATGTAACAGACTGAAGGCGCGCGATCTGCTCAACAAAGGTGTTGCGGCCTTCAAAAACGGCCAATACGACGCCAGCATCGAGGATTTCAAGCAGGCCAAGGATCTTGATCCCACCCTCTTGAATGCCCGTCTGTATCTCGCCACGGCCTATGCAACCGAATATATTCCCGGCGCTCCTTCCGACGACAATGTGCGTGTCGGACAGCAGGCTGTGAGCGAGTTTCAGGACGTGCTTTCGGTTGATTCCAAAAATCTCTCGGCGCTGGACGGTATTGGCTCAATCCTCTACAACATGGCCGGCACGCCGTTTGATCCGGATAAATACAACGAATCGAAGAAGTATCACATGAAGCATATTGAGCTGTCTTCGAGCGATCCGGAACCGTATTACTGGGTTGGAGTCATCGACTGGACCCTGGCGTATCGCGGCAATGCCGAGGCGCGGCAAGCCTACAACCTGCAAAATCAGAAAAAGCAGTTGAAGGAAGCCGACCCGCTGCCCGATAAGGTGCGCGAGCAATTCACCCAACAATACGGTATGCTCGTTGATGAAGGGCTGAATATGCTTCAGAAAGCCACCGAATTGCGGCCGGATTACGCTGACGCCATTGCCTATCAGAGCTTACTGTTGCGCCAGAAAGCCGACATGTCCGACAGTGCGACCCGTGCTTCGATTGAAAAGCAAGCTGATGATTTGCTCGACAAAGTAAAGGAAATCAAGCAAAAGGCCGCGGAGAAAGAATCGAAGTCCTAACCGCGTAAGTATCGGAGATTAAAGGGCGTCCAAGTTTCTGGACGCCCTTTTTTTTTCAGGCCATAGGTATGGCAACACCCGCCCACAAGGGCGGTATAGCGCGTCTCACCATAACGCCCTAAAATAGGCTCACATGGCGACAGCAGACAGATCGGGCAGGCTGCCCCGGTTGATGGCTGCCAGTAGGGCAGCTTTAGCCGAACGCGGGCTGCAGGCGCGTTTTGCCGAGCTGCTTGACAAAGTCGAACAGAATCGTCCGGGTGAGGACGTCTCGGCTCTACGTCGCGCCTTCTCCTTTGCTGCCGAGAAACATCAATCTCAGACCCGCCAATCTGGCGAGCCATACCTTTCCCATCCACTGGAAGTAGCCCATATCCTCGCGGATCTGCGGTTGGATGTGACCACGCTTTGCGCCGCGCTCTTGCACGACGTTGTGGAGGATGCGCGCATCTCGCTCTCGGATATCGCGGCTGAGTTTGGCCCGGATACCGCACGTCTGGTCGAAGGCGTGACGAAAATCAGCCGGTTGGACTTGGTTTCACCGGAAGTGCGCCAGGTCGAGAGCGTGCGTAAGATGCTGCTCGCCATGGTCACTGATGTGCGCGTGGTGCTGGTCAAGCTCGCTGACCGGCTGCACAATATGCGGACCCTCAGCTACCTTCCACCGGAAAAGCAGGAGCGCATTGCTCGTGAGACGCTGGATATCTATGCGCCGATAGCCCACCGCCTCGGCATGGGCGCGATGCGCGGCGACTTGGAGGACCTTGCGTTCGCGTATCTGGAACCTTCAGCCTATGCTGAACTGCAAAGGATGGTCTCCCAGCGTGGCAAGGAATTTGAGAAGTTCCTGGCGGAGGTTCGGGAGACGATCCGTAAGCATCTGGCCGAAAACAGTATCAGCGCCGAACTCGAGGGTCGTGTCAAACGTTTGTATTCGATTCATCAGAAAGTACAGCGCCAGAAGGGCAGCCTGGAGCAGGTTTACGATCTACTGGCAGTTCGAATCATTACCGATTCTGTACGCAATTGTTACGCCGCGCTCGGCGTTGTGCATCAGATTTGGCGACCGGTGCCCGGACGTTTCAAAGACTACATCGCCATGCCCCGGCCGAACCTTTATCAGTCCTTGCACACGACCGTCATTCATGGCGGGCAGCCCTTCGAAATACAGATCCGCACCCACCAGATGCATCGCATCGCCGAGCAAGGCGTCGCGGCGCATTGGCGCTATAAGGATCGCGCAGAGGCTTCGGAAGACGACCAGCGCGTCATATGGATGCGGCAGTTGATCGAATGGGCCCGGGAAATGCGGGAACCGTCTGAGTTTCTTTCCACCCTCAAGGTCGATCTGTATCCGGAAGAGGTCTACATCTTCACGCCAAAGGGCAAAGTGTTGACGCTGCCGCGCGGTGCAACACCAGTCGATTTCGCTTACAGCATTCACACGGACGTTGGCCATCAGTGCGTAGGGGCAAAGGTGAATGGCCAGATGGTGCCATTGCGCCATCCGCTTTCCAATGGCGACGTCGTAGAGATCACCACGCAAAAGGCACACGGGCCGAGCCGGGATTGGCTAAGTTTCGTGCGTACTTCACGCGCCAGATCAAAAATTCGCCAGTGGATCAATCTGCACGAGCGGAAACAGGCCACAGAAGTCGGGCGACGCCTGCTCGAACGGGAAGCTCGGCAAGCCGGCGTCAGCTTGAAGAAAATCCCCCAGGAAGAGTTGCTGCGCGTTGCGTCTGATTACGGGCGCAATAAGCTCGAAGATCTTTACGCCGATATCGGGTACGGCAAGGACTCGGCGCGCCAAGTCCTGGCGAAGCTTACCGGACAGTCTATCGAGGAAAAAGCCCAACCGGAGGGCGACGACAGCACCAAAATTGTGTCATCCGTTAAGCGGATGCTTGGGATTCGTGACCCCTCTATCCTGGTCCTTGGCCACGATAATCTCATGGTCTACCGTGCCAAATGCTGTAATCCCATTCCCGGCGACCCCATCGTCGGCTATGTAACGCGCGGTCGCGGGGTCGCGGTGCACAACACCTCTTGTCCTAACGTGCAAAAGTTGCTCTATCAGTCCGAGCGCCGTATCAACGTTCAGTGGAGCGATGTAGGACAAGGGACATATCCTGTGACCCTGGTGGTCCACGGTAAAGACCGGCCCGGACTTCTCGCTGACATTACCGGCGTTATCAGCGGTGTGGGCGCTAATATTCAGGTCCTGGATAGCCGGCCAGATAACCTGCAAGCGCGCGTCGAAGCTACCGTGGATATCACCGACCGCAATCAGCTCGAGCGCATTCTCAAAAACATGAAACGCATCTCCGGCGTTTTCGGCATCGAACGCGTCTATCAGGTTTAACGGCTACCCTTCCGGACAGTCTTTTCTCACACCTGTTCCTTCGGCCATCTCCATTGCTTTTCGGGGCACATCACGGCTCCGGCTGCTGCATATGGAATTAAAATTAACTTATGAGAGCTGTGCACCATGCAGGATTTGCTCCTCTGCGACGAATTCGGCCTGCTTTTATGCTGGCTGCGTTGTTGCTGTTGGTGTCCGCATGCACCAAAATGCGGCCGACAAATATGACGCCGCTGGATAGCGCCGGCATGCATTCCGAAACCATCGAGCAGCTTCGCAAATATAAGGTCACGGACGATGAGGTTCGGCAGATTTTGATTGCGGGCAAGGCTGGCATGACCGAACAGGGTTGCACGAAGCTCGTAGGAATTGCGCGCGCCCGCCACCGTATTTTCGCCGAGGGCGACGCGGTTGCCGAGTTGCTTGGCGCAGGCATGAAGGAAGATGCGGTTCTGCAGCTCGTGCAATTGGATCAAGTCACGCTTTTTGCCGGCGAAGCTGCGGCTATGCGGCTGGCGGGTCTTTCTGACGAAGTGATACTTGATGTCGCTCGGCATCGAACCAAAGGGCAAGCGGTAGTGGCCGGCGCGCGCCTTGCGGAATTAAGGGACGCGGGTTTTTCCAATACACAGTTGATTGCTGCCGTCGATCGGGGCATTACGGACAAGGAAGCTGAGGAGATAGTTGCGCGCCACAATTACGTGGTCGGCGGTCACTCCTTTGTTCGCCAGCAGGGCCGGCGTCGTTGAGCAATAATCTTGTTTTTTTGATTGCCTGCTGTTTCGGATCTTCTTTGACCCTGCTCGCCTCCTGCCGCTAAAATTCCAACCGTCAAATCTGAATGCGTTCGCTTGCATTAATCCTGCTGTCCGCTTGCTTAACGGGTTGCGCCGTGCCTTTGGGCCCCGGTTTTAATCAGCCTTTTCGCGCAGTCGATATTTCCGCCAGCTCCATACAACCTGCGCAAATTCAGGTACAGGTTACCGATAGCCTAGAAAACGTCGGCGACCGGAGCTTATCCGAGCTTGAGGTTGTCTTGCCGGGAGGCCCTTCGTTCGGGACAACAGAGGTAAGCGTCAGGGTTGCAGAACGGGCGGTTTCTTTCGAGCGAATCAACCGTGGCTCGGGCCCGGCACTGCGGATCCCTTTCGATCCTCCATGGCTCCAGCGCGAAGTGCGAAAGATTGAATTCACTTATGATCTCGATCCTGCCGCACAGGGCCGCGGAGTCGTCGCCGCGACCAATGACGGGTTTTATCTTGCGGACCCGAATGTTTTCCCTTCCTGGCAGCCGCCGGTAGGCCCGTTCGCAACAGGCTCTCTCAGGGCGCGTACCGAAGAACTCGAAGTGAAAGTGCCTGCGGATTTTCATGTTTTAGCCGTAGGAAACGAGGAGCACGGCCAGCGTCGGGACGAATTCGTGCTTCATCGTTTTAAAAGTCGTGGCGCTCAATTCCCGCCTTACGTCGTTGCCGGACGTTATCAGGAACGGCGGGTCAACACGCAGCGTGGTGAGGTCATTTTTTGGACGCGTCAATCGCTCGCTGAAAACGTGGCCCGCGCAGGGGCAGAGCGGCTGGCCGCGACCGTTGCCACATATCAGAATTTGTTTGGGCCCGTGATGCGCAATCCTTTCCCGATCCATATCGTGGAAACTTCCGCAGAGCTTGCTCCAATTATTGTGGTTACGCCGAATATCGCCGCGACCTCATTCCCTGGGGGGGTACTTCTCGACCACCGCGCTGTTGCTCTTGGCCTGGCTACCGATCCCGTTCTGGATCTCGCCGATTATGAACTCGCGCGTACTTGGTTCGGTTGGCACGTGCGCCCGCGGCCCGAAGTCGATCTGCTATTGGGCCGAGGAATGGCGATCTTCGCAGGGGTATTGGCAGCGGAAGCGCGAGGCGGCATACCTGCGCGGCAGCAGGGCATCAGACGCTTGATGGAGACTTACGAGAGCTTTGGGCCAGCCGCAGATGAAAAGACGGGCTTCGGCCCAATCGTAGCCTATACAAGACAGCAAGCCAGAGCCCAGTCCTACAAGGGGGCGCTATTTTTGATTGAACTGCAAGATACCATTGGTAAAGAGACCTTTTATCGCGCCCTGCGGCGTGTGCTTGCCGCGATGGCCGGCCAGGAAATCGGAAGCGATGAATTCCGTTCAGCCCTCGAGCAGGAGGCAGGCCGCAATCTTGCGCCTGTGTTTCACGCCTGGTTCGATCGTTCAGGACTGCCTGCAGAGTTACGGGCGCGTTATGCTGCAACGCGATGATTGTGCCAACATACACCACCGGCAACTCGGTCCTAACCAGGAGGCTGATGTGAAAGAAACGATCGTAACGGATGCGGGACCCAAGGCAATTGGTCCTTACTCCCAAGCTATTCGTGCAAATGGTTTCCTCTTTGTGTCAGGACAAATTGCCCTGGATCCGCGCACGCAGGAACTCGTGCCGGGCGACATCACACAGCAGACCGAGCGAGTCCTCGAAAACCTAAAAGGCATCCTGCAAGCGGCCGGCTCATCGATGGAAAAAGTCGTGCGGACAACTGTATTCCTGGCCGATATGAACGAGTTTGGGGCCATGAATCAGGCCTACGCGAAATACTTCCGGCAGGAATGTCCCGCGCGCTCCACCGTACAGGCCGCGCGCCTGCCGAGAGACGTTCGAGTTGAAATCGATGTGATCGCGCTCGCCTGACGGCGCGACCGTTCTCAGCGGGTCAAGAAAACTTCGCCGGGCAAGGTGGCTATGAGAATGGAGATGAAGATCAGAATAACTACAGCCGAGAGAAGCCGCACGTATCCTCGGTCTAAAGTAATTCGTCCCGCTGCGAACGCCTTGCTTCTTGTTCCCAAGATCACATGCAAGATAATCAGGAGCACCACAAAAATTAGTTTGATGTGCAGCCAACGTGCATGCAGGTAGTAAGCCCGGTTTGTGAGGATCAGCAGAATACCCGCCAATATGGCCAGGAAAGCGCCGGGATCGGCCAAGGCACGCAGGCCCAGCTTCTCAACTCCGGCAAGGCTTGCACGCGACTCAGGCGAAGTGGCGTCGATATGCCGCAGTAACACAAAACTCGTCATGATCAGTCCAGAGATCCACAACGTGAAGCCAAAAACATGCATCACCAGCAGCCATGCGACCATGCGGTGAGGTAACCTCCGCCTTCAGTCTACCATTGGACCGCATTTCCCGAATTGATCGGAACTGCGGCTGGATTGCCGACGGAGAGGTTCTGCTATTTGGACCCTTGCATTTCCCAAGCGGGAGATTCTGCCAGAAGCTGAGGCACTTGTTCCGGCGCTATGGGCCTCGAGAAATAATAGCCCTGCGCATACTTGCACTGCAGTCGTTTCAGCAGCGAAACCTGTTCGACTGTCTCGACGCCTTCGGCCACGACGTCGAGCCGAAGATTTTTAGCCATAGGCATAATCGTTCGCGCGATTTCCATGCCGCCATCGCCCTCTCGCGTGCCGCTGATGAACGATCGGTCAATTTTTAATGTATCCAGCGGAAACCGATGCAAGTAGCTCAGTGACGAATAGCCCGTGCCGAAATCGTCGATTGCCAGCCGTATTCCCAAAGATTTAATTTCCTGCAGCGTATCGGCGGCGGCCGAGGGATCGGCCATCACCGCGCTTTCGGTAATTTCGAGTTTCAGCGCTTGTGGCGGCAGGTTCGCTTCGCGCAGCAATTTGGTCATCTCGTCGACCAGGTGCTGCTGCAGGAGTTGTTTGGCTGACAAGTTCACGCTGATCGTGAGGTCCAGGCAATCCGCGCAGCGCGACCGCCAGTTGCTCATTTGGCGGCAAGCCTCGCGCAGGCTCCACCAGCCGAGTTCGCGAATCAAGCCGGTTTCCTCGGCGACAAAGATAAATTCTTCGGGCCCGATCATTCCTCTCGTCGGATGCTGCCACCGCATCAGAGCTTCGAATCCAACAATGCGTCCGGAATCGAGAGCTACGATCGGCTGATAGAAATTTCGAAATTCATTTCGTTCCAATGCGCGGCGTAGATCGGTTTCCAACTGCAGGCGCGCCATGACGCTGGCGCGCATGTCGGCGTCGAACACTTCGTATCGTGCTTTCCCGAGCGACTTCGCCCGATACATAGCCGTATCCGCATCCCGCAGGATATCTTCGGGTTCGCTGTAGCCGGTGTTACTCAGCGCGATTCCAATGCTGACGGAGGTAAAGACTTCCTTCCCGGCCAGGATGAAAGGCGTTGCCAAGGCCTTCATCAAGCGCTCCGCCGCGCGGTTGGCGTCACTGGGTTCCTTGATGTCGTCGAGCAGAATCGTAAATTCGTCACCACCAAGCCTGGCCACTGTGAAAGTTTCTCCGAGCCGCGCCACGGTATCCGACGAACGCAGGCACTTTTCCAACCGCGTGGCCACGCCGACGAGGAGCTGGTCTCCGACCAGGTGACCCAGGCTGTCGTTGATCATTTTGAAGCCGTCCAGATCGAGGAAAAGAACGCCGAAAAGGTGGTCTTTGCGGCGTTTCGAATGTTTGATCAAGCGCCCAAGCCGATCGATAAAAAGAAGCCTGTTGGGCAAACCCGTGAGCGGGTCGGAAACTTTCCTTTCGGTGATATCGGTTTGCGATCCCGCCATCCGCAACGCTTTTCCGGAGAAATCGTGGACGGCGAGCCCGCGGCTCAGCATCCAGCGAAAACCGCCATCTTTGTGAAGCAAACGATGTTCGCTCTCAAAGTGCGGCGTCAGTCCCTGCTGATGTGCGGCAATTTCATCCTTCACGCGCTCGCGATCCGCATCATGCACACGGCCGAGCCATTCTTCGAGACGATCGGCGATCTCGTTTTCCCCGAAACCCAGCATCTCTTTCCACCGCGGCGAGAAATACACCGCACCCGTCACAAGATTCCAGTCCCAAAGACCGTCATTCGCGCCGCGGGCGGCCAGTGCGTACCGTTCCTCGCTTTCTCTCAAGGCCTCTTGCGCTTTCTTCAGCAATAAATGAGCGCCAATGCGCGCCAAGGCCACAGGGAAATCGATCGGCTTGGTCAAGTAGTCGTTCGCGCCCATTTCCAGCGCTTTCACGATGTCGTCACTCTGATTCTTCGCCGTGACCATAATGATTGGCAGTTCAATCGGCGAGTACGATTCGCGCAGAGTCTGAAGGGCGTCCAGTCCCGTGACCACAGGCATCTCAATATCCAACAGGACGAGATCGATCTCTTCCTCTTTTACCCGCGGCAGAAGATCTTTTGCCGTATCGGAGAGCACGATCACATATCCCTTGCGGGCCAGCCGGCGAGCCAGCATGTCCCGATTCATTTCGTTGTCGTCAACGATGAGAAGACGCCCTGGCTTTGAGTTCATGACAATTTTTTCTCGGCAAGCAGGCTCTCAATCTTTTCGCTTAGCCGTTCGAATTCGATCGGCTTCGTGTCGTAATCGTCGCAGCCGGCTTCGAACGCTTTTGCCCGGTCGGTCACCAGCGCGTGAGCGGTGAGCACGATGATAGGAATATGCTTTGTGTTTTCGCTGGCTTTGAGGCGGCGCGTCAATTCCCAGCCATCCATGGCCGGAAGACTGATGTCCATTAGAATCAAATCCGGATTTTCGGACCGCGCCAGAACGTGTCCCTGTTCCCCATCCTGGGCCGTGAGCACGCGATAGCCCCTCCGTTGCAGTCTTCGGGAGAGCATGTCTCGGTTCATTTCATTGTCTTCAATGAGCAGGATTTTCGGCATCATTTAGGTTCTCCTGGAGACTTCAAATTCAACCGGCCGTTGCTCTTCCTTGGGGCGAGACGAACTGTTGGATTCGGCAGACGTTGGATGTCGCGGCACGCGATGCTTTTCGATCAGAACCGCAAGCCGATCGCGATCCACGGGTTTGATCAGATAATTTGACGCACCTAAATCCAGCGCCATCGCTTCGTTATCAACTACGGTAACCATGATCACGGGGATCTGTGACAGAGCGGTATCATTCTTAAACCTGCGCAGGGTTTCCCAACCATCGCATTCCGGCATCATTACATCCAGGGTGATGACTGCCGGAGCTACTTCGCGAGCCAGACGCAGTCCCTCTTCTCCATTCGCGGCGGCAACCACATGGAATCCTAGCTTGGTGAGAAATCGCGACATCAGGTCGCGCACAGCCGGGTCGTCATCGACCACGAGAATGGTGTCAAGTTCGGTCTTGTTTTGCGCCGATCCGGCTGAACTCGCGTTCGCACCGTCAAGTTGTGCGGCTTCAACCATCTCCGACGTAACTTGAACCGGGAGGTACACGGTAAATGTGGAGCCCTGCCCGGGGTGGCTTTCCACACCGATGCGGCCTTTCATCATCTGTACGAAACGGTAGCTGATCGCCAGTCCAAGCCCGGTTCCACCGTACTTTCGCGAGATGGTTGCATCGGCTTGCGAAAATTCGCGGAAGAGCTTCTCCTGCTGCTTCGGGCTGATACCGATTCCCGTATCTTTCACGCGGAAGCGAATCCATTCCTGGCCTTCCATCGTGCTTTGACTCACATCCAGCGAGATGGTTCCATGATCGGTGAATTTGCAGGCATTGCTCATCAAGTTGAAAAGGATCTGCCGGACTTTGGTGGCATCGGCACGCATCACGCCTACGTCATCCGCAATACGGACCCGCACATTGTTGGCATTTTTCGCGATCGCCGGCTGCAGCGTAGTAACCATTTCCTCGACCATTGGGCCGACTTCGACGTTCTCCAAATGCAGGCCCATTTTTCCAGCTTCGATCTTGGAAAGGTCGAGCACATCATTGATCAACGACAACAGATGCTTTCCGGCCGATTGGATCTTTCGGAGGTCCTGCTGATTTTCTAGCTTCCCTGATTCGCGTGTCTCCTCCTCCAGCATTTCGCTATATCCAATGATGGCGTTGAGCGGCGTACGCAACTCATGACTCATGTTGGCGAGGAAAGCGCTCTTTGCGCGGCTGGCATCCTCCGCCGCGTGCTTTGCTTTGAGCAGTTCCTCTTGGGTCTGTTTGCGATGAATGATTTCGCCCTCGAGCTCGCGCGTCCGCGTTTTTAGTTCGTCATTCGCACGCTGCAGCGCGGTATCGCGGTGCTGAATTTCGGAAAGCATGGTGTTGAAGCCATCGATCAACCGGCCGATTTCATCGCTGTAAAATCTCGTGGCGCGCACTTCATAGTTCTTGTTGGCCGACACCATCCTCATTGTGTTTTCCAGCTGCAAAATGGGCCTGGAAATCAGCCGCTGCAACTGCGATGAGACAAGCAGCGCGAATAACGCCGAGATAAATACGAAAAACCCGACGATTGCGCTGTATCGCCTGGCCCGCACGCTCCACTGGCGCTGGTCGGATTGCAAAAATAATGTTCCGACATGTTCGCCGTTGAGCAGGACGTCGCGAAACACTTCCAGATATCCGCCCTCGAAACGATACCCCGTGCCTTGCGAGAGGATCGGCAATGTCGGCGGGTGCGGCGTTCCATTGGGATAATAATGCGCGAAGATTTTCCCGTCGGGCGTGTACAGGACGGCGGACACGATATCTTCTTTTGCGGTGAGCGCCGACAACGTCGCAGTAGCGGCGGCTTCGTCGCGAAAGGCCATGGCCGCGGCGCTGTTGTAACCAATGATCTGGGCCTGGCTCATCAGGTCGAGAGTGAGCAAGTGACGGAAGGAGATCAGGTCATAAATCAGAAAACTTGCCGACGAAAGGACAAGCGCGGCGCTGCTCGTCAGCATGGTGATGAGCATCAGCTTGCCTTTGATCGATAAGTTCTGGAGGTTCATAGGCTACCTTGCGTCCGCCGATGCCTGCGGCACGATTCTCGCCAGCGCCAGTAACCTGGAGCTGATATTCAGATCGGCCTGTTTGGCAGCATCCAGATTGACCTCAAATCGAACCTTGTTGTCCTCAACGATCAGATTGATGATGCAGCCCCGTCTGGCGAATCCCGGCGTTTCTCCGATCGTGAGGATGGGCAATCCTTTCATGGAGCGGATCACTTCCTCGACGTGCCCCGCTTCCGATGAGGCTATAAACAGAATGTCGCAGCCCTTCAGGTCCATTCCCCATTTCAGCCGTTTGATCACGAACCGACGCGAATCGATCTGCTTGTCCGCGAGGATGCGATCGATAATGCTGCCGAAGGGGTCCGTTCCAAGAATTCCGATGACGATGGGGGAATCCGCCTGGGCAAATACGCCTTGCGGCCATCCTACCAATTTCGCGAAATTGTAAATAAAACCGGCCTTAATGAGGTATTCGGAAGAGTCAGAGGAATCGATCGTCTGAGCGTTGGCCCCGAGGACCATGCTCAGGCAGATTCCTATCGCGATAATCGGTCGCAGAAATCTCATTATGGTCTTATCGCGCGGCACTCAATTCGGCATCACGCGCGATCATCGACTCTCCGCTAAAAGGTCCACGAAATGCTGCCAAACCACGTACGCCGCACTTCGGTAGGCAGTGTGTTGATGAAGTCTGGAATGAACTCGATCTGCTTCGTGTTCAGCAAATCCCAAGCGCCAAACGACAATTGCATCGGTGTCACCGGTCTCCAGCCGATATGAAGATCCAGAGAGGTGTAGCTGGGAATGTTGAGCCCCTGTAGTCTATCCACGTAGCGGACTATCAGATCCTGTTCCACGTGTTTAGGCAGATCCAAGGAAGACCGGAAATAGGCTTGGTTACGAGGACTCAGCCCATTTGGGATGTCCGGCGTCGGATCGAGGCTGTCCGCGTTCTTGTGAATATTCATTTGCAGATAGCTATAGGACGCGGACAACTTCCAAGCTATGGGGCGTCCCTGCGTTTGCGGCAAAATTCTCCATTCAGCGAATGGTTCGATGCCGTACGTTCCTCCGCTCATCTTGTTGCTGGCGACGAAAGGCTGAATTACGTAGCTCGGCACAGGGCTGCCTACCACGATCGGGGCTCCCGGCTCAGCGGATCGCAGGTTCGTGTAGTTGTTGTAGAAGGCCGCAATGTCCAGCGAGACCGAATTCGTGGCCTGCACCCGGTAACCAATTTCATAGGCCAAAAGGTGCTCGGAAGCAAAGAGCGGACTACCGAAAATTCCCTCGACCACCGGCAGAGGACTATTTGCCGGAGGCGTGTTTGGAGGAAGAATGCCGGCATTCAACTGCAGCCCTTCCTCTGTGATCGCCGGTGTTCGGACTGCCCTGGAAACCGCAGCCCACACCGATTGCTTCTGTGTGAGAGTTCCTAAGACCCTGATGTTCGGCTCGAATTCGAATCCTGTGAACGGATTGTGCTCAAATTTCGAGCCAACCGTTACGTGCATACGATTATCCAGCAGGCCGATTTCGTCCTGCACGAATGCGCTGTACTGATTCAGGCTGCTGTGGTCCGGAACGACGGCCACGGTGAAGGTCGAGGCGTTGTTATCCTGAATCGACCGGTAACCGAGTCCCCACACCAGTTCCTGATTCTCGCCAAGGTGAATATCGTGCTGGAAATCAATGTCATAGACCGATTCGTGATCGGAAAAGATGGTCGGAAAGAAGATATTTGTGCGGTCGTAATACATCTGCAGTGAAGTCGAAGATCGCGCAAATGAGTGATTCCAGCGGCCCAGCAGATCCCCTCCGCTGTTCGTGTTGTTATTCGGATAGGTGCTCGAAAATGTGGGTGAAGTTAAGGACGGAATGGTCAGTGTTTCCCCGAAATTGTCGTGATAAATGTCGCCCTGTACCGTGAGCGAATCGCGCGTCGTCGCGTTCGAGTCGACACGGAATCCGCTGCGTATCGCGTGCCATCCGTCGGAAGCGGTCGCGCCGGTTGAATCGATGGAAGGATACCAATCAAAATATTTGCCATAGACGCGGTAATAGGTGTCGCCTACTTTCGAGCCATAACGGACAGTCTCCGCCGTGGCTTCCTGCGATCCAGCTCCTACAGATACGAGTGCGCCTTGAGTGTTCTTGGCCGATTTCGTAATGATGTTAATCACGCCATTGACGGCATTTGCGCCCCACAGCGTTGCCCCAGGGCCGCGAATGACTTCGATGCGGTCAACGTCTTCGAGCACGACGTCCTCAATATTCCAGTAGACGCCGGAGAAGAGCGGTGTATAAACGCTGCGCCCATCAATCAAAACCAGCAGCTTATCGTCGAATCTTCCGTTGAACCCGCGTGATGCAATGGCCCATTTGTTCTGATCAATTTGCGCCACTTCCACACCTGGAACCATGCGCAGCGCGTCTGGAATGCTCGTCGCGCCGGACCGGCGGATATCCTCCTGGGTGATGACAAAGATCGCCGCAGCCGAGTCACCGACCTTTTGCGTGTGCTTCGTGACGGACGTGACCGGCTGGTTCATCAAGTCTTCCAGGCTCATGCTGGCATAGTCGGGCACATTCTGCGGACCGGCCGCACCTGATGCCGACACGTTTGCCGCCTGCGATACCATGAGCATGCCGAGCAAGAGGATCCGGCCACTTGAGGCCACGAAATTGAACTTGTTCTTGCGTAGCGGCGACATAACCAAAATCCCCCTCTAGGAGATAGCCAATAACACTGGCGTGGGATCCCAGACCCGGTTGTTTGCATCCTGCATACTTGGCCCGGTGAACTCTTGTCCTACGTGATTCATCAATCTGCCCTTTTTTCGCTTGCTCAAACCGCCGTGGTTCCCCGTGGAAATGAATTAAACGGCTTCAAAACGGTTTCTCCCCAGTCACTGTAAAAACAGTGGAATAAGTAAGCGTGTCGGGGCGGCTCAGATATTCCAGAAATCGCCTGGAGTGCTCTCTGGCCTCCGCTTCGCTGCCAAGAGCTCGCGCCATTTGCGGCCGCGCGATATCCAGCTTGAGTTCCCATTGCTTCCGTACCTCTGGCCTGATCTCCCCGGCAATCAAATGGTAGGACTCCACTTGCACCTGCAAATTTTCGAGGCCTGCTTTGCGCCCCAGCCAAAACAGCTTTCGCCCGACGAACGGATCGAATCCGGTTTCCGCCAGCCGGCTTATGATTTTTTCGAGCGCTCGTTGCAGCCCGGTATCTTCCGGGTAATGCCATAAAAGTTGCCCATCCAGGTCTTGCAGCAGAACCTTTCCGCCGGGTTTGCAAACCCTGACCATCTCCTCGACCGCGCGCTCTTTGTTGCGCAGGTATTGCAGCAACATGCGGCAATAAACCAGATCGAAGCTGTCAGCGGGAAACTGCATCGCGTGCGCGTCTCCGCAAACAAACCGCGCTCGCGGGTTTCCCCGGTTTTTCCGCGCTGCTTCGTTCACGCGGTCCGGGCTGATATCGATTCCGGTTCCGCGCACCGACGGATGCAATTCGCAAACAGCTCCGAGGATGACGCCCGGCCCGTCGCCTACCGAAAGCACTTCCATGCCCGGCTCGATTTGACCGGCGATGTACTTCTCGACCCAGGCCCGCGGATCAACCTTCGCTTCCAGACGCGCGGCCTCGCGCGGGTCGTCCATGATGTAGTCAACTGTGGCCGACTTGAGCATTGCCTTCCCTAGCCCGCAAACCCTACGGGCGAGCTATGTCTTTCGGATCGAGCCAGCAATCTCGCGTAGAAGCCATCAACGTGCCGGTAGAGCCGCAAATCCCCGCCCTTCAGCCATATTCCCTGGCAATAATGGCGAAGGAATTCAGCCCCCAGTTGCGTTAGTGCGGTTGCCGCAATCTGATCGGTGATCACGGGAATCGCATCCAGCTCAAAGCCTTGATACGCGCTGGCGGCCGCCTTCAGCAGGGATGACACGACGCCCGAAACTTCCGAATCCGGCAGCGTTGGGTGCACCAACAAATCGCAGCGATTTTCGATGTAGCTGAAATTGAGGCCTAGTGGGCCGCGGTAGGCGATTACTGCTCCGATCGGCTCATCCTTGTACCCGCGGTAGGCAAGCCAAACACGCCGCGTGCGCCGCAAGCCGACTTTGCGGTACATCTCGTCCACAGTCTTGAACTCGACATCGCCTTGTAATTCCTCGGCAGTTACGTAGACGCTCCCACGCGCTGCTGTAGCGAGCGCGCTGAGCGGCTCTTTTTGCGCCGGACTGTACGGCACGATGCGGACACCCTTCTGCGTGGGTAAAACCAATTTTTTGGGCAACGCAAAGAACATGTGGCGCTGAACCGAGGAGAGCGATTCACCTATGGTCTTCACCATTGACCCGAATACGCGGGAGGGAAACCTGTTCTCCGGCCGGAACCAATTCTGGTTGGATTCAGCGACTCCCTTTAAGAAACTCGCAGCCGATCCGGCCAGCATGACCGCGCGTGAGGCATAAGGATTGTTTTCAGAAACCAGGTGCTGAAAGGTCCATCCATTACGCGCGGTCCGCCAAACCGCAATTGAGGCCAGGCCGTGATTTTCATCACCCGCTGTCAGAACATAGAGAAGCGATTCTCCGGCGCTCAGCATCCGCCGCCAGTTCTCTTTTACTTGTTCCAGGTGCGGCAGCAGGCGCGCTGCCTTATCGGGATAAAGGAAGCCGGCTCGTTCGTATAGAGCGAAGATTTCGTCCACAGGCAGAGCATTAACTTGCACGCCGTACGCGTCATACACGTCTGCCAATTTCGGCAAGCTGTCGATGATTTCTTGATCTAAGGCATCAATCGCCATTTGATTTGGCCCACTTGCTGCCGAATGCTTCCATCCTCCGGCTGACACATTGCCGCGGGTGCCGCGCGCGGGCCGCGCCTTCCCGAAATTGCCAAACTAGGTCTTCGCAAACGGCTAGTTCAGCGTTACGAATCACTTAGGTATAGGGGTTATGGCCTATGTTCCTGAATGGGACCTTAGTACCGTTTCTTGCGACGCGCTCGAAGGGACTATTAACAGCTTCGATACCGACGCGAATGCGCTGCGTCCTTACATGCGCTGTTGGCTCGCGTCTATTTGTCAGCGCCGCTTTCGTAGTGCATTTAAGTTCTTATGCCTCAGTAGAATGGACCGGCGCAAAATTCGGCTCATGCAGTTCGAGGCTGCCATGAAGGCACGCGGCGCTTCTCATCCGCCGGGGTTAACGGACAGGCACACTGGGGCTGCCGATTTCGTCACATCACACTAGGCCACAGCAGGGAAGTTATAGTTGAAGGGAATTCAGCCTCCGCCAACATGTTGCTGGCATTCCGATCCGTGGAATTGGGATGTCGATGTGCTGATCTGCTGCAGCAGCATAAGCTCGTTGCTGTCCAACGGCTGGCCGGATATACTTCCGTAAAGTTCGCGGGTCGACTCTTTGTGTCGCCGGCTTTCGCCTGTACACGACCGTCAGCCGGCACGAGCGGACCGCGAGACGCACTGCTCTTAAGTTTTTGTTGGGCCTGTAGCTCAGGTGGCTAGAGCGCACCCCTGATAAGGGTGAGGTCGACTGTTCAAGTCAGTCCAGGCCCACCATTCCCCTGCTTTCGCCCGTTCGAAGATCATGTCGAAGGACTTTCTGTAAGTGGGATAACCGGGAGCCTTTCAGTGACTTACCGGATGCTGCACCGTAGCGCCGGCTGGCCCTGGTTCGGGCCCGTGGTAGACCCAGCCGGTTTCTGTGATGGGAAGGCCACCAGGTTGGCTCGCCGACGTTTCCCGGTTTTTCAGACCAGCCTGCGCCGCGACCGCCGACTGATAAACCATGCAGCGAACTCCCGCGAGCTTTGGATTGAAGTGCGTAGCTACGTAATTGGAAAATGCCAGCACCCACGGCGCTTCGTCGCCCGGGTTCACGTATTTCGCATCGAACGTCGCGCTCACATATTGGTTCTTTTCGGCTGCTGCGAAGCAGAACGCTTGCTTGCCGTTGCCGGTCTGGGGCAACGCCTGGTTCGGAGCAGGAACAGCGGCTGCGTTTGAGGCTGGAGCCGCGGCGGAAGCGGCACCAGTGGCGGCGGGTGACGCAGATGACGTAGAGGGCGGTGCGGTCGAGGCCGCGAGCGCTTGGGCTGACGGTTGCGGCACGGACGCTGTGAACGTCAGTGTGGTTCCCTCCGGAAGAAAAACGTGATTGCCCTCAGGAATCGCAGTTGCAATCGCCGTGCTAGTCGCCGCCTTCTTCCCGAATCCACCGAAGCCGCCAAGTACGGAGCCAAGTTTCTGCGCCGTCTGCTGCGCGATGCTGGTGGCGGTCACGTTGGTGCTCGTCACCGCGACTTCCTGTCCGTTGAGCGAAAGGAAACTGAGCTGCGTGTTCCATGTGCCGCCGCTTTGCGCGAGTGCGAGCTTGGCCAAGGTGTTCACCGGGATGGAGACGCTACCCGCGGTGGCCGCTTGCGTTACGACACCGCGGTACTGCCTGCCGGGCTGGTCGCTCGCGGAATTGATGGAGTCCACCAGGCGCATCACGATAGTGACCGTGGCCGCGGGCTGTGGAACTGCCGGTGCCGGCGCAGCAGCAGCGGGGGCTGTAGCAGACCCGGCAACAGCCGGTTGGCCGGTCGCTGCGGAAGCAGAGGCGGGCGCCGCCGTCTGGCCATACCTCCAGCCAGTATCAACATGTGTGTAGCCTTTATAGCCTGTTGTGAGGTCGCGTTCCTTGAGCGCTTCCGCGTCCGCTTGCGAGAATTGGTAGACGCAGTTATACGACCCGCCGGCAGCATGGTAGTTCGCGGTAACAAAGTTTCCGAACGCGGGCGCGAGCTCGGCCAAGAAGGTCCCAGCGTTTTTGCCTGCTGGAACGCCGTTCACATCGCTGACGTAGAACGTTAACACCCCAGCCGCAGACGTGGGCCAGGTACATACAAAATACGTGCTGTCCTGTGGCGGAGCATTATTTTTCGGTGCTGCAATCGGCTGCTCGGCCGGAGCGGGCGCTGCTCCGGCACCCGCCAGAGTCCATCCGGTGCGCACCGCCAGCGAGCCAACCGCCTGCAATTCCCGGTTGAACTCTCTCACCTGATCATCCTTCGCCCAGGCGACAGAGCAAACCATCGGCCCCGAAAAGTTATATTTCTGCATGAGGAACGCGGCGAAGGCTCTGTCATAATCCGCTTCGTTCGAATGCACCTGAAAAACTTCCGAAAAATACACCGGGTTGCCTTCCACGTAGCCCATCTGTTTGGGCTGTTTGGAGGTGCATAGCGCGAATCCGTTGAGTCCAGGCGCCTGCGCCGCCGTTGCGGGCCCGTTGAAAGACAACACGCCAAGAATAGACGCTGTGAAGAAAAATAGGCGCGAAACCACAACACTGCTGATCCATGGGGTTCTGTTTCCGGAGAACACGCACTGCCTCCTTCCGGACCGACAGCCTATTGGTGACTGCCGACTGCGACCTCATGGCTCCGGCTAGTTGGTCCCGGCAACAAGAATGGGCAGAGTTTAGCTCACGCCGCTTTTCTTGGAAACCTGAAATCTTGCATCATTCGGACGCAGCCGGGGAAGAACAAAACCAGCGATAACCTGGTGAAACCAAGGACTACGAATTAACTAGAATCCCGTCTGGAGACGAATCGTTCTGCGATCGAACGGAGTGTACATCAAGCCGCGTCGCGACCGAGCGGAACAATTCTAAGATCGTCAACCAGGGCCCACCATTTTTTCGTCGGCCTGCCCGCGTTCCACTCAACAATCTCGCATCGTCGCGCCATTCGGGCCTCTATTCGGGCTGAAAACACAACTGCTGTCGCGCATTGCGCGGGTGGAGCGTGCGAACGCGTGTCCCGCTCTCAGTAAAATCACCTATATCAATGTACAGGTTTGGGTGTACACTTCCGCCATTATATCGTCTCACGAGGTGTTCCTATGGCCGACGACCCAGCCCGTTCCATGGACCCATGCAAGCAGATGACGCAGGAGTTAGAGAGCGAGATTAAGAGAATCAGAAAAGAAATCCAAACCGCCGATAGCCGCAAGCAGCTTCAACTGCTGGCCAATGAACTCAGGAATGCTTTGTGGAGAATGGACGATTTGGAGAGAGAACTCCACGTCCATGATCTGCATGCTCCTGTTCCTCTGTTCTTTCAGTTCTGATGCTTGCAATGTCTGAATGGGGAAAAGGGTTTCAACGCGTCAACGTGGAGGTCGTCATCTCCGTCATTTTGATTGTCGCCTCCCTGATTATTTTGGCATACCCCTGAAGGCATCTGTACGGCGTCGACCTGCCGCGGTGCGAGTCGCTCAGTTGCGTCAGCATGCCTATTTTGCGCGAGATGTCCGCGTGTGAACTCAGCTGGAAATTCCGTTCACGCGGGATGCTTCCAATCACCTGGCGGAAACGCGATGCCCCAAAACTTAGGCGCGGGCTGCCGGAACTCGATTCCAACTTCGGTCCGGCCGCTGGTCTTTCTCTGAACAAATATCACGCGGCACGCTTGTTCTTCGCCGGTAACCGCGTGCTTCAAAATGAGTGTTTGATCCGCCGCGACTTCAGTTCCCAGGCCGATCAATGCGCCGTGCGCGCTAATCGCCAGCGTATGCGCGCCTTCAAAAAAGTGGCGGCCCGCGCGTGGCACTCGGTAAATGACTACAGGAACGCTCAGAGAAAGCCGTTGGCTCCGCCGCTGCTTGGTCCAATTGTCTGGCGGAACTATTTGATGTTGAGCCATGAAACTCTCATTTTGTACAGATGAACTCACGATCACATGCGAATGTAATCCCACACGGATCAAATAGACCACTGCTCACCTGACTAGTTTCAGGACAGTAGCGAATCACCTGTGCCGCACAGCTAAATACAAGCCGCAATACCTCGCATGGAGATGCGCACGCCCGATACTCAGAGCGCTTGTATCCTGTGACGTGGCATTGCGAACGCGTCTTCAAATGTCTCGTGTGGGTGGGTGCTGACATCTAAATCGATAAAGCAAAGGTCTAGGGCGATCCTGAGCGGTTTATTAGGCTTCGAGCCGTATCATCAATTCGCACGCCGCTGGGCAGGATCGCCTTTGCCCTGACACGATGCCCCGGCCAAAAGGATGCTATAGGCGAATCACTTTGCAGACCTGCAAAACGTTCTGGAGGTGCAGCTATGGATCAAGATTACATTTCAGCTTCTGCCGGTCAGACTTTGGGCGAGCGCGAACGTCGGGGAGGAATCCGCAAGGGCGCGCGGCGGGCATGGCGTCGGCTTCACTGGGGCAGTGAGGATACGCTCGCTCTGGTGATTGCCGCTATAGGCGTTCTTGTGATTTTGTTTGTACTCCTGCAGCCTTAGCGAAACGTCACCCTGTTTCTTTTTCCTGTGCAGCGTAACTCGGTTTTCCAGCACCGCTGGTTACATCGCCTGTTTAATCTCATTCCTTGCCTGCGCAACAGGTGGCCACAAATCATCGTGCAGCTCACCTCGTCCAAAAGATCGGGTATCACCGATGAGACTACGAACCCGGGTGGCGTAAGTTCGGGGGCGGCGTTCCCGAAAGTGGCGACGGTTTCTAGGCAGCGTGCGTAAAAGATTTATCTGCTTTCACCCTCAGCGCTCGGCACCGAGAACACGAGGCATCGTGTTCCTCGATCGTGTACGTCTCACCGAAACGCACCAGTTGTTTTGCACCTGCCACAGCTTCCGCGGGCGTATCGAAACGTTGCCAATCCAGCGGCACATTTCCTGACCATCGGATATGGTAGTGGGTCATTTCGCGAGCCCCCAAAAGGTCGGGTGTGTTCTTGTCCCGAATCACGACTTTGCACGTTGTGTGCCATCGACGCTGCTAAATTATCGGCCGTGTTATCCGTTTCTTATCGCTGAACCTCGCTTGCCTGCCCTCGCCTTGCATCACAATTCTGCACGGTCAGCAGGTATGTTTTTACCTTTTCGTACCGGTACGGACCGGCTTCGAAATTCACGCATTTGCGATTGCCGGCCTTAGCCCGCGCTGCTCTCTGCGCGGTCACTTGCGTCCTCGATTTGCCCTTGCGGACAGTAGCTTTGGAATGCTCTCGCCGCCATTCTTATGTGACGTAGAAGCAGTTATTTGGGAATTTCAGAGTCCAAGCGCGCAGTATCGATGTTTTGTTTACGGCTCGACTTGTATCTTGAAATGCAGTCACGGTTTCGAACGGCCGGGCAGTCTCAGGCCGATTCGGTCTGAAGCCAATCATTCGGCGGGAATGCGATATTCCAGAAATTCGGTGTGGGCTGTTGAAATTCGAGCCCGACTTCTGCGGGACCGATCATGCTATTCCCGCGCGAGAACACAACTCGGCATTCCTGCTCTTTCCCGCTGATCGCGTGTTTAAGAAACACCTTTTCCTGAACCGCAACCTTGGATCTTAAATTGATCAATGCGCCGTGTGCGCTCACGACCAACGTATGCGTTCCCTCGGAAAAAGGTAAGCCCAGCTTTTGCGACCTGTACGCAATCACAGGAACTCTCAGCAGGAGCCGCTGGCTCCGACGGCGGTTCCGCGATTGCCTCGGTGCATCATCTTTCTTCACCATAAGCATGTTGAGCATAACCGTGCTCGTCGACGTGTTTCAAACAACAGAATGTTTGCTGGTTGTCAAAAGTGATATGAGTGCTGCGGGCGAATCTTGCTGAAGTGGGGGCGAGCCCGTGCGGAGCGACTCTGGCTCTTCTTGCGCTTCGTTTTCGGCCTTCGGATTTTTCCCGTCTCTTTGGCGACAGCCGCAGCAAACTCTGCAGTTTCAGGCTCGTGGCTTACGTTGGTGTCATTCGCCTGGGCAAATGGTTCCAACCGCCGAAGCCGGAGCACAATTTCGCTTCGCTGGATGTGGTATGCTCCGCGCTCTACTTCCGGGCAGTCCTGAGTTCGAATAAGGCGGATCACGATCATGGCTCAACTGCCGAGTCGCCGAACGATTTTGAAACGCGGCGTTGCCGCTGCAGCCGCGGCCGCATTTCCCGGAATCTTGCGCGGCCAGCGCCAGCCGAGCTCGCAGCAAAGAATTGTCATAGTCATGTTCGACGGTTTTGGAATCGACTACCTCGAACAAAGCGACATGCCGGTTTTCGCGCAATGGAAGCGCAGCGGGCTGTACAAACCCGTAAGAGGCCTGATGCCTTCGGTTACTAATGTCAATAACGCCTCGATCTGTTGCGGCGTCTTGCCTGAAGTCCATGGCATAACGGGAAACTCTTATTTCGACGAAAAACGCGGCGTCGAAGACTACATGGAATCCGCCGAACTGTTGCTCGCGCCCACGCTTTTCGAACGAGCGGCTAAGTACCGAGTGTCGTCCGCACTTCTTTCCAGCAAGGCAAAAACCGTGACCTTCCTATTGCGCGGTGCGGAGATCGTTCTGACGGCGGAAGAGCCGACTTCGGAATGGGCGAAAAAGCTCGGTCCGGCGCCGCCAATCTACAGCAAAGAGATTAATTATTGGCTTATGCAAGCCGCCATCGATATTTTGCGCACCCGCCCCGACATAGGTTGCGTTTACATCCACACCACCGATTACCCCATGCACATGTGGCCGCCCGAAGCTCGCCAATCGAAAGAGCACCTGCGGCGTCTCGACGACCTTTTTGGGCAGGCGATGAAAGTAGCTCCGGACGCGGCATTTCTCGTTACCGCGGATCATGGCATGAACGCGAAAACGCGTTGTTACGATCTGGAAAAGATTTGCAGTGCCCGCGGTGTTCCGGTTCGAAAGGCATTCTCGGCCGGACGTGATCGTTACGTAAAGCACAACCGCGGTTGCTCTGGCGCGGCATACGTATACCTGAGAAATGCCGGTGATACGGACCGGGTTCGCGAGCTCGTCAGTAAACTGACGGGTTGCGAGCGGGTGCTCACACGTGAGGCCGCCGCTCACGAATATGGGCTGATGGCGTCCCGCATCGGCGATCTTGTTGTCTTAGGCGATCAAGCCACCCTTTTTGGTGAAATGGATACCGCGCAGGAGAATTTCTCCGGCGATCTCCGCTCGCACGGATCTGAGCACGAACGAAACATTCCTCTATTGATTTACAACGCCAAAAACCTGCCGCCGCCCGATTATTTCAAGCAAAACCTCGATTTGGCTCGCTGGCTCTATCGCGCGTGAACAAATTCGTCATAACGGATCCCAAAAGGGCGTACACGAGTACGACACAACAGCCGGGCCGGCTGCGTTTAGAATCTCATTTAAATCTTGTCTATGTACCAGGGCACGTCCACAATCACAATGCGTCTGTTTCCTCTCAGCAACAGGGCTGTTTTGAGCCATCGGGCGCGTTGGTTATGCAGGAAATTGTGGTACCAGTGCTTTTCAACGAGTTCGGGAACAATTACCGCGATTTTCCTGCCCGGATGTTTCGCCTCAAGCTCTAGTGCATAGTCAACAATAGGCATGATCACCGCGCGGTAAGGCGACTTCAGAACCTTTAATTGTGGCACCTGCAGGCCGCTCTTACGGACTTCCTCTTCCACGGTACCGCGCCAATATCGGACGAACTCATCTTTTTCCTTCTCCGGGCTGGCGTCGTCCTTGGCGGTGCTGACGTGAACTACATAGATCTCCGATGAAAGATTAAACGCGAATTGTAAACCAGCCCGCGAAACCCGATTCCACGCCATCATCGGCATGACGACGATAGGTGGTCTCACTTTCGCCAAGTCGAGGTTTCCGGGCTGCGCGATTTGTGCTTGAAGCTCGTCGTAGTGCCGCCGAATTGAGAACATCATCAGCATGATGATGGGGATCAGGAGAGTGGTGATCCACGCGCCGGCCAGAAACTTTGTCACCGTCACGATGATGACCGTCCCAGCCGTAGCCAGCGCCCCGAGTGCATTCAAGAAGATGTGCATGCGCGAGCCGTTATTGCGTAGCCAGTGCCCGACCATTCCCGCCTGGGAAAGCGTAAACGCAAGAAACGCGCCGACCGCGAAAAGCGGAATGAGCCGGTCGGTCACTCCTCCGAACAAAATCAACAGCGCCCCACAAAGCAGCGCAAGCACCGTGATGCCCCAGGTATACACAAGCCGCCGCCCCCGCTCGGCTAGGGGAATAGGAAGGTATCCATCTTCCGCAATCAATCGGCAGAGGCGCGGGAAATCCGCAAATGCTGTGTTCGCGGAAAAAGCAAGTACGAGCAGTACACAGCCGATCGTCACATAGTAAAAAACGTTGCGGCCGACGACTGCGGCCGTAAGTTGCGACAGCACGCTCTGATACCCCGGACCAGGTTCCACTGCTCCGATGTGATAAGCCCGGCAGAGATATGCGATACCCAACAACAGCAACGCAAGGCAGGCAATGATCGTCGTGAGCGTCCGCCGCGCGGAGTGCACCACCGGTTCCTTGAACGCAGCTACCCCATTGCTCACAGCTTCCACGCCGGTCATGGCGGTACAGCCGCTCGCGAATGCCTTCAATAAGACCCAAAGGCCCACTGCCGCAGTGGCGGATGGCAGCGGGGGAGGCGTTTCAATGGGTGTTGGATGACCTCCCGCTAATAGCGCTTTGCCGATGCCCAGCACAATCGTCCCACCCAGTGATGCCAGAAAAAGATAGGTGGGAATCATAAAGACGAATCCGGTTTCGCGCGAACCACGCAGGTTGACCAGCGTAATCACCACAAGAATTGCGAGGCATAATCCCAGGATGTGCGGGTGAAGCTTTGGCACGGCGGATACCAGAGCGCCCACACCCGCGGAAATTCCCACCGCCGCCGTCAGAACGTAGTCGATCATCAGCGCCGTAGCCGCAAGTAATCCCGCGAAAACCCCAAGGTTTTGTCCCGCGACGGTGTACGAACCTCCGCCCTGCGGATAGGCTTCGATCGTCTGCCGATAGGAGAGATATACGATCCCGAGTAAGACCACGATACTGATCGTGATCGGAACGATATATATGATGCTCAGCGCGCCCAGCGAAATGAGCAGCGTCAGGGCGGCTTCCGGGCCATACGCCGCCGAGCCCAGCGCGTCCAGACCAAAAACCGGGATTCCCGCCGCGGGGCCAAGCCTCTCGGTGCTCTCTTCCGACGAGCGAAGCGGCCGTCCGAATAAAAAATCGATCACCGACATGGCCATGCCTTACTTTTCGATGAACCGCTTGCTTCCGCATGCCGCAAACGTGAGCTGCGGTGCTGCTCCTGATGTTCCGCGGAATCCGCCACCTCCTGCGCCAGCTTCCGCTTGAGACTGAGTACCCGCTGACGTATCATCCGCATCGAATATGCGCCCCTTCGCATGATTACCCGTGCCATTGGAAATGGCTGTCGCTGGCTGCTCGAGAAGATCGTAGACGCCATTGCCGCCACAGGTATTAATCCCAACATGCTTACGGCGTTTGGACTTTTTGTGAACCTGTGGGCCGCTCTGCTATTCGCGGAAGGCATGTTCAGATCAGCCGCAGCGGTGATTTTTCTCGCCGGATTTCTGGACATGCTGGATGGCCAGGTGGCGCGGCGCGAACGGCGCGTCACCGCATTCGGTGCGTTTTTTGATTCCACGCTCGACCGTTACTCCGATATGGCGCTGTACATCGGGCTGCTCGTTTACTATGCGGTGAATGGTCGGGCCTCCTACGTGATTCTCGCCGCCGTAGCCACCGCCGGCTCCGTCATGGTGAGTTATGCCCGCGCCCGCGCCGAATCGCTCATCCCGACTTGCAAGGTAGGGTTCATGGAACGGCCGGAGCGGCTTGTGTTGCTCATCCTGGGAGGCACGTTCGATCGCATGGCGCCCGCGCTGTGGGTGATCGCCGTAGTGTCTACGATCACGGTGATACATCGCATTGTTTATACGTGGCAGGAAACCAGGGCCGGCCGGACGTTGCCCGGCATTCATCTCCCCGCCTAGGCCTTTGCTTCCGCCTGTGATTTGCTGACAAACGCCTCTCCCATGGAAGCATGCACCGGCCCCGCAACCTCTGTCCAAACTCGTTGTCGAAGTTCCTCGAGTTCATGTTTGTTGTAGCCTCGAGTCTCGATTGTATCGTGCAGCCACACCGTAATGGTCGCAGGCCGCAGAATCCAACTGGTTTTACGGTTAAACGTAAACGACCCGATGATGCTCACGGGCGTAATGGGCGCTCCGAAATCGCACGCCATGCGAAAAACGCCTTCGCGAAATGGACGCACGTGCCCAGTCGTTGTTCGGCCGCCTTCAGGAAAAACGACCAGACTGATTCCCTGGTCCAATGCCGAACGCGTCAATCGCCACATGCGCTTTAAATCCGATGGCCGGTTTGTTTCCGGCACCGGGACATTGCCAAACCGCTTCATCAGCCAGCCGTATACCGGTACTCGAAAATGCGATTCGAGCTCCAGGCCGCGAATGAATTGCGGAACGACGCTGTACAAGGCGAATGGGTCAAAAAGATTGACGTGATTGCAGACGAAGAAGCAAACCCGATTGGGATCAAACCCCGGTGAGCGCCGCAGTTCAACGCGCGTCCCGGCAAACCTCATTACGTTGCGTGAAAGCCATCGCTGTGGTGCGTCGTTCTTGCGCGGATCGACAAAGATGCCCAGCAGAATAAGCCAGGGACATACGCCAAAAAAAAACAATGCAGCCAGACTCCATCGAAAAATACTGCGCAACCACAGATATGCCGACGCCTCGTTTTTGCGCGGAGCACACTGCTGGCCCGCGCGCTCGCGTTCAGGCCGAACACTCATACCAGGACGTCCAATGCACCCGGAAGCACCTCGATGCTGTCACACTTGAGTGTAAGCACCTCTCCGTCGATCATCACATCCACCGGCTCCGTCAACTGAAACTCAATGTTTCGGACACTGCGCCTGGAAGCAAGCGGGTGGCGAATGTGCGTGCCGTCAAAAAGCGTGGGTAGGTTCTTCAGCAGGCCCATTCGTCCGATCGGTCCCCAGCGTACATACTCGATCAGCCCGTCAGAAGTCGATGCTTGTGGCGCGATCTGCATCTTTCCGCCGGTGAATCGGCTGTTATTGAAGCTCAGAAATAAACAGCGGCGAGTGTCGAATTCACGATCATCGTCCGCGCGCAGAGGAAATGGCCGGCGCCTAAGACGCGCGAGGCACTGCACCACTCCCAGCAAATATCCGAGTTCGCCCAGGCCCTTGAAGAGGCGGTTGGCCGCCGCCGTTACATCGGCGGTGAAACCCACACTGAGCAGGTTGATGAAATAGAGTTTGCCCCCGGAATGCTTGAGGCAGAGCACGTCGCTTGATTTTCGCGTGTCATTCACGATCGCTTCCCTCGCATATTCGGCGCCGTTGCTGGTGAAATCGCGAAGGAATGAATTGCCCGTGCCCAGCGGCAAAAATCCTAAAACCGGCTTGCCCCCCGCCTCAGCTTCCGGAAACAGTCCGTTCACGATCTCGTATGCGGTGCCGTCGCCTCCTACGGCAATGAATTGCCGCTGCCCGTGGGCATAGGCGACTCGCACGAGTCGCGTGGCATCACCGGGACCGGACGTCTCGACTTGTTCGAGGTCGACGCCCGCCGCCCGCAGCTTCTCCAGCGCCGTTTTTGCTAATTTGCCGCACCGGCCTCCGCCCGCGGCGGGATTCACGATGGCAAGGAATGGGGTGCTCACAGTGTCTGCACGGCGGTGCGATCAATGTGGCGGCCGATTTGTTCGGCGAGAATGTTCCGTTTGATTTTCATCGACGCGGTGCGCGGGAAATCCTCTTTCCAGAGAATGTACCCGCTCACTCGCTTGTAGGGCAGCAGCCGTTGATTCTTCGTTTCGATATCGGTGCGTAGGGCGCCGTTTGAATTACGAGCGGGATCAGGATGCACCACGAGCACGAGCTGTTCACCGCTCATGGTTCGCTCGGGCCAAAGATAATTCGCGGCGAAAACGCAAAACTCTTTCACGGGCAGGCTTTCAAATACGCTCTCGATATCCTCCGGATAAATGTTTTTTCCCTCCGGCGTCACGATCATGTTTTTCTTGCGCCCGACGAGCTGCAGGTGGCCGGTTCCGTCGATCTTGCCGAGATCGCCGGTCATTAGCCAGCCGTCCACAATCGTTTCGGCGGTTAACTCGGGGTCATCGAGATAGTGCGACATCACCGTCTTGCTGCGCACGGCCACCTCGCCCACGCCGTCGGGGCCCGGATGCACAATCCGTATTTGCATTCCGGCTACCGGCTTGCCGATCGTCTCAGGCCGAAACGGCTTCATGTCGTTCACCGTTATTGCGGTGCAGGCCTCTGTGCATCCGTACCCATTTGCGATTTGTATCCCGAGATCGTGAAAAAACTCCAGCGTCTTGGGTTCTGTAAACGCGCCGCCTACGAGAAGCGCGCGCAATTCGCCGCCAAAGGCTCGATGCACGTCCTTCAGCAACAGCCGGCTTAACCACAATCGCGGCCGCCGCCGAGTTGCCACTCGATTGATTGAGATCAATGCGTTTAGCAGCTGGTGCTTTAGCGGCGGCAAAGCCGCAAACCGTTCGCGCAGGCCGCGCTCCAGGTTCTTCAGAATGAGCGGCACCACCGCCATGTAAGTGATTTTATGACATGTAAAAGCGTCGCGAATGTACTCCGGCCTCAGCGTTCGAAGATGCACTACGGTTCCGCCGCCGGTGAACGGCATGATGAAACCGCCCATAAAATCGATGGCATGGTTGGTTGGAATGATGCTGAGATAGCGAGCGCCCGGTTCGAAAGGCCACAGCACTGATACTGCGGCGCATTGCTCCAGATAATTGTCGTGCGTCAGCACGCAGCCTTTCGGCCTGCCGCCGGTGCCGGACGAATACACAATGCACGCGGCATCCTGTCGTTTCCGCGGCAGGAATTCAGCACCTTTGTCACCCCAAAACTCCTCCCAGCGCTTCCCGCGCCCGAGATCGGCGTCAGCCGGCGCTTCTGTCACCAAAATGGTTTCCAATTTCGTCGCCGAAAGATCCTGCTGGCTCAGCACTCTCCAAATCGGGTACTCCACAATGAGTACTCGGGCTTTCGAGTGAGCGAGCAGAGCGACGTGCTCTGCAGGGCTCAGTTTGTAATCGAGCGGCACAAGCACGCCGCCGCAATAAAAAACCGCATAAGCGGAAATCAACCATTTGGATTGATTGCTCATCAGGATGGCCGCGCGATGGCCCGCTGCAAACCCGCTGGCCTGAAGCCCGCCCGCGAGCCGCCGCGCTGTTTCGCCGAATTCTCGATACGTCAGACGGCAGCGCTCGTGCTCCCGATCCGCCTCGATCAAGCACACTTCATCCGCCCAGCGCTCGATCGCGCTGCTCAGCGCGGCGCCCAACGATTCGTATCGGCTGAGATCGAGCATGCGGCGTTACAGGCGAGACTGGATGCGGCTGGCCAGCGTGCGAAAATCCGTCACGCCTTGAACTTCGTAATCCGGCAATTCCACGCCGAAATGATGTTCCAGCCGGGTGATCAATTCGAGCGCCCGCAGGCTGTCGATCTTTAGTTTTTTGTAAAAATCGTCGGTAGCTGTGAGCTCTTCGCGCGGAATCTTGAAATACTCCGCGGCCAATCCAAGAAGTTCGTCGGTAGTTTGCTCGAGCGTTCTCATTTCAGTACTCACCGTACATTTCGAGTTCGCGCGGCTACGGCAGATAAGGGTGTGCGCCTGTATTCTCCACGAATTTGCGAAGCCCCTCCATGACCGCGGGTCGCGCCACCAGTTCGCAGAAAAGATCGATCTCCCGCCGCAGTTCCTCGTGTGGAAGCGGCTTGATAAAGCGCTTCGCCGCCCCGCTGGTGGTTCGGTCGAACTTGCAAACCTGCGCGGCGGTCGCGCGCGCCAGTCGCAAAACTTCGCCTTCCGCTGCCACCTGACTGACCAGGCCCGCGGCCATTGCTTTGGAAACGTTAATGCTGCGTCCAGTAAATAGAATGTCGCGCATCACCGCATTTCCGATATCCCGTCGCAATCGCGGAATGCCGCCGAATCCCGGGATCAGCCCCAGCCGCAGCTCCGGAAAGCAAAACCGTGCCATCTTGTCGGCGATAATGATGTCGCAGGCGAGCGCAAGCTCGAAGCCGCCGCCAAACGTCACACCGTGCACTGCGGCGATCGTCGTCAGCGGCGAAGCATCGATCGCGTTCAAAACGCTATGAATGCGTTCGAGAAAGGCACGCACGCCGGCTACGCGCTGAGTGGTCGTCAGCCCCGCGGCAGCCTTGTACAGCTCTCGCAGGTCGGCGCCGGCTGAAAATCCAGCTTCCTGCAGGCTGTAGACGATCAAAGCTCCGGCGTCTTTTTCCGCCGCCCTGAGAGCTTCTACGAATTGTTCAAGATCCTCCAACATGGCCATGCCGATCTCATTGCAGGGCGGGTGATGAAGCGCGAGCTCGAGAACGCCGCCCTTCAGCTCCCAGGAGAGCGTCTTCGTCTTTTCAAATATATGAATCTTCGAGGCTGTCACGTCAGTTTCGTGCATCTTTGCGGTACATCGATTCGATGGCATCACGGAAATGTCTCGCGATGGCGTCGCGGCGGAGTTTGCCGTTTGCTGTCAGCAGACCGCTCTCGATCGTCAGCGCGTCCTGCTCAATGTGAAATGCCCGGATCTGCCGATAATGCGGCGATCCGGAATTTATCTTTTCGATCGCTGCTTGTGCTGCATCGGCCGCCACGTCGCCGGTTACCAGGGCCGACAAGAAGCTTCGCCCGTGCCCAAAAACCACAACCTGTTTTGCCGTGGGAATAGCGCACCGCAGCTTTTCCTCCAGCGGCTCCGGAGCAACATTATGGCCTGAACTGAGAATCAGCAGGTTTTTCAGCCGTCCGAGGATTCGCCAGTTGCCATCGGCGGTTTTTTCGCCCTGATCGCCCGTGTGAAACCACCCATTCGACATCACCTTGGCTGTCTCATCCGGCAGGTTCCAGTAGCCCGGAAAAATATTGGGTCCGCGAACAAGAATTTCATTTTGGTCGCCCAGCCGTATCTCGATGCCGGGAATTGCCGGTCCCACGGTCCCCGGCTCGACACGCCGCGGATCGTCCATGGTGCAAATCGCCGTACTTTCCGTCAGTCCGTACACTTGCAGCACAGGGATTCCGATCATTTGAAAAAAAAGCTGCGTTTCGCGCGCGAGCGATGCCGACCCGCAAATCAGCGCTCGCAGATTCGGCCCTAATTTCTTGCGAACGGCCGGGAAGATGGCCTTTCGCGCCATGAAGAGCGATATTCCTCCGCGTGCGCGATTCCCGTTTCCATTTCCAATCGACACTGCTTTCGCTTTTGAAAATATCGTGCTCACGAGACCGCCGCGTTTTGCGAGTTCTGCTTCCACGGCTGCCCGCATGCGCTCGAGCAACTGCGGCACGTTCAGACAGTAATCCGGGGCGGCTTCCCGCAAATCATCTGCCACCCGCGTGAGGTCCATGCACAGCCGCAGTTCACTCAGGCGCAGCAAGCTGGAAAGCATCAAAATCCACGACCCAGCAAAACAAAAGGGCAGATAATGGAAAACGCGATCCGCTTGCGCTCGCTCGCCCATGAGCAACTCGAGCCGCGCGGTCGTGCGCGAAAGCATAAACGTGACATTGCCCGCAGTGAGGACAACCCCTTTCGGTTCGCCGGAAGTTCCCGAAGTGTAAATGATGGTGACAGGGTCGGTCTCTGCGGGGGCGCTCAGTTCACTCATGAGACGTTTCACTTGCGTGGGCCCGGGAGCAGAGAAGATTTCATCGAGCAGCACAGTTCGCGGTGCCTCTGGCAAAGCTGCCGATAACGCATCCCGCAACGCGGCGTCGCCGCAACACACGATTGCCGGCTGCGCGTCTCGGATCATAGCCGCGAGTTCGGCGGGAGCTTGCCTGCTGTAAAGCGGCACGACAATGATCCCATCGGCCATCGCCGCCAGATCCAGAGCCACCCAGTGGATGCTGTTCGAAGCAAGCAGCGCGCAGCGGTCTCCCTTGCGGAGCCCGGCCGCCGCCAGGAATGCGCGAATTGCCGCGATTCGCTCGAGCAGGGAACTCGCAGTGGCACGAGTGTGTCCGCCTGGACGCATCTCCTCGAGCACTGTGCGCTCGGGCGCGCCGGCGAGTCGCTCGAAAATATCTTGCAGAAAGTTCACCGCGGAAGTCTCACAAACGTTCAGGTCGCCGCCATGGCCTGAGCTCGGCTATCGTGCAATTCCACAAGTTGTTTCAGCCGCGCATCCAGTGGAGGAAGGTAATCCTCCCAGCTTCGCAATCCGCCCTGGATCGGAAATTCCGGAAACCGCTCATGCACGGTGCGTTCGAAGAAAACTCCCATGCGCGCCATTCGCTTCAGATTTTGCACCACCGTCCGGCCGATGGCATAGCGGATCGCCTCCGTATCGCTTCGGAGCTTTTCCATGGCCGTGAGTAATTTTGCCTCGAGGTCGGGGTCGTTGACGCTTACCCATAACTCCTCTTGGCCGCGTTCCTGCATCAGGTTTCGGATGCGTTCGTCCATGGCAATACCGGCCGAAGGCAGCAGAGTGGGCATGGTGGTGACGATCGCGTGATACCGGGATGAAACCATCATGTGCCCGGCCCGCAGAATGCTGACCAGTTGGTGCATGTCGTACACGTCTGAAGTGAATGTCGGCACGCCGCCTAACTGCTTCGCAACCTCCTGGCAAGCCTTCTTGTCCAGCATTTCGGTTCCAACGACGATGGGAAAGACTTTGTGCCTTTGTTGAAACGCGCGCACTGCGTTGCTCATTCCCGTAAGCATCCGTTTCAACGCAGCGTCGACTTCCGGCCCGGCTTTGTGAAAATAGATCGTACGATATTGGCTTTCTTTGTATGCGCCCGTGAACACTCGCGCGAAATATTTGGCGAGCGAGGGTTTCACCGGCCAGCAGAAAGGATCGCTGGCGCATACCACGAGCACCGGTGTCATTTCATCCCAGCCCGCTTGCCGCAGCGTCTGACGGCCAAAATCGGGGAGATTGGGTGCAAACGTCCAGGCCGTATCCGTTCCCAGTTCGGCCGTAATCCCTTGCTCCCGTAGTGCCGTCTGCGATCCTGCGCTTCGCGCGATCACAAACGAATGCTGGCAGTACCTGCGGCACATCCAGGCGAGCATTGGGTTCATGCGGTCGGCATCTCCCCCGTACCCAACAGACAGTTTGTTCTGCGCCACAGCCAAACCCAGGCTTCCCACCATCATCGTCGTCAGCGCATCGGCCCACGTGCTCTTGAACATCGACCCCTCGCACGCGATGGCGCCGTCATTTTTTCCCACCTCACGATACAAAAACGGGGGAAAAATGTCGGGCAGTTTCACCTGTGTTGCCCCCTGGAAATAATCTCGCGTCAGGTCAAAATTCTGTGTGGTGACGCTCAGGTCGACATTTTCAGCCCCCAAGATGTGCCGTATCTGCCGGATCATCTCCTCCACACGTACATCCGAGCCCGTGTTTCGCGCGCCTGCGTAGCAGGCCAGCAGCAGTTTGAGCCTCTGACCGGCTTGTTTCGTGCGGCCCAACCCCAGAATCCACTCGAGCTTGGCCCGTTCGATCAGCAGGCTCACCCAAGCTTCCAGAACGAAATCCATCATCGCTGGCGGCCTCCGGCAATAGAATGCTCGCTGTATGAAGTTTCAGCAGTCATTTTCTCCGATTCATTTGGCCAATCGCGATAGGGATACTGGAACTGATTCTTTTTTGCAAATCGGAACAGCGGAAAACAATACGACGAAAATGGCGCCGGAGCGCGCCCCAGTTCAGAAACCACGCGGCTATTGTCGAACACCGTATTCCATACCAGATACGGCAGAAAAACTTTGAGCAGGGAAGCGGCGCGGCCGATGTTATTTCGACGCCGTGCCAGCCGCTCCACGATCGCCCGGAACGGAGCTTCCGCCTCCGGCCAAAAGAGCGGCTTCATTTTGCCTCGGGCCTCGGCCAGCGCCCTCGTTAGCTCCCGGAAGCTTTCCGAGTGCACTCCTGAAGAAAGATGATAGATCTCGTGTTGGGGTGAATCATGCTGGTGCAAAGTCACGATGGCATCCGCTACATAGTCCACCGGTACGATATCGACGCAGTCGTCGGGCCGAAACGGCAGCACCGGCAAGCTCCCCAGAAAAACAAAAGCCCTCACCATGTCGAACTGCGTGGTCTCGGGCCTCCGGCTGTCTCCCAGCACGATGCTCGGACGAAAAATGGTGCGCGGCACGTCCGCGAGTAGCTCGCCGACCATGTGCTCGCCGAACTTTTTTGTGCGTGCATAAGGGTCGTAGTCTGAGCGCTCCCAGTCGATTGCGTTGTCTTCAGTAACCAGTTCATTTTTGCGATGTCCCGCCACCGCGACCGTGCTCACCTCGCTGAAGCGGCGCACCCCATGCGCATCGTGGGCCCGGCGCGCGAGTTGGATGACTTCCAGCGTGCCGCGCAGGTTAACGTTCAGGCAGCTTTTCTCGGATTTCCGGTTCAACGACGCTGCGCAATGCAGCACCGAATCGGTGGATGAAGCCAGCCGCTCATATTCTTCATCATCTAATCCAAAGCGCCGCGCCGTGAGATCGCCGCAGAAAATGTGCATCCGCGCGCCGAGGTGCTCGCGAAATTTGGGAAAATCAAAGTGCAGTTGTAACGAACGCCATAGCCGCCGCTCCGCGTCCCGCATATTTTGTGCGCGAACCAGAACGTTCAGCGTTTCCCCGTGTTGTTCGAGCAGACCCGCGGCCAGGTACGACCCGATGTAACCGGTTGCGCCTGTGAGGAAGACCGCCATTTGGCTCAGGCGCTGGTGTCCGGGCGTGACGATGGGTCGGGGTTTTCAGGTAAGTGGAATTCGCGCCGCGGTGCGCTTTCCACCGCGTGCCCTTCGATCAGCGGATAACACCACTTGCGCAGCGCCGGAATATGAATATTGATCCAGTATTCCCACCAATCGATCACGCCGGGATCGTAAGCGAAGTATTCGCGCTCGCCACTCGGCAGCAGTGCCGACAGCAATTGCACGTTGTCGCACTCAAACACTTGTTCATTGTGCAGGATGAAAGGCTCATAAAGCTCAATGAGCTTCTCCACGCGCTGCAGATCGCGCTCCGCCTTGGCCAGCGGAGGGCGCCTGAACTGCAATGCGGAAGCAGCGCGGTTGATCCCTTGCACCACAAATTTTTGTGCCGGGACAGAGAGATTGCGGTACCGCTGCTTCGATACAGGGATCGTGTCGAAACGCATGCGCACCCAATGTTCCAGTCCCTGCTGCGCGCGATAGTGTTTGCGATGAGCCAGCGCGGTCAACTCAATCGAGCGGCCCATATTGCAAGGATTGTTTGCCGAGGTCGCCAGTTGATACAGCCGCTTGTGACGGCGTTCCACCAGCGCGGCGGCGATCAGGGTCATCCCCCGGCATACCATGTCGACAGGAATTAGATCGAGTCGTTTGCGCTCGTTTGACGGCAGTTGCCGGAAATACGTGCCTAGCAGATAGGAAAGAGGCGCAGAGGTGTTGATCCCCTCGTTCCAGCCTGTGAAGGGCGCCTCGATGGAAGTCTCCACGATTGAGGGACGCACAATCGCTATGGGCAGACCGGCTCCGCGAACCGCGAGCAGCGATTCCGCCAGGCTCTTCGTGAATGTATATGTATTCGGCCACCCCAGTCTGCGCGCCCTCCGCGTCCCTGCGCGGGTCAGCCGGTTGCGTATCCACCGCAGTCGGTTTTTGCGGATGAACTCTTCCAACTCACGTCCGGGAAGCCGATCGTTCTGATGCAATCGGCCCAGCGCTTGTCGGCGAAGCGCCGCCTCCACTTCCGGACTCTGTGCGCGCTCTTCGACTTTCCGCACTAATTCCTGCAACGAGCGCAACTCTCTGTCGAAGTCAAAGTCCTCCACGCCGGCCGGCGTGTAATTCGGAATCAATTCTTCCGCGACGCGGCCGTCGCGGCCTCCCACCACATAACAGGTCGACAGGTGCAGCAGCGCCGCATGATCGGAAGCGCGCAGGAATTCGATCAGATGCGCGGCCGGGACGACGTTGCTGGCCAGCGCCTCTCGCAAATCGGGATTGAAGTCCGTCAGTCCCGAACTGTTCACGACAAGGTCGACCTCACGCCACAGGCGCTGCCCGGTTTTCTCGCTCAGGCCGAGACCCGGCAGGCTGACGTCCCCTTCGATCACTTCGATCTTTTCAGTTAGAAACTCGTTGAGATTTTTCCCGTAGCGCTGCTCGAGCCGATCGAAAACAGGAGAGGATTCCACGATCTTTTCGAATCTGCGCTGCGCGCTGCTGTTTCGTTGCCGCCGCACGAGCAAAAAGATCTTGCCTATCTCCGGCACATCGGAAAGAACATGCTCGAGCCACACTTTGCCGATGAATCCGGTCACCCCGATAAGCAGGATCTGCTTGCCGCCGAGCGCCTGTTTCACCGAAAGAGGCCGCTCCAGTTGGCGCTCGAATAGAACAAGCGGGCTGTGGTTTTGCGGTGCCGGACGGCTTGCTGGCGCGATGGCTGCAATGAGCTGTTCGGGACGTTTTTCCATCCCCAGGTCCCGGATAAGCCGTTCGGCGCTCACCCGTCCATCGGCTTGCCCGCTCACCACCAGCGCCAGCGGCCCTCTCGGGCGAATCACCGGATCGAGCAGGCGCCCTGTGGCAATTCCATTGCGAAATTCCAGGCGGTTCGCCACGATGCGCTCGATCCCCAGGTGTTGCGCCAGAGGGCGCATGACGTGGTCCAAACCCTGGCTCACCAGCACAACCTGCCCGTGCTCAGCCACCCAATCCCGCAGGCTTGCTACGCCTTCAGACCTGAGTTGCCCCTTCAGCACGTACTCAAAATATTCCTCGCCCAGCAGGTCCAGCCTGTCGCGGCTCACACCACGGAGCAAAGCATGCAAAATCCTTGTCGCCAGCACGCGGTTGCTGGCATAAAGCGCCGGCCGAAACAAGGCCTGCAGGAAAAGCCCGCCGCGCCGCGCCCATCGCTCTGCGAACGTATGAGCATTCCACGTGAAATAAGCGACTGGCCGAACGGCCGTCAGAGTGGCAAGGCTGCCTTCCACACGCCAGAAAACCGGCCACTCCGTCTGTTTGGCGCCACTCAGCGGCACACCCGTCGGCTCGCCCGACTGCATGTTCGCAGGGGGCAGATGTTGGCCATTTTGGGAATCGGCAATGCGCAAGAGTTATTCCCGCCCAGAGACGAGACTGCGCGCCTGGATACCTACGAAGGAAAACGCCATTAACTTACCTTGTTTCTGCAATAGCCGCAATACTTTGCAATCCATATAGTTGTGAGGGGTCCCCCAACGCCGCAAAACGGCGATCGGCACGGCACCTGGCACCTCCAACGCGCCTTCGAGCGTGCGCCGCCGCGTTCTAAACTGGCGGGTTCGGCCGCAGCCATGCCTGGCTGCATTCCGCCGCGCGTAGCCGCCGGGCTTTAGCCCGGCACGGCTGGCGTCGTCATGCTGAGCGAAGTGGCCGCGCACTCCTTGCCGCCGGCTCGGGCCGCGCGCCCACGGTACCGCAGTTTCTCTGACATGCTGACATGCATCCCGATCGTCATCCCGAACCCAGCCGCAGTTTTTGCGGATGGCGGTGAGGGATCTGCTTTTGCCTTTTCCTCGAGTGCCCGTCCCGCCGCACCCCGTGTGGGTAGCACCCGGCGGCTGTCGCCCCCGCGAATTGATCTGAGAGGCGCGGTCCGCTACTATCCTCAGGACCGCGGAAGCAGTCTGCATTTTGACCCGCGGAACTGCCGCGGATCGTCGCAAAGCATTCGCACGAGCATATGGCCAACGCCACCACGCAAAACGCACCCTGGATCGCCATCGAAGATTACAAATACCCGGGCGGCTGGACCGTCGGCGGCAATTCCGCCTATGCCGACGCCCGCGCGCGCGAGCTTTGCCGCGCCCTCGAATCCGGCAAAATTCTATTTTTCCCGCAGCTGCCCTACAAGTTTCCGGCCGATGAGCGTGAATTCCTGCTTTCCCGCGAATGGAACGAGCTTCGCCTGCACAAAAACGTCTCCTACCGCCCCGCCGATGACGCCATGCGCGGATTTTCCGGCGACCACGGCACCCAGACGCATCTGCACCACATCCTGCGCAACTACAGCGCCCACGTGCTCGAGTTTCTGCGCGATTTCCTGCGCCCGTACGCCGGTAAATGGAAGACCGACTACGCCAGCTTCCGTCCGCTCGAGGAGCAGGGGCGCGACCTTTCGCTGCACAAGCGCAACGATTTGCTGCACGTGGATGCCTTTCGCCTGCGCCCCACGCGCGGCGGACGCATCCTGCGCGTCTTCACCAATCTGCACGCCTCGAAGCCTCGCGTCTGGTATGCCATCGGCGATTTCGCCTACATCGCCGAAAAATACGCCGCCGACGCCGGCGTCTGCCGCTTCGCCCGCAAAAACGGATTGCTGCGCCGCAACGTCTCGCGCTGGGCGGCTTCGGCGGGGCTCGCGCGGCTCAGCCGCACGCCTTACGACAGCTTCATGTTGCGCTTCCACGATTACCTGAAAGAGAACGGCGACTTTCAGCAGAACGCGCCCAAGGCGCTCCTGGAATTTCCGCCGCTCGCCACCTGGATGGTGTTTACCGATGGCGTCGCCCATGCCGCCATGTCCGGCCAGTTCGCCCTCGAGCAGACGCTGCTCGTTCCGCCCGCCGCCCTCGTCGCCCCCGACTCCGCCCCCTACCGCATCCTCGAACGCATCGCCGCCTCCCCACTCACGTAGCGAGGCTGCGCCCGCGGGCGCCGACACCTACCCCTGAGGACACCGTAGCAACGGATGAACTTGACCATCATTCCTTCTCCTGATAATTTCGCGAGGGTAGGCGCCAGAACGATTGCCGCGATCGTTCCGAGTCCCGCGAAGAGAGCATCTGGTCGTAGCGCAGCCTCCTATTCTCTTGTTTTCTTGTGCCGGCCCAATTTTCCTATAGGTAAAGATACGTGAAGGGATACGCATACAGCTCGCTACCTCAACTCTCACGCATCCCTTCGGGAAAACCAGTACGTGACATTGACATTCGTCTCGACCTGATAGCCGAGATGAAGCGCCGTCACGGCGGCGATCCGGATACCCGGATCATTGAGGAACTGGGATTGTGCCAAGGCATTGCTCGCGTAGACCTTGCAGTTGTAAACGGAACGATCCACGGATATGAAATCAAAAGTGAACGCGACACACTTGCTCGACTTCCCGGCCAGGTGGCGGTCTATAACAAGGCGCTCGATTTCGTGACCATCGTTGCCGCACAGTCCCACGTGGCACGCATTGCCGATATTGTCCCTTGGTGGTGGGGCGTGTGGAGTGTGGCTCGATCTAGGCAGCGATTTTGGCTGAAACGCTCGCGAAAAGCACAACGCAATCCGCAGATTAGCGCATTCGCACTTGCGCAGCTTCTATGGCGCGACGAGGCGCTCGAAGCGTTGACGGAGTATGGACTTGCAGTTGGCGTTCGAAGCAAGGCCCGGGAGTTCCTGTGGGACCGTTTGGCGTCGAAATTGACGGTAAAAGAGTTAGGCGATATTGTCCGAGCCCGGCTTAAAGCTCGTCACGCCGACTGGCGATCTGTCGCACGATGACAGTCAGGTGGTGATTAGTCCCAACCTTACGCCATGTTGTGGCGTTTCCCGGCCCTGTTTGTCCGACGGCGCATAATGCGATGTACTGGTCACCCCAGCTGTAATTTTCCCCAAAGAATTCAGCTCGCTTGATGAGCGCCTTACACAGGTCAAAATATTGATCGAAACCGTATTGCCGGACATTCCTTCCTTTGACAACTAACCAATTTTCTTGAGTCGTGTATCTGATGCTTGCGCTCATCCGCATCGTTCGAGGGTCCAGTTCCGTCGGCTCCGGGTGGGAAATAGCGTAATCTCCAAAAATTATATCCGGACGCGGCAAGAGTTTTGGTCTCTTTTGCAGGGTTTTCCAAAGCTCCCATTCACGACGTGGCAAAGTGCTAATTCTTTCGGGATTGACCTCTCTCAGGTCCTCAGGAAACGAGGCCGCAGCCAATACAATCCTGCGCCAAGAATCATGCCCTTTAATCATAGAGAAAACAGAGCGGGCTACTAGCACGGCATGGCTTGCCTCAGACCCCAAATCCTCCAAGTCGATTACTAAGTCGGAGGAGTTTTCATTCGCCCCACAAACCCCTAGTAATCTTTTAATTTCTGAGTCAATGTCGACGTCCTCTTCAAAGTCCTCAACGAGCAAACGGACACAAAGACCGAGGCCGCCGGTTTGCGCATGAGCCCCAGCGGCGGCCAAGTATTTCGCGGAACTCCTGCGCGATATAACCGGAAGAACCTTGAGCCCCTTGTTCGCACAGTCAGCCAGTATAGCCTCTAGGGCGACTCGCCCATCGGCAAGATCTTCTTCTTGAAACCAGGGTAGATCTATATACAACGGTAGATCGTGACAGCAGCGAAGTAGTCTATCTGCGACACCAGCTACGTGATCGTCAAGACTTTTGGAGGGGCGGTCATTAGCATAGTCATATGGCACGTCAGGAACTTCAATCAGGGGCATCAGGCGAGCGTGGATATCGGGTGTCAGCGCTTCGAGTGCGGCGAATTCTCCCTCTTTCCCTTTCAGCACTGGTACATAAATCGGTTCAGGGGCCATTGTGCCTCGCAGTCTGCATCATTCGAGTTCAAGCCTGAGGTTGGTCGCACGTGATGAGCCGGTAAGATCTGGAAACAACGAGAGGTGACTTATGTTCATTCGGCTCAAAGTACGAAGGCACGCCAGGCGATCCGAACTAGGAATTTCTATTCGCAGCAGCACAGGGTCAGGGGAATTCTCAAACCTCTCGGACACCCACCGTTCGATTGACCAGCCGATAGGTGCCCGGGTGAACAGGCCTCCTTGACTAACTAGGCGTTGGTTTTCATCTGACATCGGATCGATGAACTCAACAATCGGTGTTCGCCCAAGTTCAATACTCGGGCCAGTCGACAGCTCCCTGTTCTTTTGTTGCACTGCATCCTGATCTAGGCCGTATACCACCCTGAACTCCTCGATGTCCGACAACTCCTCGAATGCGAAATACGCCGCGGCGAACGGCGAGCGAGTCCAGTCCAACAGCGGCGTGGCGAGCCCAAAATGTTGGCCAAGCGCCCACCAGTCGTTCTCTAACAGTTCGGCCGGATTAGGACCACGGCGACCGCGGGCCGCATATTTAAACGCCTCCAGGTGCTCAGCTGACAAACGCTCCAATTCCAATGGACCTTTGTTGAGCCGGTTAAGCTTGTCGAACAGTCGGTCGAGCGATGAACTCAGGCTCCAACTTCGGCTGCGTTGACCGCGCCAGATATATCGATGTTTTGGACCAGATGCTGGAAAGACCTCAGTCTCAAGAAGGTCAAAGTACTTAGCCCAAGAGGCAAGCCGAAACGTAGTTATCCCGTCTGCGGGCGGCGGCGTCCGCTGCCAGGCCTCCGTAGTTATCAATGGGTTGGTAGCACTCATCTCAACCGTCCGGGCTTCGGCTATCCATGCCGCACCGAGGAACTGGTTAGGAAAACAAAGGAATATACCCGAATTTTACCCCACACGTAGGGCGTCTGAGCCTGAACACGTGATCGTGCCTTTGGCTCCTTCTTCGTCTGCAAGACGGGAGCGGCGTTGAGGATTTCGCGGAGGATTTCGTGGGCGTGGCGCCAGTCTTCACGAACGAACTCGCAGACAGACAAGATCGTTCGAACGATCCTGCCCTCTCAAGCTCTCATTCGAATGAAATAGAAGGTAAATAGCCATTGATCTTAGTTTACTAACCGTGTACCATATGCCATGTTCGCGCTCGAAGCCCGCCCTCTTGTCCCGTCCTTCCCTTTTGTACTATTTGACCATCCGACAGGGATGGGGTCCCTTTGGGGCGCGCAGAAGTCTACCTACAGGATGAGCTTTTGCGCGTTAAGCGAGTCAGTCATCCCTAGCTTAGTTGCGCGCCTTTCTGCGCCCGTGCGGCCAGCACCACAAATGGGGGTGAGGGATCTGCTTTTGTCCCTCTGTCCGCTCGGAGCTCGCGGCCCGGAAATCGCAAAACCTAACCCAAGCAGAATGTGCACTTACGAAAAAAGAGGGGTGGGGGTATCCGATTATTGTTACGTTGCCCCGAGCCTCGTCACTCTCACCCACAAAGTTGCGGGAAGGAGTTCGACGCCCGCCGGCGCGCGTTGTTCGCCTTGCCTGTCATCACGAGGCCGCCACAGGCCAAACCATTTGTTCATCGCCGAAAGAAGGCGGCCGGGGGATCTGCGGTTGCCTTCCCTCGGGATGACAACGAAGGGATGCCGCGCTGAAGCCCGGCCTCTACATGAGGCGACGGCGACGCAGGCGCGGACTACTGCGGAGGGGCGCCGGAGAGGATTTCGCGGATGATCTCGCGGGCGCGGCGTTCGTCTTCGGGATAGACGAAAATCGTTGTGGCGCGACTTTGGGCCAGCGTGGTGCTCGCATCTTCGGCGGCAAGGCCATCTGCGGGACTGGAGCGATCAGGCTCGCGGCGGGCGGCTGAGTCCGCGGCGCCAGCCTCGCGCGGGTTGGGATCGCGGCGGAAGGGAATTTCGTTTTCGCGCAGCGATAACGCGATCATGTTGGCCGTAGCGGCGTCCTGCCCGGACCAGACTTCGGTGCCGGCTTCTTCCTCCTGCTCGTATGCGCTCATCGATCGACCTGCCCCGCGGCGGGGCGGGCGGGTGCTACCCGCACGGGGACTAGAGGTGCTACCCGCACGGGGGTCAGAGGGAGGCAGGTCTTCTTCTTCATCTGCGGGGATTTCGAAAATGCCGGAGCCGGGCTCGTCAGGATTTTCAATCGCGGCGATTTGCTTCAGGACTTCTTGCGCGGAGTCGGCAAATTCGTCGGGCACAAAGACCTCGAATGCGGGCATCGTAACCAGATGGAATGAACGGTCTTCGCGGTTGAGGTCGCGCGTGGGAATGCCGGCTTCATCGAGCGATTCGAGGATTTCGGCGTGCTTCAGCGGATCGTCGCCGGACCAGACCGTCACGTAGGAGGAATATTCCGCCGATCTTTCGTCGGAAGAGGCGTGCGGCGGCTCGGCTACCAGCGCGACCTGGCAATCCGAACATTCCGTGAAGCCGGGACGATATTCGGCGCCGCACACGGGGCAGTACATGGATGTGATTTTACTGTGCCAGCCGCGCGCGTGCCAGACGCAGTGCTGTCCGATGGCCGCCAGGGGAATGCTCGCCGCGTGCGACACGGGCACCGATCCTGCTTCATTCTTAGCGCGCGAGCGGCAGGATCCAACGGTTAAAGCCGAAGAATGGAGCACTCGGTGCCGGCCACACAGGTGCAGAGGAAACCGGCAGTGGGCGTCGAAACGGAAACTGCAGATCCCTCGGCCGGAATGCGGCCTCGTGATGACACGATCAGAAGGATTATTCGTCGGAGGCGGTGGCAACTTTCAGGACGGCGAGAAAGGCTTCCTGCGGGATATCGACGCGTCCCACGCGTTTCATGCGCCGCTTGCCCTCTTTTTGCTTTTCAAGCAGCTTGCGTTTGCGCGTGATGTCGCCGCCGTAGCATTTTGCGAGGACGTTTTTGCGAATGGGGCTGATCGTCTCGCGCGCGATGACACGGCTGCCGATGGCGGCTTGCAGCGGCACTTCGAACATCTGACGCGGGATGAGCTTCCGCAACCGGGTGACGAGTTCGCGTCCTCGCTCGTAGGCCTGGTCGCGATGGCAGACCAGCGTCAAGGCATCGACCGGTTCGCCGCCCACGAGTACATCGAGTTTCACGAGATCGCCTTCGCGGTAACCCGCGAGATGATAATCGAGCGAAGCGTAGCCGCGCGAAACGCTTTTCAGCCGGTCGTAGAAGTCCAGCACAATTTCGTTGAGCGGCAATTCGTAGGTGAGCATCACGCGCGTGGGCGAGAGATATTCGAAGCCCTTCTGCACGCCGCGCTTTTCTTCGCAGAGCTGCAGGATGGCTCCGACGGAATCGTCCGCGGTGATGATCATGGCGGTGATCACCGGCTCTTCCATTGTGGCGATTTCGCTGGGCGACGGGAATTTCGTGGGATTATCGACCTCGAGCACATCGCCGCTCGTCGTGGTGATGCGATAGCGCACGCTCGGCGCGGTGGTGATGAGGTCGATTCCGAATTCGCGTTCGAGCCGCTCCTGCACGATTTCCATGTGCAGCAGGCCGAGAAAGCCGCAGCGGAAGCCAAAACCGAGCGCGACGGAATTTTCCGGTTCGTAGAAGAAAGCAGCGTCATTGAGCTGCAATTTGCCGAGCGCGTCGCGCAGCATTTCGTAATGATGGGCCTGCACGGGATAGAGCCCGGCGAAAACCATGGGCTTGATGGCTTCAAAGCCGGGAAGGGCCGCGGCGGCGCGATCGGCTTCGATGATGGTGTCGCCCACGCGCGCGTCGGCCACGCGTTTGATGTTGGCGACCACGAAACCCACTTCGCCCGCGCCCAATTCATCGAGCGCTACCGGTTTGGGCGTGAGCGCGCCGAGGCTTTCGACTTCGTAGATTTCGTTATTTGAGCAGAGCCGGATTTTCCGATGCGGACGAAGGCAGCCGTCCATAACGCGAACCAGCACCACCGCGCCGCGATAGGCGTCGAACCAGGAGTCAAAGATCAGCGCGCGCAGCGGCGCCTCTGCCGATCCTGCCGGAGGTGGCACGCGGCTGACGACAGCTTCAAGGACTTTTTCCACGCCTAAGCCGCTTTTCGCGCTGATGCAAAGCGCGTCGGCCGCGGGAATGGCCAGCACGCTTTCCATTTGCGATTTCACCTCATCGGGGCGCGCGGCGGGCAAGTCGATCTTGTTGATCACCGGAATGATGGTGAGATTGTGCTGCGCCGCGAGAAACGTGTTCGCCACCGTTTGCGCCTCGACGCCCTGACTCGCATCCACGACCAGCAGCGCACCCTCGCAGGCGGAGAGGGCCCGCGAAACTTCATAGGAAAAGTCCACGTGGCCGGGAGTATCAATGAGGTTGAGCTGATATTCGTGGCCGTCGGCGGCGCGGTAATGAAGCCGGATGCTCTTGGCCTTGATGGTAATCCCGCGCTCTTTTTCGAGGTCCATGGAATCCAGCACTTGCGCGGTCATCTCGCGCTGGCTGAGGGCGCCGGTCAATTCCAGCAGGCGATCGGCAAGAGTGGACTTGCCGTGGTCAATGTGTGCAATGATGCAGAAATTTCGGATGAAACGGGAATCCATGAGGATCTGTTTGCCTCAGCGCGAGCCAGCCGTGCCGCTCAACGTCAATTTGGAATCGCGGAGTATACTTCAGTTTGCCACAAGTCCATGCGAGCGGCCACAAAACCGCGACAATCTGTAAAATATGTGATTTTCCGACGTTTACGTTCCGGCACCTGCCCTGCGCCTGAGCGTTTTGGTCCTATCGCCCACGGTATATATTGTCTTTTGCTCCCGGCTGGACCGGAGCAATCGCCGAAAATTCATTACTCATGCCCGTTGACGTCAGCAAAGAACTGGACCGCGCGAGGCGGAATCTCGAGCGAAATAAGCTCGAGGACGCCGCGAACGCCTACGAATCCGTGCTGAGCGAAATGCCCGGCAATTCCGAAGCGTTGCAGGCGCTCGGGGATTTATACACGCGCCTCAGCCAGTCCGATCGCGCGGTCAAGTATTACACCATGCTGTTCGACCGATTTTTCGAAACGCGCGAAGAGAACAAAGCGCTGGCGATCTATACCCGTGCCCTGAAGGGCTTGCAGCAGCCTCCGGAACGCCTGGCGCGTTACGCATTGCTGCTGCAGAAGCAAAATCGCGCCGACGAAGCCATCGAGCAATATTCGTTCGCGTCGGAACTATTCCTGGCGCGAGGGAATCAGGAGGCGGCGCTTGATTGCCTCGAGCGGGTCGCGCAGCTCGATCCGGATAATTCGGCGCGGCAAACAGCGATTGCGGAATTAGCCGAGCAGTTGGGCAGGAATTCGACCGCGGCACGCGCGTTGTTACGGGCGGCGCAGCTTGCGGAGGCCTCAGGCGAGGCTGATGCGGCGCTGCACATGCTGAAGAAGGCGCACGAGCTTATTCCAAACGAGCGCGGACCGGCTCTTTTGTGCGCGCAAGCGCTGTTGCGCCGGAAGGATGCAGCCGCGGCTCTCGAGATGCTCCAGCCTTTTGCTAAAGGTGATTCGGACCAAACGTTCCTGCGTACGTTTGGCGAGGCACTGATGTTGACGGGGGCATTAGACCGCGCGCGAGATATTCTCGAGAAGCTTCCTGTCGATCAACCCGAAACGGCGACTAAACTTTTCGATTTGGCCGATCAATACCTCGCGAAGCAACAAGACGATAAAGCTGTCGAGCTCTTGAAGAAGCTTCAAACGAAAGCAGGTACGAATCGCGGGACCGATTTTACAGCCCGGCTGGACGCGTTACTTGATTCTCACGGCTCCGCGCTCGCGCTCGCGGAATTCGCGGCCGAGACATACGCTTCGTTGAACCAGGAGACGAAGTATTTCGACGCTTTGGTGCGACTTTTCGACCTCTACATCGGCGCCGGCAATGTGCAGGCTGCGTGCAGCACGTTTGAAAAGCTCGTGGACATCGATCCGTATGACGCCCGCAATCAGAAGCGCTTCAGCCAAATCGAGGGAAAGGCCGATCCGAGTTTTGCGAATCGCATGCGAAGCCGCCTGGGCCAAACCGCGCCGCAAACGTTAGAAAGCGCGCGAGCTGAGACTCCGAGCGGAGGCAGCTCGAGTTCCGAACCTCAAGGAGATGAGCCTAGCCTGGAAGATTTAATCGTCCAGGCGGAAATATTTCTCCAGTATTCGCTGCAATCGAAAGCCGTGGAGCGGCTGCAGAAAATCAGCGAGCTCTTCCCAGGCGAGGAAAAACAAAATCAGCGGCTGCGAAATCTTTATCAGCAGGCAAATTGGTGGCCCGCCGGCGCCGCTGAACCCCAGCCTGCATCCGCCGAACGCACAGCAGCATCTCCGCCGCCTGCCGCCGACTCCGCGGAGACGATGCGGGATCTTGCCAAAATCTCCGAGATCAGCCGCGGCTTGTTCCGCCTGCCCTCGGCGCGAGCCATTCTCTCAGCGGGAATCAACGAGATCGGAACTCACCTGCGTGTGACGCGCTGCATCGCCGTGATCGGTCCTGCCGGAAAGCCACCCGAGCTCGCGTCGGAATATTGTGCCCCCAACATCGAGCCGGCAAACGGCGCGATGCTGGTCAAACTTTTCAACCAATTGGATAAGGCTGCTCCCGACGCGATGGGAGGGCTCCCTCTGCACGCCGCGGCGGCGCCTGTTCTGCGTGAACTCGGGCTTGAAACCGTTCTGGGCGTAGTTCTGATGGACCGAGAGAGACAATCACAGGCGGGCATGGTTGTGGCGGGGTATGCCGGCCGGCACCAATGGCGGCCACAAGAAACATATTTCTTGCAGGCGGTCGGAGACCAAATCCTGCTGGGCGTCAATCACACTCGCTTGCGGACGCTGGCGCGAACGGTTGGGGTGGCGGACGAAAAGACCGGCCTGCTGGCGCGAAGCTCGTATCAGGAATGCCTTCTTTCGGAAGCGAGTCGCGCGAAATCCAACGGCATTGCTTTGGCCTTAGCGTTAATTCAGATTGACCGCGGTTCCGAACTGCTCCGCCAGCAGGGAGAGATACAGCTCGAGCGTTACCTGGAGCAATTGGCGCGCGCATTCCAGTCTCTGATTCGCCAGACTGATCTGGCAATCAAATACACGGCATGGACGATTGCCTTCATCCTGCCGGACACCGGGTTGGGCGGCGCGCAGATCCTGGCGGAGAAGCTGCGCAAAGCCGGGGCGCATATCGCGCCACCGTGGAATGGCGGGGTGCCGCTAGGCTTCAGCGCAAGCGTGGCGGAGGCGGTCGCGCGTGCTGATTACGACAGCGAAGACATCGTCACGGAGCTGATCAACCGCGCCGAGTCTGGTTTGGAAGAAGCGCAGAACCGTGGAGGCGATATTGTGATAGCCTCAAAACTCCGGGGACACTGACACGAATGACGATTGAAAAAGTGGGTGTGGCGGGCTGCGGCCTCATGGGCTCAGGCATCGCCCAAACGGCTGCGCAGTATGGGCTGCAGGTCACGGTAAGAGAAATCTCGACGGAACTGCTCGACAGAGGTTTTGCCAATATCGATAAAAGTCTCGCTCGCCTTGTGCAGCGAGGCACGCTCAACGCCGCAGACCGCGACGCAACGCGCAAGCGGCTGCACGCCACGACGAAAATCGAAGATCTCGCCGGCTGCGATTTCGTCATCGAAGCGATCACGGAGCAACTTGCCCCGAAACTGGAACTGTTTCGAGCGCTCGATAAAATTTGCCTTCCGCAAACGATCTTTGCGAGCAACACCTCCTCTCTTTCGATTACTGAGATGGCGGTCGCCACCCGGAGGCCCGACCGCTTTGTGGGTCTGCACTTCTTCAATCCCGTGCCCATGATGAAGCTCGCTGAGGTGATCCGGACGATCGCCACCGATTCCAAGGTGTACGAGGAGGTGGTGGCATTCGCCGGGCGGCTGGGCAAGACAGCGGTACGCACGAGCGACCGGACTGGGTTCGTAGTCAATCGTCTGCTGGTGCCCTACTTGCTCGACGCGGTTCGCGCGCTCGAAGAGGGCGTTGCCAGCATCCCGGACATCGATCAAGCCATGAAGTTAGGCTGTGGCCATCCCATGGGACCGCTTACGTTGCTCGATTTCGTTGGGCTCGACACCACGTATTACATCGCAAATATCATGTTCGATGAATTCAAGGAGCGCCGCTTCGCGCCTCCCCCATTACTCAAGCGGATGGTTATGGCGGGATGGAACGGACGCAAATCAGGGCGCGGCTTCTACGAATACAGTGATCCCGAACATCCAAAGCCGATGACGCTGGTTTGATCTTCTGAGACAATCCTGGCGATCCCGCGGAGCCGGAGCGCATGTCCTATCAAAACCTTGTCTTTGAGAAAAAAGATCATATCGGCACGGTCACGTTTAACCGGCCCAAAGTCTTGAACGCACTCAACCGGCAAACCATGGACGAACTTGGCGCGCTGCTCGCGGAGGCGCGCGACGACAGGGATCTGCGAGTGCTGATTCTCACGGGTGCGGGCGATAAAGCGTTTATTGCAGGCGCCGACATCAATGAACTCGCGAGGCTGACGGCGATGACCGGGCCGGAAACTTCTTTGCACGGCCAAGCCGTGCTGCACAAGCTCGAAACCATGGGCAAGCCCTCGATCGCCGCCATTAATGGATTTGCGCTCGGCGGCGGCTGCGAATTGGCGATGGCATGTTCGATTCGCCTGGCAAGCCGGACGGCGAAGATCGGCCAGCCCGAAGTGAAGCTTGGCATCATTCCCGGCTACGGCGGCACGCAGCGGCTGTCGCGGCTCTGCGGTAAGGGGGTTGCGCACGAGTTGTGCCTGAGCGGCGAGATGATTTCAGCCGAGGAGGCGCAGCGGATTGGCCTGGTGAATCACGTTTACGAGCCTCAGGAACTTATGCCCGCCGCTGAGGCTTTGGCCAAAAAGATCGCGGCAAACGCGCCCGTGGCCGTGCAGTTCACCATGGAAGCCATCGAACGCGGAGTAGAGATGCCGCAGGAACAGGGCCTATTCCTCGAAGCTTCTCTGTTTGGCATGAGTTGCGCGACCGAGGATATGCGCGAGGGCACCCGAGCATTTTTGGAAAAACGCGCCGCACAGTTTCGGGGCAAATGATGTTGAGGCGAACCGGGCGAGATCTCCGGCAGGTGAAGATAAGGAATGAGCGACGGTTTTAAGCCGAACGAGATTCGCGGCTCGTACGACGCATCCAGAATGCGTTTCGGGCTCGTTGTAAGCCGGTTCAACAGTTTCATCACCGAGCGGCTTTTGGCCGGCGCCCTCGATGCTTTGGAGAAAGGCGGCGCGTCGGGGGAACAAACCGATATCGTGCGCGTTCCCGGATCGTTTGAAATTCCAATCGCGGCAAAAAAGATGGCGCAGGCCGGGCGCTACGACGCAATTATCGCCATCGGCTGTGTGTTGCGCGGCGAGACGGCGCATTTTGATTACGTGGCCAGCGAAGTGGCTCGCGGCGTACAGTTGGCGCAAATGGACACGGGTATGCCGATTATCTTTTGTGTGCTGACGTGCGACACGCTCGAACAGGCCATCGATCGCGCGGGGCTGAAGAGCGGCAATAAAGGGTTCGAAGCCGGGTTGGCGGCCCTGGAGATGGCGCGCTTATCCAGCCAGCTTCGAACCGCCGCAACCATTTCGGCTGTGCGCACGCGAAAGCGCCGCTAAGATGCCGCAGCGGCATAAGGCGCGGCAATACGCGCTGCAGATGCTCTTTCAATGGGAAATTGGGCGGCAATCTCCGGCGCGCATTGAGGATGGATTCTGGCGCATCGCGCGCGCGGAGAAGAGAACCCGCGCCTTTGCCAACGAATTGTTTGAGGGTGTCGTCGGAAATGCCGCGGAGCTCGACGCACTGGTTGCGTCGCACATGGAAAATTGGCGGCTGGAGCGAATCGCCCTGATCGATCGCGCCATCCTGCGGCTGGGGGCGCACGAGCTTCGTGCGGGCACGGCGCCTCATAAAGTGGCGATCAACGAAGCCGTCGAACTTGCCAAAACATTTTCATCCGAGGATGCCGCCGGATTTGTGAACGGTGTTCTCGACGCCATCCTGCACTCGCTGACGGAAACAGCCAAAGAACGCGGCGCGCCTTAGCTCTGCAACGCCCTTGCAGTGCGGCGCCGATAGTACTTCGGTACCAGAAACACTCTCGCTACACGCCGAAACTTTGAAACCCGCACCGTGTTTTTATTAGTGCAAGCTAGTTCCAGGCGTTTTCAAGGAGGAGATCGTGAAGCTCATTACTGTGAAAATGGGGCTTGGTGTGTTCGCGATCGCCGGGCTGCTGGCGGCGGGCGCGTGGGCGCAGAATCCTGGCGATGTGCGGAGCGACACGCACGATATCCGCCAAGACCGGCGCGATGTGAGGCAGGACGTCCGGGATCGGAACGCGGACAACCGTGACATTCGGCAAGACCGGCATGACGATCGCCAAGACAGGCGACAACTCCGCCGGGACGACGCAAAGTACGGGGCCGGCAGCGCGCAATCGAGAGCAGACCGCAAGGACCTTCGCGCTGACAGGAGAGACACTCGCCATGACGTCAAAGATCGCAACCACGATCGGCGCGACATCCACACCGACCGTAAGGACCTGAGGCAGGATCGCCGGGACCGTCGCCAGGATGTGAAAGCACTGCGGTAAATCCGGGGAACGTTAAGCAAGTTTTCTAAGATCAAACCACGCGGGCCGATCTGCGGATCGGCCCCGTTGTCTTCAGGTTTCCAGCAAACCTTCCATGATCGTGACGGCCGTGCCGCTTACGCGCGGGACAAGCTTCCCGTGCTGCGCCAGCACTTCGACACGGATGCGGCTGGGGCGCTGCATTTCGATGCCCTGGTGAACCTCGAGTGGAGTCGCCAACTTGAGGCGGCCCTGATGGACAAGATACGCGCCGAGCGAGCCTGCGGCTGACCCGGTGGCGGGGTCTTCGCCAATCTCCCAGGTCAGCATCCCGCGCGCAAACGCTGTGTTTTTCCTTTCGACTGCGAAGCAGTAGGCCATCTGTGCGGAGTCGCCGAGTACGTCTCGAAGGGCCGGCGGATTGGGCTGAATGTTTATTAGAGCGGACCGTTGCCGCAGCGGAACCAGCAGATTGAAAATTCCTGTGGAGACGTACTCGATGGGCAGCGAGGAATCGAGATCGCGCGGGCTGAGCCCGAGCGCACGGGCAAGCTTGCCACGGTCGAAACGCGCGGGCCGAAATTCGGCGGCTTTTTGCGTCATGGCGGCGCGAAAGGGACGCCCATCGCGAAACTCGATCTCCACCGGCAAAATACCCGCGCCGGTCTGCTGCAGGATGTGAACGCTGCCCTCCTGCGCCGGAACGACGCCCAACTGCGCCAGAAGAAACCACGTGCCGATGACCGGATGGCCGGCGAGGGGGAGTTCACGCTGCGTGGTAAAAATGCGCAGCCGCGCCAGCGCGCGATTGCCGGTGGGTTTCTGCACAAATACGGTTTCAGACAGGTTCATCTCTCGTGCGATCGCTTGCATCTGGCGCGTGGAGAGGCCATCACCATCGGTGACGACGGCCAGAGGATTGCCCGCGAGCGGCGTATCGGTGAAAACGTCGAGTTGGTAAAAGTGGCGCTTCATTTCCCAGCGTTGCCCTTCACAAAGCTTGCACGAAGGCCGTCACTTCCTGGAGCAATTGTTGTGTTGTCCGCGCGTGTGTCGTTTCCGAATACACGCGGAGCATATTTTCGGTGCCCGAGGCGCGTACCATCACCCAGCCGATGTCGCCCACGTATACCTTGATGCCATCGAGGTTTTCGCGGCGAGTGACCGGCCAGCCGTTCAGGCGGGCCAGTTTGGCATCCGCAAAATATTGAATGGCGCGCTCTTTTTGGCCGGGGCGCAACTCCAGGTCAACGCGACCGTAGTGATGTTCGCCATACTCGGAATGCAATCGGACGACGAGTTCGGCAAGAGACATGCGGTGCCAGGCCATGACTTCAGCAAGCAAAAGCGCGCTGACTGTGGCATCGCGCTCCGGAAGATAAAGCTTGGTGCCGATGCCGCCGGATTCTTCGCCGCCCATCAGGATGTCGCGTTCCAGCATAAGCTCACAGATGTATTTGAAACCGATGGGGACTTCGTGAACGCGGCGTCCATATCGAAACGCGATTTTGTCGAGCAGCTTGGTCGTGGAAAAGGTCTTTGCCAAGTCGCCGCTCACGTTGCGAGTGCCGGCAAGGTGCCAGAATAGAATCGAGAAAATCTGGTGCGGTGTGATGAACGTGCCGTCGGAATGCATTGCTCCGATGCGGTCGCCGTCTCCATCCGCAGCGAAACCGGCATCATAGCCGCCGCGAATGGCTTCACGGAGCGCGGTGACGTGCGGTTCGATAGGCTCGGGATTCGCGCCGCCGAAGAGCGGATCACGCGTGCCGCGAATCTCGTGGCAGGTTACGCCGTGCCGCCGCATCAAAGAAACCAGCAGACCGCGCGCCGAGCCGTGCATCGGATCGATGACGAAGCGAAGCTTGGAGGTTCGCAGCTTTTCCCAGTCGACCAGTTTGTCGATGGTATCGAGATAGGGCGCAAGGATATCGAGAGGATGGACCTGATCCGGACGCGGAGGCAAATTTGGGAAGCCCCGTGCTTCCAGGGTCTCCAGTTCTTGCTCAATCTGCTGCACAATCGAGGGCAGCGCCGAACTGCCGTAGCTGGCTTTGAACTTGATTCCATTCCAACGGTAGGGGTTGTGGCTGGCAGTAATCATTACGCCGCCGGCCGCCGCCCGCTGCCGCACCAGCAGCGAAACTGCCGGCGACGGGCAAGCCGCCGTCGAGAGCCAGACGGGCACGCCAGTCGAGGCGATCGTTTCGGCAACTGTTTGCGCGAAGCGTTCTGAACCGAAGCGATTATCGTATCCGACGATCACGCCGTGGCCAGGTTTTTCAGCGCGGATGACATAGCGCGCGATGGCAAACGCGACCTTGCGTAGATTGTCGAACGTGAAGTCGTCGGCAATGACGGCGCGCCAACCATCGGTGCCAAAACGAATCGTACTCACGGCGACACAGTATATGCGAAGGGCTTACCCAGACGAAGCGTAGCCGTCACAGAAGGTTCTGGAGATGCTGCTGCTCAAGCCATTTGACAACTCGTCCGACGTCTTGTGCGCGTTCGCGAGAACAAACCAGCAGTGCATCGGGCGTTTCCACAATAATCAGGCCCGTAACTCCGACCGCGGCGATGAATTTTGACGGGCTCCAGATCAGGTTTCCTGTTGCGTCGAGAGCCAAAACCTTGCCGGTCGAGACGTTCGCTCCGGCGCCTTTGGCCAGGAGTTCGTAAACAGCAGCCCAGGAACCTATGTCGCTCCACTGAATCTCCGTTGGGATGACGAGAACGCGGCTGTGCTTCGGATCTCGCGAAGCCGGTTCGAGAATGGCGTAATCGACAGAAATGTTTTCCATCCGTGAATATTCACGCTTCAGGGCAGCGGGGTAGCGGGGCGTCCCGATCGTCTCGGAGAGCCGCATCAAGGCGGCATGCGTTTTCGGCAGATAACGCTCGAGATTTTCGAGAAAGGTGGAAGCGCGCCAAAAAAACATTCCCGCATTCCAAAAATAGCGGCGTGTGGCGACGTAGGTGCGCGCCAACTTCAATGAAGGTTTCTCTGTAAAGCGCCGCACTGCGTAGGCACGATCTTCTGCTGCAGCCGGCATTTCGCGTTTGCCGGGGGCTCGTTCGATATAGCCGTAGCCCGTCTCCGGATGCAAGGGCGGAATCCCGAGAACGACGAGGGTTCGCGGCTCAGCGGCAAGCTTTAAGGCGGCACGAAGAATTTGCCGATAACGCGCGGGTTTGCCAATGAAATGATCTGCCGGGAGAACGGCCATGAGTGCATCGCTTCCGCCCCTCTTCAGCAGATGTATGGCTGCGAGACCGGTTGCCACAGCCGTATTGCGACCAAAAGGCTCAACTAACGCATTCTGTGGAGGCACGCCGCGCAATTGATGGCGCACTGCGCCCGCTTGTTCGGCGTTGGTGACCACCCAAACATTTGAAGGAGCGAAAATCGGCGCGATGCGCTCGTAAGTCTGCTCGAGCATGGTCTTGTCGCCCACGATATTGAGCAATTGTTTGGGCGTGCGGCTGCGGCTGCGAGGCCAAAAGCGCGTTCCGCGTCCGCCGGCAAGAATGACCGCATGACGCGGCGTCGGGGAGATCATCTATGAAGAACCGTCGAAAGCTGGCTCTCATTCAAGCCATTCTTGGTCAGTTCGCGGGAAAGCAGCTCAAGGTCGGGGACGTACGTCCGCAGCACTTTGGCATTGGAATGTGGAATGAGGCGGTATTCACCGAGCGCTGCGGGCAGAAGCCACGCTTCGCCGGCGGCACAAGGCATCGATTCTGACCGCCATTGAATCCTGCCGCGCCCCTCGAGCACGACCAGCAATTCGAAGCGATCCGGACAGGTGATTCCGTTAGCCGTTTCGCTGAATTCCCAAATCTCCGTGGAAAAATGCGAACAGGCAGCGAGATAGGTCTTCTGTACGGGGCCATCTTCGACCCGTACGCCGCGCGTGTGCCCACAGCGTTGCGAGCCGAACTGCAAGACATCGAGCGCTTGCCGGATGTGAAGCGGACGGGTCGAACCGTCGGGCTGACGCCGGTTATAGTCGAACACGCGGTAGGTGATATCGGAATGCTCCTGCACTTCGCACAGCAGCATGCCGGGACCAATGGTGTGCGCGGTGCCCGCTGGAACGAAGAAGGCATCACCGGCCTGCACCGGCTGGCGTGTCAGACAACGTTCGATATCAGCAGTGTTCAAGGCCTGCTGGAAAGCTTCCGGCGTGACGGCGGGTTCCAAGCCCAGCAGCAATTCAGCGCCGGGACGCGCCAGCACTGCATACCACATTTCTGTTTTGCCTAGACCGCCGGCAGTGGGCTCATGAACGCGGGCGTATTCGTCATCGGGGTGCACCTGTACGGACAGTTTGTCTTCAGGGAAGATGAATTTGATCAGCAACGGAATATGCGGGGCGGATCGGAACACCTGACCTTTCCAATCCGCGGAAAGTCCGCTCCATGCTTCGCCAAGCGAGCGGCCGACCAGCGGCCCCGAGGCAAATGTACAGCCGTTGCTGGTGAGCCAAACTTCGCCGATCGGTTCCGTCGTGGGAACGCTGTCAAACAGGGGCGCCAAGTTCCGGGACCCCCAAATACGGGGAACGAATACCGGAGCGAGGCGGGACGGCGAAAGTGTCACTGAGCCACGGCGGCTGACGCGAAGAAGCGTTCCAGCCTGCGCAATCCTTCTTCGATGCGGTCAATCGAAGTCGCGTATGAGAAGCGCAGGTAGCCGGGTGCGCCAAAAGCATCGCCGGGCACCACGGCGACGTGTTCGCGCTCGAGCAAATGGCGCGCGAGGGTCGTTGCGTCACCGGAACCATTCACCAGATGTGCGGAGAAATCGGGGAAGGCGTAAAAAGCCCCCGAAGGTTCAGGACAAACGACACCGGGAATCGCGCTCAGTCCCGCAAGAATTCGGGCGCGGCGCCGCGCGTATTCCGCGAGCATGACGGGCACCGAATCCATGGGGCCGGTCAACGCAGCCAGGGCGGCGTATTGCGAGATCGAGGACGGATTCGATGTAGCTTGGCTCTGCACCTTGAGCATAGCTTCAATCACCGGTTTGGGCGCCAAAGCGTAGCCGAGGCGCCAGCCGGTCATCGAGAAGGTTTTTGACATCGATCCGATCACGATGATGTGAGGTTTCGATCCTTGGATGCCGGCGATGGAATACGGCTGAGCCGCACCATAGGTAAAGTGCGAATAGCATTCGTCGGTTACCAGCCAGATGCCCCGGCGACGGCAAAGATCATAGATCTTTCCGAATTCATCAGGCGGAATAACCGCCCCGGTCGGATTATTCGGCGAATTAATGATCGCCATGCGCGTGCGCGGAGTGATGGCTTCCTGCAACTGCTCGGCGCGCAGGCTGAATCCGGCGGAAGCTTCCGTGGGCACAAAGACAGGTTCGCCGCCCGCAATCTTGACGATATCGGGGAAGCTGACCCAATACGGCGAAGGGATGAGCACTTCATCGCCTTCCTGAATGACAGCCATGACCGCGTTAAAAATAGCGTGCTTGCCACCCACGGTGATAATGCATTCGCCCGGCTCATAGGAACTGCCCAGTTCTCGCGCGTGCCAGCGGCAGACGGCTTCGCGTAGCGGTGCGATGCCGGCTGTAGGCGTGTATTTCGTGCGGTTTTTCGCCAGTGCTTCAATGGCCGCCTCTTTAATATGCGCGGGGGTGGGGAAGTCCGGCTCACCCGGACCAAAGTCAACGACATCCAGGCCGCGCGCACGGAGTTTTTCGGCCTCCGCAAGCACCACCATGGTGGGTGATACTGAAATTCGATTTACGCGATCAGCAAATCTTTCGTTCATTTAGATCCTCGGAGAGTCATGTTTAGATTACCTTGGCGCGCAGGCGCCGTTCAACCGCCGCCGGAACGAGACCGCTCACCGAGCCGCCCAGTTGGGCGATCTCGCGAACAAGCCGTGAACTCAGGAAGCTATATTCGACCGCCGGCAACATGAAGACAGTTTCGAGGCCGGGTTCCAGCTTGCGGTTCATCATGGCCATTTGGAGCTCGTACTCGTAATCCGAAACGGCGCGAATGCCGCGCAGAAGCACATGCGCTTTGCGCTTTCTGGCATATTCCACGAGCAAGCCGTGGAAGCAGTCGATCTCGACGTTGTCATAAGGCGCGGTCACCTCCGCCAGCATATCCTTCCGTTCGTCGAGACTGAAAAGCGGCGGCTCCTTTTCTGTGTTGCGCAAGATTGCCACAACCAGACGATCGAAGATCTTCGTACCCCGCTCGATCAGATCGAGATGACCGTTGGTCACCGGATCGAAGGAACCGGGATAGATGGCCAGGACTGGTTCCATGAGATATGGAACAAATATTTTATCGCAGAGTTAGCCAGGATTCGTGAAAATCTGCCTTGGGCAAGACAAAAAGGGCGACGGGCGTCACCACGGGGCACACGTTTACGGCGGCCTGCGCTCAATGGCCCGAAACTGCGGCCCGAAACTGGCACAGCCGACGCGAAAATAAGCCGATTATGGAGCAGGGGGTGAAACACTTGCGCAGGCGTCCTGATCCATTTACAGTCTGGATAGATGCCCTGCACCGGCGGTTGCGGCCCGAGCATCAAACGCAACGAAAGAGCTCTGAAGCCGAATGTCCCTTCCCCCCGATAACCTCCCGGCTTCTCACGGAGGGCAAGCCGAAGAGTTTTCTCCTGGTGCGTCATCGGCAACTCAGGACCGGGAGCCGCGACCTGAATTCGCACTTCGCCCCTTTGATATTCAGGGTCCCCTCCCCCCTGCTCGGGCCGACGCGCGCACACCTTTTCACTGGGCCGATTTGATCTATCTGATGATTTTCTATTTCGCCGCGGGGGGCGTCTTGACCCTGATTGTTGCGGCGGGCGCGTTTGTCTTCTTTGGAATATCGCCAGCAACGTTAAAAACTTCAACGGCGGACTGGGCTTCGGTATTGATCATCAGCCAGGCGTTACTTTCCGCAGCCACGCTGGGTTTCCTTTACGTCATGGTTCGTGGCCGCAGTGCAGCTCCGTTTTGGCAAACGATGGGCTGGCGCGGTTTCCGCGACGTGGCATCGAAGGGCTCGTTTGTTTTACGGTACGTTTTCGCCGGTTTTGCGCTGGCTGCGGTCGTGGGTTGGCTCGGGAACTTTGTGGGCCGCGAATCTGGTATACCCATGGAAGAACTCTTCCGCAGCCGGCAAAGCGTGTTGATGCTGATGGGCTTGGGCATTCTCATAGCCCCGGTTGTCGAAGAAACGATCTTTCGGGGCTGCATCTACCCGGTGATTGCCCGCCGATTTGGTATCACCGCGGGGATTGTTGCCACCGGGACGCTGTTTGGGCTCGCTCACGCTCAACAGTTGGGCGGAGCCTGGGGGCAGATCGGCTTGCTCATATGCGTTGGCATCGTCCTGACCTACATCCGCGCTCGTGCCGGCACAGTGGCGGCAAGCTATTTTGTGCACCTGGGCTATAACACTATCCTATTCGCCGGCTTTTACATCGCTACCGGCGGACTCCGCCACCTGCCGGGCGCCTAAGGGTGCTGACGGAGCTGATGGTCTTTATCGCAAATACGAAAACGCCTCCATGCGTGTAGTCCAGCCGATCGAGTGGACCTCGGCCGGCGTGGTCATGATTGACCAACGTCGCTTGCCCGGCGAACTTATTCGCCACACGTACACTGGATACGTCGAGGTCGCCGCAGCGATTCGCGACATGGTGATTCGCGGCGCGCCCGCCATCGGGGTTGCCGCCGCAATGGGTATTGCACTGGGTGTGCAGGGGTCGAAAGCACAGTCGATTCACGAATTGCGCTCTGAATTCGAAGTCATTTGCGATGCCATGGCGCGCACCCGGCCGACCGCAGTGGATCTCTTTTGGGCCATCAAGCGTATGCAGCAGCGCTTTGAGGAACTGAGCGCAGGCGGCGATTTGACCAGCATACGTGATGGTATGGTCGCGGAGGCTCGGCGGATTCACGAAGAGAAACGCGCGGTCGATGAAGCCATCGGCCGTTTCGGAGCAACGTTCATGCCCGAAAAAGGCCGGGTGATGACGCAATGCAACGCCGGCGCGCTTGCAACCGCCGGAATCGGCACCGCCCTGGGCGTAATTCGGGTGGCGGTGGAGCAGGGGCGAAAATTGCGGGTATTTGTTCCCGAAACCCGGCCTTATCTACAAGGCGCGCGGCTCACCGCGTGGGAACTGGCAGAAGGCGGCATTCCTCTAACGCTGATCACGGACAACATGGTGGGTCATTTTCTGAAGACCGGAAACATCGACGCAGTGGTTGTCGGCGCCGACCGCATTGCCGCGAATGGTGACACGGCAAACAAAATCGGCACCTATCAGATTGCTGTTTTGGCGCGTGAGAACAAGGTTCCGTTCTACGTGGCGGCGCCGATTTCCACTTTGGACTTGTCGATCGCGTCTGGCGAAAGCATCCCTATCGAACAGCGCCCGGCGGAAGAGGTCACCCACGTTCGTGGCGTGAAGATAGCGCCGGATGTCGAGGTGGCCAATCCGGCGTTCGACGTCACGCCAGCGCCGCTCATTACGGCGATTTTCACCGAGCGCGGCGTTGCCGCCCCGCCATATCGTGATTCACTCGCGCGGCTGTATGCGGAATCCCAGCAAGCCTAGTCGGCGTCGCGGCGCGAGCGTCCCTTGCCCGCGCATTAAGCTTCAGTCTCGCGCAATTATTTAGCAGGAGCAGGCTGCTGCTGCGACTGGGTGTTAGGGTTCGGAATTTCCCTGGATTTACCCAGCTCAATCGTCGAACCAAATCGTTTGTAGTTCTTGTAGCGCACGGTCATACGCATGCGGACGTCGCCGGTCTTGAAGTGCAGCACGTCGTCGGCATGGGTGTAGGTGGGGAACCAGAAATTACCCTCGATATTTTCGCGGTACGTAACGAATCGCGGGAAAAGATTCTGGTTATCGCCCTTGACGATATCCGGGACGGCCTTGCCGTCTGTCTTCACAACGGCGAGATCCCTGCCGTCTACCCAGATCGTGCCCTGGAAATAGCGCTGATTTTTTTCGATACGCTTTGGGCCGACGCAAAACTTGTAGGTGTTGAGTTCATCGAGTTTCTCGGTGCCGGCGTACTGAATGTCGTACTTGGGCACGTCCTCTGTGGTCAGAACGAAGGGCTGAATGTTTTCGAGGTCTTTCATGTCTTCCGGCGAAAGCGTGAAGTCATGCAGGGTCGGCTGCGGAGCATAGGTGATCTGCTCATAACGGCGGCCCTGCGGGGTAAAAACGATGTCGCTTTGCAGGTGGTATTCACCGGGATTGGGTGCGACATCTTCCACCAGCACATCTTGCGAATAGGTGTAGTTGTCACGCGCGATTTTGAAATCCGATTCGTGCTGCGCGAACTCTCGGATGATGGTGTCGATGGGCGTAGACGTGGGGGGCGCGGCGACGGCTCCGGACGCGAGGGCCTCTCCGGTGCCGGGGGAGCACTGCGCGCCAGTCTGGGCGGCGATATCTTCGTCCTTGTTTTTTTCTTTATCTTTCTTTGACCGCTGCGATGCCGCGTCTGCGGGCAGATTGAGCAACACCAATGCAAGGACTACCACGCCTGAGGTGAGTAGCCGCCACAGGGGCGTGCGATTCCGATGAGTGCTCATGGCATACCTTCTTCGTAATCTTTCTTTACTAGACTCAATGTCAGCCAACGAGGTTGCATAAATCCGGCTTGTAACCGCACAGTGCCGCCACTTAAGTATATCGCCGATGATTGGAGATCGTGCTTAGACGGGTGCGCCTCGGCAGAATAGGAAGGAACTGAAAAGGCGTCAGTTTTTGATTTGATGCTAGTCGTGAATCTGCACAGGGAGGCAGCGCATCCAACTGTGTAAGGGAGATTTCGCGGCAGATCGTTTTCGTCTGAATTCCCAATTCTGAAATTCTTTTAGCGCGGCGTTTCTCGGCCTTGACTTTCTTTACGGCGATGGTAGAATCACCGAATCCGCAGTTGCTTCCCTGCCAGACAGGAAGCCTGTTCTTTGACAACTGAATGAGACATGCCAGAACCCGTTTGGTTTACCCGGAGACGCTTCGCGTCTAAGGGTTTATTTTTTCGCCCGCAATTTGCGGACGCAAAAGTTTGAGTGAACCAAGCGACATTTGTTTTCAAAAGTTCGTTCTGAATCACTTTCCGGCTTTGGCCGGATCTCGATTACAGAACAACCAGCTTCAAACGAGAGTTTGATCCTGGCTCAGAGCGAACGCTGGCGGCGTGCTTAACACATGCAAGTCGAGTGCGCGGTAGCAATACTGGCGCACGGCGCACGGGTGCGTAACACGTGGGTAACCTACCCTGCAATGGGGGATAACCCGCCGAAAGGCGGGCTAATACCGCATGATATTCCGGTGGCTTCGGACGCTGGAATCAAAGCCCGCAAGGGCGTTGGAGGAGGGGCCCGCGGCCGATTAGCTAGTTGGTGAGGTAATGGCTCACCAAGGCTTTGATCGGTAGCCGGTCTGAGAGGATGGCCGGCCACACTGGAACTGAGACACGGTCCAGACTCCTACGGGAGGCAGCAGTGGGGAATCTTGCGCAATGGGCGAAAGCCTGACGCAGCGACGCCGCGTGGGGGATGAAGCTTCTCGGAGTGT